>Ga0247828_10000600_pt1 | contig 11952 bp, 11 predicted proteins | sample 12C_Control_Day3_FD_192425 | JGI IMG/M metagenome (GOLD analysis project Ga0247828, IMG submission 192425) | Soil microbial communities from agricultural site in Penn Yan, New York, United States - 12C_Control_Day3 | ecosystem: Environmental > Terrestrial > Soil > Agricultural land | place... | reverse complement strand
ACGCAATCAAAATGCTGGACGAAGCTGCCGCTGCCGCTAACCAAGGCATCGTCTGGTAAATCGCCCGGGGAGGGGCGTAACTCTCATGAATCACGTCCTTCTCGGCGTTATCGGAATCGCCGTAATCATCTTGATTGCGGTCGTCTTCTCGTCGAACCGTAAGGCGATCCGCCCGCGTGTCGTCGCTGCGGCATTCGCACTTCAGGCGCTGATCGCCTTCCTCGTCCTGCGCACAACCGGCGGACGCGCGGTTATTCAGGGCATGTCGGACGGCGTTGCTGCTTTGCTCGGCTATGCGGGCGAGGGAACAAAGTTTCTCTTCGGCGGGCTCGCCAGCGATCCGCTCGGCCAAAATTTTGCGTTGCTCGCGCTGCCGGTCATCGTCTTTTTCGCCGCGCTGGTGTCGATCCTCTACTATCTCGGAATCATGCAGCGCATCGTGCGATGGGTTGGCGGGGCGATTGGGTGGGTCACCGGGATCAGCCGGGTCGAGAGCCTCGGCGCGGCGGCCAATATCTTCGTCGGCCAGTCAGAAAGCCCGCTTGTCGTGCGCCCCTATCTGCCCGCCCTGGCGCCTAGCCATTTGTTCACGTTGATGACCGTCGGAATGGCGGGCGTCGCCGGAACGATCCTCGCCGCTTATGCCGGGTTGCTCGGTGCGCAATATCTGCCCTTCCTCCTTGCAGCCGCCTTCATGTCGGCGCCGGGGGGCATCCTTATGGCCAAGCTGATAATGCCCGACGACATCGCTCCCAAAGGCGAACTTCCGCTCGAAGGCGGCGCAATTGAGGAAGCGCCCGAGGACCAGATCGAGGTCCACGGCTTCGAAGAGGGCGAGCAGCCAGTCAATATCATCCAGGCCGCAGGTCAGGGTGCGCAAACGGGCGTTAAGCTAGCTGTCGCGGTGGCGGCGATGGTCTTGGCGTTCGTCGCGCTGGTCGCCCTCGTCAATGGCATCGTCGGTGGCATCGGCCATGCGGTCGGGCAGGAAGGATGGAGCCTGCAAGCGGCGCTCGGAGCCATCTTCGCACCGGTCATGTATCTGATCGGTGTTCCGTGGACCGAGGCCGGAGTCGCCGGCGGCTTGTTCGGCACCAAGGTGGTGCTTAACGAGTTCGTCGCCTTCATCGATCTCGGCAATGCGCAGGGCGCCGCTGCAGCGCTCAGCGAGCGCAGCCGCGCCATCGTCATTTTTGCGCTGTGCGGCTTTGCCAATTTCAGCTCGATCGCCATCCAGCTCGCGGTAGTTGGCAACCTTGCGCCGAACCAGCGGCCGGTGATCGCGCGGCTCGGCCTCAAGGCGCTCCTCGCAGGCTCGCTTGCGAACCTGATGTCCGCAGCGCTAGCCGGGCTGATGCTCCCGTAAATTTGCCTTTGATTGCCGTCAATTGCGCAGCCCTTGCGGCGGGAGTAGAGGCGCTTCCATGAGCACCGACATCATTACCAGCGACAATGTTGCGTCTGTTTCGCTGAACGACGCCGATTCCAATCCGCAGGCTTTTTCCGACGAGCTCGGCCAGAGCTTCGTCGACTATGGCTTCGCGATCATTCGCGATCACGGCATCCCGCAGGACCTGATCGACGACGCCGAGGAAAAGGCGAAGCAGTTCTTCGCGCTTCCCGAAGAGGCGAAGCGCAAATATCATGTCGCGGGCGGTGGCGGCGCGCGCGGCTATACGCCGTTCGGGATCGAGACCGCCAAGGGCGCATCGGCCCACGACCTCAAGGAATTCTGGCACGTCGGCCGCGACCTTCCCGAAGGCCATCGTTTCCGCGGCCATATGCCCGACAATTTGTGGCCATCCGAAGTTCCAGGCTTCAAGGAAACGTTCGAGAAGCTTTACGCCGCTTTCGATGAAGCCGGCGTCAAGATTCTCCGCGCCGTCGCCCGCTTCCTCCAGCTCGACGAAGAATATTTCACGGACACAGTCCGCGACGGCAATTCGGTGATGCGGCTGCTTCACTATCCGCCGATCGACAAGCCGACCGGCAGCCACATTCGCGCCGGCGCTCACGAAGACATCAACACCATCACGCTTCTGCTCGGCGCCGAGGAAGCCGGTCTCCAGCTTCTGACCAAGGACGGGCACTGGCTGGACGTCAGCCCAAAGCCGGGTGAACTGGTGATCAATATCGGCGACATGCTGCAGCGGCTGACCAACGGGAAGCTCCGTTCGACCAGCCATAGGGTCATCAATCCGGCGCCGGACCGGGCATCGAAGGCGCGTTACTCCATGCCCTTCTTCCTCCACTTCCGCTCCGATTTCCTGATCGAGGCGCTGCCCGGCACGGTGCCCGCCGGTGAGCAGCCGAAGTGGCCGGCGATAACCGCTGACGAATACCTTCAGGAACGGCTGAGGGAGATCAAATTGAAGTAGGACGTCCGGAAGACATCCTAGACTTCAATTCGCCGGGGTCATCGCCGGGCCGCAGACCCACCCAAGCGCCTCCTCCCGCTCGTCCGGCATATACGTCCGGTAACTGATGTTCGGCAGCATCGCGCTTTCCAGCCGCGTCCCCGCGCGGACCCAGGCCTGGTCGGCGACGACAGCCACCCGTCCGAAGCGATTGAGCTTGCCGAAAAGTGGGAAGGCGCGGCGCATATGTTCTGGCATGGCGCTCAACTCCATGCCTTCGATGGACTCGGTCTCGGCAAAGACGTGGACCTTTTCGCTACCGGCCATTGCTTCGTCCAGACGGTCCATGATCGCCTTGAGGTCGTCGAGCGTGATCTTGCCGCTGATCTTGACCGCAACCACGTCCTTGGGACTGTCGATAATCCGATGCATCTCTCGTCTCCTTCGCGTTGCCAATGTAGCGCCAACAGACCGACGAAGGGTTGATCGAAGTCAAAGCGCCGCAGATCTGCTAAGCCGATAGTCGCGTCGGGCGACAAATGGAGTCGGCGGACCCTTCCTTGCCCAGGTTAACTTCGCATTCCGCCGCTTGGAGGATGCGATGCCACGCGAAATGTCCCTGACCCTCGATCGCCCCGGCAGCCCAGGCCCGGCCCGTGCTGGCGGTATCAAGACCATCCTCCTGCACGTGCAGAACGATCGGACGCTGGACGAGCGGTTGCAAGCGGCACTTTCACTGGCGCGCGCTTGCGACGCCCACCTACATTGCGTGCATATTACGCCGATCGAGGCCTATGTCGCTTTTGACGCGTTCGGCGGCGTTTTCGTGATGAATGATGTGATCCGCGCGCTCGATGAAGAGGAGTCGCGCTTGCAAGCTACAGTCCAGGATGTGCTGACCTCAGAAGATGTCAAATGGGATTATGAGCAGGTCACCGGCAATATCGCTACGCAAGTGGTTCGTTTCGGCGCGCTCAGCGACCTCATCGTAACCGGGCGGGACGCCCACCAGAGCGACGTAACGCCTTCGAATTCGGGAGTGCTTGCAGACATACTGCATCGCTCGCGAACGCCCTTGTTCGTTCCCGCATGTGAAGGGGAACGGTTCGACCCGCTTGGCAACGCCATTATCGCCTGGGACGGAAGCTATGAGGCGGCCAACGCGGTGCGAGGTGCCCTTGGCCTTCTCAAAGCGGCCTCAACTGTTCGCGTCGTGCAGGCAAGCGAGTATAGCAAGGGGGACGAATTCCCGAGCACCCGGTTGCTCGAATATTTATCGCGCCACGACGTGCATGCAGAACTGACCATCGAAACCCCTGGGTCCAATGATGGCACTGCGATCGCCGCCTTGCTCGTTGCCCAGGCCAAGGCATATGGCGCCGCTTATCTTGTCATGGGGGCCTATAATCACAGCCGGCTTGGCGAATATCTGTTCGGCGGCGTTACGAAGGCGATGTTGGACGATTGCGGCTTGCCGCTAGTGATCTCGCGCTAGACCTTGCCAGCTGGAGCCGAGTCAGCAAGGCTCGCCGGACCGAATCCGTGCGGGATCAGTGCCGAAAGCTGGTAGCGTTCGACTTTCGTGCCGTCCCCGGAAGCGCAGAGTATTTCGATGTCGCGATTGCCGAGATGGGCCGCTTCAAGGATGGCCTGACGGCACCCGCCGCACGGCGTCACTGGCGAATCGCCTTGCAGTTCGCGGCCCGATCCGTTGCCACCCGCGACCGCGATTCGAGCCACGCGGCTGAGCCCGAAAGCATGGGCAGCAGCGGTCAGCGCACTTTGCTCGGCGCACAGCCCTAACCGATAGCAGGCGTTCTCCATGTTCGCTCCCGTCACGACCGTTCCGTCACTGCTCTCGATCGCGCACCCGACCGAGAATTTTGAATAGGGCGCATAGGCCTTGAGTGCGGCTGCGCGCGCCGCTGCGATCAGTTCTTCGTCGGTCATGGCATTGTCTTCTGGCGCGGGCTAAGCCGTGCCGCAATCACTGATTGGAGCTGTTTGCGATGCGTCGTCTCGCCGCTTTCTTCCCGCTGGCCGCACTTGCCGCTTGCGCGTCGGTGTCCACCGCGCCGCCGACCGTCCCTCCGGCAGCGCCGGTTGAAGTGCAGATCCTTGCGATCAACGATTTCCACGGTAATCTCGAGCCGCCCGGCCTCGCCTACGAAGGTTCAAAGGGCAAGGTGCCGACCGGCGGTGCGGCCTATCTCGCAACGGCGCTCAAGCAACTCAGGTCGCCAGCCAGCATCACCGTCGCCGCCGGGGACCTCATAAGTGCCAGTCCGCTCGTTTCTTCTCTCTATTACGACGAACCGACCATCAAGGCATTGAGCGACAGTGGACTTGCCTTGGCGGCGGTCGGCAATCACGAATTCGACCGCGGCCCCGATGAGTTGAAACGCATGCAAGCCGGGGGCTGCCGGGAGAAGCAAGCGCGCGAAACCCGCCAGTCCTGCGCCATCGAGCATTTCGCGGGCGCCGGCTTCCAATATCTCGCAGCCAACGTCCTGGAGGGAGGCAGCACGCTGTTCCCTTCGACCGTTATCCGGGACATCGGCGGGGTCCGCATTGGCTTTATCGGCATGACGCTGAAGGAGACCGTCACGCTGGTTTCGCCGGATGGCGTGAAGGGCCTCACCTTCCTCGGCGAAGCTGCGACAGCGAACGCACTCGTACCCTACCTCAAGCAATCGGGTGCCAAGGCTATCGTCCTCCTCATCCACCAGGGCGGCGCGACCGATGGCAAGTTCGACGATCCGACCTGCCCCGGCCTTTCCGGCGACATCATGCCGATCCTCGCCAAGCTCGACCCCGAAATCGACCTCGTCGTCTCTGGCCACACGCACCAGGCTTACATCTGCCAGATGCCCTCGGTCAGCGGCGCTCGCCGACTTCTTACCAGCGCCGGCCGTTACGGCGCGCTCGTCACCGACATTCGCCTGAGCTTTGCGCCCGACGGGACGCTGACTGATCAGCGCGCCGAGTTCGTGCCGGTCCAGGGCGAAGCGATCGACAACGCCCGGGTCCAGGCGCCGATCAACCCGGCTTATCGCGTGTTTGCCGCGGATCCGGGCGTGGCCGCCCTCGTCGAGCGATACAAGTCGGCGGCCTCGATCGTCGCCGATCGTCCGGTGGGCAAACTCTCCGCAGCGCTCGAAAAAGGCAGCATCAGCGGCGAGTCCCAGGCGTCGGAATTCATTGCCGACGGGCAGCTGTTCGTGGCTAAGGATCCGGCGAAGGGCGCTGCCGACTTCGGTTTCATGAATAACGGCGGCGCGCGGACCGATCTCATTCCGGCACCCGATGGCACCGTCACCTACGGCCAGATTTTCGCACTTCAGCCGTTCGCCAACAACCTCGTCACTGTCAGCCTGACAGGCGGACAGGTGAAGGCGCTCCTCGAGCAGCAATTCGACAGCGGCACCAACATGGTGGCGCGGCCGAACCTCATCATGCCGTCGGCAAACGTCCGCTTCTCGTTCGACAAGTCGAAGCCCGCCGGACAGCGGATCGTCAGCATCCTGGTGGACGGCAAGCCGATCGATCCGGCGCGAACCTATCGCGTGACGGTCAACAACTTCCTCGCGTCGGGTGGCGATGGGTTCACCGCGCTGGCAGCGGGCACCAATCCGGTCGACGGCGGCCTCGATCTCGATGCGACCGAAGCTTACCTCCAGACCAACCCGCCGGTTCCTCAGAAGGGCAGGGTGATCGACCTAACGCCCGAAGGATGGACGCCGCCAGCCAACTAACGCAGCGGTGGCTCGTCGAAGCTCCGGAGCTTGCGGCTATGAAGCCCTTCGCCTTCTCGCTTGAGCAGGTGGAGAGCTTCGATGCCGATGCGCAAATGCTGGCTGATCGACCGCTCGTAAAACGCATTGGCCTGGCCGGGCAACTTGAGCTCGCCGTGAAGTGGTTTGTCGGAGACGCATAGCAACGTCCCGTAAGGCACCCGGAAGCGATAGCCCTGCGCCGCGACCGTCGCCGATTCCATGTCGATCGCCACCGCGCGGCTCTGGTTGAAGCGAAGCGCCGATAGCGTGTAGCGAAGCTCCCAGTTGCGGTCGTCGGTCGTCACCACCGTGCCGGTCCGCAGCCTCTTCTTGACGCTGTCCTCGTCCTCGCCCGTCACCTTCACCGTGGCGTCGAACAATGCCGTCTGGACTTCGGCGATGGCCGGGATCGGGATTTCCGGCGGAAGAACGTCGTCGAGCACGTGGTCGTCGCGCAGGTATGCGTGGGCCAGGACGTAATCCCCGATTGTCTGGCTCGGCCTCAGGCCGCCGCAGTGGCCGATCATCAGCCATGCCTCGGGCCGAAGCACCGCAATGTGGTCGCAGATCGTCTTGGCGTTGGACGGCCCCACGCCGATGTTGACCAGGGTAACGCCGCTGCCACCCGGCGCCCTCAGGTGATAGGCTGGCATCTGATGGCGCCGCCACGATCCCGCGGCGATTTGCGCTTCGGCATCGTTGAGGTCGCCATGCTCGAACGCCGCTCCGGGAACCGTGAAACCGGTGAAGGGGCTGTCGGGACGCCGCAGCGCCTCGACCGCAAAGCGCACGAACTCGTCCACATAGCGGACGTAGTTGGTAAACAGGACGAAGTGTTGGAAATCCTCCGGCGGGGTGCCGGTGTAGTGCTTCAACCGCGCCAGGCTGAAGTCGGTCCGCGGCCCGTCGAACAGCGCCAATGGGCGATCTTCCAATAGCGCCGGGTCGAGCACGCCGTCCGCAACCTCGTCTCCGATATGGACGAGCTCGGTGGACGGAAACCACAGCGACAGCTCTGCGCTCGACAGGCCACCGAGGTCGACTTCGCTGTCAAGCACATAGGGGTAGCTGATCTCGCTCGGGCTTCGTCCCACAGAAACCTCGACCTCATAATCGCGAAGGAGGTGAGTGAGCTGCTCGGCGAGATAGGCGCGGAAGAGCTTTGGCCGCGCGATCGAGCTGATGTAGGTTCCGGGCTGGTTGAGCCTCGCGAACGCGCGCGATGAGACTGGAGGAGTTCCTACCGGATCGTAGCGCAATCGTAGTTCAGGGTAAGCGAAGATACCGTCGGCGCGTGCCCGCGGATCTGGCCTCGTGCCGTCCTCGGCGAAGCGGCGAAGTGCCTCGCGCAGGTTCGCCACGGATTGTTCGTAAAGGGCCTCCACTTCATCCAGAAGGCGCGGGATATCGTCGACACTGGTCATTAAAGTCCCCGGTTGGCGAACCTCGGGGCAGTTGGCAAGTGCGGCGGCTTACGCGTCGATAATATCCTCATCCACACTGGCCGCCCGCTCCTGGATGAACTGGAAGCGGTGCTCGGGGTTCTTGCCCATCAGTCGATCGACCAGGTCCTTGACCGGCTGGCGGTCCTGATATTCGGCCGGAAGCGTGATCCGGATCATCGAGCGGGTCGCCGGATCCATCGTCGTTTCCTTCAATTGCTGCGGGTTCATCTCGCCGAGGCCCTTGAAGCGGCTGACCTCGACCTTCTTGCCCTTGAACTCCGACGCCTCGAGTTCGGCGCGGTGCGCATCGTCCCGTGCATAAAGCGACTTTGCTCCGGAAGTCAGGCGATAGAGCGGTGGTTGGGCAAGATACAGGTGACCGCGCCGCACCAGTTCCGGCATCTCCTGGAAGAAGAAGGTCATCAGCAGCGTCGCGATATGGGCGCCGTCGACGTCGGCGTCGGTCATGATGACGATCCGCTCGTAGCGAAGCGCGCTTTCGTCGAACCGGTCGCGCGTGCCGCAGCCAAGCGCTTGGCCGAGGTCGGCGATTTCCTGGTTGGCGCGGATCTTGTCCGCGGTGGCCGAGGCGACGTTGAGGATCTTGCCGCGGATCGGCAGGATCGCCTGCGTCTTACGGTCGCGCGCCTGCTTGGCGCTTCCGCCCGCGCTGTCGCCTTCGACGATGAACAGTTCGGTGCCTTCCGCGTCATCGGTCGAGCAATCCGTAAGCTTGCCAGGCAGCCTGAGCTTGCGCGCGCTGGTCGCCGTCTTGCGCTTCACCTCCCGCTCGGCGCGCCGCTTCAACCGCTCGTCCATCCGCTCGATGACGGCGCCCAGCAAGGCCCGCCCGCGGTCCATGTTGTCGGATAGATAATGGTCGAAATGATCGCGCACCGCTGCCTCGACGAAGCGCGCCGCTTCAAGGCTGGTCAGGCGATCCTTGGTCTGGCTCTGGAAATGCGGGTTGCGGATGAACACGCTCAGCATCAGTTCGATGCCGTTGAACACGTCGTCGGCTGTGATGTCCTTGGCGCGCTTGTTGCCGACAAGCTCGCCGAAGCCGCGAAGCCCCTTGGTCAGGGCAGCGCGAAGCCCGGCCTCATGAGTGCCGCCATCGGGCGTCGGGATGGTGTTGCAGTAATAGCTTTCGCTGCCTCCCTCGGTCCACAGCGGCCACGCGACGGCCCATTCGGCGCGGCCCTGTCCGTCGGGGAAGTCCTGACGGCCCGAAAATGGCGGGCTGGTAAAGCATTCGCGGTCGACCAGTTGTTCGTTCAGATGATCGGCGAGGCCACCAGGAAACTGGAATACGGCTTGCTCGGGCACGGCTTCGGACGCCAGGGACGCGTCGCAGCGCCATCGGATTTCAACGCCCGCGAACAAATAGGCCTTTGATCGGACCAGCTTGTAGAGCCGCTCGGCACTGAAAGCGGCGTCGCCTCCGAAAATCTCCGTGTCCGGAGTGAAGGTGACGCTCGTCCCGCGCCGGTTGGGCGCTGCTCCGACTTCCTCCAGCTTGCTCGTCGCTAGGCCCTTGGAGAAGGCCTGTCGGTAAAGCTTCTTGTCCCGCGCGACCTCGATGATCGTCTCGGTGCTAAGTGCATTGACGACGCTGACTCCGACGCCGTGAAGGCCTCCGGACGTCGCATAGGCCTTGCCCTCGAACTTGCCGCCGGAATGCAGGGTGGTGAGGATCACCTCCAGCGCCGACTTGCCCGGATATTTGGGGTGCGGATCGACCGGGATTCCGCGGCCGTTGTCGATGACTGTCAGCCGGTTTCCCGGCTCCAGCTGCACCTCGATCCGGGTGGCGTGGCCGGCGACCGCTTCGTCCATCGAATTGTCGATGACTTCGGCGGCGAGGTGGTGGAGCGCGCGTTCGTCCGTGCCGCCGATGTACATTCCGGGGCGGCGGCGGACGGGCTCGAGCCCCTCCAGCACCTCGATCGCGGAAGCATCGTAGTCAGTCGAAGGGGTCGCGGAATTTCCGGATTCGAACAGGTCGGACATTTGTGGAACGCTATAGGAGCCGCACCGATCGAATGCCAAGCGGCCCGCACACTTGAAATGCGTGCTGTTGCAACCAAATCACGCCTGTCGGTCGCCTCATTGGGGCCGGCGACGGGTCGGATCGGCCTGAACAGCGCGGCCGTCCCTCCCGCCTAGTTGCTCAACATAGGAGGACTTACCATGCGCTCTGCATTTGACTTCGCACCGTTCCGCCGCTCGACGATCGGTTTCGACCGCTTGTTCGACCTTCTCGAAAACAGCACCAACGGGCAGGGCGGCGAGAATTATCCGCCGTTCGACCTAGTGAAGGTCGGCGACAATCAGTACCGCATCGACCTCGCCGTCGCCGGCTTCAAGCCGGAAGAAATCGACATTACCGCGCAGCAGAACGTCCTGCTGGTGGTCGGGAAGAAGAGCGAGGAGACCGAGGGCGGCGATCGCAACTACGTCTACCGCGGGATCGCCAACCGCTCGTTCGAGCGCCGCTTCGCGCTCGCCGACCACATCCAGGTGACCGGCGCCGACATCCGCGACGGCCTGCTGTCGATCGAATTGAAGCGCGAAATCCCCGAGGCCATGAAGCCGCGCAAGATTTCGATCGGTGGTGCCGAGTCGAAGCACGACGCGATCGAGGCCAAGGCGAACGAGCCCGCCGACGCCTAATCGGTCATTCAGTTAGAACGAAGCCCCAGCGGGACCGCTCGCCGGGGCCTCATCCGGGAAATCGCCAGAGTCAGCTTTCGACCGCTGGCTGACTCTAGCTGGGTATAGGGAAGCGGCCCGCTGGATGTTCCAAGGGGCCAGCGGGCCCGCGAAGCGCAACCTGGGAGGTTGGCTGCGATAGCGATTTAGTTTGCTTACGACGGCGTTCCCATTGGGGAAAACTTGGAGGCGTCCCGAGGCTCTTTGCTGTCTCCTGGCTCGGCCCGTCCTTCGGCCGGTGGCGCCCTTAGGCGATTGTCAGGATGAACCCGATGGTGGGTATGCTTGCGTCCTCCTAACTGCTTTCGTCTGATATGATGGAGGTTAAGATGAAACCGACCCTGCAAGCCTGTATGGTGCTGGTTGGCGTCCTAGGCGTTTCGGCGTCGTCGCAAGCAGCTGACGATGGGCAATGTCGAGCGGAGGCGACAACCGCGACCGGCTATACGCCGGGAAGCTCGGCACCATCCGGACCTGATGGCGACCGTCTCGCCGGCGCGGCCAAGGGCGCTGCCGCCGGTGCGGTGGTCGGCGGCGCTCAGGCCAACCAATATGGCAATGCGTCTGACGCCGCCCAGGACAAGCATCGCAACAACCAGGCCAAGAGCGGCGCCGCCGCCGGAGTGGCTGTCGCAGGCTCGCGCAACCGCCGCGATCGGCGTGATGAACGGCGCTCGGCTGCTGATAGTGAAGCGGAGTGGAAGACCGCTTACGACGCCTGCATGGCGCGCTAGCCGGTACGAAAGGGGTCGAAATGGGAAATGTCGTCAGGCTCGCCGCGCTTGCGGCAATGGGCTGCTGCTTTGCAGCTCCGGCATGGTCGCAGGAACGGGACAATGTCTGGCGCAATCCGCAGAACAGCGTTCACGTCTGGGTCCACCCTTGCGGCAAGAGCCGCTGCGGAACCGTTGTCTGGGCGAACGACAAGGCCAAGGCGGATTCGGCGCGCGGCGGGACGCCCAATCTCGTCGGGACCGAGTTGTTCCGTGAGTTTCGCGAGGTGAGCCCCAAGGTCTGGAAGGGCAAGGTCTTCGTGCCGGACATCAACAAGACCTTCACCGGCACCGGCACCATCAAGAATGAAAATACCGTCGTTGCCCGCGGTTGCCTGATCGCGGGCATGGGCTGCAAGTCACAGACTTGGAGCCGTGTGGGCAAGTAAACGCGGCTAGCCGAAGACGCCGTACCGAATGTCGACGAATAGGCGTGGCAACCATGCCGCCCGGCATGGACGCTGTTGCGGTTCCAGACGTGGACGTCGACGTTCCGGTTTACGTTGACGTTGCGATTGGCGTTGACGTTCGTGTTGCGGTTGACGGTGTGTTGCTATCCACCTTGGTGTTTCGCGTCGCCCGAAGAACTTGGCTCGTCTTAGCGAACCCGCGGACCGCCGAACGGCAGAGGCGGGGGTGGGCGTCGGTCGCGGCGCGGGAGCTGCGCCTGATAGGCGACGCCGCAATGCTGGACGCAATAAGGATAGCCGGGGTTGGCCGGCTGACCACAGAAATAGAAGTCCGGTTCGCCCGGATGCCCCATCGGCCAGCGGCACACGCGATCATTGAGGTCCAGCAGGCTGGTCTTGTCCGCCACCTCTGCGCTGGGCTTGGCGGGGACGAGGCGGCGCGGCGGCTCGGCCCGGTCGACTGCGTGGTCTACGGC
>Ga0247828_10000599_pt1 | contig 11959 bp, 12 predicted proteins | sample 12C_Control_Day3_FD_192425 | JGI IMG/M metagenome (GOLD analysis project Ga0247828, IMG submission 192425) | Soil microbial communities from agricultural site in Penn Yan, New York, United States - 12C_Control_Day3 | ecosystem: Environmental > Terrestrial > Soil > Agricultural land | place... | reverse complement strand
GTGCGCGCCCGGACGTCGTGGCGCGTGAGCTCCGCGATGTCTTGGCCGTCCAGCAGGATGCGCCCGCCGTCGAGCTCGTAGAACCGCATGATGAGGTTCACCAGCGTCGTCTTGCCGGCGCCGGTCGGCCCGACGATCGCGACCGTCTGGCCGGGCTCGACGCGGAACGACAGGTCGCGGATGAGCGGCCGCTCGGGCGTGTACGCGAACGACACGCCCTGGAACTCGATCGTGCCGTCGCCGTCGGTCGGGGCGGGCGCGTCGGCCGCGTCCTCCTCCTGCTCGTCGGCGTCGAGGAGCTCGAACACGCGCTCCGCCGAGGCGGTGCCCGACTGCACGACCGCGGCCATGCCGCCGAGCTGTGCGAGGGGCTGGGTGAACTGCTGCGAGTACTGGATGAACGCCTGCACGTCGCCGAGTCGCAGCTGGCCGCTCGCGACCATGAGTCCACCGAGCACCGCGATGCCCACGTACGACAGGTTCCCGATGAACATCATGCCGGGCATGATGATGCCCGAGAGGAACTGCGCCTTGAACGAGGCCTCGTACAGCTCCTCGTTCTCGGCCCGGAACTTCTCGCTCGCGTCCTGCTCGCGACCGAACACCTTGACGAGCGCGTGGCCTTTACCCCTGAGCAGCTGGTTGAGGCCTTGCAGCAGCTCTGCCGACTCACCGACAGCCGCGAAGCTGCGATCCTCTCCACCTGCAATCGCAGTGAACTCTATATAGAACAGGATCACCTGTCGGCGGATATCGTGCTGCGCTGGCTGGCCGAATACCATCATTTGAGCCTCGAAGAGCTGCGCGCGAGCAGTTATGTGCACGAAGATGATGCGGCAGTTCGTCACATGATGCGCGTGGCTTCCGGGCTCGATTCGCTGGTGTTGGGCGAGCCGCAGATTCTTGGCCAGATGAAATCGGCTTATGCCGTGGCACGCGAGGCCGGCACCATCGGGCCGTTGCTCGGGCGCCTGTTCCAGGCCACGTTCAATGCGGCCAAGCAAGTACGTACCGACACCGCCATTGGTGAAAACCCGGTTTCCGTGGCGTTTGCCGCGGTCAGCCTGGCGAAACAGATTTTCAGCGACTTGCAGCGCAGTCAGGCCTTGTTGATCGGCGCCGGCGAGACCATCACCCTGGTCGCCCGTCATCTGCATGATCTGGGGGTAAAGCGCATCGTGGTGGCCAACCGTACCCTTGAGCGTGCGAGCATTCTGGCCGAGCAGTTCGGTGCCCACGCAGTGCTGCTGTCGGACATCCCGGCCGAACTGGTGCGCAGCGACATCGTCATCAGTTCCACCGCCAGCCAGTTGCCGATTCTCGGCAAGGGCGCGGTGGAGAGCGCCCTGAAGCTGCGCAAGCACAAACCGATTTTCATGGTGGATATCGCCGTTCCGCGGGATATCGAGCCGGAAGTCGGCGAGTTGGACGACGTTTACCTGTACAGCGTCGATGATCTCCACGAAGTGGTCGCCGAGAACCTCAAGAGTCGTCAGGGTGCAGCCCAGGCAGCGGAAGAGATGGTCTCGGTCGGCGCCGAGGATTTCATGGTTCGCTTGCGCGAATTGGCGGCGGTGGACGTGCTCAAGGCCTATCGTCAACAGAGTGAACGTCTGCGCGACGAAGAATTGCAAAAGGCCCAGCGCCTGCTGGCCAACGGTAGCAGCGCCGAAGAAGTGCTGGTGCAATTGGCGCGTGGCCTGACCAACAAGCTCTTGCACGCACCCAGTGTGCAGTTGAAAAAGCTCTCTGCCGAAGGTCGCCTCGATGCGCTGGCGATGGCCCAGGAACTCTTTGCCCTCAATGAGGGCTCATCGGAAAGCTTTTCGGATAAGAAACCGCAATGAAAGCGTCACTGCTCAATAAGCTGGACATCCTCCAGGACCGTTTCGAGGAACTGACCGCCCTGCTTGGCGATGGCGAAGTCATTTCCGATCAGAACAAATTCCGCACCTATTCCAAGGAATACGCGGAAGTCGAGCCGATCGTCGAAACCTATAAACAGCTGCTTAAAGTGCAAGGCGACCTCGAAGGTGCCCAGGCACTGCTCAAGGACAGCGACCCGGACATGCGCGAAATGGCCGTGGAAGAAGTCCGCGAAGCCAAGGAACGTCTGGTCGAACTGGAAGCCAGCCTGCAACGCATGCTGTTGCCCAAGGACCCGAACGACGGGCGTAACGTGTTTCTCGAAATTCGTGCCGGCACCGGCGGTGATGAGGCGGCGATTTTCTCCGGCGACCTGTTCCGCATGTATTCGCGGTACGCCGAGCGCCGCGGCTGGCGTGTGGAAATCCTCTCGGAAAACGAAGGCGAGCACGGCGGCTATAAAGAAGTCATCGCCCGGGTTGAAGGCGACAACGTCTACGGCAAGCTGAAATTCGAATCCGGAGCCCACCGCGTACAACGGGTTCCGGCCACCGAATCCCAGGGTCGCATCCACACTTCTGCCTGCACCGTGGCGGTATTGCCCGAGCCGGACGAGCAGGAAGCCATCGAGATCAACCCGGCGGATTTGCGGATCGACACGTACCGTTCCTCCGGTGCCGGTGGTCAGCACGTGAACAAAACCGATTCGGCGATTCGCATCACGCACTTGCCGTCCGGCATTGTCGTGGAGTGCCAGGAAGAGCGTTCGCAGCACAAGAACCGTGCCCGTGCGATGTCCTGGTTGTCGGCCAAGCTCAACGACCAGCAAACCAGCGCCGCCGCCAATGCCATCGCCAGCGAGCGTAAATTGCTGGTCGGTTCCGGTGACCGCTCCGAGCGCATCCGTACCTACAACTTCGCTCAGGGCCGGGTCACCGACCATCGGGTCAACCTGACGCTGTATTCGCTCGACGAAATCCTCGCCGGTGGCGTCGATGCGGTGATCGAGCCGTTGCTGGCCGAGTACCAGGCGGATCAACTCGCGGCGATAGGTGAGTAAATGACGATCATTGCCAGTTTGTTGCGCGCCGCTGATTTGCCTGACTCGCCCACGGCGCGTCTGGATGCCGAGTTGCTGTTGGCGGCGGCGTTGGGCAAGTCCCGCAGCTTTTTGCACACCTGGCCGGAGCGAATTGTGCCGAGCGAAGCGGCGCTGACGTTCGCCGAGTACTTGCAGCGCCGTCGCGGTGGCGAGCCGGTGGCCTACATTCTGGGGCAGCAAGGTTTCTGGAAGCTCGATCTGGAAGTGGCGCCGCACACATTGATCCCGCGCCCGGATACCGAGTTGCTGGTGGAAGCCGCACTCGAACTGCTGCCTGCCACGCCGGCAAAAGTCCTCGACCTGGGCACCGGCAGCGGCGCCATCGCCCTGGCCTTGGCCAGCGAGCGTCCAGCGTGGAAAGTCACCGCCGTGGACCGCGTACTGGAAGCCGTAGCGCTGGCCGAACGCAATCGTCAGCGTCTGCACCTGAACAACGCCACGGTGCTCAGCAGTCACTGGTTCAGTGCGCTGCAAGGTCAGCGTTTTGAGTTGATCATCAGCAACCCGCCGTACATTGCCGCCGCCGATCCACACTTGGTGGAAGGTGATGTGCGCTTCGAACCGGCCAGTGCGTTGGTGGCCGGCGTCGACGGGCTCGACGATTTGCGCTTGATCGTCGCCCAGGCCCCGGATCATCTGGAGGCCGGTGGCTGGCTGATGCTCGAGCACGGTTACGATCAGGCCGAGGCGGTGCGCGATCTGCTGCTGACCCGCGGCTTTGAAGAAGTCCACAGCCGCACCGACCTGGGTGGTCATCAACGCATCAGTCTGGGGCGCCTGCCATGCTGAATGATCAGGAATTGCTGCGCTACAGCCGGCAGATTCTGTTGCAGCACATCGATATCGACGGTCAGTTGCGGCTCAAGGAAAGCCGCGTACTGATCGTCGGCCTCGGCGGGCTTGGTGCTCCGGTGGCGCTGTATCTGGCGGCTGCGGGCGTAGGTGAAATGCATCTGGCGGATTTCGACACCGTCGATCTGACCAACCTGCAACGCCAGATCATCCACGACACCGACAGCGTCGGCATGACCAAGGTCGACTCCGCGCTCAAGCGCCTGACGGCGATCAACCCGGACATTCAACTGGTCGCCCATCGCGCGGCACTCGATGAAGACTCGCTGGCCGCTGCCGTGGCCGGTGTCGATCTGGTCCTGGACTGTTCCGACAATTTCTCCACCCGTGAAGCGGTCAACGCCGCTTGCGTGGCTGGTGGGAAACCGCTGGTCAGCGGCGCGGCGATTCGCCTGGAAGGGCAGTTGTCGGTGTTCGACCCGCGCCGTCCGGAAAGCCCGTGCTACCACTGTTTATACGGGCACGGCAGTGAAGCCGAATTGACCTGCAGCGAGGCCGGCGTGGTCGGTCCGTTGGTCGGGCTGGTGGGCAGCCTGCAAGCCCTCGAAGCGCTGAAGTTGCTGGCGGGTTTCGGTGAACCGTTGGTGGGGCGCCTGTTGTTGATCGATGCGCTGGGCTCGCGTTTCCGTGAGTTGCGGGTCAAGCGTGATCCGAAATGCAGCGTCTGTGGGCCAAAGCATGCGTGAAGCGCCTATCGGCGTGTTCGACTCCGGCGTCGGTGGGCTTTCGGTGCTGGCCGAGATCCAGCGTTTGCTGCCCAACGAATCCCTGCTGTACGTCGCCGATTGCGGGAACATTCCCTATGGCGAGAAAACCCCGGAATTCATCCAGCAGCGGTGCAGCGTGATGGCCGGGTTTTTTCAGCGCCAGGGCGCCAAGGCTCTGGTGTTGGCGTGCAACACGGCAACGGTTGCAGGGGTTGCCGACTTGCGCCGCGATTATCCGCAGTGGCCCATCGTCGGTATGGAGCCGGCGGTCAAACCCGCCGCCGCTGCCACCCGCAGTGGCGTGGTCGGGGTGCTGGCCACCACGGGCACCTTGCAGAGCGCCAAGTTCGCCGCATTGCTCGACCGTTTTGCCACGGATGTGCAGGTCATCACCCAGCCTTGCCCCGGCTTGGTGGAGCTGATTGAAAACGGCGACCTGCACAGTCCGGCGCTGCGGCAGTTGCTGGAAAGCTATGTTCGGCCGCTGCTCGGCGCAGGCGCCGACACCATCATTCTGGGATGCACCCATTACCCGTTTCTCAAGCCGCTGCTCCGGCAGATGATCCCGGATGACATCAGCCTGATCGACACTGGCGCTGCCGTCGCACGTCAACTTCAGCGTCTACTGGCCGAGCGTGATTTACTGGCGGACGGGCCAGCGCGTGCCACCGAGTTCTGGACGAGCGCTGACAAGGAACATTTCGCAAATATATTGCCAATATTGTGGAATACCGCCGGGGTTGTGCGAAGCTTTGAAGGGTAAGCGGGTATCGGGGTGAACCAACAAAATTGGGGTGAACTTCTTTTTAGCCGTCGACTTCTATAGCTGTGTGCGTCTCGTAACAAAAAAACCAAATGAAATCGTTCGGAAAAGGATGTTTCTATGAAGCGACTATTCTGTTTGGCCGCGATTGCGGCCGCAATTATGGGGCAAAGTTTCACTGCACAAGCGGCAGGCGTGGAGTTCTCAGTCGGCCAGACCGGCGAGTCGACCATGACTTATCGACTGGGCCTGGCATTCAATTGGGACCAGAGTTGGTGGCAGAGCGACGTCGGTCGACTGACCGGTTACTGGGATGGCGCGTACACCTACTGGGAAGGCGACAAAACGTCCGGCAACAACAGCCTGTCGTTCTCGCCGGTGCTGGTTTACGAGTTTGCCGGGCAGAACGTCAAACCCTACGTTGAACTAGGGATTGGCGTGGCGTTGTTTTCCGAGACAGAAATCGAAAATAACGATCTCGGTAGCTCGTTTCAGTTCGAGGACCGTTTCGGGGTTGGCCTGCGCTTTGCCGGCGGACATGAAGTCGGGATTCGGGCCACTCACTATTCCAATGCCGGGATCAGCAGCCCGAACAACGGGATAGAAAGTTACGCGTTGCATTACACGATGCCGCTGTAAGCAAATCGCAATACCCATGCAGGAGCGAGCCTGCTCGCGATGGCGATCTCGGATTCAACATCAATGTTGACCGGTAAATCGTTATTGCGAGCAGGCTCGCTCTTGCAGCTTCAGCGATACGCCGTGCTGATTCCCTGGCGTTCCTCAATACATTCCGGTGCCCCCATCTCGAATTCCCGGCAGATCAGCGGGCGTTTTTCGTAGATGGTGCACATCATCGTGTTGCGATCCAGCGCAGCGCACCAGCCGTCATCCAGACGCAGCATGACTTCACCGCCCCAGTCATCGGTATCGATATACCGTTCGGGCACGCCGGTGTCGGTGATCAACATGACTTCGAGCTGGCAGCAGCAGGCGGCACAGGTCGAGCAGGTCACCGCGGGTGTGGCGATTTGCGTGTGAGGGATGGTTTTCATGGCGCGCAGTGTAAGGCAGTGGCCCGGTGCTGTGTGAAAGCGCTGACGGACGCTAGTCGTCCAGCGCGGGTTTGAGACGGGCGGCCATCACCTGCAACAGTGGAAGCAACAGCGCCCAGAGCAGGCCGAGGCCGATCAGCGTCGGCAAGACTCCGAAGGGAAATTGCACCCCGGCCAGTTGGCCACCGGCGTAATACGACAGCGGCCCACCCACAGCCCCGAGCAAGCTCGCTCGCCACAGTGGAGTGGCGCTCCAGCCCAGGCAGTGGCGCAAGGTGCTGGCCAATAACGCCCACAGCAACATCAGCCAGAGTGGAATCAACGGCGAAAGGTCTTTGAAGTCGAACACCCCAAGCCAGCGCAGAGCACTGTCCACAGCGGTGCCGAGCAGCACCACACTGAGGATCAGCCGACCTTCCTGCGCCCAGCTACTTATCCACAGCAGATGAATCACCAGCACCGCCAGCGCCACCAGCAACCACAGGCTGTTGCCGCCCATCACGCATGCAAACCAGCCGAGCTGAAACAACACCGCATTGGCCAGACGTTCAAGCATCGAAACGGCCGAGCAGCGGCGCGGTGATCGCCGACGGTTTGGCCAACAGCAATTGCGCTGTGCCGATGGTGCGCTCAAGAAAGCCGCCCTCGCAGTAGCACAGGTAATACTCCCACAGGCGCAGGAAATAATCGTCGTAGCCCAATTCGCTCAAGCGGCTATGGGCCAGACGAAAATTCTCGTGCCACAAGCGCAAGGTCCGGGCGTAGTGCAGGCCGAAATCTTCCATGTGCAGCAGGTTCATGTCGGTGTCGCGGCTGACGATCTCGAGCATTTTCTGTACACAGGGCAGGGCGCCACCGGGGAAAATGTATCGCTGGATAAAGTCGACGCTGTCCTTGGCCTGCTCATACCGCTGCTCGCGGATGGTGATGGCTTGCAACAGCATCAGGCCGTTGCCTTTGAGCAAGTGCGCACACTGCTTGAAGTACGTCGGCAGGAAGCGATGGCCGACCGCTTCGATCATCTCGATCGACACCAGTTTGTCGTACTGGCCGGTGAGGTCGCGATAGTCCTTGAGCAACAAAGTGACTTGATCTTGCAGCCCCAGCGCTTCGATGCGTTTTGCCGTGAAGGCGTACTGCTCTTTGGAAAGCGTGGTGGTGGTGACTTTGCAGCCGTAGTGCTGCGCGGCGTACAGGGCCATGCTGCCCCAGCCGGTGCCGATTTCCAGCAGATGATCCGTGGGTTTGAGGGCGAGCTTCTGGCAAATTCGCTGCAGTTTGTTCAGTTGCGCCTGCTCCAGGCTGTCGTCGGCATGCAGGAACTGCGCGGCCGAATACATCATGGTCGGGTCGAGGAACTGTTCGAACAAGTCGTTGCCCAGATCGTAATGGGCGGCGATGTTCTTCTGCGAGCCCTTGCGTGTGTTGCGGTTCAGCCAGTGCAGGGCCTGGATCAGTGGCCGCCCGAGTTTTGTCAGGCCGCCTTCCAGGGCATCGAGCACCTCAAGGTTGCTGACGAACACCCGGACCACCGCGGTCAAATCCGGTGAGCTCCAGTAGCCGTGAATGAACGCCTCGGCTGCGCCAATCGAACCCTTGCTCGCCACCAGCCCCCAGGCGGCGGTGTCGAGGATATGGATTTCTCCCAGCAGGGGGCTGCCGGTGCTGCCGAACACCTGCCGTTCACCGTCTTCAATCAGCACCAGCTGGCCGTGTTCGAGTCGCGCCAGTTGCCGCAGCACACCACGACGCAGCAACGATCCGCTCAGGACATAAGTGCCGAACAGATTGGCCTTGAGCGAAATGCTAGAGGATTTCATGGCGGCGATCCTTGGGAGGGACGGTGGCGGTTTGAAAGCTGCCCTCGGCAGCCCGATGAGCAAACAACGGCAAGCGCTTGAGCAGCAGACGCAGGGCTTGCCAATAAATCGCCAGGGCGGTTTTCGCGGTCATCCACGGAAAACGCCGCAAGTAACGGTGCAGGCTGGCGCGATCAAGGGTTTCGCGTTTGAGCCTGAGCGTGGCATCGAAGAGTTTTTCCTCGCCCTGCCAGTCGGCCATGTGCACACCGATGCGTTTCGCCACCGGGCTGAAGCTCATGCGGTACTGAATATCGCGGGGCAAAAACGGCGAGACATGAAAGGCTTTGGGCACGGAAAAGTGTTGGTGGAAGTCCGACAGATCTTCTGGTGCTTTGGCCGGCAACACGTAGTGATAGCGCTCGCGCCAAGGCGTGTTGCTGACTTCGCAGACAATCGCTGCCAATTGCCCGTCGGCTTCATGGCAATAGAAAAAACTCACCGGGTTGAATGACAGTCCCCAGCTGCGGGGTTGGGTCAGCAGACAGATCGAGCCTTGCGGCACATGGCCGATGGCTTCGCTCACCTGTTGCCGCACCGCGTCGATCAGGCGTACGCCACGGCTGGTGTACGCCTTGAGGTAATCGGTTTCGCGGAACGAAAACGGTGCAAAACGGCTCAGGCCCGAAAGACGCGACAAGCCAAACACGTCTTGCTGTTCGTCGAGGTCCAGGTACAGCAGGCCGATACGGTAACGAAACTGGTGAGTCCGCGGAGTAAAACGTCGATGGGCAATCCAGCCGCTGTACAAGGCGCTGTTCACAGGGTTTCTCCAAAGGCGCCGGCAACGCGCAAGGCGCTGACCACGCCGTCCTCATGGAAACCGTTGGCCCAGTAGGCCCCGCAGTAGTAGGTATGTTGCGCGCCGTGCAGTTCTTCCCAGCGCGCCTGGGCGGCCACCGATGCCAGGCTGAATTGCGGGTGGGCGTAGGTGTATCTGGCGAGCACTTTGGAAGGGCTGATGGCGGCACTCTGGTTGAGGCTGACGCAGAACGTTGTGTCGCTCTGGATGCCTTGCAGGATGTTCATGTCGTAGGTCACGGCCGCATGGGTGTGGCCGGAACCGGCGAGGCGAAAATTCCAGCTGGCCCAGGCGAGTTTTCGCTCAGGCAACAGTCGCGTATCGGTGTGCAGCACCACTTCGTTGTCGGCGTAGGGCAGGGCACCGAGGATTGCTTGCTCGGCGTCGCTTGGTACTGCCAGCAGCTTCAACGCCTGATCGCTGTGGCAGGCGAACACCACTTTATCGAAACGCTCGCTGGCGCCGGCGCTGTGGATAACCACCCCTTCTGCGTCACGCTCGACCCGCGTCACTGGGCAGTCAAGGCGAATATTTTCGCGAAAGCCAGCTGTCATCGGTGCCACGTAGGCACTAGAACCCCCTTCGATCACCTGCCATTGCGGGCGATTGCTGACAGACAGCAGACCATGGTTCTTGAAAAACCGGACAAACAGTTGCAGTGGGAAAGCCAGCATGTCGGCCATCGGCATCGACCAGATCGCCGCACCCATCGGCACGATGTAGTGCAGGATGAAACGCTCGCCGTAGCGGCCCGCCGTCAGATAGTCATTGAGTGTGGTGCCGGGTTTGATCCGTTGCTGTTCCAGATCGCGCAAGGCTTCTTTATTGAAGCGCAGGATGTCGCGCAGCATGCCCCAGAACCCGGGTGACAACAGGTTGCGGCGCTGGGCGAAAAGGCTGTTGAAGTTGTTGCCGTTGTATTCGATACAACCGGTGTCCACCGCATAACGTCGGCCATCGACCGTCACGTTCTCGGTGTGGGTGTGCCCGCCAACGCAATCGCTGGCTTCGAACACGGTGATCTGATGTCGGCGATTGAGCAGGTAGGCGCAGGTCAGTCCCGAAATGCCGCTGCCGACTATGGCAATGTTCACGGCTGATCCTTGATCGGCGGGTTACTGCGCACCATGCGTTTACCGATCGCCAGTTTCACTCGGTCGGGCAATTTCGACATCGGCCACAGGGCGGCCATGAACAACCCCGGAAACGCGATCTCCAGCGGCCGATCCCGCAGCTTGCCGATGATGTGCCGTGCGGCCTTGTCCGCGGGCCAGCTCAGGGGCATGGGGAAATCGTTTTTTGCCGTCAGCGGGGTATTGACGAACCCCGGGCTGACCACCGTGACTTCAATGCCTTCCGGCGCCAGGTCGATGCGCAAGGATTCGAACAAGTAACGCAAACCGGCTTTCGAAGCCCCGTAGGCTTCCGCCCTTGGCAGCGGCAGGTAGGTCACTGAACTGGCCACGCCGACCAGGTGCGGGGCGATGCCTTTGCGCAACAGCGGCAGGGCGGCTTCGATGCAATAGCTGCTGGCGAGCAGATTGGTGCGCACCACGTGTTCAACGATCGAGGCGTCGAACTGCTTGGCGTCCACGTACTCACAGGTGCCCGCGTTGAGAATGACCGTGTCCAGTGAGCCCCAGTCCTCGGCAATCTGTTCACCGATTTCACGGACGGTCTGGCTGTTGGTCAGGTCGCCCGCCACCACCAGCACTTGCCCCGGAAAACGCTCGGACAAGAGTTTCAGCGGCGCCAGCGAGCGCGAGCTGACGGCCACGTGGGCGCCGGTTTTAAGGATTTCTTCGGCCAGCGCGGCGCCAATCCCGCTGCTGGCGCCGGTCAGCCAGTATCGTCGTGGTGGTGTAAGAATCATCCCATTCTCCTTTTCAGCCAGGCAATCGCCCGGCCCAATACGGGTAGATGTTCATAAAGAAGCGCCCCGGCATCGAAGTAATCCCGGTGGCAATAAACTTTGTCGCGCCAGCGTAAGTGCGAGCAGCCGTCGACCCGAATCAGTTGGCCGCCGGCCAGGCGCGGATGACGGTAACTCATGACCCAGCGCAGATAACCCTCGCCTTCGGCAATCTGGTCGAAGCCGTGAAAATCGAAGCGCAGATCACTGACATTGGAGTACAGCTCGGCGAAATAGCTGCGCAATTGTCCAAGGCCCTGGACTTCGTGCAAGGGATCGGTAAATCGCACGTCCGGGGTATAAAGGTCATCAAGGCGACGCAGGTTGTCTTTATCCAGCTCTGCAAACTGTTGGGCGAACTGTTGCAGGAAACTACTCATGCAGGCCTCCGGCGTTCTGCCGCGTCGGCAGGTTCTTGAACGCCGCCAGGGCGCGCGCGCGGGACGTGTTCAGATCGACAATCGGTGACGGGTAATCCGCCACGCCGAACAAACCACTGAGTTGCGCCGGGTTGTGCAGCTCTTTTTTGTTCAGCCCCGACAGTTCCGGCAGCCAGTGCTTGATGAATACGCCTTCGGCGTCGAACTTTTCCGACTGGCTCAGCGGATTGAAGATCCGGAAGTAAGGCGCGGAGTCGGTGCCGGTGGAAGAGCTCCATTGCCAGCCACCGTTGTTGGCGGCGAGGTCGCCATCGATCAGGTGGCGCATGAAAAAGCGCTCGCCCTCACGCCAGTCAATCAGCAGATTCTTGGTCAGGAACATCGCCACCACCATGCGCAAGCGGTTATGCATCCAGCCGGTTTCCAGCAGTTGACGCATGGCGGCGTCGATAATCGGCAAACCGGTGCGGCCCTGCTGCCAGGCCGCGAGTTCTTCGGGGGCATGACGCCAGGCCAGGGCTTCGGTTTCCGGGCGGAAGGCACGGTGACGGGATACCCGTGGGTAGCCCACCAGAATGTGTTTATAGAACTCGCGCCACAGCAGCTCATTGATCCAGGTGACGGCACCGACCTTGCCGCTTTCAAACTCGCCCTGATTGCT
>Ga0247828_10000594_pt1 | contig 12016 bp, 28 predicted proteins | sample 12C_Control_Day3_FD_192425 | JGI IMG/M metagenome (GOLD analysis project Ga0247828, IMG submission 192425) | Soil microbial communities from agricultural site in Penn Yan, New York, United States - 12C_Control_Day3 | ecosystem: Environmental > Terrestrial > Soil > Agricultural land | place... | reverse complement strand
GTACCGCGCCGACCTGGCGAAGCGATGGGTGGACCGGGGGATCGTGAGCATGCCGGAGGCCGACATGGTCCGGAACCAGGCCGCGACGATCAACGCCATGACGGCCGTCAGCCTGGCGTTCGGCTGGGCGCAGGATCACACGAGCTGCCTCCTGTACCTGGACGGGAAGCCTGCTTCTACGTACACGCCGCAGGCGGCAGCGACGCTGGGGCGCTGGAGTATCTGGAGGTACGGCAACATGGACACGGCGAACTACGCGGAGATCGCGAAGTGGCCGCGCCCGGCACCGGAGCCGACGCCGGAGCCACCGCCACCGCCTCCACCGGAGCTGCCGAAAATGACCGTCACGGAGGCGCACGGGAATACACGCTACGGCGTCCAGGCGGTACGGAATAACGGCGTCACACTGGGGCGGGCTGCTTCCCTCACGCTCCAGGATCGCTTGGCGTTGGCGTCGCTGAGCGGGAAGCACACTGCGGCGAACGGGCAGCAGATCGCGAATCTGCTGGACAACCTCGGGTACCCGCAGGTGTAGAGAGGATCCCCGCCATGACCACTGCCGAGGACCAGTGGATGACGGAGGAGGAGCGCGTCTGGCGCTGGCGCTACCGTGAGGCCCGGAAGCTGGGCCTGAGTAAACCGGCTGCGCGTGCGTTCGCGGAGAGCGACGGCGACCTGGAGCGCGCCCGGCAGCTCCAGCGGGCGGGCTGCCCACCGGAGCTGCTCGAGCGGATCGTCCTCTAGTCGCCATCACCTCCCATCGCGTCCTGCTCCATCGCCCGGTCGATCCGGTCCATCAGATCACCGACCGTACCGGATGTGTTGGTGGATGTCGCGACCAGGATGTCGTCGGCGTCCGGCTGCAGGATCGACACGAACATGGGCACGACCCTCATCTCCTCCAGCGTCATACCTTCGCACGAGTCCGACCACGTGACGCCCCACCCCCGGTTCAACTGCATGACGCCCATGATCTGGTCCGTGTTGATCCGAAGCGCCTCCGCGAACACGTGAAAGTCGGGAGCGTTCTTCCACTCGGTAGGCATCAGTCCTCCTTCCTCGCGAACGAGGCGCGGGCGGCAGCCGCGTAATCAGGGCTGCATCCCAGCTCCAGGAGCCGGGCCTCGAACGCCTCGCCCCATTCCTCCGGCGTGTGGTACCGGAGATGGATGACGCGGCCGTCAGCCAGCTCGTACCTCATGAAGCCTCCTTCACGATCTCGTCGAGGGGAACGCCGTTGATCTTCACGAGGCGCGCCACGACGGCAGCGTGCTCGTTCGGCGTCAGGTGCGGGGTGGTCGCGGTCCAGCATTCCGGGCCGTTCAGCCCGACGGTGGCGGACTCATGCTTGCCGATCGAGGCCAGCGCGGCGAGCAGCTCGCGCACCTGCTCGGTGTCGGCGCTGTCGATGTGGATCTGGATCCTCACGACATGGCCTCCTCGAAATCGACGAGCGGGGTAACGCGGACGGCCTCGGCTGCGAAGTCGCCGAGATGCTCGATGCGGGCGATCGCCTGGTCGGGATCGCCTTCCGTGCTGACGAGCGCGTAGCAGGGGTCGTCGGGGGTGCTGACGACGATGACGGTCGGCTCGTTCATGACCTGCTCCCTTCTGTCGCTTCCCATGCGTGAAGCATGCCTCGCCGGGCAGGGAATGGAAAGGGGTGCCGTTACGAAAAACACGCAATTTGCGGGAAAACCCTTTGCGGGATCAGGCAACGACCCTTTACATCCGGGCGCAGGCGGGGCATGATTGGGGCATGGAAGCAACCACAAGGAGGGCACCATGGACGTGAAGTACCCGTGGCTCGAGGTTGAGCTGACCGGCCAGGACGGCAACGCTTTCGCGATCGTCGGGAACGTTTCCCGCGCGATGCGCGACGCGGGCATCCCGGCTGAGCAGATCGATGCTTACCGGGCCGAGGCGTTCGCGGGCGACAACGATCACCTGCTGCGCACCACGATGGCCTGGGTGGAGGTGTCGTGACCCTCAACCAGCTCAGCCGCCAGCTGTACCGGGCGGCACGGCTGACCAGGGACGCGCAGGCTGTGAACCGCAGCCTGCGCACCGGGTCGGTCGCACCCATCGGGAAACGGCTCGTACGGAAGGCGGTCTACCGGTTCGTGGGTGGGCTGCTGGGAAGGGGAATGAGATGAGGCGGAGCAACCGGGACGACCGCGTGCAGTGGGATGTCGCGGCGGTCTGGGCGCTGGGCCTGTGCTGGGTCCTGTTCTTCTGGGGGCTGATCATCTTCGTGCTGGTTCCGTGAGGAAAAGTACGCTTAGAGCGGGTTTTTCCTTGGCATCGCCCGGCAACAGCCCTTTACATTCTGGGCCGGGGCGGGCATGATTCGGGCATGGGAAGCGACAGCAAGGAGGCAGGGATGGACCGCGAGACTCTCAAGACCGCGCTCGCCGCGATCGACGTCCTGATCGACGGCGCAGAGGCCGAGCTGAAGAACGAGCGGCGCGCGATCATGTCCGCTCAGCAGCGCGGCGCTTACACCACCACGATGACGGACGAGCTGAAGCGGATCCGCGCGAAGCGGGACGCGTACAAGCAGGCTTGGGAAGCCGTCCGGGCGGTGGTCTGAGATGGCCTGGAGCATCGTCGGCAGCAACGGCGACCACGCCGAGGCCACGACCGAGAAGGGTGCGCTCCTCGCGGCGCGCACCCTCGTGATGGACGACGGCAACGAGTCCGCCACCGTGTACGACTTCGCGGGCCGGTGGATCGGCGACGGCGAGATCGACGAGTTCGGCCGGTACATCTTCCGGTCGACGCAGGGGCGGTGCCGGTCGTGACTAAGGCGAAGGCAGCGACCAGGACGTACCGGTGCGGTCAGTGCGGCCGGAAGCTGAAGCAGGAACACTGGATCTACTCAGGCCACACGGGGTCGCGGTACTGCTACCCCGGTGAGGGCTGCTGGAACAACAACCGAAAGGGGAAGTAACCATGGCGAGTGTTGACAACAGCGAGCGGTTCCAGGCGAGCGACGAGTTCAAGCCGCTACTTGAGAAGGCGATCGAGACGTTCGGCCGGAACGTGGTCGTGACGGAGATGCTGCGGGCACCGGGCACCCGTCCGTACGCCAGCCGTAAGCACGCGATGTCCAGCCTGAAGTCGTACCTCACGGGGGTCACGCATCTCAGCTGGGGTGCGCTCCGGGCGTACGACTGGGCGATGCAGCAGTTCTGGCCGATGGCGATGCCGCAGCAGTGCCAGGTCGTGATTCGCGGGCATCGCATGTTCCCGTCGAAGAAGCGGCAGGCGGTCCCGGAGTTCGTGCCGATGCACACGGATCGGCAGGCCGAGGCGGTTGCGGCGGAGGAGATCGGCGGGATCATGGCGGACGTGGAGGAGTTCCTCGCCGGGGATGAGAAGCCGGTCACGCTGGGGGAGCAGATCCTGCGGGCGTACCTGGCGCGCGACGATGACGAGATCCTCCGCCTGACGGAGGGACTCCAGTGACCGACCGGCGCATCCTCATCGACCCGGACAGCGGCGACTACGAGGACCGCATGAAGGCCGCCTGCGCCCGGGCCGAGTGGGAGCTGGGCGACAAGAGCTGGGCAGGTGTGATTGTCGGGGCGTTCCTGTACCACAAGCTGGACGCCGAAGCCCTGGAGCTGGAGAAGGCGGAATGACCGGGAAGCAGCAGATGCTCGAGATCCTAGGGGACCTCCGGCCGCACTCGCACCGGGAGATATACCACCGGATGCGGGGCAACCCGAACGTCATTAGCAAGCTACGGAAGGAGGGCTACACGATCGCGATGGAGCGGAGGGGCGGGGAGTACTGGTACCAGCTGCAGGGACTCTCGGCCCGGCCGCGCCCGCAGCCCGCGCCGCTGGCGGACGGCACCGTCCCGGAGCTGGACGTGAACCAGCTGAGCCTGGAGGACGTGACGTGAGGGCGCTGAACCAAGGCGACCTGCGCTGCCCGGCGAGCGGGAAGGTCGCGTACGTGACTGAGGAGCGTGCCCTGAAGGCGATCGAGGGTGCGTGGCTGAGCGGCCGGTGGGAGAACCGGCACGGGCAGATGGCGAGCCGGGCGTACGAGTGCCCGGCTTGCGGGTGGTGGCACATGACGTCGTCGTACCAGAAGGCTGAGGGGTAAGGTGGCTGCCTGGAGCGAGTACCGGATGCCGCACGGAGGCGTGTTCCTGACGCAGCGGGGGCGCGTCGCTCTCCTGCGCTGCGGCCACCCGGCCGTCGGGCAGCCGATCCTGTCGAACCCGGATAAGTGGTGGTGCGACGAGTGCCGCCAGATGAAGGAGAGGAAAGCATGAGCGAAGCAACACCGACGCTGGCGGAGGCGCTCGTCGCCGCGCAGGCCGAGATGCCGAAAGTGAAGGCGACCGGCAGCAACCCGCACTTCGGGAACGAGTACATCACGCTGGAGGATCTGCTCACGGCGGTCCGGCCGGTGCTGAACCGGCACGGCCTCTCGATCCATCAGTTCCCGCTGGCGGTGGGGGAGCAGGGTGCGCCGTGCCTCATCACGATCCTGTCGCACCGGAGCGGCGACGCGATGTCGTACACGATGCCGCTCCTCATCGGGAAGCAGGACATGCAGGGGCTGGGCAGCGCCATCACGTACGCTCGCCGGTACGCGATCGCGGCGGCGCTCGGCATCTCGGAGGGCGAGGACGACGACGGCAACGCCGCTGCCGCCTCCGTCCGTAACGATGCGGAGCCGCGCGTCCGGGACTTCCCGGAGGCACCGGACGCCGGGCCGAGCCAGCCGCCCGCCCCATCCTGGACTCCGTCGATGCAGCAGCGCCGCCTCATCAAGGTCGTGGATGACCTGATCGGGAAGGGCAACCTGACGGAGCAGCAGGTGCAGTCGGCCGCGAGCACGACGGAGTCCTGGCCGCGCCTCGTCCGGGCGCTCGACGACAACGCTGCCGCCGAGCTGGCAGACCGGCTGGAGAGGTACCAGCAGAACCTGGCTGACGAGGCCTCGAACCCGGTGCCTGCTGCATGACGGAGGGAGCCGCTCAAATCATCCAGGACGCCTTCACGGCACTCAGGCGTGACGTCCCTCCCCTCGCGCCTCCTGGTGTGGAGCGGCTGAGCGTGTCCGCCATCGACAAGTTCTGGAAGTGCCCGGAGCAGTTCCGGCGGGAGCGGTACGCGGGGGAGCGCGCGCACATTCGGGCGTCGAGCCTGTTCGGGCGCGCGTTCCACTCCGCGCTCGCCGTCAACTTCGAGGGCAAGATCCACACGCAGGAGGACCTGTCGCTCGAGACGATGCGCGACATCGCGGGCGGCAGCTTCACGGAGGAGAAGGAGAAGGAGATCGGCCGGACCGAGATCATCTGGGACCGGAAGGAGAACGACATCCAGCAGGGTGTCATCAACGCGGTCGTCGGCACCCCGGACGGCGCGCAGCCCGGCTACATGCAGGTGCTCGCCCCGACCGTCCGGCCCGTCGCCGTGGAGCGATGGCTGCAGGTGCCGACGCGGTACGGGTTCCCGATGGTCGCGAAGGTGGACCTGGAGGAGCAGTCCGGGCTGATCATCGACTACAAGACGGGCGCGAAGAAGCGGAACCAGAAGGAGCTGGACGGCAGCGTGCAGGCGACCGGGTACTGCTGGCTGAAGGCTGAGGAGGGCGACCCGGCTGCCGGGTTCCGCTGGCACCTGGCAGTGCAGACGAAGACGGGGAAGCAGGGCTACCAGGAGCTGACGACGAGCCGGACGCGCGGTCAGACCGACAGTTTCGAGCGCCTGCTGGAGACGACGGCGCGCACCATGCGGTTCTACTGGGAGACGTACGGGCCGGAGGGCACGTGGCCTGGGGCGAGCGAGGCCGGTTGGTGGTGCAGTCCTACGGGCTGCTCGTTCTGGGGCACGTGCCCCTGGAGAGGTGGTGCGAAGTGAACGCGGACTGGCTGAAGATGGTGCAGCAGTACGAGCGCGAGATCGCGGAGCTGAGGCTGGAGCGCGACAACGCGGTGCGCCGCGCCGACAGGGCAGAGCAGTCGGTGCGCGGTCTGCTGACGCCTGAGCAGTTCCTGAAGAACGCGCGGCTGTTCGGCTACGAGTTCGAGGACATCACGACGATCGGCCGCATGCTGGCCGAGTGGCGGGCGGCAGGCGGCACGCCCGGCATGCTCGACTGGTACCGGGAGGAGCGTTACGGTGCCTCCTGACGCGAAGCCGCCCGCCCGCTACATCGCCAGCTTCGAGGAGTGGGAGCGGATCACGGCCGAGAAGATCGAAGGCCACAGCTGCCGTGGCTGCGGGCGGAACCACGGCATCACCAGGCATCACCTCGTGTCGCGTTCCCTCCGGGGCGACGACGTGGCCGCGAACATCGTGCCGCTCTGCGGCTCCGGCACCACAGGCTGCCACGGTGCCATCGAGACTCACAGTCCGGGGTGGGAGGCGATCGCTCATGCGGTGCGCGACTCCCTCTCGCCCCTGGAGGAGCAGTACATCCTCGCGAAGAAGGGTCAGTACTGGCTGGACCGGTACTACCCGGCCTCGAGCGTGCTCTGCGAGAGCTGCAGGAAGCCGCTCAAGGCGAAGAAGGAACGCACCGGGGAGGAACTGCCGCCACGCAAGAAGAAGGACTGGACGCTCAGCGTGCCCGACGACGTGGAGGATGGGGCCGAGGTGCTCGAGACCCTCACGATCGCGCTCGCCGAACGCCTAGGCGTTCGACGACGAGACAAGCAGGCTGCGACGCTACCACGCCGTCATCGTGGCGCTTGTGTTCGCGACGCAGAACATCGAGGAGCTGGCAATGGAGAGAGGAACCGATGAGTAAGCAGGCAGCCGAACTGAAGCGACGGAACGGGTACTTCTACCTGAACGTTGGGGTCGGGGCGGAGCTGAAGGAAGCACTCGTCCGGCGGGCGCAGGAGGAGAGCCTGAGCCTGGGCAACCTCGTCCTGCGGGAGCTGGCGCGGGAGTTCAAAGTGAAGGATCCCGTCTACGGGCAAAACCGGGTGCCGAAGGCTGCGGCCGGGGATCAGCTGTTCCTGCTCGTCCCGCCGATGCTCGACTGGCGGATGGCGGCTGAGGCGAACCGGACTCGCTCGACGAAGTCCGCGATCGCACGGCGGGTGCTGACCGCCAGCCTGAACGGAGGTGCGTGATGTGGCGAGTTGAGCGGCGCAAGCGGATCGGCTGGAAGCCCTGGTACTGGGAGATCTTCCTGTCCTCGGCAGGCTGGGCAGACGGTGTTGCCTGGACGAAACGAGGCGCGGAGCACCAGCTGCTGAGGGCGCAATCATGGCTGATGGGAGGCGACTGATGGGGAAGATCTACATCCACGGAGGAACGTTCATTGACGCGCTACGGGAGGCCGGGCTGCTGCCGGATCGAACGGTCAGCGTGACGATCCGCGCCACCTACGGCGAACCGGTTCGGATGGAGTACGAGTGCCACCCGAGCCAGGAAGAACTGGCGGCCCTGCTGCCGGGGATCAAGAAGGCCGACAGCGCCGACGATGCGCGAGCGGGGGCATAGAAAATGCCTGCTCCTGCCGAGAACTTTTCAATCCCCGGAGAAGCAGGCATAATGGCCGCATGGGAAGCAACCGAGCGGAAGCATAGCGCGTGGTTCGGCGTTACGCCTTCCATCCTATGTAACGGGCTGGCCATGACAAGCGGCCAGCAGCCCGGCCGGGGAGATACACCGCGCGAGAGTAGCGGGAAGCGTCCCCGGAACCTGCCCCGTTCGATCCGATGGTGGGGGGGAAACCATTCAAGGATGGGGGGGCGAACTGCGCCCCGGCTTCGAAGGGAAGGAGCATGACCAGCCAGCGTGAGCATCTAGCGGCGAACCTGGTCGCAGCCCGGCAGCACCTGGATCGTGCTCTCATTGAGGTCAACAAAGGACTCACCAGGCTGGAGGGCGCGTCGCCGGAGGATGACGGCATGGGCTGTTACGAGTGCGGGCTGCGGTTCCGTTCCGCGTTGAAGCTGGCGGAGCACGTGTACGACGTTCATGATGGGCCGGTGCCGCAGCACTACGTCGATGCGGAGGCGAAAGCGGAGGAGGGGACGTGAGCGAGGTTCTCATCCGTTCTTCGGAGTTCGCCACCCTGACGCTGGACGAACTTGCGGACGGTGCGCGTCGGGAGGAAGAACAGGCGATCCAGGATGGCCTGTCAGCCATCAGACACTTCATCCGCGCTGGCGCGTTCTTGCTGGAAGCACGCAGTAGGTTCGCGCATGGAGAGTGGATACCGTGGTTGGAGCAGAACTGGGACAGTTCGATCACACTCGCGCAGGTTTACATGAGGCTCGCCCGGAACCGCGAGCTGCTTGCACTGGAACAGCCTCGTACCTTGTCGGAGGCGCAACGTCTGATCTCCGGGTTCACCCGTCCCCAGCTGGATCCTAGAATGGTTGAGCGGATAAGGGAGTTGCGGGAGGCGGGCATGTCCTTCCGTGACATCGGTGAATCCGTCGGTATGCATCGCGACACGGTTCGCAGGTACGCGGACCCTAAGGTGATGGAAAGGGATCGGCAGCGGGCAAAGAGAAAGACTAAGGCGTACCACCGCGCTGTGGCGCAAGAGCGGCGGGAGCGTGACGTGCGCGAGGCCGGAGGCGAGATCGCCAAGGCGTACGCGCTGGTGAGAAAAGCACTTCAGGCGTGCGAGTTGGCATCCGGGGAGGATCAGAGCAGGGAGAGACGCCAGGCAATCCGGAGTGCGATGGCGAGTCTGTACGGTGCCGAGGATCAACTAGTGGCTGCCAGCCGAATCGCGAGGGGAGAGTAGTGGATGAGTAGCTTCCTGGAGACCGGCCGGTTCCATGTGGACTCGTACGGCGTGGAGTTCACGGCGTTCGGGGTGCCGCAGCCGGGTGGCTCGAAGCAGATCGTCGGTGGACGCAACGGTCGGGCGCGCGTCATCGAGGACAACACGAACGTCTACGCCTGGCGGGAGAACATCGCTCAGGTAGCCCGCGTCCTGATGGCGCACCGCGCACCGTTCGAGGGACCGCTGCGCCTCAACGTCGTCTTCTACATGCCCCGCCCGAAGTCTCACATCGGCAAGAGGGGCGTGTTCCCCGGCGCACCGAAGTACCCGTCCGTCCGTCCGGACACCACCAAGCTGCTCCGCGCACTCGAGGATGCCCTGAACGGGATCGTCTGGAAGGACGACTCGCAGGTCGTCGATCAGGTGGCGCAGAAGCGGTACACACCCGACGACCCACGTGCCGTGGTGGCCGTGTCGGTCAAGGTCTAGGAGGCCTACGCATGGAGGAGCAACAGCACGAACTGGCGCAGCTCAACGAACTGGCGCAGGAAGAGAAAGTCGCGGTGGCGGGCACTGTCTGGGAGGGTGCCGCCGCGCTCGCAGGTCATCTCGTCCCGATCAACAGCCTGTTCGATCATCCGCGCAACCCGAACATCGGGGCGACGGATGAGATCGCGAAGAGCCTGCTCCGGTTCGGGCAGGCGCGCGCCGTCACGTTCACGCGTGCCCTGCTGGTAAAGGACGCGGATCAGAACCCGGTGCGGCTCGTGAACGAGGGCATGCCGCTCGAGGACGGGGAGACGGCCGCGATGGTGAACGTGCTGGTCGCCGGTCATCACACCCGGAAGGCAGCTGTCCTCCTCGGATGGACGCACATCGCTGCGATCCCGCACGAGTTCAAGTCAACGGCGGAGGCGAGCGCGTACCTCGTCGCGGACAACCAGCTCGCCCGGCTCGCGACTCAGGACAAGGCTGAGCAGCTGAGCGTGCTGGGCGAGGTGGATGACCTGACCGGAACCGGCTACACGCTCGACGATGTGGAGACGCTTCAGTTCGAGGCCGGGCAGACGGAGACGATCAGCCTGGGACGGGAGCCGCAAGGATCCGAGTCGCCGGAGGAATTCGCGGAGCGGGCAGCCATGCTCGCCCGGAGCCACCGGAAGGTGGAGCGCGTCTTGATGCTGACGGAGGAGCAGGACAACCAGCTGGCTGCGGACATCGAGATCCTCATGAAGGCGTACGGCCTGACGAGCCGAGCCGCCACCGTGCTGCTGGCCGTAGCGACCGAGGCTAACCAGGCGAGGGCGAAATGAGGGTCGTGATCCCGTCTTACAACCGGCCGACGGACATCCAGAAGAAGACGCTCGCGTACCTGCTTCGGAGCGGCTGGCCTGCCGAGAACATCCTGGTGCTCGTCGCCGACACGGAGCAGGCGTTCCTCTACAACGGGGCGTTCAAGGACGACCCGTGGCTCAGCCAGATCGACATCCAGATCACGAAGAAGGGACTCGAGGCATCGCGGACGGAGGCACGTCGCAGCTGCCTCCCGCCCGGCGAGCATGTCGTCTGGATGGATGACGACATCGAGGACATCCTGCAGCTCGACGAGACGGGCGTCGGCCTGACGCACGCGCCGCTCCCGCTGGTCGCGCAGGACGGTTTCGCTGCGCTCATCCACTCCAACGGCCTCAAGATGTGGGGCGTCGCACCCTCAGCGAACGCCTTCTACATGGATCTCCGCTCCCGGCAGGGGCTGTACTTCTGCATCGGATGCTTCTACGGCGAGATCATCGATCCCGACCCACGGCTGGACGTTGTGTTCGGCGACAGCAAGGGCGACTACGAGCGCACCCTCCGGCACAACGACGTGTTCGGGGGCGTCATCCGGCTCGACTGGTACGCGCCGAAGACGCGGTACCGGCAGAACGCTGGGGGCGTCGTCGCCGACGCTGCGAAGGTGGAGGAGAATGTCCGACGCCTCGAGCAGCATTGGCCGGAGCATGTCCGGCGCAACGAGAAGCGTAAGAGCGGGGTCGCGGAGATCCTGCTCAAGTCGGGGCGCACCGCGACGAACGTCTGGAGGTAACTGATGAGCATGACTGAGATCCGTGTTCGTAACAGCCTCGACCCGGCCGACATGGAGAACCTGGTCGGGAAGATGCTGGAGCCTAGCGACGTGGACGTGATGCTGACCGGCCCGGCCCGCGTCCTGAAGCCGGACGGGAAGCCGCTCTGCGTCTACCTGCCCGGTGCCCTGGAGGACCTTCGCGAGACGGCCTGGAACGTTCTGACGACCCTGAAGGGCAGCTACACGAGCAACCGTGGGCTGGCTGCAGGTGCCGACCGGGCGAAAGGGGCGGGCAACCGGACGTACGCGAAGGCTGTGGACTCCGCCATCCTGGGCAGCTTCGATCCCTCCGGGCCGAAGCAGTACTGCCGCCTCACGGCCTGGACGGGGCGGGAGAACGAGCGGTGGAGGGAGCTGTGGCCCGTCTTCCAGCGCATCGGGGACCTGCTCGGGAAGCACGTTCCGGAGCGGTACGCGGCGCAGGCGAAGGAGGCGCGCGGCACGCATCCGGAGTGGCTGATCCCCGGCACGCCGTTCACAACCATCACGGTCAACAACACGTACGCGACCGCCGTGCACACGGACAAGGGCGACCTCGAGACCGGGTTCTCGACGCTGGCTGTTCTCCGGAAGGGCGAGTACGAGGGAGGATGGATCTGCTTCCCGGAGTTCCGGGTCGGTGCGGACATGAAGGACGGCGACCTGCTCCTCATGGACGCTCATGCGTGGCACGGCAACACGCCGTTCACCCCCGAGCCTGCCCGAGGCCTGGACGGACGCCTGGACGGCGATCCGGGGTTCGAGCGGATCAGCATCGTCTCGTACTTCCGGACGAACATGGTGAAGTGCGGCTCCGCGGCGGACGAGGCGGAACGCGCACGGATCTACGGTGAGAACCGCATGGGTGCGGCGGTAGGCGAGTGACCGGCACGCAGCGCACCCACCTCCGTCACGCCATCAGTGAGGCGCGACGCGCCCGACTGACGGCCGCGTACCCGCGCTGCGAGCACTGCGGCGACTGGTTCGAGCCTTCCGCGAACCAGCCGCCCGGACGTCAGCGGTTCTGCCGCAACGCCTGCCGCAACGCGCAACGCAGGGCGACGGCCGACAGGGAAGGCATACTCATGCGCGGTGCTCAGCGCGACCTGGACCCTCTGGGACTGCGAGGATGTCGAGGCGGTAGTCGCGCGGGCTGCGGACCGCTACCAGCGGAAGCACAGC
>Ga0247828_10000590_pt1 | contig 12040 bp, 8 predicted proteins | sample 12C_Control_Day3_FD_192425 | JGI IMG/M metagenome (GOLD analysis project Ga0247828, IMG submission 192425) | Soil microbial communities from agricultural site in Penn Yan, New York, United States - 12C_Control_Day3 | ecosystem: Environmental > Terrestrial > Soil > Agricultural land | place: USA... | reverse complement strand
GCCTGGGAATGGCCCAGGCTGATCCCGCGATTCTCCGTCCAGGTCAGGTTGAAGATCGGCAGGAGCTCGATCTGGTAGCGCTCCTGCAAGCGAAGCGGACCGATAACGATCCACTTGGTCAGTTGGTCGACGATGAAGAAGGCGAGGGCGGTGACCCAGGCGGCCTTGCGGTCAGCCATTGACCATTTCCCCTACAACTTCCGCACAGCGACTGCAGAGGCCGCCGTCGTCAACGACTTCCGGCAGATGCCGCCAGCAGCGCCCGCATTTGTGGTTGTCCGTCTTGGTCACGCCCAGCACATCGCCGGGCCTCACTGACGAAACGATGAACAACTCGGCAAGCAGGTCCGTATCGCCCTCAGCCGGGCTGGTGACTACCGCTTCGAGGCTGGAGCCGACGACCTTGTCGCGGCGAAGCGGCTCGATCGCCTCGGTAACCTGGGTACGCGCCTCGCGAAGACGGGACCAGTTGGCATCAAGCCTCTCGTCGCGCCAGTCGCCAATCTCCGGCCACTCCAGCAGGTGCACGCTTCCCACGTCCGGATAGCGCGTGCCCCATACTTCCTCGCTGGTGAACACCAGCACCGGCGCGGCCCAGCGAACCAGCGCGTGGAACAGGGTGTCGAGCACGGTGCGGTAGGCGCGGCGCTTCGGATCCGAAGCCGCATCGCAGTACAGGCAGTCCTTGCGGATATCGAAGAAGAAGGCGCTGAGGTCTTCGTTGCAGAAGTCGGCCAGCGCGCGGGTGTAATCGTTGAAGTCGAAGTCGCCGACGGCGCGCCGAAGCCGCTCGTCGAGCGCGGCGGTGAGCGAGAGCATGTAGCGCTCCAGCTCCGGCATCTCGGCGTCGCCGATCCGCTCGTCGTCGGTGAAGCCGTCGAGCGCGCCGAGCAAATAGCGGAAGGTGTTGCGAAGCTTGCGATACTGGTCGGCGACGCCTTTCAGGATCTCGTCGCCGATGCGGTGATCCTCGGTGTAATCGACGCTAAGCGCCCACAGGCGGATGATGTCCGCGCCATAGGTCTCCATCACCTTCAGCGGATCGACGGTGTTGCCGAGGCTCTTGGACATTTTCATGCCCTTGGAGTCCATCGTGAAGCCGTGGGTCAGCACCGCCTTGTAGGGCGCATGGCCGCGCGTGCCGCAGCTTTCGAGCAGCGACGACTGGAACCAGCCGCGATGCTGGTCGGAACCTTCGAGATAGAGGTCGGCCGGGCGCGGGTCGGCGTCGTCGCGCATCAGTTCCGGCCAGGTGCCGCTTTCCAGCGTGAAAACGTGGGTGCAGCCGCTGTCGAACCAGACGTCCAGGATGTCGCGCATCATCTCGTAATCGGCGGCATCATAGGCGTTGCCGAGATATTCCTGGGCGCGGGCCTCGTCCCAGGCATCGACGCCTTCGGCCTTGATCGCCGCGACGATGCGGGCGTTGACCTCGCGGTCGATCAGCAGCTCGCCGCTCTTGCGGTGGACGAACAAAGCGATCGGAACGCCCCAGGCGCGCTGGCGCGACAGCACCCAGTCGGGGCGGCCCTCGACCATGCTGCCGATACGGTTGCGGCCCTTGTCGGGGACGAAGCGTGTGTCGGCGATGGCCTGCATCGCGGCCTGGCGGAGAGTCGGCGCCGCGCACAGTCCTTCCTCGGCCGGATTGATCGCGCCGCCTTCACCCTCCCAGCGCTTTTCGGCGCGGGTCTTGGGCGAGAGATGGGTCAGCACCTTGTCCATCGGCACGAACCATTGCGGCGTGCAGCGGTAGATGACCTTGGCTTTCGACCGCCAGCTATGCGGGTAGCTGTGCCGGAAGTCGGCGGAGGCGGCGAGCAACGCACCCGCTTCGCGCAGGTCCGAGCAGATCGGGCCGTCGGGCGCGTTGAACTTGGTGTTGATGACCGAGCCCTGGCCGCCGAGCCACAGCCAGTCGGCGCGGTACTTGCCGTCACCCTCGACCGCGAATTGCGGGCCGATGCCATGCGCCTTGCACAGATCGAAATCGTCCTCGCCATGGTCCGGTGCCATGTGGACCAGGCCGGTGCCCTGATCGGTGGTGACGAAGTCGCCGGGCAGGAACGGGCGCGGGTTGGCGAAGAAGCCGCCGAGATGGTTCATCGGGTGGCGGGCGACGGTGCCGGCGAGGTCGGAGCCTTTGCCGCGCCAAAGAACGTCAATGCCATGAAATTCGCGACCTTGGGTGACCCTTTTGTGGAATTGGTCGAGAAGCTCTACGGCGACCAATGTCCGAAAGGTGCCAACGACGTTTTCTTCTACCGCATCAAGCTGGTCGGTAGAAATGTCGATGAAACCGTCGACGATGTCGACTTTGACAAGAACGTATTCCACCCCCGGCCCGTATGCGATCGCCTGGTTGACCGGGATCGTCCATGGCGTCGTCGTCCACACGACAGCGTGGGCGCCGACCAGCTCGGGGATCGGGCTTTCGACGATCTCGAACGCGACATCGATCTGTGTCGAGACGATGTCCTCATATTCGATTTCGGCCTCGGCAAGCGCGGTCTTCTCGACCGGCGACCACATCACCGGCTTGGCGCCGCGATAAAGCTGGCCGGTCTCGGCGAACTTCATCAGCTCGGCGACGATCGCGCCTTCCGCCTCGAAGTTCATCGTGAGGTAGGGCTTTTCCCAGCGGCCGCCGATGCCGAGGCGCTTCAGCTGCTCGCGCTGGCGGTCGACCCAGTTCTGCGCATAGGCGCGGCATTCGGCGCGGAATTCCTTGACCGGAACCTCGTCCTTGTTGCGCTTCTGCTTGCGGTACTGCTCCTCGACCTTCCACTCGATCGGTAGGCCGTGGCAGTCCCAGCCGGGCACGTAGGGCGCGTCCTTGCCGAGCAGGGTCTGGGTGCGCACCACCATGTCCTTCAGGACGTGGTTGAGCGCGTGGCCGATATGAATGTCGCCGTTGGCGTAGGGCGGGCCGTCGTGGAGAATGAACTTCTCGCGCCCGGCCCGAGCCTCGCGGACGCGGGCGTAAAGATCGTCCGATTGCCAGCGCGCGAGGATGCCCGGCTCCTTCTGCGGCAGGCCGGCCTTCATCGGGAAGTCGGTCTTCGGCAGGAAGACGGTCGAGCGGTAATCTGGCTTATCTGGTGCGTCGGACATTGCGCGCGGGCCTTAGCGGGCGGGGAGGCGATTGCAAACTATGACCGCTTCCGCCGCCGCTCCAGCGCTCTCTCGCTCAGGTCGATCTGCGCCTGATTGCGGATGTCGCGACCGGGGCGGAGCGCGGGGCCAACCGTCCAGATATCCTCGACCCAGACATAGCCCTTGTAGCTTCGCGGGATTTTGCCGAGTTGCTCGGGCAGGCTGAGCCCCATCGGTCCGTCGCCGCCGACTGGGGCGAGGATCAGGACCCGGGTGCCCGCCGCCCTCATCCGCGCCAGCGTGCGGTCTGGCCAGCCGGGAATTGCCCATTGGTAGTTGAGCGGCACGGCGAGGGTTTCGCCGCGGCAAACCTCGGGAACGATCCCGAGCCAGCCTTGAAGTGCATAGGCCTTGGTGCAGGCCTTGATGCCCGGCTTGCTCCATGCCCAGGCCTTGGGGAAATGGGTGCGGATCCGGGCGACGACCGCGGGGTCACCGTAGAAAGCATCGCCGATACCCTCGACGTCGCGGCCCGCAGCTCTCAGCGCGGCGGCAAGCAAGTCGGCCTCGCCGACGTCCTTGCTTTTGAAGTTGAAGATCAGGGGCGTGCGCGGGGCGGCGCGAAGCCCGTCCTCGAGCGAGGGGATGGGATATTTGCGGGCCCCACGCAACGGGAAGGTCTTGCCGCCATCGGCGCTGTAGCCGTAGCCGTTGTCGAGCGCCTGGAGCTCGGCCAGCGTGAAGTCGCGGACATTGCCCTTGCCGTCGGTGCGGCAGTCGACCGTCCAGTCGTGGAACAGGGCAATGCGGCCGTCCTTTGTGGGCGCGATGTCGACCTCGACCATGTCCGCGCCCTGGTTGATCGCATCCTCGATCGAGCGAACAGTGTTTTCCAGCCGATCGTGCATTGGCGGCTCGATACGGGTCGCGGTGCAGGTGTCGTTGTCGACGCCGCGATGGTCGAACTGTTGCGCAACGCCACGATGGGCGATCAGGCGCAACGCGCCTTTCGGCTCCGGCGCGAGCCAGCTTGCGTTGAAGACTGTGAGGGCGAGCAGCAGGACCGCCAGTACAAAGGCGGCAACGCCAAGCTTATGCTTCATCCAAGCGCGGTCCTTGCGTCTTCGGCGTCGCGTTCCATTTGCGCCTTGAGCCCTTCAACCGAATCGAACTTGGCTTCGGGGCGGAGGTAGGCGATGAGGTCCGTCTCGATGGTTCGTCCGTAGAGGTCGTCGTCGAAGCCGAACAGATGCACCTCCAGCAATTCCTTCGGCGGGTCGAACATCGGCCGCACGCCGAGGCTTGCGACGCCGTCATGCTCGCTTCCGTCGTCAAGGCGGGCGCGTACGGCATAGATGCCGTAGGCCGGGCGCTGGTAGTCGCCCAACTCGAAGTTGGCGGTCGGCCAGCCGAACTCGCGGCCGCGCTTGTCGCCGTCAATGACGGTGCCGCGGATCGCGAATGGCCGGGTGAGGAGGCGGGTCGCGGTACCCGGGTCGCCGCGCTTCAACGCCTCGCGGACGAGGCCAGAGGAGATTCGCGTACCGTCAAGCAGGACAGGGGCGACGGTCTCGGCGAGGATGCCGTTTTCGCCGCCAAGGTCGCTAAGCACCTCGACATTGCCTGCGCGCCCGCGCCCGAAGGTGAAATCCGATCCCGTGACGACGCCGGACACCTTCAATCGCTCGCACAGCAGGTCGGCGACAAAGGATTCGGCGCTGGTCGCGGCGAGATCGGCGTCGAAGTCGAACACCAGCATCGCGTCCGCCCCGGCATGGGCGAACAGCTCTTCGCGTTGATCGAGGGTCGTGAGCCGGAAAGGCGCGGTCTCCGGCCGGAAGAAGGCGACCGGATGCGGATCGAATGTCGCGACTATCACCGGCCGCCGCTCGTGGGCGCCGCGCTGGATCGCGCGTCCGACGACTGCCTGGTGACCGAGATGAAACCCGTCGAAATTGCCGAGCGCAAGGATCGCTCCGGAGAGGCTGTCGTCGATCGGTTGGCGGAGCGAAAGGCGCTTCATCGGCTGGGGCTTAGCGGCTATCGAAGCCAAGTCCAGCTACTTGACTCCGAAGGGCCGCGCACATAGATGGCCCGCATCCCGTTCCACCGGCTGCCGGCGGCGCACTTGTGCGCGCGCCGTTTTTCCTTTGGAGTGCGGGGTCATTGCGACGAGATGGGGCGGCCGCCTGCCGCCCTGTGGAGCAGACGGAGAACGAACAAGCATGGCACGTATTGCCGGGGTCAACATCCCCACCAACAAGCGCGTCGAAATCGCGCTTACGTATATTCACGGCATTGGTCGCACCAAGGCCAAGGAAATCACCGAGAAGCTGAAGATTGCCTCGGAGCGCCGGGTCCAGGACCTGACGGACCAGGAAGTTCTGCAGATTCGCGAGACGATCGACGCCGATCACACCGTCGAGGGTGATCTTCGCCGCGAGACCGCGATGAACATCAAGCGGCTCATGGATCTCGCATGCTACCGTGGCCTGCGTCATCGCAAGGGCCTGCCGGTCCGCGGCCAGCGCACGCACACCAATGCGCGCACTCGCAAGGGCAAGGCCAAGCCGATCGCGGGCAAGAAGAAGTAAGGCCAGTCCGGGGGACTGACCGATTACTTCTTTTGAAATCCGCTGAACGCAGCTTCGATTTAGGAATTTCCAGATGGCACAAGCACCTCAGCGCCTTCGCCGCCGCGAGCGCAAGAACATCACGGCCGGCGTCGCGCACGTGAACGCCAGCTTCAACAACACCATGATCACCATCACCGATGCGCAGGGCAATGCGATTGCCTGGTCCAGCGCCGGGATGATGGGCTTCAAGGGCAGCCGCAAGTCGACTCCCTATGCGGCCCAGGTCGCCGCCGAAGACGCGGGCCGCAAGGCTGCCGAGCACGGCGTTCGCACCCTCGAGGTCGAGGTCAAGGGTCCGGGTTCGGGCCGCGAAAGCGCCCTTCGCGCGCTTCAGGCGGTCGGCTTCCAGATCACCTCGATCCGCGACGTAACCCCGATCCCGCACAACGGCGTCCGACCGTCCAAGCGCCGCCGCGTCTGACCGCTTTGGCGAAAGCGGGACTTTCGCCAAGGTAGGGAAGAAAAGAGTTTGAAATCAGGTGTTTCGGGGACGCCCGGAGTGCCACTGCCAAGGAAGAAACATGGCCGTCAACGCAAAGAACTGGCAGGAACTGAAGAAGCCCAACGCGCTGGAGAAGAAGGCCGGCGGTGGCGATGCCCGCCGCAAGGCGTCGTTCGTAGCCGAGCCGCTTGAGCGCGGCTTCGGAATGACGCTCGGCAACTCGCTTCGTCGTGTGCTGCTGTCGTCGCTCCAGGGCGCCGCTGTCACCTCGATCAAGATCGAAGGCGTGCTTCATGAGTTCTCGAGCCTCGCGGGCGTTCGGGAAGATGTCACCGACATCGTCCTCAACATCAAGCAGGTCGCGCTCAAGATGGAAGGCGAAGGCCCCAAGCGCCTGACCCTTTCGGCGACTGGCCCCGGAGAAGTCACCGCGGCGCAGATCAACTGCCCCGGCGACATCGAGGTCACCAACCCGAACCTCGTCATCTGTCACCTCGACGACGGCGCGACGCTCAACATGGAGCTCACCGCCGACATCGGTAAGGGCTATGTCCCGGCCGCCGCCAACCGTCCGGTTGATGCGCCGATCGGCCTGATTCCGGTCGACTCGCTCTACAGCCCGGTTCGCCAGGTTGCCTACAAGGTGGAAAACACCCGCGTCGGGCAGGAACTGGACTATGACAAGCTGACGCTGACCATCGAAACCGACGGCACGGTCCAGCCGGAAGACGCGCTCGCTTATGCCGCGCGCATCCTGCAGGACCAGCTCCAGCTGTTCGTCCACTTCGACGACGCGATGGTGCCGAGCCAGCCTTCGGGCATGATCGGCGGTGCCATGCCGATGGGCGATACGATGGCGGCGGGCACGACTACCGACACCAACCAGCTCAACCGCTACCTTCTCAAGAAGGTCGACGAGCTGGAGCTTTCGGTGCGTTCGGCCAACTGCCTGAAGAACGACAACATCATCTACATCGGCGACCTGGTCCAGAAGACCGAGGCCGAGATGCTCCGCACGCCGAACTTCGGCCGCAAGAGCCTCAACGAGATCAAGGAAGTCCTTGCCTCGATGGGCCTGCGCCTTGGCATGGACATCCCCGGCTGGCCGCCGGAGAACATCGAGGAAATGGCCAAGAAGCTCGAGCAAGAGCTTTTGGGCTAACGATTGCCGGCCCTCGCTTCGGCGGGGGCTGCAAACGGTGAAAGCGCGGCGACCGGCAACGGCTGCGTGGACTGGGGTTCCGAAAACGGCCCCTTTACGAACGAAGGAATGAATCATGCGGCATCGCGTCGGACATCGTAAGCTTCAGCGGACCTCCGCCCACCGTGCAGCGCTCCTGCGCAACATGGCTGCGGCGCTGATCAAGCATGAGCAGATCACCACCACCCTCGCCAAGGCGAAGGAACTGCGCCCCTACACCGAAAAGCTGATCACGCTGGCAAAGCGCGGCGGCCTTTCGAACCGCCGCCTGGCGATGAGCCGGCTGATGGACGACACGCAGCTCACCAAGCTGTTCGACGTGCTGGCTGACCGCTACGCCAAGCGCGACGGCGGTTACACCCGCGTCATCAAGGCCGGCATCCGCGCCAGCGACGCGGCGCCGATGGCGATCATCGAGTTCGTCGATCGCGACATCGACGCCAAGGGTCAGGACAGCGGCCCGGTCCTCGTCGAAGGCGAAGACGCGGAAGCTTAAAGCCCCATCGTGACAAAGTATCGGGGCGCTGCGAGACAATCGCGGCGCCCTTTTTGCGTCGGCAATACTGATTATGTTGCCGCGGTGCACCACATTACGGCTAATCGGTATTTACCCTGAATTGCTGCTGACGATTAAATCTCCACCGGTTAACTGATCCCTGACGGCCGTTCGGCCTGGGGGCGATTTTCCGGCCTATGTGAATGCGTATCCGCGTTTGCCCCGTGCGTGTGCGTGTGAGGGGATTCTTTCGTGAAAAAATCTGTTCTGCTTTCCGCCAGCGCGATGGCGCTTGGCCTCTTTTTCGCCAGCCCTGCATCAGCCGACGCGACGCCGGAATGCAACGGCACAATCTACGTCAAAGGCACGGAGTGCGGCGTGAATGCCAGCGCTTCCGGCAACAATACGACGGCAGTCGGCTCGTCCTCTTGGGCCATCTTTGCGGAATCCACCGCCGTCGGCGCAGGTGCGTATGCTGTTCCCGGCTCGTCAGGCGGGCTTATCCCATTCCTCTCGATTGGCGACGAGGGGTTCATTGGCTCCGCGACGTCGCTGGGAGCCGGAGCTGCGGCCGGCGGGAACGGAACCGTGGCCGTTGGCGATCATGCTTATGTTGGAATCGTCGTGAATAACGGCGATGGAACTGGATCCATTACTGGAGTTTCCTATGCCACGGCGATCGGGAGCTATTCTGCGGTAAGCGTAAGTGGCGGCACGGCGCTTGGCTTCGAATCTAACGTTTCGGCCCAAGATGGCACTGCCCTGGGTTATTGGGCGAATGCGAGCGGCCCGGGCGCGACATCCGTAGGCACCTATGCGAATGCTACGAATGTGAATGCGATCGCGGTTGGCTACGGCGCTGATGCCAACGGAGATCATGGAATTGCGATCGGCGCGAATACGACCGTCTATGGTAATTATTCGATGGCTGTTGGCACGAACGCCTCAACAAGCGCTAATCAAGCGGTTTCGCTCGGCATGAACGCATCTGTCGGGGTTGCCGCCACGAACAGTGTAGCTCTTGGCTTTGCCTCGTTAGCCAATGAGGCGGGTACTGTGTCGGTTGGAAACTCCAATACGGGTGTTACTCGCCGGGTCACGAACGTTGGCGACGCGATCAATGCCGCGGACGCAGTCACGCTTCAGCAGATGAATGCGGCGCTGCTCGGCGTGACCGGTGACGAGCCCTATTTCGACGCCAACAGCACGGCGGCCTATGCCAGCGCGCTTGGTCTCGAATCGATTGCTGCCGGCGGAAACGCCGTAGCCTCCGGCGCGAATTCCATCGCCATCGGCTTCAATGCCGGCGCCAGCGGCCAAGAGTCACTCGCAATGGGTTCGAACTCGAGCGCAAGCCAGTTCCACGCGACAGCCATCGGCGCCTACGGTGCGCTTGCATCGGGTGATCACGCCACCGCCATCGGCTCGCACAGCAACGCTTCGGGCGGTTCTGCCCTTGCCGCGGGAACGTCCGCTCAAGCCTACGGAACTGCTTCCACCGCGGTTGGAACCAACGCCTACGCCAGTGTCGATTATTCGACGGCGCTGGGAAATGGCGCTGCGGCGACCGGTATCAACAGCGTCGCACTCGGTAGCGCTTCGGTCGCCGATGTCGCTAACACGGTCTCCGTCGGCTTTGTCGGCGGTGAACGCCGAATCGTGAACGTAGCCGCAGCTACGGGAGCAACGGATGCCGTGAATCTCGGCCAGATGCAGGCGGCGGACAGCAATCTGCAAAGCCAGATCACGGCCAATGACGCCGATATCGCGACCCTGCAGACGCAGGTCGGCCAGAACACCACCGATATTGGAAACCTCCAGACCGACGTTGCGGCGTTGCAGACGGAAAATCTCGCCCAGCAGGGCCAGATCGACCAGAACACGGCCGATATCGCTGCGATCCAGACGGGCCAGACGAACCAGAACACGGCCATCGCGCAGAACAGCAGCGACATTGCCGCCCTGCAGGCGAACGATGCCCAGCAGGATACGGACATCGCCGCGCTTCAGGCGAATGACGCTCAGCAGGACAGCGACATCGCGGCTCTTCAGGCGAACGACACGCAGCAGGACAGCGACATTGCGTCCCTGCAGGCCAACGATGCGGTTCAGGATACCCGGCTGACCGCGCTTGAGAGCGCGGACACGCAGAACTCCTCGGACATCGCTGCGCTCCAGGCGAACGACACGCAGCAGGACAGCGACATCGCCACGCTGGAAACGGAGAATGACGCCCAGCAGGCCCAGATCGACGCCAATTCGACGGCGATCGGCAGCCTCCAGGCGCAGAGCCAGTATGTCGACGTCAACTCGACCGGCGGGACTCCGGCAAATGCGTCCGGAACCGACGCTATCGCTATGGGGAATGGCGCCAATGCCAGCGGCACCGACAGCGTCGCCATTGGTCACGGCGCAGTCGCCCAGAATGGGGCGGCCGTCTCGATCGGCAAGGGCAACATTGCCAGCGGCACCGGCGCGGTGGCGATCGGCGACCCGAATGTCGCGATTGGAACCGGCGCAGTTGCGCTGGGCAACGACAATACCGCGACCGGCAACGGCGCGGTTGCGCTCGGCAATACCAGCCAGGCGCTAACCAACGGCGCTGTGGCGATCGGCAACTCGGCACTCGCCAACGGCGCTGGCGGCGTCGCCATCGGCAACGGGGCGAGCAACGCCACGTTTGCCAACTCGGTCGCGATCGGCAGCGGCACGGTGAACACCGCCGCCAACCAGGTCGCGCTCGGCGGCCAGACCACGGCCACGGCGCGGGTCGTCACAGGTGTCGCGAACGGCGTGAATACGTTCGATGCAGTGAACGTCGGCCAGCTCAACGGGGCGATCGCGGGGATGACCTCAGCTATCGCCGGACTCCAGGGCGAGGTCGACGAGCTGTTCGACATGCGCCGCGAGGACCGCAAGGACATGAAGCAGGGCATCGCCGCGGCGGTCGCCATCGCCAATGCGCCGATGCCGTCCGAACCGGGCCGGGTCAGCTACACGCTCAACGGTTCGGCCTTCCGCGGCGAGCTGGGCGTCGGCGGCGCCATGAACTACCGCCTCAACACCGAAGCGCCGATGGCGATCGGGGTCGGCGTCAGCCATGCCGGCGGCAAGAACACCGCGGTTCGCGTGGGCGTGTCGGGCGAGTTCTAAGTGCGTCTTTCCACAAGGTAGGGAAGGGCGTCGGAGCGATCCGGCGCCCTTTTCCTTTGGACCGTGGTTGCGCGCCCGGAAGCGGCGGCTAGGGTACGATCAACCATGGGTGGAGGGAAATTCAGATGCGTGTCGTCTACGCCAGTGCATTACTGCTTTCGGCCGGTTGCGTGAGCACCCAGCCCATCGTTCCGGTAGAACCGGCCGCCGCGCACTTGGCAGCCGAAGCGCCTGCGCTGGCATTCGCTTATCCTCAAACGCGCCGCGTCGATGTGGTCGAGCCGCAGTTCGGAGTGAATGTCGCCGACCCGTATCGCTGGCTCGAGAATGACGTCCGCAATGACAATGAGGTGCGTGCCTGGGTGACCGCCCAGAACCAGGTCACCGATGCCTATCTCAACCGCCTGCCGATGCGCGACATCTTCAAGAAGCGCATGACGGAACTCTACGATTACGAGCGCTTCGGCGTACCGCAGATGAAGGGCGGCCGCTATTTCTACAGCCGCAACGACGGCCTCCAGAACCAGTCGGTGCTCTATGTTCGCGAAAGTGTCGGCGGCGAGGGGCGGATCCTGATCGATCCCAATGGCTGGTCGGCGGACGGCGCCACCGCGCTCGCCGAATGGGTCCCAAGCGAGGACGGGACCAAGCTTCTTTATTCGATCCAGGACGGAGGCAGCGATTGGCGGACCGTCAAGGTGCTCGACGTCGCGACTGGTCAGACCGCGGCGGACGAGGTCAAGTGGGTCAAATATTCAAATCTGAGCTGGGCCAAGGACGGCTCTGGCTATTACTATTCCCGCTTTGCCGAGCCCAAGGCCGGGCAAGCGTTCCAGTCCGCGACCGATAACCAGCAAGTCTATTTCCACCGGCTGGGCACCCCCCAGGCAAGCGACGTGATGCTGTTCGCGACTCCTAAGCGCCCTGAACTCCTCAATTCTGGCGTGGTCAGCGACGACGGGCGCTGGCTGGTCACCTCCTCGACGCCGGCCGACAATATTGAGATCGGTCTGGTC
>Ga0247828_10000587_pt1 | contig 12066 bp, 11 predicted proteins | sample 12C_Control_Day3_FD_192425 | JGI IMG/M metagenome (GOLD analysis project Ga0247828, IMG submission 192425) | Soil microbial communities from agricultural site in Penn Yan, New York, United States - 12C_Control_Day3 | ecosystem: Environmental > Terrestrial > Soil > Agricultural land | place... | reverse complement strand
GCTTGGGGAGGGGCCGGCCGGGGCCGTCGCCGGGCGTGCCGCGGTTCAGCCCGCGAACCAGCGGACCGGCCTGGGCGCCAGGTTCTGGTAGACGTGCTTGGTCTCGCGGTACTCGGCGAGACCGGCGGGCCCGAGCTCGCGGCCCACTCCGCTCCTGCCGAAGCCGCCCCACTCCGCCTGCGGGAGGTAGGGGTGGAAGTCGTTGATCCACACGGTGCCGTGGCGCAGCCGTCCGGCCACCCGGCGGGCGCGGCCCGCGTCGGCGGTCCACACGGCCCCGGCCAGCCCGTACTCGGTGTCGTTGGCGAGGGCGACGGCCTCGTCCTCGGTGCGGAACGTCTCGACGGTGAGGACCGGTCCGAAGACCTCCTCGCGGACGACCCGCATCTCGCGGTGGCAGCGGTCGAGGACGGTCGGCTCGTAGAAGTAGCCGGCCTCGGGGCGGGCGGCGGACGGCTCGGGCCGCTTGCCGCCGGAGCGCAGCACCGCACCCTCCTGGAGCGCGGACTCGACGTACGCCTCGACCTTCGCGCGCTGCTGCGCGGAGACCAGCGGGCCGCACTCCACGCCGTCCTCGGTGCCGCGGCCGAGCCTGATCCGCTCGGCGCGGCGGGCGAGTTCGGCGACGAAGCGGTCGCGGACGGTCTCCTCGACGATCAGCCGCGCGCCCGCGGAGCAGACCTGGCCGCTGTGGATGAAGGCCGCGTTGAGCGCCTGGTCGACGGCGGTGTCGAAGCCCTCGTCGGTGGCGCAGGCGTCGGCGAAGACGACGTTGGGGTTCTTGCCGCCGAGTTCGAGGGCCACCTTCTTCACGCCGGGGGCGGCGGCCTGGGCGACCTTGGTGCCGCTGACCAGCCCGCCGGTGAAGGAGACCAGGTCCACGTCGGGGTGCTCGGCGAGGCGGGCGCCGACGGTGTGGCCGGGTCCGGTGACGATGTTGGCCGTCCCGGCGGGGAGTCCGGCCTCGGTCAGCAGGTCGATGAGGGCGACGGTGGTCAGCGGGGTGATCTCACTGGGCTTGACCACGAAGGTGTTGCCGGCCGCGAGCGCCGGAGCGATCTTCCAACTGGCCTGGAGCAGCGGGTAGTTCCAGGGCGTGATCAGCGCGCAGACACCGACCGGCTCGTGCACCACGACGCTGTGCACGTCGGGCGTGCCCGCGTCGACGACCCGCCCCGGGGCCTCCCCGGCGACCAGGTCGGCGAAGTAGCGGAAGGCGTCGGCGACACAGTCGATGTCGACGCGCCCCTCCTCGACGGTCTTGCCCGCGTCCCGGCTCTCCAGCAGGCCGAGTTCCTCCCGGTCCCGGGTGAGCAGTGCGGCGACGCGGCGCAGCAGCGCGGCCCGTTCCGCGACGGGCGTGCGCGGCCAGGGGCCCTCGTCGAAGGCGCGGCGGGCGGCGGCCACCGCGAGGTCGGTGTCCCGTTCGTCGCCCTCCGCGACCACGGCGAACGGCAGGGCGTCCGCGGGGTCGAGGATCTCGCGCGTGGCCCCGGAGACGGCTGCCCGCCATTCGCCCCCCGCGTGGATGGTGCCGCGCGCCCGGAGTTCCGTACTGTCCGCCATGATCGGTGACTGCCTTCCGTTCCTGTTCGGCGCCCGTGAGTGACACGGGTGTCGTCCACGGGACCGGGTGCTTCTGCCCATCGGTCCCGTATGCATGCGGAATCGATGGCCGGGAGTGGGTCGCGTCACCGAAACCAAGGACAGAACGGAAGATAACGCCCATAACGCAGGCGAGCCGTCACGGCTCGCGCAACGCGCAGGGCCCCGCACCGGGGGAACCGGTGCGGGGCCCTGCGAGGCCTGAGCCTGGAGCGCGTCGGATCAGATGAGGCCGAGGCCGCGGACCGCCTCGCGCTCCTCCTCGAGCTCCTTGACGGAGGCGTCGATCCGGGCGCGGGAGAAGTCGTTGATCTCCAGACCCTGGACGATCTCGTACTTGCCGTCCTTGACGGTGACCGGGAAGGAGGAGATCAAGCCCTCCGGAACGCCGTAGGAGCCGTCGGACGGGATGCCCATGGAGGCCCAGTCGCCCTCGGCGGTGCCGTTGACCCACGTGTACACGTGGTCGATGGCGGCGTTGGCGGCGGACGCGGCCGACGAGGCGCCACGGGCCTCGATGATCGCGGCGCCGCGCTTGGCGACGGTCGGGATGAAGTCCTCGGCCAGCCACTTCTCGTCGTTCACGACCTCGGCGGCGTTCTTGCCGGCGACCGTGGCGTGGAAGATGTCCGGGTACTGGGTGGCGGAGTGGTTGCCCCAGATCGTCAGCTTCCTGATCTCGGAGACCGGGACGCCGGTCTTCTTCGAGAGCTGGGTCAGCGCGCGGTTGTGGTCCAGGCGGGTCATGGCGGTGAACCGCTCGGCGGGCACGTCCGGGGCGGCGGCCTGGGCGATCAGGGCGTTGGTGTTGGCCGGGTTGCCGACGACCAGGACCTTGATGTCGTCCGCGGCGTGGGCGTTGATGGCCTGGCCCTGCGGCTTGAAGATGCCGCCGTTGGCCTCGAGGAGGTCACCGCGCTCCATGCCCTTGGTCCGCGGGCGGGCGCCCACGAGGAGGCCGACGTTGGCGCCGTCGAAGGCCACGTTCGGGTCGTCGGTGATGTCGATGCCCTGCAGGAGCGGGAACGCGCAGTCGTCCAGCTCCATCGCGGTGCCCTCGGCGGCCTTGAGCGCCGGGGTGATCTCCAGCAGGCGCAGCTTGACCGGCACGTCCGCGCCGAGCAGCTGGCCGGAGGCGATGCGGAAGAGCAGGGCGTAACCGATCTGGCCGGCCGCGCCGGTGACGGTGACGTTCACGGGAGTGCGGGTCATGGCGTTCTCCGTATGACAGCTGGCGGTGGGGCGGTCCCTGCCCCGGGGTGCGGGATCCCGCTCCGGCTCGTGACCGGCCACGATGATCGATCATCGGTTCGCATGATCGATCTCTTGGCGTCAAGAGAGATCCAGCGGCCAGGCTATCGCGCATCCACGGGCGCGGACGGCCGGGCTCCCTGTGGCCCGTCCCACAGAGTGACGGCCCGCGTACGCGGGTAGCCGGGGGCGAAGAGAAGGGGCGGCCGCACCGTCCGGGAGAGGTGGGGGCGGGGCGGCCGCCGTCGGGGACCGACTGTGCCGGAATCCCGTGGGGGTACTTGTCGCCTGCCCGCCTTTCGCGGGCTCATTCACTTCCCCACGGTTCCCCCACATATATGAGCCCGAATGGGCCCATACAGGTGGCGTGCGAGCCCGTCGCGGGGCGCTACCCGGTGCAGCCCTTCTCGCCGGTGGCGGCCAGCACCGCGCAGGCCTTCGCGTCCTGCGCGTTCTTCACCGGCAGCATCGGGGTGTAGGTGACCGTGTCGCCGGCGGCCGTGATGGTGTCGCTCTGCTTCTCGGCCGTGCCCGCGCCGATCTCGACCCTGTCGCCCTGCGCGGCCTGGGTGATGCGGCCCCAGGCGGTACCGCAGATCTCGCTGTAGCGGACCTCCACCATGGCGGTGCCGACGGCGGCGGTCTGCGTGGTGGTGACGAGGTCGCCGCTGCACCCCATGGCCTCGGCGTCCTTGCCGGCGCAGTCGTCGCCGCCGCACTTCACGCCCGGGGGCAGCTTCACGCTCGCGGTGGCGCTGGGCGACGGGGAGGCCTGGGCATCGTCCCTCTTCCTGTCGCCCTCGGTCCCCATGACGTAGAACGCGGCGGCGACCACCACCAGCGCGCCCACCGCTCCGGCGACGAACATCGACGTCCGCCGCCTGCCGCCGGACCGGCCGGGCCCGCCCGTGCGGCCGTGACCGGACACGTCCGCGGGGGGCGCGCCGTACGCCCCCGAGAACTCCGGCGTGCGCCCGCCGGCCGGTGCGGCGACCCCCCAGGAGTTCGTCCCCGGCGAGCCGTCCCGCCCGCCGGTCTGCCGCACGGCGCCGGACGCGTCGCGCACGTCCGAGGCGGTCGGCTGCGGCGGCACGCTGGGCGCGACCCCCGCAGGACCCGCGACGCCGGGACGGACCGCGGCCCCGCCCTTGCGGGCGCCGCCGCCCGAGGACGGTCCGGCGAACTCGCTGAGCGCGGCGCGCGCCTGCGAGATCCGGATCGCCTCCATCGTCATGTCGTGGCGCATCTCCGAACGGCTCCAGGCGCGCTCGGCCAGCTCCCACATGGTCGTGAGGTGCATCGGGTTGGTCCCGGTGACCTCGGCCAGGGCCACGATCGCGCCCTTGGGCGCGAGCAGCCGGCCGTTCAGATAACGCTCCCAGGACGTCTTGCTGTAGCCCGTGCGGTCGGAGACCGACGCGACGCTCAGGCCGCTGCGGTCCACCAGCCGCCTGAGCTGGCTCGTGAACTCCCTGATCTGCGGATCGAGCTCATCCGGCAAGGCCTTCCAACGAGGCATTGCTTACCCCTCTTCCCCCCGGCTGGTGCTGGTCGTTCCCTCGCGCATGGTGCCCCTTACCGAGTCCCCGTTGTGGCTACCCACGAGGATGCCGCGAGGCAGGGTCTCAGTTCCCGGGGTGAGGGCGCACGGGAGCACGGGGGCCGCGCGCAGGCACCGTCGCACGCCTACTCACTGGCGGTCCAGTGTCCCACCGGTCACCCCCACGACCGAACGGAACCCGGCCCGCCTGCCCTTCGTCCACGCTAGCCCGGCGTCCCACCACTTCGTCGTACAACACCATTTTTGTCCGCACATGAACACCGGAGCCGAGCGCCGCCGCCGCACTCCGCGAGGGCGGGCAGCGCGGCGCACCCCCGCCCGCCCCTCGACACGGGCGCTCACATCGCAAGCGTGTACGGGGATTCCGGACGCCGTACCGGAACGGTCACTTCCGTGCCACAGCGCCAGGCAGACCGTTGAACAGCCACTTCACCGTGCAGGAATGTTGTCCCCGACGGCGGCCCGTCCTCTCACGGGGGTGCGGACGGGCCGCCGTACGGAACGGCGTCGAGGACCGCTAGCCGCTCACGGTGAAGTGCAGCGTGTCCTTCAGGAACGGGATCACCAGTATCGGGTTCGGCTGCACCATCAGCGCCAGCAGCACGATCACCAGCCCCAGACCGCCGTACGTGACGATGTCCGTGAACCGTGACCGCACCGCGAGCATGCCGACGTCCGGCACCAGCCAGCGCAGCAGCGACCCGGCCACCAGGGCGACACCGATCAGCAGCGTGCCGAGCCGGAACAGGTCGAGCGCGGTCAGCAGCAGCCCCAGTCCCTGAACCGTGACCGCACCGCGAGGATCGGCCACTGACGGGCCGGCGCGGGGGCGTCACCGGGCGCCGCCCTGCCTCCGCCCTCGGGGCGCGCGGTGTCCCGCGTGAACAGCGGGAACCGGCGGGTGGCGCGGCGCGGCCTGCCCTCCGCGTCGGGCGCGCTGACGGCGTCGCGGACCGTCACGTCCTCGGCCCGCTCCCGCTCCTCGGCGGCCGGGGAGGCGTCGGGGGTCTTCCGCTCAGCCGACACTGCGCTCCGCCGCCTCGACCACGTTGACCAGCAGCTGGGCCCGGGTCATCGGGCCGACGCCGCCGGGGTTCGGGGCGACCCAGCCGGCCACCTCGGCCACGCCGGGGTGGACGTCGCCGACGATCTTGCCCTCGGCGCTGCGGGAGACACCGACGTCGAGGACGGCCGCGCCCGGCTTGACGTCCTCGGGGCGGATCAGGTGCGCGCTGCCCGCGGCGGCCACGATGATGTCCGCGCGCCGGAGGTGGGCGGCCAGGTCGCGGGTGCCGGTGTGGCACTGGGTCACGGTGGCGTTCTCACTGCGCCGGGTCAGCAGCAGGGGCATCGGGCGGCCGATGGTCACCCCGCGGCCGACGACGACGACCTCGGCGCCCTTGATCTCCACACCGTGGCGGCGCAGCAGGGTGATGATGCCGTTGGGGGTGCAGGGCAGGGGGGCCGGCTCGTTGAGGACGAGGCGGCCGAGGTTCATCGGGTGGAGGCCGTCGGCGTCCTTCTCCGGGTCCATCAGTTCGAGGATGCGGTTCTCGTCGATGCCCCTGGGCAGCGGCAGCTGGACGATGTAACCGGTGCAGGCGGGGTCCTCGTTCAGCTCGCGGACGACCGCCTCGATCTCCTCCTGCGTGGCCGTGCCCGGCAGTTCGCGCTGGATGGAGGCGATGCCCACCTGGGCGCAGTCGCGGTGCTTTCCGGCGACGTACTTCTGGCTGCCGGGGTCCTCCCCCACGAGGATCGTGCCGAGGCCGGGCGTGACGCCCTTCTCCTTCAGCGCCGCCACGCGGGCGGTCAGATCGGACTTGATCTCTGCTGCGGTGGCCTTGCCATCGAGAATCTGGGCGGTCATGGTTCCCATCCTCGCGGATGACGGGCCCCCGGTTCCAATCCGCCCGTATGACGGGCGGCCACGACGGCGCCCGATCACGTATGGGCTGTTTGCGGCCAAGATCGGTGATGTTGCACTTGCACAACACCTGCGGCGCACCGCTGGACAAGGAAAGGAACGGTCAAGAACGATGAGGGCACAGTGCCGCGGGCAGAACCGGGGGGACGGACCGCATCTGTAGAACTTCCTCCGCGCCGAGCCTCGCGTCGTCCCCGCACATGAAGCGCAACGGAGGAAGAACCGCCATGAGTTTCGGCGACCCGAACAACCCCTACGGGCAGCCGCCCCAGCAGCCGCCGGCCGGAAACCCGGGCTACGGCTACCCGCAGCAGCCCGGCGTCCCGCAGCAGGGCTACGGCTACCCCTCCGCCCCGCCGGTCTCCCAGCCGTACGGCGGCGGCCCCGTCCTCACCCAGATGCCCGGCATCACGCGCGCCGCGCAGATCCTGCTCGCCGTGATCGCCGCGGCGCACCTCGTCATCGCGGCCGTCTACGGCAAGGCGCTGGCCGACTGGGACAAGACGATGCTCGAGGCCGGCATCACCGGTGACGCCGAGGCCGAGCGGTACGCGGACCTGGGCAAGGGCGTCGTCGTCTTCTTCCTGGGCCTGGCCGCCGTCTTCGCGGTCATCGGCCTGGTGCTGCTGCTGCAGTACGCCAAGGGCGGCAACACCGTCCGGGTCTGCTCGATCGTGTACGCCTCGTTCGCAATCGTGAGCGGTATCTTCTCGCTCGCGCTGTACGGCCTCGGCCTGGTCATCATGATCGTCGCGGTGCTGACGATCGTCTTCGCGGCGAAGCGCACCAGCGCGGAATGGTTCGGGCGACCGCGCTACTGAACCGGCGGGAAGCGCGGTAGAACTCGCGCCGCTTCCACACCCAAGGGCCGTGCCTCACCCGGAGCCGGGGAGGCACGGCCCTGGTGCGTCCGCCTCCCGGACGCGGGATCGGAGTTCTCCATGCACCGGCAATGACGGGGCGTCAGGCTTGCCCGGATCCGGCAGTGATCTCCGGCGGCGGGAAGTGAAAGGGTGTTCGAAGCGGCGCTCGCCGCACTTCGTGAATTCCCCTACCGAGAAGGCAGGTTCAGGCATGAGAGTGACCCGCGGTGCTGTCCTGGTGGCCGCCACGGCGCTGGCGCCGGCCCTTCTGCTCACCGCCCCGGCCTTCGCCGCGGACACGGCCCCGGCGCCCGTCGCGGTGACGGCGGCGTCGGTCACGGACGACCCGGGCACGCCGGTGGACGAGATGTCGGAGGAGGAACTCCGCATCGCCATCCTCCGCATCCTGGACGACCCGGACTCCGGCCGGGGCGTCACCCGCGAGGCCGGCGAAGCCCTCGAGGGCACCGTGGAGGACATGCGCGAGTTCCTGAGGACCGGCTACCGCCTGGCGCAGTTCGAGGACGACCGGGTGGCCATCTTCCGCATCCTGGGTGATCCGGAGTCCGGCAAGGGCGTCCAGCGGGAAGCCGTCGAGGCCCTCGAGGCGGGCACCCCGGAAGCCGCGCGCGCCTTCCTCGAGACCGGCTACCGCCTGGCCCGGTTCGAGGACGACCTCGTCGCCATCACCACCCTGCTGGCCAAGCCCTACGCCGGCAAGCGCGTCATCCGGGAGATCAACGAGATCCTCGACGCGCCCACCCCGGAGAACGCGCGCGCCTTCCTGGAGACCGGCTACCGCCTCGCGCAGGCCGAGGACGACCGTGTCGCCGTCGCGCGCATCCTGGCCGACCCGGACATCAGCGCCGCGCTCCGCGCCGCGGCCGAGGAGGTCATCGACGGCACCCCCGAGGAGCTGCGGTACTTCCTGGAGACCGGCCGGTACGAGGTGGACGCCTAGGAACCGCGGGCACGAGCCGCGTCCGCCCGGCCGTCCCTGGGGCGGCCGGGCGGACGGACCGTCAGTGGAAGAAGTGGCGCGTGCCGGTGAAGTACATGGTCACGCCCGCCTTCTTCGCGGCCTCGACGACCAGTTCGTCACGGACCGAACCGCCGGGCTGGACCACGGCCCGCACGCCCGCCTCGACGAGGATCTCCAGGCCGTCGGGGAACGGGAAGAACGCGTCCGAGGCGGCGAAGGAACCGGCCGCGCGCTCGGCGCCCGCCCGCTCCACCGCCAGCTTCGCGGAGTCGACCCGGTTGACCTGCCCCATGCCGACGCCGACCGAGGCGCCGTCCTTGGCGAGCAGGATCGCGTTGGACTTCACCGCGCGGCATGCCTTCCAGGCGAAGGCCAGGTCGGCCAGCTCCGCCTCGGAGAGGGCCGCACCGGTGGCGAGGGTCCAGGCGGCCGGGTCGTCGCCCTCGGCCTGGAGGCGGTCGGTGACCTGGAGGAGGGCGCCGCCGTCGACCGGCTTGACCTCGACGGGGGCGGACGGGGCACCGGGGGCGCGCAGGACGCGGATGTTCTTCTTCTTGGTGAGGGCCTCCAGCGCGCCGTCCTCGTAGTCCGGCGCGACGATGACCTCGGTGAAGATCTCCGCGACCTGCTCCGCCATCTCCTTGCTGACCGGGCGGTTGACGGCGATCACGCCGCCGAACGCCGACAGCGGGTCGCAGGCGTGCGCCTTGCGGTGCGCCTCGGCGACGTCCGCGCCGGTCGCGATGCCGCACGGGTTGGCGTGCTTGATGATCGCGACGGCCGGTCCGGCGTGGTCGTACGCGGCACGGAGCGCGGCGTCCGTGTCCGTGTAGTTGTTGTACGACATCTCCTTGCCGTGCAGCTGCTCCGCCTCGGCGAGGCCGCCCGTGCCCGAGACGTACAGGGCGGCGGGCTGGTGCGGGTTCTCGCCGTAGCGCAGGGTGTTCTTCCGCTCCCAGGTGGCGCCCAGGAAGTCGGGGAACCCGGAGTCGTCCACGGGCGCGTAGTCGGAGGCGAACCAGGAGGCGACGGCGACGTCGTACGCGGCGGTGTGCCGGAATGCCTCCGCGGCGAGCCGCTTGCGGGTGGTGAGGTCGAAGCCGCCGTCGCGGACGGCCCCGAGGACGTCGGCGTACCGGGCGGGGCTGGTGACGACGGCGACCGACGGGTGGTTCTTCGCGGCGGCGCGCACCATGGACGGGCCGCCGATGTCGATCTGCTCCACGCACTCGTCGGGCGTCGCGCCGGAGGCGACGGTCTCACGGAACGGGTAGAGGTTCACGACGACCAGGTCGAACGGATCCACGCCCAGCTCGGCGAGCTGGTTGCGGTGGTCCTCCAGGCGCAGGTCGGCGAGGATGCCGGCGTGGACCTTGGGGTGCAGGGTCTTGACGCGGCCGTCCAGGCACTCGGGGAAGCCGGTGAGCTCCTCGACCTTGGTGACCGGGACGCCCGCGGCGGCGATCCGCGCGGCGGTGGACCCGGTGGAGACGAGCTCCACGCCGGCCTCGTGCAGGCCGCGCGCGAGGTCCTCGAGGCCGGTCTTGTCGTAGACGGAGACGAGCGCCCGTCGGATGGCCCGCTTGTTGCTCTCGGCGGTCACTGGATAACTACCTTTCGTCCCTCAATGCGATAGCCGTTGCGGGCGAGCCGCCCCACGACCTCGACGAGCAGCCTTCGCTCGACTTCCTTGATGCGCTCGTGCAGAGCGCTCTCGTCGTCCTCGTCCCGGACCTCCACCACGCCCTGCGCGATGATCGGCCCGGTGTCGACGCCGTCGTCGACGAAGTGGACGGTGCAGCCGGTGACCCTGGCGCCGTACGCGAGCGCGTCCCGTACGCCGTGGGCTCCGGGGAAACTGGGCAGCAGGGCGGGGTGGGTGTTGACGAAGCGCCCGCCGAAGCGCGCGAGGAACTCCTTCCCCACGATCTTCATGAACCCGGCGGACACCACGAGGTCGGGTTCGTGGGCGGCGACGGCCTCGGCGAGCGCCGCGTCCCACTCCTCGCGGGTCGGGTAGTCCCTGACCCTGCACACGAAGGTCGGCAGTCCCGCGCGCTCGGCGCGGGCCAGTCCCTCGATGCCCTCGCGGTCGGCGCCGACGGCCACGATCTCGGCCCCGTACTCCTCGGTGCCGGCGGCGGCGATCTCGTCGAGGAGCGCCTGCAGATTGGTGCCGGATCCGGAGACCAGCACGACGAGACGCCTGGCGCGCTCGGCCACGGGCTTGGCGGCCACGGTGGGGCCCTTTCTCGGGGAGCGTCCGTGCGGCCGGCGGCACAGCGCTTTGTACATTCCTACGAATGCTTCGCGCTCCCGGATACGGGGAAGCCTACGAAGCGGCCGACCGTCAGCAACGATACCGGCACACCGGGCGGCCCCCACGGGACGGGGGCGTGGCCGGAAGGTAGCGTCTGGGAAGAGCCGGTCCGGGAAAGCCGGTCCTGGGTCACCAGGGGCGCGGGAACGCGAACCGCGCACCGGGCGTTCACAGGATGACGGGCCCGGGCCGCGCGGAGCTGACGGGAACGCACCAGCTCACAGCTCAGTCGTAGTCGATACGTCGTGCGAGGCGGCCGCGCCGGACCACGCCGTGCTCATTAAGGGGAAGACGCTCACTTGATGCCGGACCGCAGCCTGCGACTCCTCACGTTCCCCCAGCAGTCGGCCCAGGGAGGGGAGCGGGGCACCGTGCTGCTGCGGGAGCGCCCCGCCTCCCCGCCCGACGCTCCCCGGGGCGAGGGCAGCGGCGACGGCCGGCGCGAGGGCGCCGAGGGGACCGGGGGAACCCAGGGATCCCAGGACGACAACCCGTTCGCGCCGCCGCCGGAGGGCACCCCCGACCGGCCCTGGCAGCCGAGGCAGCCGTCCGGCGGGGAGGGCGGCGGCCGCTCTCCCTGGGGCCGCAACTGGAGCGACCGGCAGCCCGGCCGCTCCCCCGACGGTTTCGGCGAGCGCCCGCGCCGCCCCGAGGGGCAGGGAGGCGGCTCCCAGGGGCCCGGCATGCGCTGGGACCCCACCGACCCGGCCCAGCGCAGGGCGCGCTACGCCCTGCTGGGCGGCATGTGGGCCTTCTTCTTCGCCCTGTTCAGCTGGCCCTACATCGCGCTGCTGCTGGGCGCGCTGTCCCTGTACTGGGGCATCAGCGCCCTGCGCGCCAAGCCCCGTGCGCAGGACCCGGACTCCCCGGCACCCGAGCAGAAGGGCCGGCCGCAGACCACGGCCGCGGTGAGCGGGCTGGTCACCGGGTCGCTGGCGCTCGCCCTGGTCGCCGCGTCCTTCACGGCCCAGCTGGTCTACAGCGACTACTACACCTGCACCAACGACGCCCTCACCCATGAGGCCCGCCAGTCCTGCAGCGACCTCCTCCCGGAGCAGCTGCGCGATCTGCTGGGCACGGGCGACTGACACCGGCCTCACTCCCCGGCGCCGGGCCTCGGGTCCGCGTCCCGCACGGCGAACGGCATCTCCCAGTCCCACACCTCGTCCCGTGCGGCGGGGGCGGGGGCGGGAGCGAGCAGGTACGGCTCCCCGGGGTCGTCGGACGGGGGCCGCGCGGGCGGCCGGCGCCGGCCGGGCGCGGCAGCCTTCGCCTTCGCCTTCGTCACGGCGCGGGGGAGCCTGGGTGCTGCGGGGCCGGCGTCGCCCGGGGACGGACGCCGCCGCCAGGCGCGTACCGCCAGTGACACCGGGACGGCCACCAGGGCGAGCCAGGCGAGCGCGGCCGCTCCGACCTGCCACCAGACCGGGCCGAACCGGGCGAGCGCCGAGACGCCCAGCGGGCCGCCGGCGAGCGCCGCGAGCGCGGACAGCGCGGCCGCGCAGAGCCCGGCCGCCAGTGCCGCCGCGCCGGCGGTCCGGCCGGGCTCTGCGCGGC
>Ga0247828_10000584_pt1 | contig 12116 bp, 5 predicted proteins | sample 12C_Control_Day3_FD_192425 | JGI IMG/M metagenome (GOLD analysis project Ga0247828, IMG submission 192425) | Soil microbial communities from agricultural site in Penn Yan, New York, United States - 12C_Control_Day3 | ecosystem: Environmental > Terrestrial > Soil > Agricultural land | place: USA... | reverse complement strand
CAGCGAAACCAGCGACGACAGGGGCTTCTCACCACCCGAACTCGATTATGCCGACCCGCCCGAAGGAGCGGACCGCCGCACGTTCATGATGCGCAGCGCGATGGCGACAGCCATTGCCGCGGTCGGCGGGGTCGCCAATCCATTATGGGCGCAGGCCCAAGCCGGAGCGCCGATCGGCTCGGCGCCGGTCGACCCGAACCTCGAGGTCGTAAAGAAGTCGAAAGGGCCGGTGATGACCCTGGTCGACGAATTCTACAAAGTCGGCCCGGGACCGTCTTCATCGCACACGATCGGCCCGATGCGGATCACCTATGATTTCTATCAGCGCGTAACGAAACTGCCGGCTGACCAGCTGGCGAAAATAACGGCGTTGAAGGTCCATCTTTTCGGAAGCCTCAGCGCCACCGGCAAAGGTCACGGAACGGAACGGGCGTCACTGGCCGGCCTGATCGGTCATGAGCCAGCAACGATCGACCCGGTTGCGGTCCTCGACAGGATGGCCACCGAGCCGGACAAAACCTACCCGGTCAAGCTCGGCGCGAAGACCATAAACGTGTCGCTCAAGGATATCATTTATGACGCGACGAAAGGCGACTTCCATCACGCCAATACCATGACCGCCAAGGCGATGGCGGGCGACAAGGTGGTCCTCGAGCAGGAATATTATTCTGTCGGCGGCGGCTTCATCGAATGGAAGGGGTATGAGCCGCCCAAGAAGAACCCCCCGAAATACCCCTATTCGACGATGAAGGAAGTGCTCGACTACACGAAGCGGGACAACATCACGCTGGCTGAACTGGCCTATGCCAACGAGCTTGCGATTTCCGGCCGCGACAAGGCCACCATCGACGCCGTCCTCGACAAGGTAATCGGGGCGATGCAGGCGACGGTGAAGACGGGGCTTGCCGCACCGCAGGGCGTTCTCCCAGGGCCTATCAAGCTGAAGACCAAGGCCGGCGACGTCTATAAGAATGCGATGAAGGAACCGAATCCCGCACGGCGCGGAATCGGCGTCCTGTCGGCTGCCGCACTTGCGGGATCGGAAGAGAATGCGCGGGGTCACCTGGTCATCACCGCGCCCACCGGCGGCTCTGCGGGCGTCATGCCGGCGGTCATCTACTCACTCGGGCCGGAAGGCGCCAAGAAGTCGCAGCAGAAGCTGCGCGAGGCGCTGCTTGCCGGTGCCATAGTCGGCTACCTGTGCAAGCATAATGCGACGCTCTCCGCGGCTGAGGGCGGCTGCCAAGCTGAGATCGGCGTCGCTTCGGGAATGGGCGGCGCGGCGATTGCAGCGGCGCATGACGATCCACCCCAAATCTCCGCCAATGCCGGTGGCGCCGCCCTGGAGCACCACCTGGGCATGACTTGTGATCCGGTGGCCGGTTTCGTCCAGATCCCGTGCATCGAGCGCTGCGCGTTCGGGGCGGTTAAGGCCTGGACAGGCTACCTCATCGCCAAGAACGAGATCTCGGCCAACCGCCGGGTCGACATCGACGCGGTGATCACGGCGCTGGCGGAAACCGCCAAGGACATGAACCCGAAATATAAAGAGACGTCGGAAGCGGGCCTCGCCCAATCCCTCGTTCTCTGCTGAACAGCCAGTGGCGGCGACCGCCACAAGCCAGCGGTCAGGTGCCGGCATCGCAATCGGTGCCGTCACCGCCGCATGGCTGCTGACCTCTCTCTTCTACTTCTACCAATATTCGATGCGCTCGGCGCCGGCGGTGATGGTGCCGGAGTTGTCGAGCGCGTTCGGCATGAGCGCCGTCGGGATCGCCTCGCTCGTGGGGCTATTCTACTGGGCCTACGCGCCGTTCAGCCTGGTCGCCGGCGTCGCGATGGACCAAGTCGGTCCGCGGGCCGTCGTCCCGGTCGGAGCCACTGCGGTGGCCGTCGGGGCAATTCTCTTTTCCACCGGCGATCCGACGCTCGGAAGCATCGGCCGTTTCCTGCAAGGCGCGGGCGGCGTTTTCGCTCTGATCGGCGCGGTCTATCTGGTCAGCACCTACATGCCAGCATCGCGGGCGGCGACGCTGGTGGGCGCAACACAGATGTTCGGAATGGCGGGCGGATCGGCCGGGCAATTCGTTGTGGGGCCGCTCATCGGTTCGGGCGTGCCGTGGGATATGTTCTGGCTTGTGATGGGAATCGCCGGAATCCCGATCGCGATCCTGCTCTACTTGCTTATCCCGAAACGCCAGGCTGGAGCGCAAAGGCCCAACCTTGGGGCGGCGATGAGTGCATTCGGAGCGGTGTTCCGCAATCCGCAGTCGATCATCTGCGGGCTGATCTCCGGACTCATTTTCATTCCCACGACGATCTTCGACATGGTCTGGGGTGTCCGCTTCCTCCAGGAGGCCCACGACTTCCCCTATGAAGTGGCGGTTTTGCGATCGGCAGCGGTGCCGTTCGGCTGGATGATCGGCTGCCCGCTGCTCGGCTGGGTGGCGGACCGCATCGGCCGGCGGAAGCCCGTGATCATTGGCGCTGGTGCGTTGCTGCTCGTGACCCTGACGCTCGCGCTCTACGGGCCGAAGGGCATGTTCCCGCCGTTCACGATCGCGCTGATCGCGGGGATCGCGTCGGGCGCGGCAATGATCCCCTACACGGTGATCAAGGAGGCTAACCGGCCAGAGCACGGCGGGACCGCAACCGGCGTGATCAACTTCATCAATTTCGCGCTGACGGCGATCTTCGGACCGCTGTTCGCTTCGCGACTGATGCGGATCAGCGACGGCTCCGAAGTGCGCGAGCTCGCCGATTACCAGGCGACCTTCATGCCGATGATCTTCGGCGTCGGGCTCGCGATCCTGCTCACCCTGTTGCTTCGCGAGACCGGATCGAAGGCGCGCTCGCCAGACGCCGCCGCGGCGCTCACAACCAGCTAATACCAGGACGGAGATGAACGATGTCGACGACCGTGCTCGAGCCCAAAGCGAAAGAGAAGAAGCAGTCGCAGGCGCCGTTCGTGCCCGGCCTCTGGATGAAGGAAGTCAACGTCCGCTACTTCATCAAGGCGAATTACACGCCCTATCATGGCGATGAAAGCTTCCTTGCCGGGCCGACGAAGCGGACCACAGGGATCTGGAAGAAGCTGACCGACCTGTTCGTCGAGGAGCGCAAGAAGGGCGTACTCGATGTCTCGCAGATTCCGAGTTCGATCACGGCCCACGACGCCGGCTACATCGACAAGGGCAAGGAGATCATTGTCGGACTTCAGACGGATGCGCCGCTCAAGCGCGCCATCATGCCGAACGGCGGCCTCAAGATGGTCACCAACGGGCTGGAGGCGTTCGGATACGAGCCCGATCCGGAGGTCGTCGAGATCTTCACCAAATATCGCAAGACGCACAATTCGGGCGTGTTTGACGCCTATACGGCGGACGTCCGCAAGTGCCGTAGCAGTCATGTGCTGACCGGCCTCCCGGATGCATATGGGCGCGGCCGGATCATCGGCGACTATCGGCGGGTCGCGCTCTACGGCGTGGACCGGCTGATCGAGCACAAGCAGCAGGAAAAGGCGGCGCTCGACCTCGAATGGTCGACTGGCGACATCATCCGGGACCGCGAGGAACTGGCGGAGCAGCTTCGCGCACTGGGCGAGCTGAAGGAGATGGCGGCCAAATACGGGTTCGACATCTCACGGCCGGCCGAGAGCGCAAAGGAAGCCGTCCAGTGGCTCTACTTCGGCTATCTCGCCAGCGTGAAGGAGCAGAATGGTGCGGCCATGTCGCTTGGTCGCGTTTCCACCTTCCTCGACATCTATTTCGAGCGCGACATCGAAGCCGGCCTGCTGACCGAAGAAGAGGCGCAGGAGATCGTCGACGACTTCGTGATCAAGCTCAGGATCGTCCGTTTCCTGAGGACTCCGGAATATGACGATTTGTTCGCCGGAGACCCGACCTGGGTCACGGAATCGATTGGCGGAATGGGCGACGACGGACGGCCGTTGGTCAGCAAGACGAGTTTTCGCTTCCTGCAAACGCTCTACAATCTAGGGCCGGCACCGGAGCCAAACCTGACCATCTGGTATTCGCCCGAGCTTCCGGAAGGATTCCGGCGCTTCGCGGCGAAGGTGGCGATCGACACGAGCTCCATCCAGTTCGAGAATGACGAGATCATGCGCCAGGCCTGGGGCGACGACGGCGCCATCGCCTGCTGCGTCTCGCCGATGGCAATGGGCAAGCAAATGCAGTTCTTCGGCGCCCGTGCCAACCTCGCGAAATGCCTGCTCTATGCGATCAACGGCGGCCGCGACGAGATTTCCGGAAAGCAGGTCGCGCCGGCGAGAGAGCCGGTGAAAGGCGACTATCTGGACTTCGACGATGTCGTCGAGCGCTTCGAAATAGCCATGGATTGGCTGGCGCAGACCTATGTCAGCGCCATGAACGTCATCCACTACATGCATGACAAATATGCTTACGAGCGGATCGAGATGGCGCTTCACGACTATGCGCCGCTCCGGACCATGGCGTTCGGAATCGCCGGGATGTCGGTCGTGGCGGACAGCCTATCGGCAATCAAATATGCGAAGGTGAAGGTAAAGCGCGACGAGACCGGGCTGATCATCGATTATGAGACAGAAGGCGACTTCCCGATGTTCGGGAATAACGACAACCGGGTCGATTATTTCGCGTCGTGGCTAGTCAGCACCTTCATGTCGAAGCTTCGGAAATATCCGACCTACCGCAACGCGCTTCATACGCAGTCGGTGCTGACGATCACGTCGAACGTCGTCTACGGCAAGGCGACCGGCAATACGCCGGACGGACGGCGGCAGGGTGAGCCCTTCGCCCCGGGCGCTAACCCGATGCATGGCCGCGACAGCCATGGTATCCAGGCCTCGGCGGCTTCGGTCGCCAAGATCCCCTATCGCGACGCGCAGGACGGGATTTCGCTGACCACCAGCCTCGTCCCGACCGGCCTGGGGCGGACGGAAACCGACCGCATCGACAATCTAACCGCGATCCTTGACCGGTTCTTTGGAACGACGGGCTTCCACATGAACATCAACGTCCTCAATCGCGAGACGCTGATGGATGCGATGGAGCATCCGGAGAAATATCCGAGCCTGACGATCCGCGTGTCCGGCTATGCGGTGAACTTCGTCCGGCTGACGCGCGAGCAACAGATGGACGTCATCAACCGCACATTCCACGGTGAATGAAATGTCGACGCAAACCGAGGCCGAGCACGTCCCGCTTGAGGCGGCGTCGCCGTTCGAGATGCGCGTCAATCTTGGAGACAACGTTCCTGAGACGAACGTTCGCTCCGCCCTGAAGACCGGAGACATGGGATTTCTTCACAGCTTTACGACGGGATCGGCCGTCGATGGGCCCGGGATCCGCCTCGTGGCGTGGACGACCGCCTGCATGTTCCGATGCCAATATTGTCACAACCCCGATACCTGGACCCTAACCAACGGCATTCCGGTGACGCTGGAACAGGCGATCGAGGAGGTCCAAAAATATGCCAATGGCCTGAAGGCAATGCGCGGCGGCTTTACGCTCTCGGGAGGAGAGCCGCTGATGCAGGACCGTTTCGCGGCGCGGCTGTTCGCGGCGGTCAAGGACATGGGCGTGCATACGGCCATCGAAACGAACGGCTATTTCGGCGACCGTCTTTCGGACGAGGAACTGTCGCGGATCGATCTCGTCATCCTCGACATGAAGGCCTTCACCATCGATCAGCATCGACGGGTGACGGGCCTGCACAACGAAGAGGTGCTGGAGTTCTGCAAACGCCTAGCATCTCTCAGGCGGCCGATGTGGCTCCGCTACGTCCTTGTCCCCGGATTGACCGACGACCCGGAAGAGATGCGGAAAGTCGCCGAGTTCGGGGCTTCGTTGGGTGTCGTCAAGCGCGCTGAAATCCTGCCCTTTCATCAACTGGGCCAATACAAATGGGAACGACTGGGCCTCGACTATCAACTCGAATCGACCGGACCGCCGTCGGCGGAACTGGTCGCACAGGCGATCGGGGTTTTCCGCGAGGCGGGGCTGGACGCGTGCTAACTTGCGCGGCCTCGTAGCCGCGCCTCAATCGTACCCATGACCGATTCTTCTGAGCCGGACACGCCGTCGCCGAGGCCGAGCAATCTTGCGATCTCACTTCCGGAACCCTGAGCGACTTCGCGGCAGGCATGAACGATCCGCTCAATCCGCTCTTCCCGTTCGGCATGCGGCAGGACAGCGTAGCCCGCCCTGATCACATCCAGCGCCGCATCGAACAACGTGTCCGATGGTCTCATTTCGAGCCACGAGACGAGCTGAGCATGCGCAGGGGAATCGCCGGCGATCCCGCGATCATGAGCCAAGCGGAGAACGGTCTCCCGCTCATGCTTGCCGACCTTGCCTTCGGCCCAGGCGACCTGGACCAGGGGCGCGAGTAAGAAGGCTGCAGCGGTATCCGGAGTGACCCCGGCTTCGCGGGCGCGAGCAAGGAGTTCAGGATTGTCGATCTGGAGCTTGTCTCGCAACGCGACCGCGATTTCGTCGAGCGTGGCACCCTGGCGAAGCTTCTCAAGAAGCTTGGCGTCCTGCTGCCGGAAGTAGCTTTCCTCGAGCGCCTTTTCGCGGTCGCCCATGAACCCCTTATCCATGCTCACTCCCTCCGTCGCCCCATTGTGCTTCCGGCTACGTCGCCGCCAGCCGCCAAGGACCGTCGATGCGACGCTAGTCAGTGGGAAGCGCCAAGAATATCAGGTCAATTCCTTACTGGAAACAGGTCCCGATGCCGGGCAGTCACAGGCCCCCGGACTGGCGGAGCAGCGCCGGCTTTTCTGCGGCGCTGGAACCCGCCTGTCGATCGCCCGCAAGGACAGTCACGAGATCGTTCAGTGTAATCGGCTTGCGGACCAGCACGGTCCGGTCGTCATGAGCGTCGAGGACTTCGTCGTCGGCATAGCCTGTCATCAGCACGGCGCGGATCGCCGGCTGCTTTTCGCGGACCGCGCGGATGGTATCGAGCCCGTTCATTCCCGGCATCGCGAAATCCGACAAGATGACGTCGAACGGTTCACCACGGGACCCGATTTCAAGCGCCGCCTCGCCAGTGCCTGCGATCGCGACAGTGGCGCCCACATCGCGAAGCTGCTCGCCGATGACGGTTCGAACCGCCTCGTCGTCGTCCACGAGCAGAATTCGAAGATCGCTAACGCTGGCCGCGACCCCGGCTGCGACCGTGACCTGGACAGGTGCCTCGTTTGTCGAAGGAAGAAGAATGTCGATCGCGGTCCCCGAACCGGGTTCGCTCTGGACCGAAAAACGGCCGCCGGATTGCTGGACGAATCCCGCAACCATCGACAGGCCGAGCCCGGTTCCCTTCCCCGCCTCTTTGGTCGTGAAGAAAGGCTCGGTCACGCGGTCGAGGATTTCGGGCGGAATGCCCTGCCCTTCGTCACTGACCTGAATCCTGATCATCGGGTTGCCGCCTTGCGCCGCAGGTTCTTCCATGATCGCGACGTGCACCGTTCCGCCATCAGGCATGGCATCGCGCGCGTTGATGATCAGGTTGACGAGCGCCAACTCAAGCTGGGACTGGTCGACGAACAGATAGCGGTCGGTAACCGGACATTCCCATTGGACCTTCACCCGGCCGCCGAGAGTCGGTGAAACAAGGCCCTTCACCGAATCGCACAGGAGGCGGGTGTCGACGCTGGCGGGGGTGAGGTCCTGCTTGCGGGCGAATGCCATCATCCTGCGGACAAGTTCGGCGCCCTGCTCCCCCGCGTGCCGCATCTGGTCAACGATGAGCTTCTCGCGCTCGCCAAGCTCCAGCCGGCGCTGGAGCAGGTGAATCCCGCCGAGCATGGACGCGAGTAGGTTGTTGAAGTCATGGGCGACGCCCCCAGTCAGCTGGCCGATGGCGTCCATCTTCTGAGCCTGCAGTAGCTGATTCTCTAGCTCGCGCCGTTCGCTGATGTCGAAGAAGGAACCTGCGAACTCGACCGGCTCGCCGTTGCGGCCGCGAAGCAGAACCGCCTGGTCGTGCAGGTGGAGGTAGTTCCCCTCCGAACATTGCCAGCGGTAATGAATGGACCAGCCGCCCTCCTCAATGCGATTGGCGAGACTGGCGAGAACCCGGTCGCGGTCCTCGGGGTGGATCCGGCTTTCCCAGAAATTGTCCTCGGCTTCGACGTCCGAATGGCTGTGGCCGGTCACGCGCAACAAGTTCTCGCTGACGAACGACGGCCGGCGCTGCTCCATCCGCAGCGGCTCGAGATAGAGGACGATCGGCAGGGAGTCGATGATCGCTGCCTGCCGTTGTTCGGCGAGGCGAAGCTCCCGCTCGACGGTGATTTTCTCGGCGCGCGCACGGAGGTTCGCGTCGACCAGCACTTGCTCGCGGCGGCGCTTGTCCTCGACCTCGACGCGCATTTCATAAAGGTCGACAAACACCTTCACCTTCGACTGAAGGATGACCGCATCGACCGGCTTGAAGACATAATCGACTGCGCCCATCGCGTAGCCGCGCATCAAATGCTCGGTTTCCTTGTTGACCGCAGAGAGAAAGATGATCGGGATGCGGGAGGTCTGTTGCCGCTCGCGGATGAGTTGCGCCGTCTCATAGCCGTCCATCCCCGGCATGAAGACGTCGAGCAGGATGACCGCGAACTCGCCTTCGAGCAGCTGGCGCAAGGCCTCCCTGCCAGACGTCGCGGTGACGATCTCCGCCAGGCCTTCGAGCACTTCGGAAAGCGCGAGAAGGTTACGCTCGTCGTCGTCGACCAAGAGGATTCGCGCGCGGGGCACGCCGTTCTCTTCGTTCCCCACTGCTTTCAATCCGTTGCGCTTTCGCATCCGTCAGGCTGCCTTCGTCGACTTGCGGACACGGCGGGCGGTCTTGGTCGCGCGCACCCTGCCAATCCACACCCTCATGAGGGCCAGTAGCAAGTCGATGTCGACGGGTTTGGCGATATAGTCCGAGGCACCGGCATCGAGGCATTTCTGGCGGTCGCCCTTCATCGCCTTGGCGGTCACTGCGATCAGAGGCACCGAGGCAATGTCGGGCTTGGAGCGGATCCGCCGCATCGTTTCATAGCCGTCCATCTCCGGCATCATGATGTCGACCAGGGCGAGATCGACTTCCGGGGCGGTCTCGAGGATCGAAATACCCTCTGCTCCGCGCTCCGCGTGAAGCACCTTCACGTCGTGCGCCTCGAGGACGCTGGTCAGCGAGTAGATATTGCGGATGTCGTCGTCGATGATGAGGATCCGGCTCCCGGCCAGCTCCGCGATCGGGCCGCGGCGTGACGCGGCAGCCGGGCGGCGCACGGCGGGCTTGCGGCCGGGCTTTGCGCGCGCGCCCTGCTTGATCGACTGGAACAGCGCGGTCAGCTGGTCATCGGTTGCCGGCTTCTCGATTACTGCGGCGGCGCCGATGGTCAGCGCGTGAGCGGCCTGCTCCGCCCCAGATATGACGTGGACCGGAATGTCAGCCGTTTCCTCGTCATGGCGAAGCAGGTCGAGCAGCACGAAGCCGTCGATATCGCTTAGGCCCAAGTCGAGCGTGATCGCCGTTGGGCGCATCTTGCGGACCATCGCGACGGTCCCCGATCCGGCCGAGGAGATGACCCCCTTGAGCCCCGCCTGGTGGGCGAGGTCGAGCAGGATTGTGGCGAACGTGGGATCGTCCTCGACGATGAGGACAAACGGTTCTCCGTCGAGTTCGGCGCGGTCATCGGATGGCGCGTAGCTGATCGACGGGACAGCCGCGCCTGCATCGGCTTCGTTCTCGACCGCCTGGATCGCGGTCGCCGAGAGGTTGGCCTTCAGCGGCACGAACAGGGTGAAGGTCGAGCCCTGCCCGGGGACAGAGCGGACTTGCAGCTCGCCGCCGAGAAGCCGCGCGATCTCGCGGCTGATCGAGAGGCCGAGGCCGGTGCCGCCATATTTGCGGCTGGTCGTTCCGTCGGCCTGCTGGAAGGCTTCGAAGATGAGCTTCTGCTTGTCCGGCGAGATTCCGATGCCGGTATCCGTGACGGCGATTTCGACTGCCGTATCGGCTTCGCGAAGGACCGGATGGTTGGAGCTCCAGCCACCGGTCACTGGCCGAACGAGGACGCTGACCTTGCCGTCGGAAGTGAATTTGAAGGCGTTTGAGAGCAGGTTGAGCACCACCTGCTGGAGCCGCTTCTCATCGGTGCGGATCGTGGCCGGCAGGTCGTGTGCGAACTCGACATCGAAGCCGAGGCCCTTCTCCGAAGCGACCTGGCTGAATGTCCGCTCGATATGCTGGCGAAGCGCGGACAGCGGCATATCGCCAATGTCGATCGACACCGTTCCCGACTCGATCTTCGACAGGTCGAGGATGTCGTTGATGAGGTTGAGTAGGTCGGTGCCGGCGGAGTGGATCGTGCGTGCGAATTCGGTTTGCTTCTCGTTGAGGTTGCCCTGCTGATTGTCGGCAAGAAGCTTCGACAGGATGAGCAGCGAGTTGAGCGGCGTCCGAAGCTCGTGGCTCATGTTGGCGAGGAATTCGGACTTGTATTTGGAGGTGAGCGAGAGCTGCTCGGCCTTTTCCTCGACCGCCCGCCGCGCCATCTCGATCTCGAAATTCTTCGCTTCGACCTGGCGTTTCTCGTTCTCGAGAAGCTGCGCCTTTTCCTGAAGTTCCTCGTTGGTCGCGTGAAGCTCTTCGTGCTTGGTGTTGAGCTCGGTCTGGCGAGCCTGAAGCTCCTGCGTCAGCAGCTGCGATTCCTTGAGCAGTTCCTCGGTCCGCATCGTCGCCGCGATGGTGTTGAGAACGATTCCGACCGTTTCCATCAGCTGGTTGAGGAAGCTGTGGTGGGTCTCGTTGAACTCCTCGAACGAGGCCAGCTCGATGACTGCCTTCACCTCGTCCTCGAACAAAGCGGGAAGGATGTTGATGTTGGCCGGAGCCGCGCTTCCAAGGCCCGAGCCGATGCGAATGAAATCCGCGGGCACCTCGCCTAGTCGAACGGCGCGCTTGTCCGCAGCCGCCTGTCCGATCAGGCCCTCGTTCAGGCGGAACCGCTCCTGAAGCGCCTTGCGATTTTCGGCGCCGTAACTGGCGACGAGATCGAGCTTCGTGCCTTCTTCGTCCTGGTCGGCGACGTAGAAGACGCCGTACTGCGCGTTCACCAGCGGCGCGAGCTCGGACATGATCAGGCTGGAGATCGTCGCGAGGTCGCGTTCGCCCTGAAGCATGCGGCTGAAGCGCGCGAGGTTGGTCTTGAGCCAATCCTGCTCCGCATTCTTGAGCGTCTGCTCCTTCAGGTTGAGGATCATCTCGTTGATGATGTCCTTGAGCGCCGCCATCTCGCCCGACGCCTCGACGGCGATCGAGCGGGTCAAGTCGCCCTTGGTGACCGCGGTCGCCACTTCGGCGATCGATCGGACCTGGTTGGTCAGGTTAGCGGCGAGCTGGTTCACGTTGTCGGTGAGATCGCGCCACAGGCCCGCGGCGCCCGGAACGCGCGCCTGGCCGCCAAGACGGCCCTCGACGCCGACCTCGCGGGCCATGTTGGTCACCTGATCGCCGAAGGTCGACAAAGTCTCGATCATGCCGTTGATGGTCTCGGCGAGCGCAGCGATTTCGCCCTTCGCATCGAAGGTCAACTTGCGCTTCAGATTGCCTTGCGCGACCGCGGTAACGACGTCAGCGATACCACGAACCTGGTTGGTTAGATTTGTCGCCATGAAGTTCACGTTGTCGGTGAGGTCCTTCCACGTGCCGGCGACTCCCGGAACGTGCGCCTGACCGCCAAGCTTGCCCTCGGTGCCGACCTCGCGGGCAACGCGCGTCACTTCGGAAGCAAAGCCGTTGAGCTGGTCGACCATGGTGTTGATAGTGTTCTTAAGGGCGAGGATTTCGCCCTTCACGTCGACGGTGATTTTTTTCGACAAGTCGCCGCGGGCGACGGCGGTGGTCACGTCGGCGATGTTGCGGACCTGGCCGGTCAGATTGTCGGCCATCAGGTTCACGTTGTCGGTGAGATCCTTCCACGTGCCGGCGACGCCGCGCACTTGGGCCTGACCGCCGAGCTTGCCTTCCGTGCCCACTTCGCGGGCGACGCGCGTCACTTCCGACGCGAAGCCATTAAGCTGGTCGACCATGGTGTTGATCGTGTTCTTGAGCTCGAGGATTTCGCC
>Ga0247828_10000583_pt1 | contig 12120 bp, 15 predicted proteins | sample 12C_Control_Day3_FD_192425 | JGI IMG/M metagenome (GOLD analysis project Ga0247828, IMG submission 192425) | Soil microbial communities from agricultural site in Penn Yan, New York, United States - 12C_Control_Day3 | ecosystem: Environmental > Terrestrial > Soil > Agricultural land | place... | reverse complement strand
ATCGAGAAATTCGCGGCCAAGCAGGGCGTCGAACGCCGCGAGATCAGCGACGAGGAAATCGTCCAGCGCACGCTCTACACGATGGTCAACGAGGGCGCGAAAATCCTGGAAGAAGGCATGGCCCAGCGCGCCTCCGACATCGATGTCGTTTGGGTCTACGGCTATGGCTGGCCAGTCTATCGTGGTGGTCCGATGTTCTGGGCCGATACCGAAGGCCTTCAGAAGATCGTCGACGGCCTGAGGGCGCAGGAGCAGCGGATGGGAAGCGACTTCAGCTTCTCGCATATGCTTCTGGACAAAGCGGAAAAAGGCGAGAAGTTTACACGCTGACGGGACGTCAACGGCCCCGTCGGGGGTTTATCGATGTCGGACCGCGGGTTGCATGAAGCGGAACTGCGTATCCTCAACGCGCCTTTCGAGGAGCGCGGGTGGGAACGCGCACTCGAGGCGGTTGCAGATGCGACCGAAAGTCATGCGGCGCAATTGCTGGGCATCGGCGGCCCGTTATTGGTTCCGCTTAACGTTTTCGTCGGGGCACCTGCCAGCTTTCGTCATTACATCGAAAGTGCCGAACTCCACGGGCCCTGCAACTGGCGCGTCGGATCGACCACCGTCCCGATGGCGATACAACATGAGGAGCACTATCGGGCTTATCGACTGACCCATCAGACGTCCGACTATGACGATGCGGCAAGCGAGATGGACATCCAGTTCGGGTGCCAATCGGCAATCATCGTGGATGAGCGCAACATGGTCGGGCTCGCCCTTCTACGAAGCCGCCGCAACGGGCCGTGCGACGAAGAGGTCCTCTCCCGCTTCGCGCGTTTGCGGCATCAGATGGGGCGCGCGGTGCAGACTCAGATCATGCTGGACGGCGAGGCTTCGCAAATGATGGTCGGCGATCTCGATACGCTTGAGGGGGCGACGATCTTGCTCGACCGGCATGGCTGTATCGCGGCGATGTCCCCGGTTGCAGAAGCGCTGTTTGGCGATCGCGGGCCGCTCCGTCTTACCGGACTTACCATCAGGCTCTTGGACCGCACAGAAAATGAGCGGCTCAACAATATGCTCGCGCGATTGCTCAGGGATGACGCCGTGGGAGTGGTCGAGCATCTCCGGACCGGGCGCTCCGCGATGGATCCCGATGGAAGATGGAAAATCTATTGCACGCGGCTGCCGCACCGCCACGACCATGGGCTCGGTTTCGAACCTCACGTCGCGCTGACCGTCAGGCCGGTTGACTGACCCGCGGCCATTGCTTGCATTCCGACGTTAGTTCCGCACTATCCGAAGCGAACAACGAGGAGCCTGGTGATGAGTGATTATATGGTCACCGAGTCGAGCGGACCTGCCGCCATCCGCTACCGTTCAATCGTCATCTGGATTCACTGGATTACCGCCGCCTTGCTGGTCACACAGGTGCTGGTCGGCTTCTACTTCGCCGATTTCACGCAACGCGGCACACCCGCACGCGCGGAAATGTTCGCTTGGCACAAGACACTGGGCGCGGTGATCCTGCTGCTCGCCTTCGTCCGGCTGGGCGTTCGCCTCGTCAACCCGCCGCCGCCCTATCCACAGGATGTCCCGCGGTGGGAGCGAGCGCTGGCCGTGTGGAATCACCGAATCTTCTATTTCATGCTGATCGCGCTGCCGCTGACCGGGCTGCTTGCCGTCTCCGGACGGGCGGAGGACGGCTGGGTGGCGTTGAAATTCGGCCTGTCGCTGCCTGCCATCCCCGGAATTCCGAAGGAGAATGAGTTCGGCGACGTGCACGAAGTGTTGGTCTACACGACGCTCGCCCTCATCGTCATTCACGTCGGGGCGGCTCTGAAGAACCACTTCGTCGATCGTGGACCGGTAGCGGACCGGATGCCCCCATTCCGGTCGTCGCGTCCTGTTGGCCCCCCGACGCAGGAGTAGTGACAAGACATTTGCTAGGGTGCAATGATGCAGCGTCCGAAATCCTTGCGAGGTGAACGCCATGTGGGCTTCGTCATCCCCAGTCCGTCTCGCAGAACGCTTCGCGGGTTTGGTGGAGCAGCTTGGCGGCGACGCAGTTGCGGCGAGGGCGCTCGGGCAGCAGCGCGACCTTCTGGAAGCGGTTCGAATAAATGCTCCAGCGACGCTGAAGCAGGTCGCTGCTCACGTTCGTCGGGGGGAGCCCGCCGTTAGCCGGGCCATCGATGTCCTGGTTCGTGCGGGGCAAGTCGACCGGAGTGCCGATCCCAACAATCGGCGCCGCCTGGCGCTTCGGCTGACCGAAGCGGGGCAGCAGTTCCTGGAGCAGCCGCCCCCTGCGGACCGCGGCCTTGAGAACCGCCTCGCCAAGCTGGCGCAAAGCGAGCTTCGCGCGCTGGAACGCGGAATCGAAATATTGGAACGGTTGCCGCGGTAGGACTTAGCCGTTGCCGCGGCGGCGACGGGTCTCCCAGCCTTTTTTGGCAGCGGCGCTGCGACTCCGGCTTCGGCCGGAGCCGTCGTTATTGCCGCCCTTGTCCTGCGCGTTGACGGTCCGCCATGCGCGTTCCTCGGACTCTTTCTTGGAAACGCCCTTGTCGCGATAACCTTCGGCGATGTGGTCGGCTTTGCGTTCCTGTTTGGCTGTATACGCGCCCTTCGGCATCGAACTTCTCCTTACTGCCGGCCAAAAACGCGCAAGGTTTCAACTCGATGCCATTGCCGCAACGCAGCAATTCCTGTAGAGGCGCGCCAACTTCTAAATCACGGACATCGATATGAACCTGCGTAACGTCGCCATCATCGCGCACGTCGATCATGGCAAGACGACACTCGTCGACCAGCTCTTCCGGCAATCCGGCACCTTCCGCGACAACCAGCGGGTGGAGGAGCGGGCGATGGACTCGAATGACCTCGAGAAAGAGCGCGGGATCACCATCCTCGCCAAGTGCACTTCGGTCGAGTGGCAGGGCACGCACATCAACATCGTCGATACGCCGGGCCACGCCGATTTCGGTGCCGAGGTGGAGCGCATCTTGTCGATGGTCGATGGGGTCATCCTGCTCGTCGACGCCGCCGAAGGCCCAATGCCGCAGACCAAGTTCGTCACTGGGAAGGCGCTCGGCCTGGGTCTGAAGCCGATCGTCGTCGTCAACAAGATCGACCGGCCCGATGCGCGCCCGGCAGAAGTGCTCGACGAAGTGTTCGAGCTATTCCTCAACCTCGAGGCGAATGACGAGCAGCTCGACTTCCCGACGCTCTACGCCTCGGGCCGAGCGGGTTATGCGGGACTGACCGACGATGTCCGCGAGGGCAATCTAACGCCCCTGTTCGAGGCCATCGTCAGCCACGTTCCGGACCCGGGCCTGCCGAAGGACGCCGAGTTCAAGATGCTCACAACCTTGCTCGACCGCGACGCCTTCCTGGGCCGAATCCTGACTGGCCGCATCGAGAGCGGGACGCTCAACGTCAACGACCCCATTCGGGCGATGGACGTTAATGGCAAAGTCGTCGAGGACGGCCGGGTCACCAAGCTGTTCGCGTTCCAGGGCCTCGAGCGAGTCCCGGTCGAGACCGCGAGCGCGGGCGACATCGTTGCCATCGCCGGCCTGATGAAGGCCACCGTTTCCAACACCATCGGCACACCGCAAATCGCCGACCCGCTGCATGCGCGCGAAATCGATCCGCCGACGCTCAGCATGACCTTCGCCGTCAATGACAGTCCCTTCGCGGGCAAGGATGGCGACAAGGTGCAGAGCCGGGTGATCCGCGACCGCCTGCTTCGCGAAGCCGAAGGCAATGTTGCCATCCGAGTCACCGAGACGCAGGGCGGCGAGGCCTATGAAGTCGCAGGGCGCGGCGAACTCCAGCTTGGCGTCCTGATTGAGACGTTACGTCGCGAAGGCTTCGAACTCGGCATTTCACGTCCGCGCGTGCTGTTCCGCGAAGGCCCGGGCGGCCGCGAGGAGCCGTATGAGACCGTCGTCGTCGACGTTGATGAGGAATTTTCCGGCACGGTCATCGACAAGATGGCGATGCGCAAAGCGGAAATGACGGACATGCGTCCCTCGGGTGGTGGCAAGACCCGGCTTACCTTCTCGGCGCCGTCGCGCGGATTGATCGGCTATCACGGCGAGTTCCTGTCCGACACGCGCGGCACGGGGATCATGAACCGGCTGTTCGAGAAGTACGGACCACACAAGGGCAAGATCGAAGGGCGCCAGAACGGGGTCCTCATCTCCATGGAGAAGGGGCCGGCGGTTGCTTACGCGCTAAGCGCGTTGGAGGACCGCGGTATCCTGTTCATCTCGCCCGGCGAGATGCTCTATGAAGGCATGGTGATCGGAGAGAATGCCAAGCCGCAGGACCTGGAAGTCAATCCGCTGAAATCGAAGCAATTGACCAACTTCCGCGCGTCAGGCCCCAAGGACGAAGGCATTCGCCTGACCCCGCCGCGGCGGATGAGCCTGGAGCAGGCGATCGCCTACATCCAGGATGACGAGCTGGTGGAGGTAACGCCGAAGGCAATCCGCATTCGCAAGCGCTTTTTGGACCCGCACGAGCGCAAGCGCGAGTCGCGCAAGCTCGAAGCGGCGTAACCCATCTGCAACGGGCAGGTCGAATAACGACAAGACTATAACGGCACCATCTATCGTGAGTTCGACGGCGACGGCGATGTCACGATCAGCCAGGGTGCGTTCTCGTCGGATCTGTCTTTGAAGGGCAAGGGCACCTGGGCCCGCCTCGAGGGCGGAATTGGTGGCACCAGCGGCACCTACGGCCTCAACCTCGCCGGTTGGGTCGACGTTGGCGACACCCGTGGTGTTGGCGTCCGCGCCGGCTTCCGTTTCTAAGCGAAAGCAGTAATAAGGAAGGGCGGCGTCGGAGCGATCCGGCGCCGCCTTTTTGTTACACCGTTAAAGGGTCGGCGGTTCGAGCCCGCCCATTTCCAAGAGGATTGCCCATTCCTCCTCACGCACCGGCGTGACGCTGAGTCGCGACTGACGAAGCATCTCAAGGCGGGCCAGCCGGGGTTCCGACTTGATCGCGGTGAGGGTGACTGGCTGGCGGAGTTTCTCGCGAGGCTCCACCCGGACGCTGGCCCATTTGCCCTCTGCGCCGTCGGCTTGCCAGGTCCGCGTGATCTTCATCACGCCGACGGCCGCCTTCTCCTTGTTACTATGGTAGAAGAGGGCGCGATCGCCCGCAGCCATGTCTTTCAGGAAGTTGCGAGCCGTATAGTTGCGCACCCCGTCCCACTCCGTTCCGCAGTCGCGAACGAGGTCATCCCACCCGTAGACATTGGGCTCGGAACGCATCAACCAGAATGCCATTTGGCTTCAACTCCCAGATTACAAATTATTCATTGTTCCCAAACAGTTGCGCATTTCACCCGACCAATGGCTCGACTCGTCTGACTCTGCTTGCAACGGTGTCAGTACCGTCTATTTGCACTGCAGCAATTAAGAAAGCGAGCGGACCCGAGAGCGCCATGTCGCCAGGTCCCAGGGCAAGACGGACAGACCGGAACTCAAGCGCCACGCCATTTCGGGCGTGGGTACGGCCTTGACGGATGGCTGACCGCCAATGCGGGAATAAGGATTGTTCAGCAAGTTTGGTAGCCGCGGCGTCGCCGCGGTCGCAGCACTTTGTCTTACGCTAGTTGGTGGATCGACCGAAGCTTTCGGCCAGGAGCAGGCTGCGAGCCAGCTCACCGCCAAGCTGGTCCCGGCGGTCGTTACGACCGCTCCGGCCGCTGCCGCCACATCGACAACTCCGGCGCCGGCCGGCCCGGCAAATGGCCCGGTCGCGGCCATCGCCCGCGAGGCAAGCTCCCTCTACAGTCATGGTTGGCCGCTTTACGCTTTGGTCGATCGCTACGCGGCCGGTGCGCCGCTTGACGAGGAAGCCAATTGCATGGCGGTCGCGGTCTATCATGAGGCTCGCGGGGAGTCCCTTGCAGGCCAGCTTGCCGTGGCTCGGGTAATCATCAACCGCGCCGCCTCGGGCAAGTATCCTTCAAGCTGGTGCGGCGTGGTCAAGCAGCCGTGGCAATTTTCGTTCGTGAATCCGCGCAGCGGTTCGATGCCGGGCGTCGACCAGGCTTCGGCCGCCTGGCGCAAGGCGCAAGGCATTACCCGCCTGGCGATGGCGAATGTAGTGCCGAGCCTTTCGAACGACGTCTTGTGGTATCATGCCGACTATGTCGCGCCGTCGTGGGGCCGCCGTCTCAGCCGCGCAAACAAGATCGGCACCCACATCTTTTATCGCTCTTAGGTGCGGCTCGTCGCGTTTCGGAATCGCTTCGTCGTAAATTCGCTAACTGTGGGATTCGCACGCGAGTCTTGATCCCGCAGCATCCCCTTCCAGCGGCTCGATTTTTTTCGGCCCTAGGGGAGGCGGCAGGTGCTCAAAATCCTGATTGTCGAAGACGATACCCAGTTGGCGACGACGTTGAAGTATCTGGTGGAGGACAATCCGCGATACCGCGTTGTTGCCCGAGCGGACGATCTGGAGGGCGCAGTTTCCGCCGCCGAAGAGCACGACCCGGACCTGGCGCTGGTGGATCTTCAACTTGCCAGGGGCTCCACCGGTTTTTCCGTTGCCGTCCGACTCGGGGATTATGACATTCCGTGCCTGTTCGTGACCGGCAAAGCCCCGGCCTTTCCAATGCCTGACCTGGCGCTCGGATGCCTGCTGAAACCGTTCACCGCGGAAGACGTTCACCGCAGCCTGGCCATGGCCGAAGACGTCATGCGCGGACGGGAAACGCTTCGCCCGAAACTTCCGCCAAACCTGCTGATCTATGACGGCATGGAGGAGCCATCTGCCGAGGCTCCCAAACCGGTCCAGCCGGGCTTCATTCCGTCAAGGCGATCGCTGAAGACCCGCTTGGAACACTGGATCGCCGGAACCCAGCTTCATCACGGTTAGCTTTCGGGTTTAGAGCGCCATGACTCCGCGTCGCGGGGCCCGCTCGGCCCACGTCGTCTCCGTCAAGGGCGCACCGGCCTCGATCAAAGCCTGACGGCGACCGCTGATAGTCGCGCTCATCTGGATGGCCTCCCACGCGCCGAGCTTCTGGAGCACGGGATGTGCCAGCGTCCGATCCACAAAGGCGGCAGCGATCGGCCAGCGTTCCGGCTCGATCGAATAGCCGGCGTATGCGGCGTTCTGGAAGAAACTGGCGACCGCGATATCCGCGACGCCTATTTCGCCGAACAGCCAGCCCTCCTTTGGAAGCATCGACTCCAGCTGACCGAGCGCCTTCGGCAAGCCGTTGTCGATCGCGTTCGCGACGCGCTGCTCATCAGGCTGTTCGTTCCAGACCATTCGCCGGACGACGCGCTGGTAGAACAGGTTCCAGATGGTCAACTCTCCCAGACGGGAATCGGCATATTCCTCGATCCAGCGCGCCCGCGCGCGCGCGGTCGGATCGGCGGGATAGAGGAGATGACCGCCGCGCGTTTCATCGAGATAAAAGCAGATGATGCTGCTGTCGTTGATTACCGCATCGCCGTCGATCAGCACCGGGATTCGCCGAAGCGGGCTCAGTTTCTCGAATTCGTCATTGCCGAAAAAGGGCGTGATCGGATCGACCGCATAGGCGATCCGCTTGAGTTCCAGCGCCGCGAGGACTTTGCGGACATAGGGGCTTACGAAGCTGCCGATGACGGTCAGGGGGGCATCGTTGGGCATAGGGACCCCAACTACAGCAGCGGCGAGTGCGACACCACTTGACAATAATTCACCAAATCCTAAATTAGGAAAGACTAATTATAGGGAATGGTGGATGTCGCCGGATTTGGAAGCACAGGCGGCGCAAGCTGCCAAAATCTTGAAGGCGATGGCTCATGGAGGCCGTCTGCTTGTCCTGTGCTATCTATCGGAGGCTGGCGAAATGTCTGCCGGGCAGTTGACCCAGCGCGTCGGCCTTAGCCAATCGGCCCTTTCGCAGCACCTTGCATTGTTGCGCGCGGATGGGCTGGTGGCGACCCGGAAGGAGGGACAATCGGTATATTACCGGCTTGCCGATCCGAAGGTTCAAGCGCTTCTTGGCGCTCTTCACGACATTTATTGCCCGGCCCTGGTCGTCCATAATTCCGCGGAGGTTTACAGTGACCGATAAAGTCCTTTCCCAAGGGATCGAGCAGGTTCGCGCAGTGCTTCGCGGCGAAGGGCGTGCGCCGCAAGTGAAGGGCTTCTTCGACGAGGCGACCTTCACCGTGAGCTACGTCGTAAGCGATCCCGGAACGGCCAAAGCCGCGATCATCGACAGTGTATGGGATTTCGACCAGCCATCGGGACGGACTAGTTTCGAATCCGCCGATGAGATCATCCGCCACGTTGAGGCGGAAAGGCTGGCCGTCGAGTGGATTCTGGAGACCCACGCCCATGCGGACCATTTGTCGGCCGCACCCTACCTTCAGGAAAGGCTCGGCGGGAAGATCGCGATCGGACGCGAGATCCAAACCGTCCAGTCCGTTTTCGGCAAGATCTTCAATGAGGGCACGCAGTTCGCTCGCGACGGGTCGCAATTCGATCGCCTTCTCGACGAAGGTGACGTGCTGATGGTGGGCGAGATCCCGCTGATCGCCCTTCATGTACCCGGTCATACGCCGGCCGACATGGCGTATCTCGTCGGCGATGCCCTCTTCACCGGCGACACGATCTTCATGCCGGATTACGGAACGGCGCGGGTCGATTTTCCAGGGGGTGATGCGCGTCACCTTTACCGAAGCATTCGGCGATTGATGCAGCTTCCGGACGAAACGCGGGTGTTCCTGTGCCACGATTACAAGGCGCCCAACCGCACGCAATTCGTTTGGGAGACGACCATGCTCGCGGAGCGGACTGGCAACGTGCACATCCATGAAGGTGTGAGCGAGGAGGATTTCGTCGCCATGCGCATCCAACGCGATTCCACGCTCGAAATGCCCAAGCTGATCTTGCCCTCGATCCAGGTGAACATGCGCGCGGGTCACCTGCCTGAGCCGGAGGACAATGGCGTCAGATACCTCAAGCTGCCGCTGGACCTGCTGTGATGATGAGCGCATTCCCGAACGCGGCTCCTGTCAGCGGGCTGGTCGGGGGACTGCTTATCGGTCTCGCCGGCGCGCTCATGCTTCTCGGTGCTGGTCGCATAGCGGGAGTGTCCGGGATCGCGGCGCGCGGCCTCGGCCTGACGGGCGGGAGCATGTCGCGATCATTCGCCTGGATGTTCCTCATCGGACTGCCGCTTGGGGCCTTTCTCGTCGTCTCCCTAAGGGGGGTAGGGGAGATCCAGTACGTCCCACTTCCGGGTGTCATCGCGGCCGGCCTTCTGGTCGGCTTCGGCACCCGTCTGGGTAGCGGCTGCACGAGCGGCCACGGCGTTTGCGGGGTCAGCCGCCTTTCGCAGCGCTCAATGGTCGCAACGGCAACGTTTATGGCTGCGGGAATTGCGACAATCGTCGCGCTGCGTCTGGCGGGAGCGAGCTGGTGAGCGCCATCCGCCGCCTCTTGCCACCGTTGGCTTCCGGGGCGATCTTCGGTGCCGGTTTGACCATCGGCGGAATGACCGATCCCGCCCGCGTGCGCGGCTTCCTCGATATTTTCGGTGAATGGGACCCGACACTCGCATTCGTCATGGGCGGAGCGCTTTTCGTCATGGCTATCGCGTGGTGGATCCAGCGCCGGATGAAGCGGCCAATATTCGCGGAAAGTTTCAGCCTTCCGGACCGGCAGGATCTCGATCCCAAACTGCTCGCCGGTGCCGTTTTGTTCGGTATCGGCTGGGGTTTGGCCGGAATTTGTCCGGGGCCTGCCGTAGCATCGCTGGCGCTTGTTCCCGGCCAAGTATTGCCATTTTTGGCGGCGATGATTGCCGGAATGGCGTTGTTCCGTTTCGTTGAAATCGCACCAAAGGGGAGGGCTGCCGATGACCGCGCTGCATCATGACGTCGTCATCATTGGCGGGGGTGCGGGTGGTATTGCCGCCGCTGCCTCAATGCTTAGCCGGCGTAAGAGTCTCGACATCGCGATCGTCGAACCCGGCGACGGCCATTATTATCAGCCGGGCTGGACGATGGTCGGTGCGGGTGTATTCGAGGCCTCAGCCACCCGGCGGAACGAGGCCGAAGTCATGCCGCGCGACGCCACGTGGCTCCAAACGTCCGCCGTCGCCTTCGAGCCCGACGACAACCGCGTCCTTCTCGCCGATGGGAACGTCCTCACCTACGAACTCCTGATCGTTGCGGTCGGGATCAAGCTCGATTGGGGAGCGATCGGAGGGTTGGAAGCGACGCTGGGCAAGAACGGGGTCACTTCGAATTATCGCTACGACCTTGCCCCATATACCTGGGAACTTGTTCAATCGATGGAGAAAGGGGTAGCCCTTTTCACCCAGCCGCCGATGCCGATCAAATGCGCCGGCGCACCACAAAAAGCGATGTATCTCAGCTGCGACACTTGGCGCGACCGTGGGCTGCTCAAGGACATCCAAGTCGAATTCCATAATGCCGGGCCCGTCCTCTTCGGAGTACCGGACTACGTCCCTGCGCTGATGGAGTATGTGGCGACTTACGGGATCGGACTGAAATTCGGGTCAAGACTCGTCGCCGTTGACGGCAAGGAAAAGGTTGCCACCTTCGCGACGGAGGGCGGCGAGGTGAAGCGCGCATTCGACATGCTTCATGTCGTACCGCGGCAAGGCGCGCCCGATGTCATCCGGTCGAGTCCGCTGGCGGCGGAAAGCGGCTGGGTGGAAGTTGACGAGCAAAGCCTGCGACACAAGCGCTACCCGAATGTCTTCGCACTTGGCGATTGCGGTGCCATGCCGAATGCCAAGACTGCCGCAGCGGTTCGCAAGCAAGCGCCGATCATCGCGGTCAATTCGCTCGCCGTGCTGGACGGGAAAGAGCCTTGGGCTGTGTACGACGGTTACGGCTCGTGCCCCTTGACGGTCGAGCGCGGCAAGATCGTTCTTGCTGAGTTCGGTTACGGCGGAAAGCTTCTCCCGACCTTTCCTACCTGGTTGATCGACGGGACTCGGCCGCGAAGAATGTCCTGGTTCCTGAAATCGAAGATCTTGCCTTGGGTTTATTGGAACGGGATGCTGAAGGGGCGGGAATGGCTAGTTAAGCCGGAAGCCGGTCCCCAATAATGCTGGATGTCGTCCAGGTCCTGCTTGGCGCTCTCTCTGGAGCGCTGGTGGGCTTCTCGCTGGCGCTTGTCGGCGGCGGCGGCTCGATCCTCGCCGTACCGCTCATGGTCTATCTGGTGGGAGTTCCCCAGCCGCACGTCGCAATTGGCACGAGCGCGCTCGCCGTCGCGGCCAATGCCGCCGTGGGACTGTTCAACCATGCGCGCGCGGAACACGTGAAATGGCGCTGCGGATTGTTGTTCGCAGTAGCAGGCGTGGCGGGCGCATTTGCAGGCTCGACCGCGGGCAAGGCATTCGACGGCCAGAAGCTGCTCTTCCTGTTCGCACTTGTTATGATTGCGGTTGGCGTTTTGATGCTTCGGCGTCGCGCGACCGAGGGAAACGGGGACGTCAGGCTTGGACGCGAAAACGCTGGAAAGCTCGGCGTGTATGGCCTTGGAGCGGGGGCGTTTTCCGGCTTCTTCGGTATTGGCGGAGGATTCCTGATCGTCCCCGGCCTGATTGCGGCGACCGATATGGCGATGATCAACGCCGTCGGCACCAGCCTCGTAGCGGTCACCAGCTTCGGCCTGACGACCGCGCTCAACTATGCCGCGTCCGGCCTTGTCGATTGGGCCCTCGCCGGAGTATTTGTCGCAGGCGGCCTGATCGGAAGCACCGCCGGGCTCAGAATGGCCAAGCGATTGTCAGCGGCAGGCCAGCTGTCGAAAGCCTTCGCGGCGCTAATCTTCGCAGTCGCCGCATACATGCTCTGGAAAAGTGGCGCCGCGGCGTTCGGGTAGGAAAAGTGGATGCCCGACGTGGATTCGAACCACGATTGACGGAGTCAGAGTCCGTAGTCTTACCATTAGACGATCGGGCATTGCTGCCGGCGCGCGGAATAAGAAGGGCGCTTGTCCCTGTCAACGCCGACGCTCCATTCATCCACCGGTTGCGTGGACGGGCTAATCTGAATTAAGCTCGTCGCAAGTCAGCCCCGGAGCCGGTCCTGCACTGGGGCGAAGGATAGAATGGAATTT
>Ga0247828_10000579_pt1 | contig 12166 bp, 6 predicted proteins | sample 12C_Control_Day3_FD_192425 | JGI IMG/M metagenome (GOLD analysis project Ga0247828, IMG submission 192425) | Soil microbial communities from agricultural site in Penn Yan, New York, United States - 12C_Control_Day3 | ecosystem: Environmental > Terrestrial > Soil > Agricultural land | place: USA... | reverse complement strand
CGGGCGTGGCGGCCTCCGGCGCCGGTCCGGCGGCCGGCCGCACCGGCCGCGCGGCCCCGCTCGCCGCGGCGGGCGAGGCCGGCTCGACGTAGCGGCGCACCTTCTGTCCCGCGGTCAGCACGTGCACGCCGGCCGTCACGACCTCCTCGCCCGGCGCGAGGCCCGAGGCGATCACGACCTCGTTGCCGTCGGCGCCCGCCACCTGCACCGGCTGCACGCGCACCGTCATCGCGGCCGGGTCCAGCACCCAGACCGCGGTGCGTCCGTTCGACTCCAGCATCGCGGTGAGCGGCAGGCGGATCACGCCGGCCGCCTGCCGGGTGTCGATCAGCACCGTGGCGGTCTGTCCCAGCTTGGCGTCGGCGCCGCCGATGCCGGCCTTCACCTGGAAGGTGCGCGTGACCGGATCGGCCGCCGCTGCGATCTCCCGCACGGTGGCCGGCAGCGTCTCGTCCGATCCCCACAGGCGCGCCTGCAGCGCGTTCTCCTGGCCGACCAGCGGCCGCACCAGCGACAGCCGGTCCTCGGGCACCGCGAACACCACGTCGCGCGGGCCGTCCTGCGCGATGCGCACGACCGGCGTGCCGGCGGCGACGACCTGCCCCGGCTCGGCCTCGATGCCGGTGACCACGCCCGGCGCATCGGCCACCAGCGAGGCGTAGGCGGCCTGGTTGCCCTGCACCGCCGCCTCGGCGCGCGCCTGGTCGAAGGCCGCCTGGGCCGACTTGAGCGCCGTGTCGCGCCGCTCCAGCTCGGCTGCGCTGATGAAACCCTGGGCGAGCAGCTCCTGGTAGCGCTTGTAGTCGGCCGCCGCGAGGTTGTAGCTGGCCTGCGCCGAGTTCAGTGCGGCGCGCGCGCCCTCGCGGCCGAGCACCAGGTCGCGCGGATCGAGTTGCGCGAGCACCTGGCCGGCCTTGACCGGGTCGCCCAGGTCGACGTCGCGGCGCGCGATCTTGCCGCCGACGCGAAATCCCAGGCGCGACTCGGTGCGCGCCCGGACCTCGGCCGCGAACTCGTAGCGCCGGCCGGCGCTCTCCGGGCTGAGCCGGACGGTGCGCACGGCGCGCACCGGCTCGGCCACGGCGGGCTCGCGCGAGCAGCCGGAGAGCCCCGTGGCGAGGGCGACCAGGAGTCCCAGGAAGGGCAGCACACGCATGGGAGACGTCTCGGGAAGCGGCGAAGCGCGCATGATGGCCGCAAGGCGTCGAGCGCCACGCGCCGGCGGGCCAGCGATGAAGCCCGCCTTGCCGCAAGTTAATGACCAGGAAGTCATTAACTGTACGGGTCGCTTCTCCGCGCTGTCAAACGCTGACAAACCTTGTTGCCGGCCCCCACGCGGGCGTGGGGGTCGCGCAGCGATGGCGCGCCGCACAATCGCGGCTCGCGCGCCGAAGCGCGGCCCCCACGATGAGCATCCAGCACTACGAGAATTTCCCGGTCGCCTCGCTGCTCAGCCCGCCCGCGGTCCGGCCGGCGATCCTCGCGATCTACCGCTATGCCCGCACGGCGGACGACCTGGCCGACGAGGGCGAGGCCGCCCCCGAGCAGCGGCTCGCCGACCTGGCGGCCTACCGCGAGGAACTGCACCAGGCGGCCCGCGGCCTGGATCCGGCGCCGCGCTGGGCCTCCGTGTTCGGTCCGCTCGCCGACGCCCTGGCGGTGCACCAGCTGCCGCTGCAGCCGCTGGAGGACCTGCTCGACGCCTTCGAGCAGGATGTCACCAAGACCCGCTATGCCGACCGCTTCGAGTTGCTCGACTACTGCCGGCGTTCCGCCAACCCGGTCGGGCGGCTGCTGCTGCACCTGTACGGCATCGCCGAGCCGCGGGCGCTGCGCCGCTCCGACGCGATCTGCAGCGCGCTGCAGCTCATCAACTTCTGGCAGGACCTGAGCGTCGACATCCCGCGCGGCCGGCTCTACATCCCGCTCGACCAGTGCGCCGGCTACGGGCTCACCGAGTTCGAGCTGATATCGCAGCACGACACGCCGGCCACGCAGGACCTGATCGCCGCGCAGTGCGAATGGGCCCGCACCATGATGACCGAGGGGGCGCCGCTGGTCCACGACCTGCCGGGCCGCGCCGGCTGGGAGCTGCGCGGCGTCGTGCAGGGCGGTCTGCGCGTGCTCGACAAGCTGGCGCGGCTCGACCATGCCGTGCTGACGCGGCGGCCCAAGCTCGACAAGGCCGACGTGCCGGCGATCGCCTGGCGCGCCTGGCGGATGCGGCCCTGAGCGCACGCGACCCGGCGCACCATCCGGCGCCAGCTGCCACCGCGCGGCCGCCTTGCGGCACAGGCCACGCCGGCAAGCTTCGGGGCGGCCGCGTGCAGGGCGTCCGCCGAGCTCTTGAGCGGTCGGTGTGACAATGCCGCCCGCATCGTCGCTCCTTGCCATGCCCTCCGCCGCCTCGATGACCCCGCAACAGTACGTGCAGGAGAAGGCCGCCCGCAGCGGCTCCAGCTTCTACTACGCGTTCCTGTTCCTGCCGCCGCCGCGGCGCGCCGCGATCACCGCCTTCTACGCCTTCTGCCGCGAGGTCGATGACGTGGTCGACGAGGTGAGCGATCCCGGCGTGGCGGCGGTGAAGCTGGCGTGGTGGCGCAAGGAAGTGGCCGAGGCCTTCGCCGGCCGGCCGCAGCATCCCGTGATGCGCGCGCTGATGCCCCATGTCGCCGACTACGGCGTGCGCGCGGAGCACCTGTCGCAGGTCATCGACGGCTGCGAGATGGACCTGACGCAGACCCGCTACCTCGACGAGGCGGCGCTGCGGCGCTACTGCCATCGCGTGGCCGGCGTGGTCGGCGAGGTGGCGGCCGGCATCTTCGGGGCGTCGCCCGGGCAGCCGCTGTCGGACGGCTCGCGGCGCTACGCGCACACACTGGGGCTGGCCTTCCAGCTCACCAACATCATCCGCGACGTCGGCGACGACGCGCGCCGCGGCCGCATCTACCTGCCGGTCGACGAACTGCAGCGCTTCGACGTCAAGGCCCACGAGCTGCTCAGGGGCGAACCGCCCTGGGCCTACAGCGAGCGCTTCACCGCGCTGATGCGCTTCCAGGCCACGCGCGCCCACGCCCTCTACGACGAGGCCCTGGCGCTGCTGCCTGCCGGGGAGCGGCGCGCGCAGCGACCCGGGCTGATGATGGCGGCGATCTACCGCACGCTGCTCACCGAGATCGAGGCCGGCGGCTTCCAGGTGCTGCACCAGCGCGTCAGCCTGACACCGCTGCGCAAGCTGTGGATCGCCTGGAAGACGAACTGGCGTGAGCGCTGAACGCGCGCCGCGCGCGCGCCGCACGGCGGTGGTCGGTGGCGGCTGGGCCGGGCTGGCGGCGGCGGTCGAGGCTGCCGGGCGCGGCGACGCCGTCACCCTGTTCGAGATGGCGCCTTCCCTCGGCGGCCGCGCGCGGCGGCTGCCCGAGCCGGTCGGCGGCCTGCGGGTCGACAACGGCCAGCACATCCTGATCGGCGCCTACACCGAGACGCTGCGCCTGCTGGCGCGCGTCGGCGTGGCCGAGCGTGACGCGCTGCACCGCGCGCCGCTGCAGCTGACCGACCTTCACGGGCACGGACTGCGCCTGCCGCCGGGCGCGGCGCTGCCGGCCTTCGTGCGCGGCGTGCTCGGCGCGCGCGGCTGGAGCCTCGCCGAGCGCGCCGCGCTGCTGGCCGCCGCCGCCGGTTGGGCGCTGCGCGGATTCCGCTGCGACCCGTCGCTGAGCGTCGCGCAGCTGAGCGCCCGGCTGCCCGAGAGCCTGCGCCGGGGACTGATCGAGCCGCTGTGCGTGGCGGCGCTGAACACCCCCGCGTCGCAGGCCAGCGCGCGGGTCTTCCTGCGCGTGCTGCGCGACGCGTTGTTTGCCGGTCCGGGAGCCGCCGACCTGCTGCTGCCGCGTGTCGACCTCGGCGCGCTGTTCCCGGATGCCGCGGCCGGCTGGCTGGCGGCGCACGGCGCCCGGCTGCGGCTTGGCCTGCGGGTGCAGGCGCTGCGCCGCGACGCGGACGGCTGGCGCATCGCCACGGCGCGCGCCGAACGCGGCGGCGCGGACCCCGCCGCCGCGGACGATGGCGCCCTCGATCCGCAACCCTACGACCGCGTGCTGCTGGCCTCCAGCGCGGCCGAGGCGGCGCGCCTCGCCGAGCCGCATGCGCCGGCCTGGAGCGCGCTCGCGCGCGGCCTGCGCCACGAGCCGATCGTCACGGTGCTGCTGCGCTCGGACGGCACGCGCCTGCCGGCACCGATGCTCGCGCTCGACAGCGGCGCGGACGCGCCGGCGCAGTTCGTGTTCGACCTCGGCCGCCTGCGCGATGCGCGCGTCGAGCCGGCCGCCGACGGCGTGCTGGCCTTCGTGATCAGCGGCGCGGCGCAGTGCATCGAGCGCGGTCTGGAGGCGACGGCGCGCCAGGTGCAGGCGCAGGCGCGCGCGCAGCTCGGCGCGCTGCTGCGCGGCGAGCCGGCCCTTCTGCGCGTGCTGAGCGAGAAGCGCGCGACCTTCCTCTGCACCCCGGGCCTGCGCCGGCCGCCGGCGGCGGTGGCGCCGGGGCTGGTCGCGGCCGGCGACTACGTCGACGGGCCCTATCCGGCCACGCTGGAGGCCGCGGTGCGTTCCGGCATCGCGGCAGCGGCCGCGTGAGGGTGCAGTGCGGGCCGGGCCGAACGGCAGCTGCAGCCGCCGCTCACAGCGGCACGATCTCGCCCGCGCCGGTCACGAAGGCCGCACGCACCGTCTCGCCCGGCTGCAGCCGCTGCACCGCGTCGCGATAGCCGGCGAGCTGGCCGCGGTAGGCCTCGACCTGCTGCGGCGCGTGCTGCAGCTTGTAGTCGAGCACCCACCACTCGCGCGCACCGTCGGCGCCGCGCAGCGCGACCAGCCGGTCGATGCGCAGCGTCGCCCCGTGCCACGCGAGCGCCACCTCGTTGCCGGCCCACAGCAGCCGCTGCCGGTCGAAGAAGCGGCCGCAGGCGGGGCTGCGCAGCACGGCGCCGGCCAGCGCGGCGACGCGCGCGCCGGTCTCGGGCGGCAGGCCGAACTCGGCGGCGGCGCGGGCCGCCTCGGCGTGCAGCGCGGTCGGCTCCGGGGCGGGCGCCGTGGCGACCGACGCGCGCCCCGCGCCCCCCGGGTCGACGCTGGCGGAAGGCCCGCCCTCGTCGAACAGGCCGAGCTGCGCCGCCGGGGCCGGCCGGCTCCGCGTCGCTGCCGCGGTCGCGACGGTCGGCGCCCGCGGAAAGCTCGCCGGCGCGAGGCCCGCGGGCCCCGGCGGGGCCGCGTCCGCCAGGCGCTCCAGCACGCGGTGCACGGCACGACCCAGCCGCGCCGCCTCGCCGGCCGCGGCGTCCGCCGGCGTGGTCGGCGCGGGGCGTGGCAACGCGTCGCCCGGCAGCGGCGGCAAGGCCCGCAGCGAGATCGTGGCGGCCTGCGCCGAGCCCGCCGGCGCGGCCGGCGACGGTTCGCGCTGCGCTGCACCCGCATCGGCCAGGCGCTGCCAGGCGCTCGGCCCGGGCGGCGCGCCGTAGGGCTCGGTGGCGCTGAACAGCAGCCGTTCGCGCGCGCGCGTCATCGCGACGTACAGCGCGTTGAGCTCCTCGCGTGCGCGGCCGGCGCGCTCCTCGTCCATCAGCGCGCGCAGCGAGGGCGGGCAGCGCGCCTCGCTGGCGATGAAGGCGCAGCGCCGAGGATGCGGCGCGTCGGCCGGCCAGTCGATCAGCAGCGTGGCGCTCTGCGCGCGGGGCGCCTCGCCCTGGGAGTCGACCACGAACACCGCACGCGCCTCCAGCCCCTTGGCGCCGTGGATCGTGAGCAGCTGCACGGCATCGGACGCCGACGCAGGCGGCAGCAACACGCGGCGGCGGCGCAGCGCGCGCACGAAGTTGTAGGGCGTGGCGTAGCGCCCGCCGTCGAGCCGCAGCGACTCGGCGAGCAGCGCGTCGATCGCCGCCAGGCCGCGCACGCGGTCGGCGTCGGGCAGGACGGCGGCGTAGCGCTCGTGCACCTCGCCCTCGGCCAGGATGCGGTCGAGCAGGTCGTGCGGCGGCAGCGCCCGCGCCGCCTCGGCCCAGCGCGGCAGCAGCACGCGGGCACGCTCCAGCGCCGGGCGGCCGGGGCCCGCGCCGCGCCGCAGCGCTGCCCACCAGCCGCCGTGCTCGCGGGCACCGAGCGCCAGCGCCACCAGGTCGTCGTCGTCCGCGCCGAACAGCGGGCTGCGCAGCGCATGTGCGAGCGACAGCGCGTGCGCCGGCGAGGCCAGCGCGTCGAGCAGCGCCAGCAGGTCGCGCACCTCGGGCGCCGCGACCAGCGCGCGCTGCTCGGGCGCCACGTGCGCGATGCCGCGCTCGCGCAGCGCCTCGGCCACGAAGGAAAGCGGCGCGCGCTTGCGGCCGAGCACCTGCACGTCGCCCGGCCGCCAGCCCGGCTCGCGCAGCAGCGCCTCGATGCAGTCGGCCACCTGGCGCGCCTCGACCCTGCGCAGCGCCTCCTCGGCCTCGACGCGCGGCACGGTCAGGCTGTCGCGCCAGCCGGAGACCGCGGCGCGCGGCGCCTTCGGCGGCCGCGGCACGGGCGGCAGCAGCGCCACCTCGCCGCCCGCCTCGTCCGCGCCGGTGGTGTGAGCGCGGAAGTCGGCGAACTCGCCCATCGCCTGCGCGCGCTCGAACACCGCGTTCAGCGCGGCCAGCACGCCGGGCGCGTTGCGCCGCGTGTGGTCGCAGGCCAGGTGCCGGCCGTCGAGCGCCTGCACGACGAAGTCGCGCGCCTGCTCGAACACCCGCGGGTCGGCGCGCCGGAAGCGGTAGATGCTCTGCTTCGGGTCGCCGACGACGAACAGCGACAGCGGCTCGCGGCCGCTGGCGCCGCCGCCCGCGCCGGCGTAGCCCGACAGCCAGGCGTCGAGCGCGCGCCACTGCAGCGGGCTCGTGTCCTGGAACTCGTCGATCAGCAGGTGGCGCACGCGCGCGTCGAGCCGCTCCTGCACCCAGCCCGACAGCGCGTGGTCGGCCAGCAGGCGCTCGGCGCCGGTCTCGAGATCGGCCATGTCCGCGAGGCCGCGCTCGCGCTTGACGTCTCGGTAGGCCGCCAGCAGCACGCGCGCGAGCCGCACCAGGCGCGCGTGCGTCTCGTGCGCGGCCTGCTGCGCCAACGCCTCGGCGATGCGCTGCAGGCGCTCGCAGGCCTCGGCCTGCGCCGCATGATCGCCGAGCTTGCGCGGCGTGCCCTTCTGCGTGAACAGGGCATGCCAAAGCGCCTCGAAGGCGGCGCGGTCGTCCTCCAGCGCGAGCGCCATCTCGATGGCGGTTGCCGTGTAGGCCCGCTGCTTCTTCCCGGAGGCGCCGAACTCGCGCGCCAGCGCGAGCAGCAGCGCGCGCAGGTCGGCGGCGTGCAGCGCGGCGGCCGGCGTGGCCAGGCCCGCGAACTCGGGCCAGCAGGCGGCGGCCGGCGGCACGCTGGGCTCCAGCACGCCGGCCGCCTCGGCCCGCTCGAGCTCGATGCGCTGCTCCAGTGCCGCCTCCAGCCACTGCTGCGCGCTGTGGCGCCCGTGCGCCTGCACCAGCGCGGCGTGGTCGGCGCGCAGCGCGGGATCGGCCGCGACCGCGGCCAGGAAGCGGCGCGTGTAGTGCGGCTGGAGGTCGGCGCGGTCCTCGATCAGCTCGACCTCGCCCGGCAGGCCGAGCGACTCGGCGAGCGAGGCCGGCGCCGCACGCAGCAGCTGGCTGAACCAGCCGTGGAAGGTGCGGATCTCGACCGTCCGGCCGCCCTCGAGCAGCCGCTCGTAGAGCGTAGCCAGGCGCGGCGCCAGCGCGGCAGCCTCGGCCGCGTCGCAGCCGCGCGCGCGCAGTTCCGCGGCGCGGCCGGCGTCGTCGGCCAGCGCGAAGTCGCGCAGCCATTCGTCGAGCCGCGCGCGCATCTCGCCGGCGGCCTTGCGGGTGAAGGTGATGGCGACGATCTCCTGCGGTGCGGCGCCGTCGAGCAGCGCGCGCAGGACGCGCGACACCAGCATCCAGGTCTTGCCGGCGCCGGCGCACGCCTCGACGACCACGCTGCGGCGCGGATCGCAGGCGGCGCGGTAGAAGTTCTCCGGCGCGACCAGCACGCCGTCGATGCGGTAGGCGGCGCTGCGGCTCACGTCGTCTGCGGGCGGTCCGCCTCGGCCCAATGGTCGCGCCGGCACAGGCCGCGCGCGCTGCAGTGCTCGCAGGCCGCGCCCTCGCCGAGGGCCGGCAGCGGCGCGCCGGCGCGCAGTCGCGTCAGGTCTTGCGCCAGGCCCTCGAGCAGCGCCTCGGCGCTGGCCTGCACGTCCTCGTGCGGCAGCGGCGCGAGCTGCTCGCCGCGGTCGTCGAGCGGCAGGTAGAGCGCCTCGATGCGATCTGCCGCCGCGGGCCGCGCCGCCGCGAGCAGCGCGGCGTAGAAGGCAAGCTGCGTGTCCTCGAGCGGGTCGCGCAGCCGCTGCGCGAGGCTCGCGGCGCTGCTGGTCTTGTAGTCGACGATCCGCCACACGCGCGCGCCGGCGTCGTGGCGCGCGTCGAGGCGGTCCAGGCGCCCCTTCAGCCGCGCGCCGAGCGGCTCGGGCGCGGCCTGCAGCTCCAGCTCGGTCTCCTGCACGCGCACGCCGGCCGCCTCCTCGTCGTGCAGCCACGCGAGGTAGCGCGGCGCCAGCCGCTCGAACCAGGCCGCGTAGGGCAGGAAGTCGGCGTCGTCGCGCTGCAGGCGCTGCTGCTGCTCGCGCGCCACCGTCGCCAGCAACGCGGCGTCGGCGGCGGCATCGCCGGGCTCTCCCCGGCGCCCGTGGAAGTCCTGCAGCACCGCGTGCAGCCAGCTGCCGTAGTCGCGCTTGTCGAGCGCATCGTCGAGCTCCTCCGGCTCCTGCAGCCGCAGCATGCGCTGCGCGAAGAAGCGGTAGGGGCAGGCGCGCAGCGCCTCGTAGCCGCTGGCGTCGAGGCTCTCGGGCAGCAGGGTCGCGGCGCTCGGCGCCGGCCGCGGCTCGGGGCGCCGCGCGACCGCCTGCGCGACGCGGCCGTCGCCAGCGACCCCGGGCGCCACGCCCGCGCGCCGCGCCGCCATCTCCAGCCGCAGCAGCAGCGGGCTCGGCTGCAGCGGCTCCGCACCGTCGCGCGCGCGGTGCAGCAGGGTCAGGCGCGGCGCGCGCAACAGCTGCGCGAAGGCCTGCTGCTCGGCGGCGCGGCGCTGCGGCGCGCCGGGCAGGCCGAGCGCCACGGCCAGCGCCTCGCCGAGCAGGGGCGCGACGGCCGGCGCGGCGCCCAGGTGGGCCGCATCGGCGCCCGGACAGACCACGGCGGCGAAGGGCCGCAGCATCGCGCGCGCCAGCGGCGTGACGACGACCGGCGGCTCCTCGCCGTCGAGCGACGGCGCGGGCGGGGCGAAGGCGACCTGCTCGAGCACGTCGTCGACCCAGCGTCCGAAGCCGGCGGCGTCGAAGGGCGTGTCGGCCGCGTCAGACGGCAGGCCTGGCGTGCGGGCGCCTGGCCCTTCCGTGCCGGCCGGCGCGCAGCGCAGCGCGGCCAGCACCTGGACGCCGGCGGCGTCGTCGCGCAGCGCGTCCCACGCGCCGAGCCCGCGCAGTGCGGCCTCGAGTCGGCGCAGCCAGTCGGCGAGCGGCACACGGCGGCCGACGCGCAGCGGCTCGCTGGCCGACGACCAGGCCTGCCACAGGGCCGCGGCGTCGGCGCCGAGCCGCGCCGGGTCGAGCTGGCGCACGGCGCTGGCACCGACGCGCCGGCAGGCCGCCTCGAGCGCATCGACGCGCGGGCCATCGAGCGGCGTGCCCTTGAGGCAGTCGAGCAGCTCGTCGGTCGAGGCGACCGGTCGCACCGCGCGCAGCAGCGCGGCGACGCGCGCGCCGGCGCGCGTGGTCGACAGCTTCCAGCCGGTCTCGTCGGCGACCGGCACGTGCTGGCGCTCGAGCAGCGCGCGCACGCGCCGCAGCAGCACGCGGTCGAGCGCGATCAGGGCCACCGGGCGCTCGCCGCGCCCCAGGTGACCGAGCACCTCGGCCGCGCTGCGCTGTGCCTCGTCCTCCAGGTCGTCGCAGGCGGCCACCTGCACGGCGGCGCGCGGCGCCGGGCGCAGCTCGCGATCGGCATCGAGCCACAGCGCCGGCACGTGCGAGCGCGCCAGCAGCGCCTCGGCCAGCGGCTCGGCGGCGCCGGCGCGCAGCGCGACCCAGCCGGCCGGCGTGAAGGCGTGCAGCGTATCGGCGGCGGCACTGTCCGCGCCCAGCGACCATTCGAGGGCCAGGCGCGCCAACGCGCGCTCGCGCTCGTCGGGACCGCTTGCCGCGGCCAGCGCGGCACGCGCCCGCGCGACCCAGGCCGGCCGCTCGACGCTTGGCAGCGCGGCACGGACGCGCGCAAGTGCCTGCGCCGTCTCGACCACCTGCCGCACGCCCTGCTCGAAGCCGCGCGGATCGCTCCGTGGCCACTCCGGCGCCGAGCCGCGCAACAGCCGCGCCGCGCGCAGGCGGTCGGCCACGGTGTCGAGCGAGAGCGCGCCGGGCGCCGCCTCGGACGGCCCGCCGAGCGCGACGGCCAGCGTCTGGGTGGTCTCGAAGCGCGGCATCCAGTCCGCCTCGGCACCTTCGGCCCAGGCCGCGCGGGCCAGCGGCAGGTGCTGGGCGAAGGGCAGCAGCACCACGACGCGCCGCGCATCCAGCGCGTGCCGTGCGACGAAGGCCCGCACCTCCGAGGCCAGCCAGCGCCAGGCCTCTGCAGGGCGCAGCGGCTCTGGCATCGGACGGCGGCCGGTGTCGGCGGGCATCGGACAGTGTCGGTTGGCGTGGAAAGGGCCTGCGCATGAGGCGCGGCGCCCCTGGCGGCAGGCGGGGATGGGCCCCCGGCGGCGCAGGGGGCCTTGTGTCAAAATCATTGTGCCTGGGAGCCCGGACAGACGACGCCGGACGACCCCGAGCCAAAGGACCCACGATGGCCAGCGACCTGATCAAACACATCTCCGACGCCTCGTTCGACGACGACGTCCTCAAGTCCAGTACCCCGGTGCTGGTCGACTACTGGGCCGAATGGTGCGGCCCCTGCAAGATGATCGCCCCCATCCTCGACGAGGTCGCGGAGTCCTACGGCGGCAAGCTGCAGGTCGCCAAGATGAACGTCGACGAGAACCGCGACGTGCCGGCCAAGTTCGGCATTCGCGGCATCCCCACCCTGATGCTGTTCAAGGGCGGCCAGCTGGCCGCCACCAAGGTCGGCGCGCTGTCCAAGGCGCAGTTGACGGCCTTCCTCGACGGCCACCTATAATCTGCGCAAACGTGCCGGAGCGCGGTCAACACAGCGCTCCGGTCACCAGCGAGATTGCCGCGACGCCGCACACCGGCGTCTAAAGTCGGCACCCCCTCCCGACAGCTCGACCCACCGCCCCGCACCGCCACGTGCGGACGGTCCTCACCGCGAGCGGCCTCCCCTCCGCCCGACCCGGTGGCGTGCGTTCCGCACCGCCACGGCTTCCTCGAGGTGCGCACCATGCATCTTTCCGAACTCAAGACCCAGCACATCTCCGAACTGATCAAGATGGCGGAAACGCTGGAGATCGAGAACAGCAGCCGCATGCGCAAGCAGGAGCTGATGTTCGCCATCATGAAGAAGCGCGCCAAGCAGGGCGAGCAGGTCTTCGGTGATGGCGTGCTCGAGGTCCTGCCCGACGGCTTCGGCTTCCTGCGCTCGCCCGAGGCGAGCTACCTGGCGAGCACCGACGACATCTACCTCAGCCCGAGCCAGATCCGCCGCTTCAACCTGCACACCGGCGACATGATCGAGGGCGAGGTGCGCGTGCCCAAGGACGGCGAGCGTTACTTCGCGCTGGTGAAGGTCGACCTGGTCAACGGCATCACCGCCGAGGAGAACAAGCAGAAGATCATGTTCGAGAACCTGACCCCGCTGTTCCCGAAGGAACAGTTCAGGCTCGAACGCGAGATCAAGGCCGAGGAGAACATCACCAGCCGCATCATCGACCTCATCGCGCCGCTCGGCAAAGGCCAGCGCGCGCTGCTCGTGTCGGCGCCCAAGAGCGGCAAGACGGTGATGATGCAGAACCTGGCGCACGCGCTCACCGCGAACTATCCGGAAGTGCATCTGATCGTCCTGCTGGTCGATGAGCGGCCCGAGGAAGTGACCGAGATGCAGCGCACCGTGCGCGGCGAGGTCATCAGC
>Ga0247828_10000575_pt1 | contig 12193 bp, 13 predicted proteins | sample 12C_Control_Day3_FD_192425 | JGI IMG/M metagenome (GOLD analysis project Ga0247828, IMG submission 192425) | Soil microbial communities from agricultural site in Penn Yan, New York, United States - 12C_Control_Day3 | ecosystem: Environmental > Terrestrial > Soil > Agricultural land | place... | reverse complement strand
AGTCGCAGCTGCACGGTCAGCAGGCCGCGCAGTTGCGTCGCCGGGTCGTGGTCGCGCTCGATGATCTGGTTGACCAGCGTGAAGACGCTGCTCTCGATGAACTCGATCAGGCCCTCGAACATCTGCGCCTTGCTGGCGAAGTGGCGGTACAGCGCGGCCTCGCTCACGTCGAGCCTGGCCGCCAGCGCGGCGGTCGTGATGCGCTCCGCGCCCGGCTGCTCGAGCATGGCGGCCAGTGTCTGCAGGATCTGAACGCGCCGCTCGCCCGGCTTCGGACGCTTGCGCGCGGGCGCCTCATCCGCCGCGGCGGCGTCGGGCGCGTCGAGCGGTTCGGGCAGGGGCTGGTCGGGCATGCGCACGGGCCGGCGGGGCGGCCGGGAGTTCCGGGAACGAGGACCGTAACTTCTGTAGCGAGCGGATTCTTGCACACACGTACGCTGGCCTGCGACGCAAGCGCGCGCCTACTTCCGGCCCGTGCGCATTGCGCCACAGGTAGCGCTGCATCCAGGCCGTGCGCAGCCCGACGGCGCGCGCCGCGCGCTGGTGGGCCAGCGTGTCCTCGACCAGCACGCAGCGCCCCGGGCTCAGCCGCAGGCGCGCGAGCAGCACGCGGAACATCCGCGCATCCGGCTTCGGCCGCAGGCGGCCGAACATCCGCATCTGCTCGATGCTGATCACTGCCTCGAAGCACGACTCCAGCCCGATCGCGCGCAGCACGCGCCGCGCATAGCGGGCCGGCGCATTGGTCAGCACGAACTTGCGGCCCGGCAGCGCGCGCAGCGCCGCGCGGTCGCGCGGATTGCCGAGCAGCTCGGCCTCCAGCGCCGGCAGCACGTGGGTGTGGTGCAGGAAATGCGCGGCGCGGATGCCGTGATGGCGCTCCAGGCCGAGCAGCGTGGCGCCGTAGCGACGCCAGTAGTGCAGCCGCAGCCGGTCGGCCTCCGACCGGTCGAGGTCGAGCTCGCGCGCGATGTAGTCGGTCATCGCCCCGTCGAGCCGGCCGAAGGCGGCGTGCGAAGCGTCGTGCAGCGTGTTGTCGAGGTCGAAAAGCCACACCCGCCGGCGGGCCGCCGCGCTCTGCGAAGGCCGTTCGCCGGCGTGCATGGAGGGCGGCGGCTCGCGGCGCCGCTCAGTGCGAGCGGATCTTCGTGCCGTAGGCCTGCTCGGACAGGATCTCGAGCAGCATCGCATGCGGCACCCGGCCGTCGATGATGTGGACCGCGTTGACGCCGCTCTTGGCGGCGTCGAGCGCGCCGGCGATCTTCGGCAGCATGCCGCCGGAGATCGTCCCGTCGGCGAACAGCTCGTCGATCTCGCGCGCCGACAGATTGGTCAGCAGCTGGCCGGACTTGTCCAGCACGCCGGGAATGTTGGTGAGCAGCAGCAGCTTCTCGGCCTTCAGCACGGTGGCCAGCTTGCTGGCCACGAGGTCGGCGTTGATGTTGTAGCTCTCGTTGTGCTCGCCGAAGCCGATCGGGCTGATGACGGGGATGAACTGGTCGTCCTGCAGCGCCTGCACGACCGAGGGGTCGATGGCGGTGATCTCGCCGACCTGCCCGACGTCGTGTTCGACGTTCGGATCGTCCTTGTCGACCATCTTCAGCTTGCGCGCTCGGATCATGCCGCCGTCGCGTCCGGTCAGACCGACCGCCTTGCCGCCGACGGCGTTGATCAGTCCGACGATGTCCTGCTGCACCTGGCCGCCGAGCACCCACTCGACGACCTCCATCGTCTCCTCGTCGGTCACGCGCATGCCCTGGATGAAGGTGCCCTTCTTGCCGACGCGCGACAGCGCCTCATCGATCTGCGGTCCGCCGCCGTGCACGACGACCGGGTTCATGCCCACCAGCTTCAGCAGCACGACGTCCTCGGCGAAGTCCTGCTGCAGCGCCGGGTCGGTCATGGCGTTGCCGCCGTACTTGATGACCAGCGTCTTGCCGTGGTACTTGCGGATGTAGGGCAGCGCCTCGGCCAGGATCTCGGCCTTGTCGCGTGGGGCGATCGACGCGAGGCCGGCGTGCGCCGGGGCGGCGGGAGGTTCGAGGGCCATCGGCGGGACTTTCACAGTGGGACCTGCGCCAAATTCTAGGCGGCGCGTCGCCACCGCTCGCCGCCCGGATTCAGCGCCCCCGCGCCGGAGGACTTTGAGGGCATCCGTGCCGCCGCCACCCGTTTCGGCCAGACTAGACGCCATGAACCGTGCTCGAGTTGCCCCGCTTCCCACGGCCCGACGCCGCGTGCTGGCCGCCGCCCTGGCCCTCGTCGCGGCGGGACGCGTGCCGCGCGCCTTCGCTGCCGCGCGCCCCCGCATCGACGTCTGGAAGAGCCCGTCCTGCGGCTGCTGCGAGGGCTGGATCGCGCACCTGCGCGCCGCCGGCTTCGAGGTGGTGGCCCGCGACGAGGGCAACACCGACGCCCGGGCGCGGCTGGGCATGCCGCTCGCCTACGGCTCCTGCCACACCGGCGAGGTCGCCGGCTACGCGCTCGAGGGCCACGTGCCGGCCGTCGAGGTGCGCCGGCTGCTGCAGCAGCGCCCCGACGCCGTCGGCCTGGCCGTGCCGGCGATGCCCGTCGGCTCGCCGGGCATGGACGGCCCCGAGTACGGCGGCCGCCGCGACGCCTACGACGTGCTGCTGGTGCTCCGCGACGGGCGCGCCAGCGTCTACCGCGCCTACCGCTGAGGCGAATCCACCCACCATCTTTCAGGAGACCGCATGAGAACCCTGATCGCCGGCCTCGCGCTCGCCGGCAGCGCCGCGTTCGCGCACGCCCAGGCCCCGACCACCGAAGGCGAGGTCCGCAAGGTCGACACCGCACAGCGCAAGATCACGCTGAAGCACGGCGAGATCAAGAACCTCGACATGCCGCCGATGAGCATGGCCTTCGCCGTCAAGGACCCGGCTCTGCTCGGCAAGGTGAAGGTGGGTGACAAGGTGCGCTTCGCCGCCGACAAGATCGACGGCACCTACACCGTCACGGCGATCGAGGTCGCGCGCTAGGCAGGGCGATCGGGCTCACGCCTTGCCGGATCCGGCAATGGCCCACGTCCACGACCTCAGCCCCTGGCAGCACCGCCACGACTTCGCGGCCGACCGCCGCGGTGCCGAGCGGCGCACGCACTGGGTGATCGCCATCACGCTGGTCATGATGGCGGCCGAGATCGCCGCCGGCTGGTGGTGGCAGTCGATGGCGCTGACGGCCGACGGCTGGCACATGGGCACCCACGCGGCGGCCATCGGCGTGGCCGCGCTCAGCTACGCGCTGGCGCGGCGCTGGACCGGCGACCCGCGCTTCTCGCTCGGCCCGTGGAAGGTGGAGGTGCTCGGCGCCTACACCAGCGCCGTGCTGCTCGGCGTCGTCGCGCTCGGGATCGCCGCCGAATCGGCGCTGCGACTGTGGGCGCCGCGCGCGGTGTCCTACGACGAGTCGCTGGCGGTGGCGGTGATCGGCCTCGTCGTGAACCTGGTGTGTGCGCGCCTGCTGCACGGAGAGGGGCACGATCACGGGCACGGTCATGGCGAACGTCAAGGACATCTACACGACCACGACCACGACCACGACCACGGTCCCGGTCCCGTTCACGGTCACGGTGACGGTCACGGTCACGGTCACGACCATGGCCACGACCCGGCGCACCGATGCGCCGACGGCCATTCCGGCGCCGCCGCCCAGGCTCACCCTCACGCCCATGCCCGCGGGGAACAGCCGTCACACCGGCACGACCCGGTGCACTCCGGACCGTCGCGGGCCGCCGGTGGCGAGGACCTCAACCGCAAGGCAGCCTACCTGCACGTGCTGGCCGACGCCGCCACCTCGGTGCTGGCCATCGGCGCGCTGCTGGCCGGCAAGCTGGCCGGCTGGGGCTGGCTGGACCCGCTGATCGGGCTGCTCGGGGCGGTGCTGATCGGCGTCTGGTCGCTCGGCCTGCTGCGGCGCACCGGCACCATCCTGCTCGACCGTGAGATGGACGATCCGCTGGCCGGCCAGGTGCGCGAGCGGCTGGAGTCCGACGGCGACGCCCGGGTCGCCGACCTGCACCTGTTCCGCGTCGACGACGCGCGCTTCGCCTGCCATGCGACGCTGGTGGCGGACGCCCCGCTGGCGGCCGACGTCTACCGCGCGCGGCTGGCCGGCCTGCCGGCGCTCGCCCACGTCAGCATCGAGATCAACCGCTGCCGCGGGGCGGCGCGGGCGCCGGGCCAGTAGCCGGTCGCACGCCGCGCCGCCGTGCGGGCGGCGTGCCGGCCCGGCGGCGTCAGTCGCCCGTGCTCAGGGCGCGCACCAGCGCCTGCTGCGAGGTGGCCCCCGGCAGGGCGACCGCCAGGTCGACGCTGCCCACACGCAGCAGCAGCCGCGGCGCGCCGTCGGCCGCGGTGCCCGGGGCCGCGGCCTCGACCGGCACCTGCACCGGCGCCTCCGGCGGCAGTTCGTCGAGCGGTGCGCGGCGCTCGGCCGCGGCACCGCCGAGGGCCTGCGCCGACATCAGCAGCGCGCGCAGCAGCAGGTCGACGCCGCCGGCCTCCAGCTCGAGCGGAAACACCTTGCCGTTGGCCATCGCCAGCTCGAGCAGCACGGCACGGCCGTCGTCGGAGAGCACCACCTGCTTGAGGCCGGTGCAGCGCAGGGGGGCGAGGGTCGTCGTCATGGAAGGCAGCAGAGACTGTGAAGAGGCGCGCATGCTGCCACGACCGCGACGGCCCGGGACCCGGGGCAACGAGCACGGGGCAGCGCATGGACGTCCTGCCGGCCCGCCCGTCACGCCTCGCTTGTCACGCCTCGCTTGTCACGCCTCGCTTGTCACGCCTCGCTTGTCACGCCTCGCTTGTCACGCCTCACTTGTCACGCCTCACTTGTCGCGCCTCACTCGTCGCGCCTCAGCCGCCCGGTCTCACCGCGCCCGGCCTCACCTGCCCTGCCTCACCTGCCCTGCCTCACCTACCCTGCCTCCAACGCTCGGTCTCCAACGCCCGGCCTCCCAACCTGTCCGATCCCACGCCATCTAGCGCCTCTGTCGCCTCCATCCTGTCTTCGCCGACCCGGCCTCTCTCGACGGATGACGTGCCGTCCGGTGCACGATTAGGCTGCCGCCTCCAGCGCCGGCTCCTATAGTGGCCCACGGGCGCGCCGTGGGGTGAAGGCGCGCCGACCCCACGAGGACGAGGATCCGATGGTCAAGAAACGTCAGGACGACGCCGAGTTGCCGGCGTCCGGCGCGCTGCCCGAGATGCCGATGCTCGACGGCCCGCTCTCCAGCGCCGTGCGCGAATCGGCGCAGCAGATCTGGCAGGCCGGCCTCGGCGCCTTCGCCAAGGCCCAGGGCGAGGGCGGCAAGGTGTTCGAGTCGCTGGTCCGCGAGGGCGTGTCGCTGCAGAAGCGCACGCAGGCGGCGGCCGAGGAACGCTGGGGCGCCGTCGGCAGCCGCATGCAGCGCCTGAGCGACGAGGTCCAGGCGCGGGCCGGGCAGCACTGGGACCGCCTGGAGTCGATCTTCGAGCAGCGCGTGGCCAAGGCGCTCGGCCGGCTCGGGGTCCCCACGGTTCAGGACCTCGAGGCGCTCGGGGCCCGGCTCGATGTCTTGAGCGCCCAGGTCGCGGCGCTCGGTCCGGCGCCGGCCGCGCCATCGGCGGCGCGGCGCACCACGGCGCGCAAGGCCACGGCCGGCGGCCGGTCCGGCGGGGGCGCGCAGACGGCTCCCACCGGCGCCTCCCCGCCGGCCGGCCCCCCGACATCGGGTGGCAGGACCGTCCGTGCCGTGACCCAGGTCGCCGCCAAGGGCAGCACCAAGCGCACGGCCGAAACCACCGCCCGGAGCGCCACGAAGTCCGCCGCGACAACCGCCGCGAAGAGTCAGGGGCCGGCGGCCAAGAGCCCGCGCCGTCGCAAGCCCGCGCCGGCCTCGGGCGGCGACTGAGCGCCTTCCGGTCCGCCACGGAGCGGTCCCGGGTCCGACGCTCGTTCCGCTCAGAACGAGCGCGCGATCGTCAGGCTGCCGAACTGAGGCGGCGAGCGCTGGCCGTCGAACTCGCGCGTGCGAAAGTTGCGCGCCAGGGCCAGCCGCCAGCGGCCCCAGCGCATCGCCGCCCCGACCGCGGCATCGCCAACCCACGGCCGCCGCTCGACGTCCGGCCCGTCGCGGAAGGTGTTGCCGTCGAGCGCGATGTCATAGAGCACCCAGCGGCCCTCGAGGCTCAGGAAGCCGTGCCAGCTGAAGCCGGGCGCCTCGCCACGCCATGCGTCTCCGGGAGGCCGGCCTTCCGGCCCCGATCGCACCGGATTCGAGCCGAAGTCGTTCGGCAGCGTGCGGCCCAGGCGCAGCTCGACGCCCGCGTGTGCGGCCGTCTTCAGGTTGCCGAGCGCCGCACTCCAGGCCCCGATCGCATCCCAGGCGAGCGGGGTCCCGGCGAAGTCCAGGCGGCCGTCCAGGCCGCGGTAGGCACGCTGGTGGCGCAGCATGAACAGCGGCTCGTTCTCCAGCTGGTGCGACCAGCCCTTGAAGTCCTGGGAGCCGAACACGTCGTGGAAGAAGCCCTGCACGTGCCGCGCGCCCGAGGCCGGGCCGACGACGCCCAGCACCAGCTCGTTGGTGCGCAGCACGTCGCCGTCGCGGCTGTTGAAGCCGGCGCCGAAGGTCAGCACGCCGGCATACGGCCGGTCGTCCGGATCGGGCACGCTGCGCTCGCCGTCGTGCGGCGTGTAGATCATCTGCTGCACGCCGTAGACGAGGTTGCCGCGTTCGCTCCCTTCGGGCCCCAACCAGGCATGGAGATGCGTGTCGAGCCAGCGCGCGAGCGGGCCGAGGCAGGCGGCGTCGCCCGCCGGCGGCAGTTCCGGCGTGGCGGCCTGCAGCTGCACCCCGCTGGAGTAGCCCTCGTCCTGGTGGGCGAAGAAGTCGTTGTCGATGCGCAGCGCGATCTCGGTTCCCGCACCCTCGCAGGCCGGCGACTGCGCGGCGGCGCCGGCCGATGCCAATAGCCCGGCCAGCGCGAGCGCCGCCCGCCTTGCGAACGACATGAATTCAGGACGCCGGCGCGCGCGCCCGGCTCGGCCTCGAGATGCTGTTGGCACGCTCCTCCCGCTGCACCGCGCCCGCGCCGGCCGATGCCGCGGTCGCGTCGATCCCCTGCCCGGCCGCTCGGTGGCCGGGACCCGCGCGAACTCTAGCGGCGTCCGCTCACGGATGGAACTGCCCGGGTAACACCCAGAGCAAGGCGACCGTCATCGTGAGGTAGCGTGCGAACTTGCCGATCGCCATGTAGCCGAGGCACGGCCAGAACGGCAGCCGCAGCCAGCCGGCCACGGCGCACAGGGGATCGCCGACGCCCGGCAGCCAGCTCAGCAGGCAGGCCTTGGGGCCGAAGCGTTGCAGCCAGCCGAGCACGCGACGCTCCGACGGCTTGCGGTGCCGCACGTGCTCGTAGGCACGCTCGGCCCCTAGGCCCATCCACCAGCTCAGGGCGCCGCCGGCCGTGTTGCCGGCGGTAGCCACCAGCACGGCCGGCCAGAACAGATGCGGGTTCAGCTTGACCAGGCCGAACAGCACCGGCTCCGAGCCGAGCGGCAGCAGCGTCGCGGACACGAAGGCGACGACGAACAGCGTGCTCAGGCCGAATTTCGGCAGCGCGAGCAGGCCAAGCAACGACTCGAGCCAGGCTTCCATGCGCGGCGATTGTCCTCGCGCCGCGCGACCCCGACGGTGCGCGAGCGACCTCGCCGGAGGCGCCGGGGCCGCCGCTATACTCTGCCCTCTTTTTAAGCAGCACGCCGCCCGTGTCCCCTCTGAACATCGGCTCGATCGAGCTTCCGAACCGCCTGTTCGTGGCGCCGATGGCCGGCGTCACCGACCGGCCGTTCCGGGTGCTGTGCAAGAAGCTCGGGGCGGGCTACGCGGTCAGCGAGATGGTCACCTCGCGCCGCGACCTGTGGGACAGCCTCAAGACCTCGCGCCGCGCCGACCACGCCGGCGAGCCGGCGCCGATCGCGGTGCAGATTGCCGGCACCGAGCCGATCATGATGGCCGAGGCCGCGGCCTACAACATCGACCGCGGCGCGCAGATCATCGACATCAACATGGGCTGCCCGGCCAAGAAGGTCTGCAACGTGTGGGCCGGCTCGGCGCTCATGCGCGACGCGCCGCTGGCGCTGCGCATCGTCGAGGCAGTGGTCTCGGCCTGTGCGCCGCGCGGCGTGCCGGTCACGCTGAAGATGCGCACCGGGTGGTGCGCCGCCGAGCGCAACGCGGTCGCGCTGGCCCGCGAGGCCGAGCGGCTCGGCGTCGCGATGCTCACCGTGCACGGCCGCACCCGCGAGCAGGGCTACGGCGGCCAGGCCGAGTACGACACGGTCGCCGCGGTCAAGGCGGCGGTCGGCGTGCCGGTGGTGGCCAACGGCGACATCGACTCGCCCGCCAAGGCGCGCGAAGTGCTGCGCGCGACGGGCTGCGACGCCGTCATGGTCGGCCGCGCCGCGCAGGGCCGGCCGTGGATCTTCCGCGAGATCGCGCACTTCCTCGCCACCGGCGCCCAGCTGCCCGCGCCGCGCACGCTGGAGGCCAAGGCCTGGCTGCTCGAGCACCTGCGCGACCACTACGGCCTGTACGGCGAGTTCACCGGCGTGCGCAGTGCGCGCAAGCACATCGGCTGGGCGGTGCGCGCCCTGCCGGGCGGCGAGCGCTTCCGCGCGCGCATGAACACGCTCGAGAGCGCCGAGGCGCAGTTCGCCGCGCTGGCCGACTTCTTCGACGCGCTCGCCGTCGAGCACGAGCGGCTGCCGGACGGCGGCGCGCCTGAGGACCTGTCCCTGCGCGAGGCGGCCTGAGCCGCCCGGCGCCACCCCGCATCGCCCCGCACGCCATGAGCAAGAAGCACATCGACGCCTGCATCCGCGACAGCCTCGAGACCTACTTCAAGGACCTGCGCGGCGCCGAGCCGCACGCGATCTACGAGATGGTGATCCAGGTGGTCGAGAAGCCGCTGCTCGACGTCGTGATGCAGCGCGCCGAAGGCAACCAGTCGCGCGCCGCCGAGTGGCTCGGCATCAACCGCAACACGCTGCGGCGCAAGCTGCTCGAACACAAGCTGATCAAGTGATGCCATGAAAGCGCTGATCTCCGTATCCGACAAGACCGGCGTGGTCGCGCTGGCGCGCGTGCTGCACGAGCAGGGCGTGGAGCTGCTGTCGACCGGCGGCACCGCCAGGCTGCTGGCCGACGCCGGCCTGCCGGTGCGCGAGGTGGCCGAGCACACCGGCTTCCCCGAGATGCTCGACGGCCGCGTGAAGACGCTGCATCCGGCCATCCACGGCGGCCTGCTGGCGCGCCGCGACCGGCCCGACCATCTGGCCGCGCTGGCCGCCCACGGCATCGCGACGATCGATCTGCTGGTGGTGAACCTCTACCCCTTCGAGGCCACCGTGGCCCGGCCCGGCTGCACGCTGGAGGAGGCGATCGAGAACATCGACATTGGCGGCCCGGCGATGGTGCGCTCGGCGGCCAAGAACTGGAAGGACGTGGCGGTGCTGACCGACGCCTCCCAGTACGAGCGCGTCGCCGAGGAGCTGCGGCGCGACGGCCGGGTCGGCGAGGCGACCCGCTTCGCCCTGGCGGTCGAGGCCTTCAACCGCATCGCCAGCTACGACGCCGCGATCAGCGACCACCTCTCCTCGCTGCAGCCCGATGGCCGCGGCGGCCACGCGCGCAGCGAGTTCCCGGCGCAGAGCAACGGCCGCTTCGTCAAGCTGCAGGACCTGCGCTACGGCGAGAACCCGCACCAGCACGCCGCCTTCTACCGCGACCTCCACCCGGCGCCGGGCTCGCTCGTCACCGCCACGCAGCTGCAGGGCAAGGAGCTCTCGTACAACAACATCGCCGACGCCGACGCGGCCTGGGAGTGCGTCAAGAGCTTCGATCCGGCGACCGACGGCCCGGCCTGCGTGATCGTCAAGCACGCCAACCCGTGCGGCGTGGCGCTCGGCGCCGACGCCGCGGAGGCCTACCGCAAGGCCTTCCAGACCGACCCGACCTCGGCCTTCGGCGGCATCATCGCCTTCAACGTGCCGGTCGACGCCGCCGCGGCCGAGCACGTCACCCGCCAGTTCGTCGAGGTGCTGATCGCGCCCGGCTTCTCCGACGAGGCCCAGGCCCTGCTGGCCGCCAAGGCCAACACCCGCGTGCTGCGCATTCCGCTGGAGGGCGTGAAGCGCGACGCGGGCGACGCCTGGTCGCGCGGCCTGAACGCGCACGACGTCAAGCGCGTCGGCTCCGGCCTGCTGATCCAGAGCGCCGACAACCACGTGCTGGCCGCCGGCGAACTGAAGACGGTGACGCAGCGCACGCCGACGGAGCAGCAGACCGCGGACCTGCTGTTCGCCTGGAAGGTCGCCAAGTTCGTCAAGAGCAACGCGATCGTGTTCGCCGGCGGCGGCATGACGCTCGGCGTCGGTGCCGGCCAGATGAGCCGGCTCGACAGCGCGCGCATCGCCCGCGTCAAGGCCGAGCACGCCGGGCTATCGCTCACCGGCTCGGTGGTGGCGAGCGACGCCTTCTTCCCCTTCCGCGACGGCCTCGACGTGCTGGCCGACGCCGGCGCCTGCTGCGTGATCCAGCCGGGCGGCAGCATGCGCGACGACGAGGTGATCGCCGCCGCCGACGAGCGCGGCATCGCCATGCTGTTCACCGGCGTGCGTCACTTCCGGCACTGAGGCGCGCGGCGCCGGCCGGCGCCGCCTCTTGCGGCTCGCCTCCCGCGCCGGCGGCCACGGGCCGCGGTTAGCATGCGCCCCCATGCAGTGGCTGCCCGGGGCCGTCGGCCTTCTCCTTGCCGGTCTCGCGCGCCTCGTCACCGGCGCCCAGGGGCACTGGCACGGCGGCCCGCCGAAGGCGGAGCAGCGCATCTACTTCGCCAACCACCAGAGCCACCTCGACTGGCTGCTGATCTGGGCCGTGCTGCCGCGCGACCTGCGCGCCTCCACGCGTCCGATCGCCGCGCGCGACTACTGGACCGCCAACGCGCTGCGCCACTGGATCACTCGCGAGGTGTTCAACGCGGTCTACGTCGACCGCCAGCGCAGCGAGGACCAGGACCCGCTCGAGCCGCTCGCCGAGGCGCTGGAGCGCGGCGACTCGCTGGTGATGTTTCCCGAGGGCACGCGCGGCCAGGCCGGGCTGCCGCAGGCCTTCAAGAGCGGGCTCTACCACCTGGCCGCGCAGTTCCCGCAGGTCGCGCTGATCCCGGCCTGGATCGACAACGTGCAGCGCGTCATGCCCAAGGGCGAGCTGCTGCCGGTGCCGATCCTGTGCTCGGTGACCTTCGGCGCGCCGCTCGCCCCGCCCGGGCCCGGCGAGGACAAGCACGTCTTCCTCGAGCGGGCGCGCGAGGCCGTGGTGGCACTCGACGCCGTGGCGGCCTGAGAGGGCGGCATGGGGGCGCTGGAGGAGTTGAGCGCGTCGCAGCAGGTCGGCCTGCTCTTCGTCCTGCTGTTCGGCGTCCTGGCACTGGTCACGGCGCTCGCCGTGCTCCGCTCGCTGCGCGAGTCCGGGCCGCGCGACGCCGAGCGCGGCCGCGCCGCGCGACGCGAGCTGCGCGCGGTGTGGGCCGGCGCCGCGCTGTTCTGGGCAGCCTGGATCTCCGGGCCGCTCGGCGCGACGCTGCTGTTCGGCGTCCTCAGCTTCCTCGCGCTGCGCGAGTTCATCACGCTGATGCACACCGGGCGCAGCGACCACCGCAGCCTGCTGCTGGCCTTCTTCGCCGTGCTGCCGCTGCAGTACGCGCTGGTCGCGAACCGGCACTTCGACCTGTTCACGGTCTTTATCCCGGTCTACATCTCCCTCGCCCTCCCGGTGGTCAGCGCGCTGGCGGGCGACCCCGAGCGCTTCCTCGAGCGCAACGCGAAGATCCAGTGGGGCATCATGGTGTGCGTCTACGGGCTCTCGCACACGCCGGCCCTGCTGCTGCTGCAGTTCCCGCACCACGAAGGGCGCGGCGCCTTCCTGCTGCTGTTCTTGGTGGTCGTGGTCGCCACCGCCCACTTCGTGCAGCAGGGCCTCGTCCGCCGCCTGCCGCGTCGGCCCGTCGCACGCCGCATTGACCGCCGCTTCGGCCTGCGGGCGTGGGGCCTCGGCGCGCTGACGGCCGGGGCCGTGGGCGGACTGCTGTACGGGATCACGCCGTTCCGGGCCGGCCCGGCGATGGCCCTGGCG
>Ga0247828_10000572_pt1 | contig 12234 bp, 15 predicted proteins | sample 12C_Control_Day3_FD_192425 | JGI IMG/M metagenome (GOLD analysis project Ga0247828, IMG submission 192425) | Soil microbial communities from agricultural site in Penn Yan, New York, United States - 12C_Control_Day3 | ecosystem: Environmental > Terrestrial > Soil > Agricultural land | place... | reverse complement strand
CCTTCACTATGGGGCGCGCGGGCGCGCGCCCCATAGTGAAGGAGGCCAAGCGGCTAGTCCCACGAAGGACGGGCCAACTCCGAAGGTCGATCACGGCAGTAAGCCCGAAGGCGACTAGGCAGGATGAAGTAATGGTGCTGATCGGCTTCAAGCCACCGGTCAGCCGCCGCGCGCACCTGACCGAGTATGGAACGTCAAAGCACGGCGCGCGCCCCTTCATGCGACCGGCGATGGATGCTAAGGCGGGAGAGGCGCTGACGGTCATGGCGGAAACTATGGCAAGCGGCATCTTACGCGAGGAATGGAAGCAGGCCCTCAGCTTCATGGCTGAGGAGGACGAGGAAATCGACTTCGGTGGAGAATAGCCCGTGGCCAAGATTGGCTCGCTGACCGCTGACCTGAAACTCGAGAGTGCCGCCTTCATCCGCGACATGCGGAAGGCCAGTCAGGAAACCGCGCTCGCGACCTCTCAAATGTCAAAGAGCATGGCCAGCGTGCAGACCGGGCTGGCTGCGGCGGGCAGCGCGGCAAAGGGATTTATTGCAGGGTTCGTCACCGTTCAGGCTGTGCGCTCTATGGTGACGCTAGGCAAGGCGGCGATAGACACCGCAGATGACATTGGTGCCGCCGCCGCCGCTGTTGGTGTAGGGGCGGAAGAACTGCAACGGCTCCGCTTTGCCGCTGAGCAGACTGACGTTTCCATAGCGTCAATGGATGCGGCGCTCAAATTGTTTCAGAAGTCCGTCGCCACCGGCAAGATCGAGAACCAAAGTTTTCAGGACTTCATTCAGCGCATACGCGAAGCGCCGACGCAGATCGAGAAAGTGCGGATTGCGCAGGAGGGGCTAGGCAAGCAATTCCAGACCGGCCTGCTGCTGGCGTCACAGACCGGCGAAGCCTTCCGCAGATACTACGAGGGCGCGTTCGTCATAAGTGAGAAAGCCATTCAGGCGGCGAGCGATCTCGACAACCAACTTCGTGAACTTCAAGCCGCCGTTGGAACCGGCTTCGCCACCGGGTTCATCGAGACGTTCGCCGGGGCGGTTGATACAAGCGAGGAACAGCTACGCGCCGCGCACGAGGCAGCAAAGGACTTCGGCACCATCATCGCCACCGTAATGTCGGCGGCGACAAAGACTGTAACCTCGCTGAGTGGCGCGGTCGCCAGCCTCAACGAAGAACTCAAAAGCAGCCCAACAATGTTGGGCCGCGACTTTGGTCAGTGGATACGCGGTCAGCTAGGGTTCTCTACCGGGGGTGGTGAGTCCTCGCACGCAAAGACACCGGCTGCATCCGCAACAGGCGGTGATGGCCTCAGCGGTGGTGCCAGTATGGCAAGCGCCGCCGATGTCAAGCGCATGACGGAATATGCGGACACGCTGCGGAGAACGTCAGAGCAAACCAACCAACTGATCGCCGCCACACGCAACGGTTCCCTCAGCTATCAGGACTTAAACGATAAGATCGAGGCGACCAATGACGCGCTGAAGGCAGGCTATACCGCCACCTCCGCGCAGGGTCAGGCGATGATCGCGCTGGGTGTCGCCAACAGACAGGCAGAGCGGGAACTAGCAGCGCATGTAGAGCAGATGCGGCTGATACCGGATCTTGTCCGCGACATGGGCGGTGCTATCGCCGCCACGTTTGCCGACGCCATCGTTGAGGGTGAGAAGTTCGGTGACGTGCTGGACAGCCTCGCGAAGGACCTGACCAAGATGGCGCTCAACACCTTCTTCCAAGCCATCATCACCGGGGCCTTGACTGGCGGCGCTGGCGGCACAGGCGGCTTGTTGAGCGGACTGTTCCACGGCGGCGGCATTGTAGGCAGGACCGGCGTGCAGAAGCGCAGCGTGTCGCCCTCCTTGTTCGCTCATGCGCCGCGCCTGCATGACGGCCTGAAGGCTGGTGAGTTCCCGGCCATCCTAGAGCAGGGCGAGAAGGTCACGCCTGCGGGCGCGAACGACAACGTGACGGTCAACGTCTATGCGCCGCCCGGTTCTCAGGTCAAGACGCGCGAGTCGCAGGACAGCAGCGGCAGAAACATTGACGTTTTGATAGATCAGTTCGACACGTCCATCGGTCAGCGTATTATCGAGGGCCGGTCTAAGATCGGCGGCGCGGTGGAAAGCGCCTACGGCGCGCGGCGTGTGGCGAGGTAGCTATGGCAACGCCGCCGCTAGTCACCAATAGACAGTGGTTCCACGCGCCTCACGTATCACCGCTGTTCGTTTGGCCTGACACGCTTGCTGAGTGCCCGCTTGAGGCCAGCTTTGTTCAAGACCCGGTCCAGTGCGTCGTGCGCACCGAGATGGAATCTGGACGCGCGCGGCATCGACGCCGGTTCCCGCAAGTCTATTCCAAGGTGTCGCTCGCGTGGGCGATGACCACGCTGCAACTGCGCCGCTTTAAGAACGCGCTGCGTCAGGACATAGGGCCGGATTGGTTCCTCATTGACCTTCCACTGGACGGCCCGCCTCGCCGCGTAGAGGCGCGGTTCACGCCACAGGATAAGATCACCATTCGGTTCTCACCGCCCGCGCTGTGGATGGTGGAGGCGGTGCTGGAAATAAGCGACCAGCCGCAGCAGCCGGTCATCCCGAACGTCTACGGCGACCAACTCAGCGCCATCGGTGAGTTCCCGATGGGGCAGGCCAGCGTCGGCGGGCCGGGCCTAGAGCAGATCGACTACGGGTTGTTCTGGCCCGATTCGTTGCCGTGCCCTTTGGTCGAGGGCTATGTGCAAGAGCCGCAGTTCGGTCTGCGGCGATCAGAGCTTGAGATAGGAACCGCCCGGCAGGATTCGCGCAATCAGATCCTGTCGCGCGTGACGTTGGGTTGGGTGTTCACTGACGAGCAGTTGATCATCTTCCGGCAGTGGCTGGAATATACCATCAAGGCCACCTCGTTTTTCCATATCGTGCTGAAGCTCGATTTTGATATGAACGTGCGGGCGCGGTTCATCATCACCGAGCCACCCAGCATTGTGTTCATCACGACCGACACATGGCGCGTGAGTGCCGTGCTAGAGGTTGACGACAGGTCGTTCTCGGAGCCGGGCTTGGTGCCGAACTTGTATGGCTCTAGCCTCGGCGCGCTGGGCGAGTTCTCTATCGGTCAGGGGACACCACAGAATGCCTGACGTTACGCTGTCAGATGCGTTGGAGGAAGCCTACGCTTCGGCCCCGGCATCCGCGCCTATCATCGACACGCTCTCGATTTATTGGGACGGCATGGGGATGGGTGACAGCCCGCCGTTGGCCACTGAGGTCTACATTTATCGCGGCACGACAGGCGACCGGCGTTCGGCAGAGGGTGTGCTGCTCAAAGACTTCCGGCTGGAGGACACGGGGCGGTGGCTTCTCAATACACAGTCGCTCGCGAACCTAGACGAAAGCCCCGGATGGAGCGGCTACACCCTACGCCAGCGCATTCTCTACGGAGACATTTACAACATCGGTGGAAGCCGCATCAGGATTACGATGCAGAGTGCTGGGCCGGGGGCCAGCATCGACGCCGCGTATGTCGGCTTGGCGGCGGCGGCTGACAGTCCGAACTTCGATGGCCCGCCGACGCAGCTTACGTTCAACAACGGATCAACGTCCGTGTCGCTGCCAAGCTGGGAACAGGTGCTGACCGATCCTTTGGACTTCCTCATTCCGCCACGTCGCTCGCTGATGGTGTCGGCCCACTTCAATGCCACGTCCTCTGTCTTGAAATCCGATACCGCACCCTATTGGTCTTATTGGGACAAGCCAGCGGTCAGCGAGGCGGGAACGGAAACGGTCACCGGCTATGTGCGCGGCTATAGCGCCTCGCGCTTGGTGACGAAGGTCGAGTCCTTGCATGGTGCTCCTGTCAACGCGGGCGAGATCGTGGAATTCGTGAACCTTCCGTTCGACATATCGCTGCCCGCAGTTCTGAACGAGGCGCTGGCCAAAGGACAGGTGCGGATAGATGGCGTGGGGCGGGAGGTCAGCCGCGAACTGCTGCTGGCAATCGAGGACGGCAAGAGCGTGCGCGTCACCTATCGGCCTTACATCACCGGGCAAGAACTCGTTGGGCCAGAGATGGCGAACCCGATCAAGTTCAACCTGACCAACGTGGTCATTTCAGGCTTCACCGTGCAGGGCGACATCGTCCTGCCGACGCACGGCAACAAGCGGTTCCCCGGCGAGATTTATTCGGTTGAGCGGTTCCGCTCCTTGGGGTTCTGAATGCACTGGACCGTGGGCTATCTCGGCAAGCCTTGGTCGCCCGGCGCGAACGGACCTGACGCCTACGATTGTTGGGGGCTGATCCGCGCAGTGCTGAAAGACCGGGGCGGCATAGACATCCCCGCCGCGCCTGTGGCTAGGGAACGAGACAGCCTGAGAGCGGTCCTGACGGCGTTTCGGGACAGCCCGCTCTATCAGCTATGGCGGCCAGTAGACCGGCCAGAGGCGCTTGATGTGGCTCTGATGGCAGAGGGTAGACACCCGGTTCATGTGGGCGTGTGGGTGCCTGAGGGGCGGGGCCGGGTTCTGCACGCAACTCAGGGCATGGGCGTGGTATGTATGGATTTGCCCACTCTGGAATTCAACGGGTTCCGAGTGCTCGGGTGGTACCGCCATGCAGATCGTTTCTAGGCAAGGACAGGAAGCTATGGCTGCGCTTCGCAGCCTGCCCGCGCGGAGTGCTGAGCCTTCAGCGTGTATCATCACGCGCAACCCATTCGATCCTGACCAGCGCGAAGTCGGCGTCATCCTTGACGAAATGTCATTAAGCAGCGTGGCGGCCTACTACGGCATCGACCCCACCGCGCGTCCGGTCATAGCCAAGGTGAACGGGGCCTACGTTCTACAGAAGGATTGGGCTTCGACTTGGGTAGACGCCGGTTCGTTCGTGGAGTTTTTCTGCTTGGTGCAGAGCGGGGCCAAGAATGTTCTCAAAACGATACTGAGCATCGTCCTTGTGGTCGCGGCGGTAGCGTTGGCGCTACCGACTGGCGGCCTGTCGCTTGCAGTGGCCGGGGCGCTTGGTGTTGGTGCCGGTGTGGCGTCAGCGATCATCGGCGCTACCATCATCGCGGGCGGCTCGCTGCTGCTTAACGCGGTCATCCCGCCGTCAAAGCCCACATCGCTGAGTTCTGCTGCTGCGGTCAGCAACGTATCAGGCGGCACGCTCGGTGGCGGCAGCACAGGCGGCGGTGGTTCTATCGGCGTGGGTGCCGTGGCCGGGCCTAGCCCCACCTACAGCATTGGCGCGCAGAGCAACACGGCGCGTCTCGGCGCGGTCATCCCTGTTATTTACGGACGGCATCTAGTCTACCCGGATTATTGCGCGATGCCGTGGACCGAGTTCGAAACCAACAAGCAATATCTCTACCAGCTATTCGTGATCGGTGAGGGGCGGTATGAGATAGAGCAATACAGAATTGGCGAAGCGCAGATCGGCAATTTCACCGACCTTGACTACGGCACGGTCGAGCCGGATGCGGAGTTCACCGAGTTCGCCACCAATGTCTATTCCGCGCGCGAGGTTGTCGGTCAAACCCTGTTCGGGACCAATGAGGCTGAGGCCGGTCCGGTCGGCCCGTTCCCCGCTAACCCACCGGGCACGTCCATCGCGGCGGTCAACGTAGACCTCGCCCTGCCGCGCGGCCTGATCGAGGCCGACCTGACTTCGCTGACGGTGACGGCGACGATCACGGCACGCGAGATCGACGACGAGGGCACCGCGCTCACCGGCTACTCTACCATCGGCACGTTCAACTTCACCGCCACCACGACTACGGCGCAACGGTTCACCTTCACCTATGCCTTGCCGTATGCAGGGCGGTGGGAGGTCCGCGTGCAGCGAACCAACGCGGCTGACATTGACGATCCCGGTTCCGCTGACTTGCTCGTATGGGAAGGACTAAAGGGCATCCTCACCAGCACTACGGAATTTGGCGGCGTCACCCTGCTATGGGTGTGGGTCAAGGCCAGCGACCAACTGAACGGCACCACGTCGCGGCTGATCAACACCATCGTCACGCGGAAGCTGCCTATCTGGAACGGCGAGGAATGGTCTAGCCCACAGGCAACCCGGTCTATCGCGTGGGCGGCGGCTGACATGCTGCGCAATCAGGACTACGGGGCAGGTCTGACCGATGACGAGATTGACCTTGCCGGGCTGCTAGAACTTGACGCTATCTGGACCGAGCGCGGCGACACGTTCAACGCGGTGTTCGATAATCCCTCTACCGTTTGGGATTGCTTGGCTCAGATCCTGAGGGCCGGTCGTGCCCGCGCATTTCAGCAAGGCGGCAAGATCAGGTTCTATCGCGATCAGGAACAGGAAGTGCCCATCGGCATGTTCTCGCTGGCGAACATCAATCAGAATACGTTCAGCTTGCAGTTCGCGTTCCCCATCCCCGGTGAGACGGCGAGCGGCATTGAGGGCGAGTTCTTCAATGAGCTTGTGTGGCGACCGGCTGTCGTGCTTAGCGGCGAGCCAGAGCGCGCGAGGGAAAGCCTGTTCGGCATCACCAATGAGGATCAGGCGCAGCGGGAAACGGACTATCAGGAGAGGGCCAACAGATTGCGCCGGGTGTTCGTCTCATTCGAGACAGAGCTAGAAGGATTGATACCCAGCCAAGGCGACCTGATCGTGCTGTCTCACGACTTGCCAGAGTGGGGGTTCTCCGGCGACGTTGTCGGGTGGGATGAGGCCCCTATGCTGTTGCGCCTGTCGGTGGACGTGGAGCTTGACGCTGAGTTCAGTTGGACGATCCAGCTAAGAGACACGCGCGGTCGCCCATCCAAGCTGCTGTCTATTCAGGCGACACCCTTCACCGATCAGGTGCAGTTGCTTGACGCGCCTGCCTACTATGACGACACCTATTTCAACATCACGCTGGGCGAGTCACAGGAGCCGACACACTTTGCTATCGGGCGGTCGAGCAGGGAGCCGAGGCTGGCGCTCGTCACCGGCATCTCGCCAAAGACCGACACCATTGAAATTCAGGCCGTGCTGGAAAACGACGGCGTTCACGTCGAGGCATAGGAGAGACAGATGGCGCTACTCAATCTTGTCCGCGTGACGTGCGCGACACTCGGCACCGGCACGCTGACGCTAGGCGATCCGGTGGAGGGTTTCCTCAGCGTGGCCCTAGCGGGCGGCGTCAACAGCACGGTCTATAGCTACGGCATCGAGGCGGACTACGTTGACGGCGTAGCCACCAGCCGCGAGGTTGGCACCGGCACATGGTCTTCAGGCGGGAACACCCTGACGCGCACGGTGATCAACTCCACCAACAGTGACAACCCGCTCAACCTCAGCGGCGATGCGCGCGTGATCATCACCGACTTGGCTGAAGATCACCTAATGCCCGCCGACATTGCGGATTTCGTGACGCAAGACGACATCGAGACGTTCGCGATGGTGAAGTTGGCGGAAGGGACCGTGACCGGCGATCCGCTGTTCGTGACGATCCAACTACCTACTGGCTACCGGAACTTCTGCCTGAACATCAACGGAATGATCAGCAACTCCACCTCAGCGGATTATCTGTATGTCCAGCTCTCGAGCGACGGCGGGGCAACGGTAAGGAACGCGGCTAACTCCTACCGCTACTACGTCGATGGCGGGTTCATGGTTGACGCCGAGACATTCTTTGGTGAGGCGGAGGATGGCTACACCGGGTTCTATGTCACCGGCTCAATCCCCTATGATACCGTGGCTACGCTCTATGGCTCGGACTTCAAGCTGTGGATTCACGAGCCGCGTCAGGCGCGGGCCACCACAATGCAAGTTCTCGGCGTGAGCCGCTGGTCGCACAGCACCGTGCGCGGTGGCGCTCATTCGGAACTTGCGGCGGTAGACAACGCGGTGCAGATTTCCGCGTTCAACGCGGATGGTATTTCCAACATGCGCTATACGCTCTACGGAGAACCATAATGGCCGGGAAAAAGTGGGTCGTTGACGACACCGGCAAGGGCCGGTTGGTTGACCTGACGCCAGAGCAAGAACAGGCGCAGGCCGAACACAAACAACTGGCTGCAACGGAACGTCCTCGCCGTCAGAAAAAGCGCATAGAGCGGGCCGCGTATCATGTGGTTTCAGGGCTCGTTCCCGCTGCCCGGCAGATGGACCTAGCCTCCACCTTGGCTGAGGCTGCTGGCAAAGCTCCCGGTGACCTGACGCCGAAGGAGGTCAAGGCCCGGCAGGCGCGGGCGTGGATCAAGACCGTGGACGCTAGGGCTGAGGCGCTGAGTGCGGCGGTGGATGCAGGCAAGAAGGTCAACATAAGAGACGGCAGCATTGACGGCGAGGGCGCATGGCCGAGCAAGCCGGGTCAGTAGTAAAGTTCCCCAACCCTGAGTTCGAGGACTACGCCATCCGCCGTGAGAAAATCTGGTGGCTCGCGAGTTATCCGAAGTCAGGGAACACTTGGGTTCGCGCGTTCCTGAACGCCTACATCAAAGGCGGTGCGCTCAACATCAACGCGATGGACCTCGGCATTGGCGATCTGGTGAACTACTTCTATCAGGTGGTCAGCCCGCGCCCGATCACCGCCTTGACACCGGACGAAATGACAATGCTGCGGCCAGCGGCGCTGCTGCACATGACGGCGTTCTACAATAACCCGCAGGTTCCGTTCGTGGTGAAGACGCACTCGATGTTTCGCGCGGACATCAACACCATCCCGCCACCGATCACCAACGGGGCCATCTACATTGTGCGCGACCCGCGTGACGTGGCGGTGAGCTACGCGAAGCACTGCGGAAAGTCTGTAGACGAGATGATAGAGGCGATGGCGAATGAGCGGCATGCCCTAGCCGACAGCGGCAACCCGATCTTTCAACTGCTCAGCTCGTGGTCATCGCACGTCAGGTCATGGCTTGACGCTGACGTGAACCGGCTGGTGTTCCGCTATGAGGACGTGCTGGAAAGGCCGGGCGAACACTTCCTCGGCGTCCTCAAGTTTTTGGAGTATCAGCTTCACCAGCAATCGTTCGCGCGCGCGTGTGCGGCCACCACGTTCGAGAAGATGCGCGAGCAAGAGGATCGGTTCGGCTTCAAGGAGCGCAAGCACGGCGACCGCTTCTTCAACAGCGGAAAAGCCGGTGGCTGGAAGGACGTGCTGAGCAAGGAGCAGGCTGACAGGATTGAGGGTGACCACCGAGAGGTCATGCAGACGATGGGGTATCTCTCATGAGGACAGGATATGATCACGTTGCTACTCATTGCCTGTCTGCTAGGCGTGTCCCCGGCAGTAGCGCAGCAGCCTACGCCGGAAACGTATTCCGATCCCAAGGGCAGCGGCGTCAAGTTCACGCGGCCCGATGGCACACCGATCTACGTCAACCCGCACGCCGTCGCGTTCGTGCGGTCTAGCTTGCCGGGGGAGCATGGCAAAGCGACCATCGTATTTTCCAGCGGTGCGAAGCAGCAAGTGTTAGAGACGGTTGAGCAAGTGATCCACGGCATCCATATCGACATGCCAGAGAAGCGGTGAACTATGTTCACAAAATACGACAGAGACTATCTAAACATGCGCTTTGACCGCATCGATCGTATGTTGCGCGTGCTGACAAAGTTTTTAACCGCAGAAGGAGAAGCCGAAATGGCGAAGTTTGACGAACTGAGAGACAGCGTGCAGAAGCAGACCACCGTGATCGAGGGCGTGACCGCGCTGCTCGATGACATCGCCCGCCAGTTAGCGGAAGCCGGGAACGATCCGGTTAAGCTAGAGGAATTGCGGACGACCATCGAAACCAATACCGCCAAGCTGTCGGCTGCGGTGGCTCGCAACACCGACGCTGACGACGAAGTTCATGCGGCGGGCATGTAGATGCAACTGAACGCTGCTTCCGAGAAGAAGCTGGCGCGTGTGAAGCCTGACTTGGTGAGTGTCGTGCGGCGTGCCGCCGAACTCACCAAGCAGGCGTTCCAGATCGTGCAGGGCAATCGCACGCAGGCCGAGCAGAACGCGCTCTACGCGCAGGGCCGCACGAGGCCCGGCAATATCGTGACGTGGACGAAGAACTCTAAGCACATCGGCGGCAACGCCATCGACTTCGCGGCGCTGGTCAACAACAAGATAAATTGGGACACGAAGTTCTACCCGCCGATTGCCAACGCATTTAAGGCGGCGGCGAAAGAGCTAGGCGTCGGCATCGTCGCGGGCATCGACTGGAAGACGCGAGATTGGGGGCACATACAATTAGAGCCGCGCGCGGCCACGCCGAAGGCACCGGCAGCGGGCAAGGGCTGGACCCTCTCTGACGTGCAGACCGCGCTCAACAAGCACGGTCACAACCCCGGCCCGGTAGACGGCATCCTCGGCAAGAAAACACGCGCGGCGCTGACGGCATTTCAGAAGGCGAAGGGCCTTCCCGAGACAGGCGCTCCTGACAAGGCGACGACCGATGAGTTGGCGAAGCCAGCGGCGGATCCCAACAAGGGCACGCCGAGATGGACCTATCAACGGTTCCGGGATTTGGGCTGGTCACGGCTGACGTCCATTGCGCTCACAGCGAACATGCAGTGGGAGAGCGGCGGCGGGGCGAAGGCGATCAAGTGGGACGCGCACGGTGACAAGGGCCGTGACGGCAAGTTCCACAGCCACGGCGCTTCTCAGTGGAACGACAGGCACGGTCGCTATCAAGGCTTGCTCGAGTTAGCCGCCGAACGCGGCACGCCTTGGGATGACCCTGAGACGCAAGTCCGGTATATGGATCAGGAACTGCGCGGGACAGAGAAGGGCATAGGCAAGCAACTAGAGGCGGCGACCACGCTGAAGGACGCCATGAAAACGGCGCTGAAGTTCTGGCGTCCCTCCATCCCGCACGCTGACAAGCGGAACGCGCTGGCCGCGAACTTGGATAAGGAGATACCCGATGAATAGGCTCATGCTGACCACGCTCATCCTGCTCGCGCTTCTCGTACCCGCGCTCGCGCAGGAACCGCCGCCCGCAGCCGAAGTCGTAGTGCCGTGGGGTGAGTGGGTGATACGCTGGCTGAACGGCCTTCAGGAAATAATCCTGCTGGTTCTGTCAGCCGCCAGCGCCTATGTCGTGAGCGCCTATGTTCCGAGTTGGGTGCGAATGTTCGCCGGTCAGGCGGCACAGAACCGCGTGAACCAAGTGCTAGAGAAAGCCGTGCTGAGCGCCATCGCGCAGACGAAGGGTGCGGTCACTGGCAAGCGGGTGACGGTAGACGTTGGCTATCAACTGCTGGCGCGCGCCGCGCAGTATGCGGTCGATCAGGCACCGGTCCTGATTGACGAGGCCGCGCAAACCACAGAGAACTTGCTCAAGATGATCGCGGCTCGGATGGAACAGGTCGGCGTTGCACCTGATGGGGCTGTCATCCCTCCCAAGGTGAAAGACGCGCAGGGCAAGCCGAGCAAGGCGGACTTTGATTTCTCAAGCGCCATCACCAAAGGCTTCGGTCGCGGCGTCTAGCAGGAAAGGAGACCACTATGATACGACTGATCATCATGCTGCTGCCGCTGCTCCTGTTGGGCTGCGGCACCGGCTCTCTCGATTCGCAAGTGAAGGACGTGCAGGCTGCCGCCGTGAAGGCGTGCGGGTTCCTGCCTACAGCATCAAGCGTGGCGGCGATCCTCTCTGCTGGCAACCCCGCCGTGACCGGCGTGACCGCAGTGGCCACTGCCATCTGCGCGGCGGTGACAAAGGTTGCGCCTCAGGCGCGCGGCCTAGAGCAGGAGTGCCCGCGCGTGAACGGCGTATGCGTAGAGGGTGAGTTCGTCCCGAAGGACCAGACCAAGCCATAATGGTGCGGGGGGTTGGATTCGAACCAACGTGCGACGGATTGAAAGCCGTCTGCTAAGCCTCTCAGCTACCCCCGCTTATCCATTCGGCCCAACACTGGCGGATCTCACGCACGTCCTGACCGCTGAACTTTTCTGCGATGCGCTCGGCGCGCAGCAAAGCGCGGCGGTAGCGTGCGTGAGTGGTGTCGGGGTTGAGCTCGATCTGCGCCCGGCGTCTGCCGCGCAAGAACCCGTAGGCGAGCAGAGACGCGCGTGCTTCGTCGCGGACTTCATGAACGCGGTGATTGTGGAGAGTGGCGCGCACCGAGCCGCAATGCTTGCGTTCCTCGATGCGTATGATCAGGGCCTCGGCGGCGAGGCTCTTAACCTTGACCTTGAGAGTGGGGCATTCAGCCGTAGCGCATGAGGCCCAAGATGGGCCTTCCCTGTCAGACCGTCAAGAGGGCCGTGGGGCCGGTCACCGGGCCGGG
>Ga0247828_10000567_pt1 | contig 12302 bp, 9 predicted proteins | sample 12C_Control_Day3_FD_192425 | JGI IMG/M metagenome (GOLD analysis project Ga0247828, IMG submission 192425) | Soil microbial communities from agricultural site in Penn Yan, New York, United States - 12C_Control_Day3 | ecosystem: Environmental > Terrestrial > Soil > Agricultural land | place: USA... | reverse complement strand
GTTCCGGATGAAAAAGGCCGCCGTGAAATCATCGCGATCCATACGCGCGGCATGCCGCTTGCCGAAGACGTCAATTTGGAAGAGCTCGCGCGCCGCACCTACGGCTTCGTCGGCGCCGACCTGGCGGCGCTGGTGCGCGAAGCCGCGCTCGAAGCGGTCCGGCGGATCATGCCGAAGATCGACCTCAGCAAGGAATCGATTCCGACCGAAGTGCTCGATGCGCTTTCGGTCGAAGCGCGCGACATCGAGAATGCACTGAAGCGGGTGCAACCGAGCGCGATGCGCGAGGTGATGGTCCAGGTTCCGCAAATCGGCTGGGACGATGTCGGCGGCCTGGGGCGTTCCGCAGGCTCGGCATTCGCCCGGCCAAGGGATTCCTGCTCTATGGCCCGCCGGGTACCGGCAAGACCCTGCTCGCCAAGGCGACCGCGAAAGAAAGCGAAGCCAATTTCATCGCCACCAAGTCGAGCGACCTGCTCAGCAAATGGTATGGCGAAAGCGAACAGCAGATTGCCCGGCTGTTCGCGCGGGCGCGGCAGGTCGCACCGACCGTCATCTTCATCGACGAGCTGGACAGCCTGGTTCCGGCGCGCGGCGGCGGAATGGGCGAACCGCAGGTGACGGAGCGGGTCGTCAACCAGATTTTGAGCGAGATGGATGGGCTGGAAGAGCTTAACAACGTCGTCCTAATCGGCGCTACCAACCGGCCGAACCTGATCGATCCCGCTTTGCTCCGGCCGGGCCGGTTCGACGAACTGGTCTATGTTGGGCCGCCCGACACCGCGGGGCGGCGCCGGATCCTGGCGATTCACACCAAGCGGATGCCCCTGGCGAAGGACGTGGACCTAGAGGATCTTGCCCGCCGGACCGAGAATTTCACCGGCGCGGACCTGGAAGACCTGGTCCGCCGAGCCGGCCTGACCGCCCTTCGGCGCGACCTTGAAGAAGGGGAAGTGACCAAAGCCGATTTCGAGCTGGCGCTGAGCGAAACGCGTGCCTCGGTGACGGAGGAAATGCTGAACGACTATGCCAAGATTCGCGACACGCTGAAGTCCGACGCAGTGAAACCGGTCGGCGGGATTGGTTTCGTGCTTCCCGGAATGCTTCGCCCAAAGGCGGGCGAGAGCGGCAAGGCCTAGTCCAGCCGCCGCCAGGCCCAGGCGGCAAGCCCGATCATCCCTGCCCCGCAGAGTGCAGAAGGCAAGGTCGGGTCGAGTTGATAGATGAGCATCGCGATCGTCGGCGCGGCGATGTAGCTGACGCCGTTGGCGGAAGTGATGATGCCGGCAATCGCGCCTTGCTCCCCTAGGGATACCGCCAGGCTTGCTCCGCCGGTGAAGCCGGGGCGGGTAAAGCCGAAACCGAGGCTGGCGAGCGAGAAACCGACGACCAAGGAATAGAGATCGGTGGCCAGCGCCAGGACTGCAAATCCGCCGGCAGCGATGAGCGCCCCGATGGCGACCAACGCGCGCGCGTTCATCGCCAGGCGCGGTATGAGGCCCCATTGTGCCGCGAGGGTCGCCGCCGCCCCCGCCATCAGGACGATCGCGATTGGGCCTTCCGAGCCCATCGGCGCGAGCCCCAGCCGGTCGATGACGAGAAAGCCGAGATAGGTGAGCACGGCCGCCTGGGCATGACCGGACGCGACCCCGGCGACGATCCAGTCGCGAATTCGCGCGTCGTTCCAGCGCATCCGGATTGCCGAGCGCGGCGCCGTAGAGGCAATGACACTGGCGCCGGTCGTCGGCGTAGCAATCGATGGATAGCTCATTGCTGCGCCATGTCCCGCGCGCGGCCCCGGCCCGTGCTTCATGTCGTCCGGTAGCCACCGCCACACGGAGAGCCAGACGGCAAGACCGATCATAGCGAAGCCGAAGAACGGACCCGGCAGGCCGATCACGGGCACGACGAACAACGGCGCCATTGCCGGACCGATAACGGTGCCAAGACCAAAGCTGGATGCGAGTGCGGAAAGGGCAGCGACGCGCGCGCCCCTGCGGGTCTTGGAAGCAAGATAGGCCTGGGTCGCGCTTGGAGTGGCCGATCCGAGTGCGCCATAGATTGCGCGGGCAACGCCGAAAAGGATGAATGCGGCCATCCCGCCAACTGCCCCGGACAGGCCCGCTTCCAGTGCAAGGCCGCACAACAAGGACGAGAGGACGAAGCCGCCGACGCCGAGAAGGATCAACGCCTTGCGGCCGTGGCGGTCGCTGGCCCGCGCCCACATCGGCGCGAGCAAAACCCACAGAACCGCGGAGATCGTATAAGCGATCGCGACGATGACATCGGGAATGGCCATTGCCCGGCCGATCGCCGGCATGACGGACTGGACCGCCGTATTGCCGGATGCAGCGACGAGCATGGCCGCATAGAGCAAAAGGAAATGCCCGCGCCGCATCGCGGTCCCGCCGACACCCTTGCGCACTGCGATCAATTGCATCGTCGCGTCTTAAGGTCGTTGCAGCGCATCGCAAAGCGGATGGGAGAACTGGACAAGCCCCCAAGCATTTGCCAACGCGAGTCTCTTCACGCCACCGGAGCATTCATGTCCACTTCGCCTGCCCGAACTCTGAGAGGCCCGCGCCGATTCGTGCGCAGGGTCGCCCATCGGGCGAACAGCCCGAAGTGGCAGTTCCTTCGCGGCTTCCTGAAGAATCCCGTGATGGTCGGATCCGTCATCCCGTCGAGCCGGGTGCTGATCGACAAGATGCTTGCGCCGGTGGACTGGGAATCGACCAAGCTGTTCGTCGAATATGGCCCGGGCGTCGGCACGTTCACGCGCCCGATCCTGGAAAAGCTTGGCGAGGACGCGCGTCTGATCGCCATCGACACCAACCCGGACTTCATCGCTTACCTGAGGAAGTCGATTGACGATCCACGTCTGATCGCGGTCCACGGATCGGCCGCGGATGTCGAGAAGATCATCGCCGAGCAGGGCTTCGAAAAGGCGGACTACGTGGTTTCGGGGCTGCCCTTCTCAACTCTTCCGCCGGGCGTCGGCGAAGCGATCGGCTCCGCGACGGCCAATGCGATTCGCAGCGGGGGCGCATTCCTGGTCTATCAGTTCAGCCCCAAGGTCCGCGACTTCATCGCTCCCTATTTCGAGCGGATCGAGCGCGGCTTCGAATGGATCAACGTCCCGCCCGCGACACTGTTCTGGGCGTGGCGTGAGCCGGCGACCGCTTGAACCTTATTCCTGACCCAGGTTGATGCGGCGAGTGACAGTGTAATCCATCGTCGTCACAAGGAAGTTTGAAAGCGCCCATTTCGTCTTGCGCCACAACGTCGCCTTCGACTTGTGTACTGCGGGCGTGATCTCCATCGAATTCGCAACCTCGCCGTCAACATAGTCGCGCATCGCCTGGGCAAATGCCCGGTCCTCGACCCGCAACATCATCTCAAGGTTGAGATAGAGGCTTCGAAAATCGAAATTGGCCGAGCCAATGTGGACGGCGTCGTCGCAGATGTAGAGCTTGGTATGGAGCTTGGCGGGCTGATACTCGAAGACCCGCACGCCGCGCTTCAGCAGGCGGCCGTAGGTGAACCGGGCGGCGGCGATCGTCGCATTATTGTCGGATTTGGAGGCGGTGACGAGGCGCGCTTCGCCGCCGCGTTCGACGACCCCGCCAATTCGGCGCAGCATGGCGTTCGACGGCGAGAAATAGGCCGCGACGATATCGACCCTTCTGGCCGCAAGGATGTCCTTCACGACCTGGACCGGCCACGGATTGCTGTTGGCGATCGGGCCGCTGAACCGCCAGGCGATCGGCCCGCTTCCCCGGCTGTGCTTGGCGATGATTCGCCGGAGTTTCTTGACCAGCGGCTTGGGATGCGCGGTCCAAAGGTAAATGTCGTCGAAATAGTCGGCCAGCTTCTCGACCGCGGGGCCATCGATGAAGAGCCATAGGTCTCGCCAGTGCTTGGGGCCCTCGTCGGTGAGGTAATGTTCGTTGATATTGGCGCCGCCAATGATCGCACGCCTGCCGTCGACGACGACCATCTTCTGATGGTTGCGGATGAGGTAGCGGCGGCTGATCGTCGGATGAAAGACACAGTACATCCCCCCCGCGTCGCGCAGGGGATCGAGAAATGCAGGACGGATAGCGCCACAGCCGAACTCGTCGAGAAGAACGCGGACCTCCACGCCTCGGGCGGCTGCCTGGGTCAGCGCGTGGAGAACCCGCGTCCCGGCCGCATCCTCGGTGAACATGTAGAAGAGCACGCGGATGGATTCCTGCGCCGCCTCTATCGTGTCGATCAGCGTTTCGAAGCGCTCCAGCCCGCCGGGCAGCAGGCGAAGGCGATTGCCGGCGACCTCGCAATCGATCGGGGGGCTAAAGGACACGATCATCGCATCGTGATGTGGCGGCCAAAGGAACGGGAAGCAAGGAGCGCTCCGCGCGATTTGATTGACTTCCGGCAGGTGCCCCACTATCTGCCTCCCCTTCCCAACAGGGTTTGCAGATAGGCGGAGCGACCAATGGCGCGCGTGACGGTTGAAGATTGTGTCGACAAGGTTTCGAACCGGTTCGACCTCGTGTTGCTGGCGGCCCAGCGCGCCCGGCAGATTTCAGGCGGGGCCGACCTCACCATCGACCGCGACCGCGACAAGAACCCGGTCGTTGCACTTCGCGAGATCGCGGAGGAAACGGTGAAGCCCAAGCACCTCGAGGAAGCGGTCGTGAGCAACCTTCAGCGCGTCCGCATCGACGAGGACGACGAGACCGATGAGCTGGCGAGCCTCAGCGAATCGGCCGAAGCGCTTCGCCTTACCGCGGCTGCGCCGCCACGCCCGACCCCGAGCGCCAGCGAGTATGAGTGAACGCCGCAGTGATGCGGGCAGCATGACGGGCAGCACACTTTAGCAAAAAGGAAGAGGCGGCTAACCAGCCGCCTTTTTCACGTCCTGGCTATCGCGGCGGAGTTCCGCCCCGGTCGCCTGGTCGACCCACATCAGGTCGTGAAGGGCGAGCGGACGGCCGTCGTGTGACTGGACGCAAATGCGGCGGACGGGCTTGCCGTCACGCACATCGGCAAGGACGATGTCCTGGCTTCCGTGACCCCAGTCCTCTCCCCATTGCCGAAGCGCCAGGACCACAGGGAGCAGCGCCTCCCCCTTTGCGGATAGCGAATAGACGACCTTGCGGCGATCATCCGGGTCCGGATGGCGCTCGAGGATTCCGCCTTCGACCATCCTTGTCAGGCGGTTGGAGAGGATGTTGCGTGCAATCCCGAGGCCCGCCTGGAATTGTTCGAAATGCTGAAGGCCGTTGAGCGCGCCGCGCAGGATAAGGAACGCCCAGCGTTCGCCGATCAACTCCACAGCCGGGGGCAGTGGACAGGTCAGCGCCGCCTTGCGAAAGGCTTCGATGTCCGGATCTTCGGCATGCAACTGCCGGTTCAACGCCACTCCTCCATTCTCAATTCATGACACAGCAAAAATCAAAATAACAGTTGCGAAGGAAAACTGGAAGTGGCATTAAGTTTCTTATCGCAACCTTTTTCTGGAGACCAGTCATGACCCGTCTCGCACTCTTCGCCCCGGTAGCCCTTTTCGCGGCGCCTGCCGCCGCCGGAACCTACACTGCGACCCCGGCTTCGCCCGCCAGTGCCGGCAAGGTGGTCGCCCGCGACATCGCCTGGACCTATGCCGAAGGCGCCTACACCGGCCGCACCGCCGAGAGCCGGCCTCTCGTCCTTTGCCAGGGCCTCGCGAAGAAGGTCGGTCGACTAAATGCCTTCACCGCGGACGGCCGGGCGTTCAACGCTGACGAGCTTGCAAAGTGTAATGGCTTCGCCTCCGGCGGATCGGTCGCAGTCGCCAAGGCCGACTAACAAAAACTCTCTCCCGGCACCCTCCGCCGGGCAAGGCTGGCTCTCTCGGCAAAATGAGGGAGCCAGCCTTTTCTTTTCGCGCTTGCGAAATGGGCGGCCCTGCCCCCATCTTAGAGACGTGCTGCGCCAGTATGAACTGATCGAGAAGGTCCGGGCCTACGATCCCGACGCCGACGAGGCGCTGATCAACCGCGCCTACGTCTTCTCGATGAAGGCGCACGGCGCCCAGGTCCGCGCATCCGGCGACCCCTATTTCAGCCATCCCATTGAAGTGGCCGGAATCCTCACCGACCTTAAGCTCGACGATGAGACCATCGTCACCGCCATCCTCCACGATACGATCGAAGACACCGTCGCGACGCACGAGCAGATCGAGAAGCTGTTCGGGCCTTCCGTCGCACGGCTGGTCGATGGAGTCACCAAGCTAAGCAAGATCGAGGCGCAGTCGGAGAACGAGCGGCAGGCCGAGAACTTGCGCAAGTTCCTGCTCGCCTTGTCCGGCGACATCCGGGTCCTGCTCGTCAAGCTGGCCGACCGGCTGCACAACATGCGCACGCTCCGCCACATCAAGAACGAGGACAAGCGCCGCCGCATCGCCCGCGAAACGATGGATATCTACGCGCCGCTCGCCGAACGCATCGGCATGTATGAGATGATGACCGAGATGCAGACGCTGGCGTTCCGCGAGTTGGAACCGGACGCCTACGCCTCGATCACGCGGCGGCTTGACCAGCTTCACGCCGCCGGCGGCGACCTCGTTAGCAGGATCGGGCTTGGCCTCCAGCTCCACCTGGCCGACCACGGCCTAGATGCCGAAGTGACAGGGCGGGAAAAGCATCCGTTCTCGATTTGGAAGAAGATGGCCGAGCGGCACATCAGCTTCGAGCAATTGTCCGACGTCATGGCGTTTCGCGTAATCGTGGACAGCGTCGGGGATTGCTATCGCGCGCTCGGGCTGATCCACGAGCGCTGGCCAATGGTGCCCGGACGCTTCAAGGATTTCATCTCCACGCCCAAGCGCAACGGCTATCGAAGCCTGCACACCTCGGTCATTCACGATTCCAAGATGCGCATCGAGGTCCAGATTCGCAGCCGCGACATGCACGCCCAGGCCGAGCGCGGCCTGGCGGCGCACTGGGCTTACAAGGAAGGAAAACCGGCCGCCGACTTGCACGTTCCGTGGGTGGACGAGCTGGTCGAGATCCTGGAGCATGCCGACAGCCCGGAGGAATTGCTCGAGCACACCCGGATGGCGATGTACCAGGACCGGATTTTCGCCTTCACGCCGAAGGGCGAGCTGATCCAGCTCCCCAAGGGCGCGACCCCGGTCGACTTCGCCTACGCCGTCCATACTGACCTTGGCGACCAGACGGTGGGCGCGAAGGTGAACGGACGGGTCGTGCCGCTGCGGACGTTGCTTGAAAATGGCGATCAGGTCGAAATTCTGGCATCCGAAGCACAGCATCCGCAACCCAGCTGGCTGCGGTTCGTGGCGACGGGCAAGGCCCGCTCGTCGATCCGCCGGTTCGTCCGCCACAAGGAACGCGACGAGACCATCGAGCTTGGCCGCAAGATCTATGAAGAGATTGTCGGTCGGCTGCCTGCACCGCTCGCGTCCGAGGCGCTTGGCCGGGCGATCGCCAAATTCGAACTCGAAGACAGCGACGCCTTGATGATGGCCATCGCGCGAAAGCGAATCAGCGATGAGGAAGTGATGGAGGCGCTGATGCCCGGCTCGGCTGGAAGCGACATCGCGCCGCGCCCCTCGGCTCAGCGCCAGGCCATCTCGATCAAGGGCCTCACGCCGGGTGTCGCCTATCATCTTGCCGAATGCTGCCACCCGATTCCCGGCGACCGGATCGTCGGGCTTCGGCGGGAAGACGAGAGCATCGAGGTTCACGTCATCGGCTGCGACCAACTGGCGAGCGGCATCGACGCGGATTGGCTCGACCTTGCCTGGGGGGACGAGTCCGAGGGCGGAACGGCGCGGCTCAGCATCATTTTGCGCGATGTGCCGGGCGCGCTGGGGACCATGGCCGGAATCCTCGGCGCGAAGGGCGCCAACATTATCAACCTGCACCTCGCCCACCGCGACGGCAGCTTCCAGACTTTTCACCTCAACGTCGAGGTGGACGACCTTGCTCACCTGCACTCGCTGCTTGCCGCGCTTCGCGCCGCAGACAGTGTGTCGAGCGCCGAGCGCCTCTAGGCCTTCGTTGCCTTCTTCGGCTTGCGGATCGAATCCGCGCCCCCGGCCGCGAGCACTGCCAGAGTGACCAAATCGGAAGAACTGGCGGTCATCGGAGCGATCTGTACGGGCAGAGACATTCCGAGCAGGTAGGGCCCAAGCACGCTTTCCCCGCCGAGTGCCCGAAGCAGCTTGGCGGAAATGTTGGCGGACTGGAGCCCGGGCATGATCAGGATATTGGCCGGTCCTGTGAGCCTGCTGAACGGATAGTATTTGCGCTGCATCTCGTACGTCAGCGCAACGTCCGGTCCCATCTCTCCTTCATATTCGAAGTCGGTCACGAGCGTGTCGAGAATCTTCACCGCGTCGCGAAGCTCCGCGATGTGGCGGCCGGGAGGGTTACCGAATGTTGTGTAGCTGATGAAGGCGACGCGCGGCTCCTGGCCCATCCGCCTTGCGAAAGCTGCCGAACGGATCGCGATCGCCGCATATTGCTCCGCCGTCGGGCGCTCGGTCACGGCCGTATCGGCGATCAGCACCGTGCGCTGGCGGCCGACGACGACGCTGATCCCGAACGGCGCCGTGCCCTCGGCTTCGTCGAGCACGGTTCGCACTTCACGTAGTGACTGGCTGAACGGGCGGGTCGTGCCGGTGATCATCGCATCGCCTTCGCCAAGGGCGAGCATCGCGCTTGCGAAGATGTTACGATCCTGGTTGACCATGCGCTCGGCCTCCCGCCGAAGCATCCCGTGGCGTTGGCGCAAGCCATAGAGATAATCGACCGCGCGACCCACCAGCGGCGAGTTGCGGCTATTTAGAACCTCATATTCCTCCGGATGATCGGCGCCCAGGGCGCGCAAGCGGTCATGCACGTCTTCGCGCCCAACGAGGACGGGGATGCCGTAGCCGCCTTGCTTGAAGGCAATTGCGGCGCGAAGGACATTCTCCTCCTCGCCTTCCGCGAACAATACCTTTTTCGGGTTTGCCTTGGCGGCCTCGAATGCCATGCTGAGCGCCGATGCAGTCGGATTGAGGCGTGCGCGAAGCTGGCGGCGATAGGCCTCGAAATCGGCGATGGGACGCTGTGCGCAACCGCTTTCCATCGCCGCCTTGGCGACCGCGACCGGGATGATTTCAATGAGGCGCGGATCGAAGGGAGCGGGGATGATGTAATCGGGACCGAAGGAGTGGGCGGTTCCGCCATAAGCCGCGGCCACCTCTTCGGGCACCGCCTCGCGAGCCAGCGCGGCAAGCGCATGGGCGGCGGCGATCTTCATCTCGTCGTTAATCCCGGTCGCCCGAACATCGAGCGCTCCGCGAAAAATGAAAGGGAAGCCAAGGACGTTATTGACCTGGTTCGGATAATCCGAGCGTCCCGTCGCGATGATTGCGTCAGGGCGAACGGCCCGGGCCTCCTCCGGAAGAATCTCGGGGATGGGGTTGGCCATTGCGAAAATGATCGGCTTTGGCGCCATTGCCTCAACCATATCCGGCTTCAGCGCTCCAGCAGCAGAAAGGCCGAGGAACACGTCAGCCCCTACGAGTGCCTCCTCGAGGCTTCGCGCGTCGGTAGGCACGGCGTGCGCCGACTTGAACTGGTCCATCCCTTCGCGACCGGGGTAGAGGGGCCCCTTGCGGTCGCACATGATGACGTTGTTGTGAGCCACGCCCATCGACTTGATGAGCTCCGTGCAAGCGATCGCCGCCGCCCCGGCGCCGTTGACCACGACCTTGACGTCGGCAAGCGCACGGTCCGTTAGGTGGCAGGCGTTGATCAGGCCTGCGGCGGTGATGATGGCCGTACCGTGCTGGTCGTCATGAAAGACCGGAATGTTCATCCGTTCTTTCAGCGCCTGCTCGATGATGAAGCATTCCGGAGCGGCAATATCCTCGAGATTGATTCCGCCGAAGGTCGGCTCGAGCAGCTCGACCGCATCGATGAACCGCTGCGCATCCGCGGTATCGAGCTCAAGGTCGATCGAATCTACGTCAGCGAAGCGTTTGAACAGGACCGCCTTGCCTTCCATTACCGGCTTGGAGGCAAGCGCTCCCAAGTTCCCTAGGCCGAGAATTGCGGTGCCGTTGGAAATAACCGCGACGAGGTTGCCCTTCGCAGTCAAATCGTAGGCTTTCCCAGGATCCTCGGCGATCATTTCGACCGGGACGGCTACACCGGGCGAATAAGCGAGGCTCAGGTCCCGCTGGGTCGCCATGGGCTTGGACGCGACGATCTCGATTTTCCCGGGCCGGCCACGGGCGTGGAAATCGATCGCCTCGTCCCGAGTGAATTTGACGTTGCTTTCGCTCAACTGCCTCTCCTTGGGCGAGCGCTTTAGCGGCCTTTTGGCACTAGAGTCACCCTCGCTTGGGCGCGGCTTTGCCGCTAGCAAGCAATGGATGGCCCGCTCCGACGCCCAGACTCCGATGATGCAGCAATATCATCGCCTCAAGGCCGAGGCGGCAGACGCCCTGCTATTCTATCGAATGGGCGACTTCTTCGAGCTGTTCTTCGATGACGCCAAAGCGGCGGCCGCCTGCCTCGACATCGCGCTGACGAAACGCGGCGCCGATGGCGGCGAGCCGGTGCCGATGTGCGGAGTTCCGGTCCATGCCGCGGAATCCTACCTCGCCCGGCTTATCAAGGGCGGCTTTTCCGTCGCCATTGCCGAGCAGACCGAGAGCCCAGCGGAAGCCCGCAAGGCGCGAGGGTCGAGAGCGCTGGTCGAACGCGCCATCGTCCGGCTGGTCACTCCGGGAACGCTGACCGAAGAAGCACTGCTGGCTCCGTCGGCGGACAATTGGCTGGCCGCCGTCGCATCGGCGGGGGACGACTGGGCAATCGCCGCCGCAGATATTTCGACCGGCCGGTTCGAACTCGTCCACTGCGGGACCCGTGAACTGAAAAGCGAGCTGGCGCGTCTCGACCCGGCCGAGACCATCGCCGATTCGCGCGTGCCAGGGATCGATACGAGGGTGGGCAAAGGCGGCTTCGACAGCCTGACCGGCGAGCGGGCACTCAAGGCACGGTTCGCGGTCGCGACGATCGACGGCTTCGGCGAATTGAGCCGCGCAGAACTGGCCGCCGCGGGCGGGCTGCTGGCGTATCTGGATGCCACCCAGAAGGAAGCCGCGACCTTCCTGTCGGCTCCGCGAAGGATCGCCCGCAGCGCTCATGTGGCGATCGACCACGCGACACGCGACAGCCTTGAGATCTGCCGCTCTGCACAGGGCGAGACGCGCGGAAGCCTGTGGCACGAAGTGGATCGCTGCGTCACTGCGGCCGGCCGGCGGATGCTCGCTAGCGATTTGTCAGCTCCACTGACCGATCGGCGTAGTATCGAAGCGCGCCTAGCGCTGGTCCAGCATTTCCATGAGAATATCGCCCGTCGCGCCCGGGTTCGCGAAGCACTGAAAGCCATGCCCGACATCGGCCGCGCAATCGGCAGATTGATCGCGGGACGGGGGAGCCCGCGCGACTTGGGCCAGCTTCGCGACGGACTCCTCGCCGCAGCGGCGCTTCGCGACGAGTGGAGCGCGGGCGGCTCGCTGCCCGACCTTCTGACTCAAATCCTTCCCCGTCTTGGAGGTCACGCGACCGTTACCGATCAGCTAGCCATTGCGCTGGTCGAGAGCCCACCGATCGAGGCGGCCAAGGGCGGCTACATCGCCGAAGGCTATGACCCGGCACTCGACGCGTTGCGCGCAGCGGCGTCGGACGGGCGCCGCGCAATCGCCGCGTTGGAAGCCCGCTACCGCGAAGCGACGGGCATTGCCTCGCTACGCATCCGGCACAATGCCGTACTCGGCTATCACGTCGAAGTATCGTCAAAGCATGCCGACCGGCTGATGGCTCCGGACAGCGGTTTCACGCACCGCCAGACTCTGGCTGGAGCCGTGCGCTTCAATTCGCCCGACCTTCATGCCGAGGCCGCGCGGGTGGTTGAAGCCGGCGCGCACGCACTTGCAGCAGAGGCATCGCACCTTGATCAGCTCGTCGCGCAAGCGGTCGAGCGGCGAGACGCCATTGCCGAGACCGCGGATTCAATCGCTAGGATCGACGTCGCCGCCGGCAATGCCGAACGCGCGGCCGAAGGCGGCTGGACGCTCCCTTCGCTGGACGAGCAGCCCTGCCTGGAGATCGAAGGCGGCCGTCACCCCGTTGTCGAACGCGCCCTTGCCGACCAGGGCGAGCCGTTCGTCGCCAACGATGTCGCGCTCGGTCCTGCTGACAGGCTGTGGCTCATCACCGGCCCGAACATGGGCAGGAAAGTGGATTTCC
>Ga0247828_10000566_pt1 | contig 12309 bp, 10 predicted proteins | sample 12C_Control_Day3_FD_192425 | JGI IMG/M metagenome (GOLD analysis project Ga0247828, IMG submission 192425) | Soil microbial communities from agricultural site in Penn Yan, New York, United States - 12C_Control_Day3 | ecosystem: Environmental > Terrestrial > Soil > Agricultural land | place... | reverse complement strand
GCTCCCAGCGCATGGAGCGTCAACAAGTTCAACGCGCCGAGCGCCCTCAGCGCATCGAGCGTCAGCAGGTCCAGCGTGCGGAACGTCCGCAGCGCGTCGATCGTCAGCGCATTGAGCGCGCAGAACGAACGCAACGCGTGGACCGTCAACCGCGGATCGAGCGTGCCGACCGCGCTCAGCGGGTCGAACGCCAACATATCCAGAAGGCTGAACGTCGCAGCGTCGAGCGCCTTGAGCGCCGCCCGGCCATTGCCCGCCAAGATCGGGGGGCGATCGACCGGGTAAGCGCCCGCGAAACTCAGCGGGAATTGCCGGCACGGTTCGTTGCTCGCGACGATCGCCAGCTAGCGCGCATGTTCAACGATCGGCCGATGCGGGCGATGAAGATCAGGAATGACCGACGCATTATCGCGATCGGAGACCGGATCGATCCTGCGCGCTTCTCGAGCACGATTCCGAACGTCTATCGGACGCGCTATTACGATACGCCGGACTATTATTATCGTTACGACGATGATCTCGGCTATCTCTACCGGATTGATCGCGACGATGATTTCGTCCGCGCCATGATCCCGCTGTTTGGCGGCTATGGCATCGGCGATCCGTGGCCGAATACCTATTACAGCAGCTATGTGCCGGCTGGGTATCGTTCGCTCTATTACGATACGCCCGACTATTATTATCGCACCGACGGCTACGGCATCTATCGGGTCAACGCGGGAACGCAGTTGATCGCGGGGCTCGTCGCCTTGCTCGGCGGACAGGGTTTCGGCGTCGGCCAGATGCTTCCGCTCAGCTATGGCGCCTACAATGTGCCGATGGCCTATCGCTCGACCTATTATGATCGGGACGACGCCTGGTATCGCTATGGCGACGGCTTCATCTACGAAGTCGACCCGTACAGCCGCCGGATCGATGCGCGCTATCCGCTCTACGGCGCGGGGTATGACTATATGGTCGGACAGCCGTGGCCGGCGGCCTATCCCGGCTACAACGTGCCGATGGCATACCAGCCGCTCTATTACGATACGCCGCAAAATCAGTATCGCTACGCTAATGGCGGAATCTACCAGGTCGATCCCACGACACAGGTGATCCAGGCGCTCGTAGCACTTGTCAGCGGCCAACCGATGGCGATCGGCCAGCAGCTTCCGGCAGGCTATGGCACGTACAACGTCCCGCTCGCCTACCGGGATCGCTATTATGACAGCAACGACGCCTGGTATCGTTACGCCGACGGCTATGTTTACCAGGTCGACCCGGGGACGGGGCTAATCGCAGAGTCCTTCCCGATCTACGCCTGATCGGAAACCGTTCGAGGTAAAATGGGCAGCGGCGTGCAACATGCGCCGCTGCCTTGCCATGTCCAGTCGGCTTGGCCATTCCGTCGCCTGAAGAAGGGCGGGGAGGATGATGCGCGTTCTGGTGACGGGTGCAGCGGGGCTGATCGGTAGCGGAGTCGCGGCGCGTCTTCGCCAGGATCATGACGTCACTGGCCTCGATCTCCTGGCCGGGCCAGAAGTGCAGGTCGTCGGCAACTGCTTCGATGTGGCTGAGTGGCGGCAAGCGGTTGGTCAATTCGATGCGGTCGTCCATGTCGCGGCATTGCATGCCCCACATGTCGGCGAGCGCAGCAGTGTCGACTTCAGCAAAACCAATGTCGAGGCGACGTCACGCCTGCTCGATCTTGCGATTGATTCGGGCGCCAGCCATTTCGTGCTGACGAGCACGACCTCACTATATGGCCATGCCCTGGAATCGAACGGGCAGGCAGTGTGGGTCGACGAGGAACTTCAGCCGCAACCCCGGGACATCTACGACGAGACGAAGCTTCAGGCTGAAGAACTTGTCGCGTCGGCCGGAAACGCACTCAACGTGACGTCACTCAGAATGTCGCGCTGCTTTCCCGAAGCGGCTGACGTCATGGCCTGGTACCGGCTCAATCGCGGCGTGGATCGGCGCGACGTGGCGGAGGCGCATGCCTTGGCTCTTAAGCGGCAAGGACCGCCCGCTACCTTCGTCATCAGCGCCGCCACGCCCTTCCGGCGAGAGGATTGCGCGCAGCTGGTTGCTGACGCACCTGCCGTGATTGAACGTCGCTGCCCCGGATTGATCGACCGGATGACTGGCAAAGGCTGGCGTCCGCCACAGTCAATCGACCGAGTTTACGACGCCAGTACCGCACGTGAATTGGGCTTTTCACCCCGGCATGGCATCGAATCCGCCATCGCCGGCGACTGGGATCCGTTTCCGGCGCGCTGACGCCACGTCTTGCCGCAATGCAGCAAGAACCGTATCTGCCACCCTATGACATCGATGAACGACATCCGCCGCAGCTTCCTCGACTATTTCGAGAAGAATGGTCACGCGCGGGTGCAATCGGCCCCGCTGGTTCCGCACAACGACCCCACCCTGATGTTCGTCAACGCGGGCATGGTTCCGTTCAAGAACGTCTTCACCGGCCTCGAGACGCGGCCCTATTCGACCGCGGTCAGCAGCCAGAAGTGCGTTCGCGCCGGCGGCAAGCACAATGACCTCGACAATGTCGGCTATACGTCGCGGCATCACACATTCTTCGAAATGCTCGGGAATTTCTCCTTCGGCGACTATTTCAAGGAACAGGCGATCCACCACGCCTGGACCTTGATCACCAAGGAATGGGGCCTCGATCCCGACCGCCTGACGGCCACCGTCTATCACACCGACGACGAGGCGTTTGACCTGTGGAAGAAGGTCGCCGGCCTTCCCGACAGCCGCATCATCCGAATTCCTACCAAGGATAATTTCTGGGCGATGGGCGACGATGGCCCCTGCGGACCTTGCTCGGAGATATTCTTCGACCATGGCGACCACATCCCCGGTGGCCCACCAGGCTCGCCCGACGAGGATGGCGATCGGTTCGTCGAGATATGGAACCTGGTGTTCATGCAGTTCGAGCAGGCGGCAGGCGAGATCGTCTCCGAGCTGCCGAAGAAAAGCATCGATACCGGCATGGGTCTCGAACGCGTCGCAGCGGTGCTGCAGGGCGTTCACGACAATTATGACACCGACACGTTCAAGGCGCTGATCGCGGCCAGCGAGGAGCTAACCAAAACCCGCGCCGAGGGCGACCAGCAAGCCAGCCATCGCGTCATTGCCGACCATCTTCGTGCCTCCGGCTTCCTGGTGTCCGATGGGGTGCTGCCGGCCAACGAGGGCAGGGGATATGTTCTTCGACGCATCATGCGCCGCGCGATGCGCCACGCTCACCTGCTTGGCGCCAAGGAGCCGCTGATGTGGCGGCTCGTGCCGGAACTGGTGTCGGAAATGGGCAGCGCCTATCCGGAGCTCGTCCGCGCCCAGCCGCTGATCGAGGCGACTCTGCTCCAGGAGGAGACCCGCTTCCGCCAGACCTTGGCCAATGGCCTCAAGCTTCTCGACGAAGCGACAGCGGATCTTGCCGAAGGCGGTACCCTTCCGGGCGCGACCGCGTTCAAGCTCTACGATACCTTCGGCTTCCCCTACGACCTCACCGAGGACGCCCTGCGCGCTCGCGGTTTGGCCGTTGATCGGGAAGGTTTCGATGCTGCCATGGCGGAGCAGAAGGCCCAGGCTCGCGCGGCCTGGAAAGGATCCGGCGAGAAAGCGTCGGACGAACTATGGTTCGACCTTTCTGAAGAACTCGGGTCGACCGAATTCATCGGCTATTCGACCCATGAAGGCGAGGGCGTCGTGCTTGCCATCCTGCGTGATGGTGATCGAGTCGATGACGCAAATGAAGGCGAGACGGTCACCATCCTGATGAACCAGACGCCTTTCTACGGGGAAAGCGGCGGACAGGTTGGTGATGCCGGAAAACTGACTTCCCTCAATGGTTTCGTTGGTGAAGTTGAGGATACGTCGAAGCCACTTGGTAAGCTGCATGCGTTGCGCACGCGCGTTGCGAAGGGCCAGGTGAGCGTCGGCAACACGCTGCATCAAGTGGTCGACGTCGAGCGTCGGACCCAGATCCGTGCCAATCATAGCGCTACTCACCTGCTGCATGCAGCGCTCCGCGAACGGCTTGGCGGCCATGTGACGCAAAAGGGGAGCCTCGTTGCCCCTGACCGCCTGCGCTTCGACTTTTCGCATCCCAAGGCGCTTTCGCCTGAGGAAATCGCCGCCATCGAGGGCGATGTGAATGCGGAAATTCGCTCCAACGAGCCGGTTTCGACGCGACTGATGACCCCGGACGAGGCCGTGAATGCCGGCGCCTTGGCGCTGTTCGGCGAGAAATATGGCGATGAAGTGCGCGTGCTCAGCATGGGCCGAGGCAACGAACGCCGATACTCGGTGGAGCTGTGTGGCGGCACCCATGTCACGGCGACTGGAGATATCCAGTTGCTCAAGATCATCAGCGAAAGTGCCGTTTCTTCTGGCGTTCGCCGTATCGAGGCGCTGACCGGCGAAGCCGCCCGGCAATGGCTCAACCATCGCGACGAGACGCTTAGGGAGGCCGCCTCCGCGCTGAAAGCTTCTCCGGACGAGGTACCGGCACGTGTTGCAGCGCTCGTAGAGGACCGCCGCCGGCTCGAGCGTGAGCTGGCTGAGGCCAAGAAGGCGCTGGCAATGGGCGGCGGAGGGAAGGCTGCAGCTGCTGGTCCGGAGCAGGTCGGTGGCCATGCTTTCCTGGGGCAAGTCGTCGACGGCCTGGACCCCAAAGGACTTCGCGGAGAAGTCGACGGAATGAAGCAGCGCCTCGGAAGCGGGGTCGCTGCGCTTGTTGCGGTTAACGAAGGCCGGGCCAGCGTCGCCGTGGGCGTCACCGATGACCTCTCCGGGCAAGTTAGCGCAGTCGAGCTGGTCAAGGCGGCTGTGGCTGCACTTGGCGGGCAGGGTGGTGGCGGACGGCCCGACATGGCGCAGGGCGGCGGCCCCGACGGCGCCAAGGCCAATGACGCGCTACAGGCAGTCCGCGAAGCGTTGGAGAAGGTCGCGGCCTAGTGGAGCCGGCTATCATCTGAGCATGCGGGGTTCATGCCTTCGGCTTGGCGGCGTCCCTCAGGCGGCGACGGCCGAGGCTCGGTTCGACCTCCAACCGACCCGCTTTCATGATCGAGGCGCGAAGTTCGCTCCGCTTTTCGTGGATCGAGGCAATGACCGGACCCATGGCGACGCCGATGTCGACCAGAACGGCCTCGCTGAGCTGAAGCGAGGCTTCGAGGGTTTCCGGGACCGCATCGGTCACTCCAGCGCGGTAAAGTGCAGCCGCATGATCCGTGTCGCGGGCACGAGCGATGATCGGAAGCGCGGGATGCTCATGCCTCAGCCGCTTGGCGAGGCGTGCCGTCAGCACGGGATCGTCCATGGTCAGAACTACTGCGGCGACATGATCCAGCCGCAATTTTTCGATCAGTTCCTTTCTTGAGACATCCCCGTAAAGTACGGAATATCCGGCCTTTCTTGCTTCAGCAAAGCTGTCGATATCACTGTCGACTGCCAAGTATGGGCGGCCATGCTGCCGCAGCATGTCTGCGATCATCTGCCCGACGCGACCAAAGCCGAAAATTACGGTCCTGCCCGCCGTAACCTCGACTTCTTGGTCCTTCAGTTCTGAATGTCGAACCCTGCTGGCCATGAACCGCCCGAAGCTTGCAAGCAAAGGCGTCAGGGTAAGCCCAATTGCCGTCGCGGCGGACCAGAATCCAACCGTTTCAGCACTGAGAATTCCGGCAAGCCCGGCAGCACCCAGCACGATCAGCGTCGTTTCCGACGGACTTGCCATCATGATCCCGGTTTCGCGCGCGACCGCGGCTGGAGCGCCGGCCATTTTCAGCAATACGCCGGTTACGATCGCCTTTACGAGGATCACCGCCGCCAGCGCGCCCAGCAGGGCGGGCCAACCGGTTATCAGGCTGCCGACATCGATCCTCATTCCGACGGTAATCAGGAAGACGCCAAGCGCGAGGCCCTTGAACGGTTCAACGACGACCTCGACCTCGTTGCGATATTCGGTTTCGGCGATGACGAGCCCTGCGACCAGCGCCCCAAGGATTGGGGACAAGCCGACCGAAGCCGTGACGGTCGCCGACAGGATTACCACCAAGAGAGAGATAGCGAGAAACAGTTCGGGCTTTTTCGATCGTGCGGCCTGGGCGAACAAGGCAGGGAGCATGAAGCGGCCGACCACCAGGATGGCGACGATGACCAGGACTCCCTGGAGCGCGATTACACCGAGTCCGCTTGCCGCCTTTCCCGCGGCGCCCACCAGGAACAGCATGGGGACCAGCGCCAGATCCTCGAACAGAAGCATGGCAAGCGCTGCACGGCCCACCTGGCTTTGCGTTCCGGAAATTGGCAGGACCAGCGCAGTCGACGACATTGCCAGCGCCAGGGAAAGCCACAGCGCCGACTCCACGGGCCAACCGAACAAGACGAGCGCTCCGCCGATAAGCACGGCAGTACCAAGCAGTTCCGCCGCGCCGATCCCAAACACCATCTTCCGCATCGACACCAATCGCCGGAAACTCAGTTCCAGGCCGATCGAAAAGAGCAGGAGGACGATGCCGAGCTCGGCGAAGGGCTCTATCCCTTCCGGGTCGGTAATGGAGACCCAGTCCAGCCAGGGATACTGCCCCGTCAATGCGCCCAGTCCGAACGGCCCGGCAATGATCCCGACGAGGATGAAGCCGATAACCGGATTGACCTTGAACCGGGCAAAGGTGGGAATGACGATTCCCGCAGCGCCCAGGATGGTCAGCGCGTCGCTAAGCGCCGGGGTAATGTGGAACTCGCCAGCCATGCCTCCCTTGAAGCATGGCGCGGCGCGGCTGTCACCGGCGCCGATCGAATCTTTGGCCTGTCCTACGTGGGCGGCAGCTGGCATCTGACGTCATGACGCCGATCCGCGCGAACTGCTGATCACCAAACAATCGATAAGGTCACTAAGCTCGCACGAAAATGCGCCTTACCCTGAGACTTTAGTGACCTTAAGCGAGGTTCAGGCCGCAACGCCCTCTTCAACCATGGCGGCTTCGAGGTTCTCGCGGATCGCTTCGAAGAACTGCTCAGTCGTCATCCAGGCCTGTTCCGGGCCGACCAGCAGCGCGAGATCCTTGGTCATCTTGCCGCTCTCGACCGTCTCGATGCAGACGCGCTCCAGCGTTTCGGCGAAGCGGACAACTTCCGGCGTGTCGTCGAGGCGACCGCGGAACTTGAGACCGCCTGTCCAGGCGAAGATCGACGCGATCGGGTTGGTCGACGTCGCCTTGCCCTGCTGGTGCTGGCGGTAGTGGCGAGTGACGGTACCGTGCGCGGCTTCCGCCTCGACAGTCTTTCCGTCCGGGGTCATCAGGACCGACGTCATCAGGCCAAGCGAGCCGAAGCCCTGCGCAACCTGGTCCGACTGCACGTCGCCGTCATAATTCTTGCAGGCCCAGACGAACTTGCCGCTCCACTTGAGGGCGGATGCGACCATGTCGTCGATCAGGCGGTGCTGATATTCGATCCCGGCCTTCTCGAACGCTGCCTTGAATTCGGCGTCGTAGATCTCCTGGAAGATGTCCTTGAAGCGGCCGTCATAGGCCTTGAGGATCGTATTCTTGGTCGACAGGTACACCGGCCAGCCGCGCTGCAAACCGTAGTTGAGGCTGGCGCGGGCAAAGTCGCGGATCGAATCGTCGAGATTGTACATCCCCATGGCGACGCCAGCGGCAGGGAAGTCGAAGATCTCATGTTCGATCACTTCGCCATTCTCGCCAACCCACTTGATGGTCAGCTTGCCCTTGCCCGGCACCTTGAAATCGGTCGCCTTGTACTGGTCGCCGAACGCGTGACGTCCGACGACGATCGGATCGGTCCAGCCGGGGATGAGCCTCGGCACGTTCTGGATGACGATCGGTTCGCGGAAGATTGTGCCGCCAAGGATGTTGCGGATCGTGCCGTTCGGCGATTTCCACATCTTCTTGAGGCCGAATTCCTCGACGCGCTGCTCGTCGGGCGTGATCGTGGCGCATTTGACGCCGACGCCATATTGCTTGATCGCCTCGGCGGCCTCGATCGTGATCTTGTCCTCGGTCTCGTCGCGCTTCTCGACGCCAAGATCGTAATATTTCAGGTCGATATCGAGATAGGGCAGGATCAGCTTTTCGCGGATCCACTGCCAGATGATGCGGGTCATCTCGTCGCCGTCGAGTTCGACGACCGGGTTCTTCACCTTGATCTTGGCCATTTCGATTTCCTGTGCCGGGATTTGCTGTTGGGCCGCGCCTTAGGCAGTCGTTTCGCGATAGGCAACCATCGCGCATTGCCCCTCGTTACGCTTGTCCCTAAGGAACGGCGCCATGGCAGAACTCGACAAGCCCAACAGCCACCTGACGACCGTCAAATGGCGCTTTCCCTCGGTCCATCCCGAGGGTCGCAAATTTACCCTGATCGCGGGTTTCCTGGCGCTGATCGGTTTCCAGGGCCCCGATATTATCGGATGGCTTCTCGTCGGGCTGACGATCTGGGTTGCCGCGTTTTTCCGCGACCCGGTCCGGACTACGCCGGTGGATCCCAAGCTGATTATCGCGCCAGCGGACGGACTGGTGACGATGGTCAAGCGGGTTGCTGCGCCGCTGGAACTGGCGGGCGAAGGCGGCCTGACCGGTGAATTCACCCGCGTTTCGATTTTCATGAGCGTATTCGATGTCCACATCAATCGCTCGCCGATCGCAGGCACGGTGCGCCGGATCGCCTATGTGCCGGGCAAGTTCCTCAACGCCGATCTCGACAAGGCAAGCGAGGACAACGAACGGCAACATTTCCTGGTCGAGCGTGACGACGGCGTTGCAATTGGCTTCACGCAAATCGCGGGATTGGTCGCGCGCCGCATCATGTCATTTGTCAAGGAAGGTGACCGTGTCGAGGCCGGAGAGCGGATCGGCCTGATCCGCTTTGGCAGCCGCGTCGATGTCTTCCTTCCCGCCGGTACCGGATCGCAGGTGCTGCTCGGCCAACGCACCATCGCTGGCGAGACGATTTTGGGCGAACTGGGATCAGATCCGCAGCGTGGCGGTATTAGCCAGTGAGCGACGGGGACCGAGGCGGCTTTCCAATCCGGGCCTTCGTGCCCAATGCGATTACAGCCCTGGCCCTTTGTTTCGGCCTGACCGGAGTTCGCTTCGGAATCACCGGCGAATGGCCGCAGGCACTGGCCTGTATCGTTGGGGCAGGCGTGCTCGACGGCTTCGACGGACGGATCGCGCGGCTATTGAGGGCACAAAGCAAGTTCGGTGCCGAGCTCGACAGCCTGTCGGACAATATCGCCTTCGGTACAGCTCCGGCGCTGATCATTTTCCTGTGGTCGCTGCAGGAAGCGCCCAGGTTTGGCTGGATCGCGGCATTGGCGCTCGCAGTCTGCTGCGCCCTGCGTCTCGCGCGGTTCAATGCCCGCATCGATGCCGATTTCCAACCGCACAAGTCTGCGGGCTTCAATACGGGCGTACCGGCGCCGGTGGGGGCGGGGTTGGCGTTCGTGCCGATCTATCTTTGGCTGATCACAGGAAACGAGCTGTTCCGCGATTGGGCGCTTGTGCTGCCCTGGACCCTGTTTATTGCGCTGCTGATGATCTCCAGCGTTCCCACTTACACTTGGGGATCTATCCGCATCCGCCGTGGTTGGCGCTTGTTCGCCCTGGCCGGTGTTGCGCTATTGGGCGCAGCGCTACTCAACGCACCATGGATGACCTTGCTGGCTATTTCGGTGATCTATCTCGCGGTGCTGCCGTTCAGCATCACCAGCTATGCCAAGGTCAAGCGGCGGCGCGCAGCCCAGGCTGCCACATCGGCTCCAGCTTCATCTCCGTACGCCGCGGATTGAAGCGGATGGTGATGGGCCGGCCTTCGGTCGGTCCGGCTTTCCAGCTATGGCCTTCTAGGGCCGCGATGACCTTGCTGGCGTCACGTCTAACGACATCGACAACGAACGTAAGAATGAAGCCGAAGAGGGCGATCGTGAGAGCGATTCCAAGCATTGAGCTATCCCTTCAATCCATCGATTGACTGTCATGTTCTTTAAATGTTCCGCTTTCGTCAAGCCATTTCGTTCTTATAATGTTCTTATTTGGGTCAAGCGCTTGATATCCCACGCTTCATCTTGTAGGGGCCCCGGCATTCCACAGGTGGAACCACCATACCGGTGCCGGCCAATTGGCCGGTGACAAGGTTCCACCGAGGCTTAACCGGAGGAGATATCCCTATGGCGACCAATGTCGTCACGATGCAGCAATTGCTCGAAGCTGGCGCCCATTTCGGCCACCAGACCCACCGCTGGAACCCGCGGATGAAGCCGTACATCTTCGGCGACCGCAACGGCGTTCACATCATCGATTTGTCGCAGAGCGTTCCGTTGTTCGCTCGTGCGCTCGACTTCGTCCAGCAGACCGTCGCCCGCGGCGGCAAGGTGCTGTTCGTCGGCACGAAGCGCCAGGCGCAGGACGCAGTGGCTGAAGCTGCCCGCACGTCGGGCCAGCATTTCGTCAACCATCGCTGGCTCGGTGGCATGCTGACCAACTGGAAGACCATTTCCAATTCGATCAAGCGCTTCAAGAGCCTTGAAGAGCAGCTGACGGGTGACACCGCCGGTCTCACCAAGAAGGAAGTGCTCCAGCTGACCCGCGAGCGCGACAAGCTTGAAAACAGCCTTGGCGGCATCCGTGACATGGGCGGCCTGCCCGACGTCATGTTCGTCATCGACACGAACAAGGAAGAGCTGGCGATCAAGGAAGCGAATGTCCTGGGCATCCCGGTCATCGCGATCCTGGACAGCAACTCGAACCCGCAGGGCATCGCTTTCCCGGTCCCGGGCAACGACGACGCCAGCCGCGCCATCCGCCTCTACTGCGACGCGATCGCGGGCGCTGCCAATACCGGCAAGTCCGGTGGCGCTGCGGCTCGCGGCGAAGACATCGGCGCGATGGCCGAGCCGCCGGCGGAAGCCGCGCTCGAGGCTTAAGCCCTCACGCGAACGAAGTTCTGGGCGCGTCGCGGAGGGCTTGGGCTTTCCGCGACGCGTCCCATTTTCCCATTTGGAGGATTTAACATGGCTGAGATCACCGCCGCTTCGGTGAAGGAACTGCGCGAGCGCACCGGCGCCGGCATGATGGACTGCAAAAAGGCTCTGGCCGAGAATAATGGCGACATGGAAGCGTCGGTCGATTGGCTGCGCGCCAAGGGCCTTGCAGCTGCCGCCAAGAAGGCTGGCCGTACCGCCGCTGAAGGCCTTGTTGGTGTTGCTGTCGAAGGCACCAAGGGAGCGGTCGTCGAGGTCAACTCGGAAACCGACTTCGTCGCCAAGAACGAGCAGTTCCAGGAGTTCGTCCGCAATGTTTCGACGCTGGCTCTCCAGTCCACTGGCGACGTCGAGGCGCTGAAGACCGCTGCCTATCCGACCGGCGGCACTGTCGAAGAGAAGCTGACCGATAACATCGCCACGATCGGCGAGAACCAGTCGCTGCGCCGCACGGCCCTGCTGCAAGTCAGCGAAGGCGTGGTGGTCAGCTATGTCCACAATGCAGTTGCGCCGGGCATGGGCAAGATCGGCGTGCTGGTCGCGCTGGAGAGCGCTGCGTCGGCCGACGCGCTTCAGGCGCTTGGCAAGCAGATTGCGATGCACATTGCTGCTGCGAACCCGCTGGCGCTGGACGCCGACGGTCTCGACGCCGCGATGCTCGAGCGTGAGCGCGCGATTGCGATCGAGAAGGCCAAGGAAAGCGGCAAGCCGGACAATATCGTCGAGAAGATGGTCGAAGGCTCGATGGCCAAGTTCCGCAAGGAAAATGCCCTGCTGAGCCAGCTGTTCGTAATGGACAGCAAGACCCCGGTTGGCGACGTCGTTGCGGCCGCGGCCAAGGAAGCCGGTTCGCCGATCACGCTGAAGGCGTTCGAGCGCTTCCAGCTCGGCGAAGGCATCGAGAAGGCCGAAAGCGACTTCGCCGCCGAGGTGGCAGCTGCCGCCGGCGTCAAGAAGGACGAACCGGTCGCCTGATTGCGACGCCCACCGCGTTTAAAGGCGGTTGGCAGAGAGGCGGGTGCGCCGTAAGAGCGCATCCGCCTTTCGCGTATCTGGCAAACCTGAAGGAACGAGCTGCCCATGACCCGACCTCGCTTTCACCGCATCCTGCTGAAGCTGTCGGGTGAGGCGTTGATGGGTCCCAACCAGTTCGGAATCGACCCGGCAACCGTGGCCAGCATGGCTTCAGAAGTCGCCGCGGCAAAGGAAGCGGGTCACGAGCTCTGCCTCGTCGTCGGCGGAGGCAACATTTTCCGCGGCATTGCCGGTGCCGCGCAGGGGTTTGACCGCGCAACCGG
>Ga0247828_10000565_pt1 | contig 12312 bp, 16 predicted proteins | sample 12C_Control_Day3_FD_192425 | JGI IMG/M metagenome (GOLD analysis project Ga0247828, IMG submission 192425) | Soil microbial communities from agricultural site in Penn Yan, New York, United States - 12C_Control_Day3 | ecosystem: Environmental > Terrestrial > Soil > Agricultural land | place... | reverse complement strand
ATTTTACCTTCGTATCGACCGCCGGCGGGGCCTTCCTCGAATGGATGGAGGGCAGAATATTGCCGGGTGTCGCCGCGCTTCAGGGCTAGCCCGGTTGCGACTCGATTCTGGCGGGTCTAGAGCCCGCCGCAAAGCCAAGCATCTTACGCGTAAGGGACTGAAATGACCGCCACCACGACCGCCATCCGCCATCCCGAAATGCTCGAGAAAATCGAGAAGGGTCAGGGCTTTATTGCCGCTCTCGACCAGAGCGGCGGTTCGACGCCGGGCGCGCTCAAGGCCTATGGCGTCGGCGAGGATGCATATTCAAACGAGGCGGAGATGTTCGACCTCGTGCATCAGATGCGCAGCCGCATCATTACCGCGCCGTCATTCGGTGGCGGCAAGGTAATCGGCGCGATCCTGTTCGAAAAGACGATGGACGGCAGTGCCAGCGGCAAGCCGGTCCCCGAATTGCTGTGGGACCGCGGCGTGGTTCCCTTCCTGAAGGTCGACAAGGGCCTGGCCGACGAGGCCGACGGCGTCCAGCTGATGAAGCCCAATCCAGACCTCGAAGCGCTGCTCGACCGTGCCAATGCCAAGGGCGTGTTCGGCACCAAGATGCGTTCAGTCATCAAGCTGGCCAACCCGGCAGGCATCGCTGCAGCAGTCGCCCAGCAGTTCGACGAAGCCAAGCGCATCCTTGCCAAGGGCCTGATGCCGATCATTGAGCCGGAGGTGTCGATCAAGAGCCCTGAGCGCGACGCCGCGGACCGCATCATGCTTGCCGAGATCGAAAAGCAGCTCGACGCGTTGCCGGAGGGCGAAAAGGTGATGCTGAAGCTGACAATTCCGGCCGAGGCCGGCCTGTTCCAGCCGCTGGTCGATCATCCGAAGGTGCTGCGCGTTGTTGCGCTGTCAGGCGGTTTCAGCCGCGAAGAGGCTTGCGCCGAGCTGGCCAAGAACCCGGGCATGATCGCGAGCTTTAGCCGCGCGCTGCTATCGGACCTTCGCGCCGGTCAGAGCGATGAGGAGTTCGATCGTACCCTTGGGACCGCGATCGACGAAATTCACGCTGCTTCGGTAGCGTAACTTGAGGGGCGGTCGTCGCCCCTCGGCCAACCCATTGCAGACAGGGCTCCGGATGGCGATAGTGCCGCCAACCGGGGGTGCCGCAATGCTGGGACTGCGCCAACTAACCGACGATCAGAAGAAAAACGTCCGCCACTGGGGGATGGAATTCGTCGTCGTTGTTATAAGCGTGCTGCTCGCGCTGTGGTTGCAGCAATGGGGCGAGCGTCGGCAAGAGCGGGCGAACATGCAGGCGGCCGAGGATGCGATCCACGACGAGCTGCGCGCAGCGTTAAGCAGTCTCATTTGGCGCGAGGCAGTCAGCCAGTGTCACATCGATCGAGCGAAATTGCTGCAGTCGAAACTTGTGAGTGGCGGCAGCAACTGGCCCGGCCTCAACGAGAATGCGCTCGCCCTCCAGATGAAGGGCATCATGCTGAGCTCGGTAACGCCGAGCGTTTACCAGCGGCCCGTCGAACCGCTTACGAACGCGGCCTGGACCTCTGCACTGGCGACTGGCGCGCTTGCGCCCATGGACAGGGAGAGGTTTGGCAAGCTCGTCGGACTTTATTCGCAGATCGACTTGATGCGTTCTGCCCGAGACCGCGAGGACGTGGCTGCTGCCGCACTTTCCCCATTGGGGAACCCGCTGACGTTGACCCCGGAAATCCGAGCACGGATGCTTGAAGCCATCTATCAGGTCGATCGCAGCCGCTTCACTTTCGGCCTGGTCAACTCACGGGATTTCGCATCGGAAATGCGCGCCCTTGGCTGGGACGACGCAAAGGAGATGGATCGGATAATCGTGCAAGAGGCAAAGGAAGCGGAAGCAGAAGGGTACAAGTGGCGACCTTGCGTCACTCCGGCCCGTAACCCCTTCAAGCCGGCTTAAGCCGAAATTGGCTAAGCCCCGCTTTGGAGACCGAAGGTAAAATGATATGCGCGCGGATCGATCTCGCCCGGCGCAGTTTTCTGCGGTTCGGCCGCGATCAGGGTTACACGATATTGATCAACGGCCTGCGCGACCCCGAGTTCGAAATCGCGGATCTGGGTCCAGCCGGGACCATTCATTCTGGCTCGCACGACAAGCCTTCCTGCCCAGACACATTGTACCTGGGTCGGGCAGCGGCTGTCTTCAACCACCTCGATCGGACGAATCTTCAGCTCGTTCAATATAGCGACTTGCCCAAGGCCAGCGATCGGACCGGCGCTTGTCGGCGGCACGGTCGCGCAGGCCGTGAGGGTGAAGGCGATGAGCGCGGAAAATGCTTTCATTGGACGAAACTTCCCCTTTCGCTAATGAGCGCGTCATGAACGAAGACGTTACGATTGACGATGAGGCCGACCTATCGATCTTTCCGCCCCCGGTGCGGACGGATCCCTGCGAGCTTTATCTGATCAGCCCGCAGGATGTCGGCGGGAATTTCCCCGATCGCCTGAAAGCCGCGCTTGCGGGCGGTCCGGTCGCCGCGTTCCAGCTTCGCGTGAAAGACATCGACAGTCATGAACTGGCGCGGCTGGCCGAACCGCTGCAGCGGATCTGCGCCGATCATGACGTCGCCTTCATCGTCAATGACAGCGTCAGCCTTGCGAAGCGCCTGGATGCCGATGGCGTGCACCTTGGCCAGTCCGATGGCGACGCCCGGGAAGCGCGCGCGATCCTTGGCCCGTCCAAGCAGATCGGAGTCACCTGCCATGCCAGCCGCCACTTGGCGATGGACGCGGGCGAAGCGGGCGCTGATTATGTCGCGTTCGGCGCATTTTATCCGACTTTGACGAAGCCAAGCGAACATCGGCCCGATCCGGCCATCCTGAGCTGGTGGGCGGCCTTGTTCGAGATTCCGTGCGTCGCTATCGGCGGGATCACGCCGGAGAATGCAAAGCCGCTCGTCGACGCAGGCGCGGACTTCATTGCCGTTTGTAATGCTGTTTGGGGGCGGGACGACCCGGCAGGCGAGGTCGCGAAGTTCGCATCGCTGTTCGCCTAAGGTAAAAAAGCAACTAGTCCGTTACGGCGGCGTTCTTGGTCAAAAGCCAAGGAGTATACCCGTGCCGCGTAACATGTATCTGTCGCTCAGCGTCGCCGCCCTTTCCCTCATTCCGCTCTCTGCCTGCAGCATTGAGGAGAAGGGCGAACAAAATGTCGTTCAAGCTCCCGAAGCCAAGCTCGATCCCATGTTGTCGAACGACGACCCTGGGGCAAAACTTGCTGCAGAGGATATGTCACGCCCGCTGATGCAGGCGCAGGTTGTGATGGACCGCCTCGGATTCACTCCGGGCGTAGTCGACGGCAAGATGGGAATGTCGACGAAGAATGCGTTGAAGGGCTTCCAGGAAGCACGCGGATTGCCGATCACCGGCGAGCTCGATCCGGCTACCGCCCAGGCCCTGGCCGAATGGAAGCATATTCCGGCGACGCGCGTCGTGACGATCACGGAGCAGTTCGCCAACGATCAGTTCGTGACTATTCCCAAGGATCGCAAGGATCAGGCGAAGCTTGAAAAAATGGGATATTCCTCGCTGGCCGAGAAGATCGCTGAACGTTTCCATACTACCGATGAGGTGCTGGCCGACCTCAACCCCGAATTGACCGGAGGCGTGGCGCCGGCGGAAGCACAGGCTGGCGGAAACGACAGCGCGCCCAAGCCCAAGCCTTCGATCGACTACAAGGCCGGTATGCAACTGCGCGTTCCGAACATCGGCGCCGACAAGTTCGACCCGGCGTCGGTGAAGGATCCGAAATGGGCCGATACGCTTCGTCTTCTCGGCGTCGGCACGGAACAGCCAAAGGCGGCCAGCCTCGAGGTCGACAAGTCCGATGAGGTGCTGCGCGTCCTCGATGCGGACGGCAAGCTCATCGCCCAGTACACGGCGACGATGGGATCGAGCCAGTTCCCGCTGCCGCTCGGCACCTGGAAGATCCTGGCGGTCGGCCACAATCCGCCTTGGCAATATAATCCGGCGCTGCTCGCCAATGCCGACAAGTCGGATCCGAAGCTGGAGATCCCGTCCGGACCGAACAGCCCGATCGGCGTCGTTTGGCTCGACCTGTCGAAGGAGCATTACGGCATCCATGGAACCGATGAGCCCAGCCACATCGGCCGGGCGGAATCCAACGGATGCATCCGCCTGACCAATTGGGACGCGGCTCGGCTCGCGCAGATGGTCAGTCCGGGCATAAAGGCAGTCTTCAAGGCATGAGCGCTCGCTCCGTCGTCAATCGGTTGGGCTGGGTTGTAGTGACCATCATATTGGTCAGCGCATTCTGGGTCTTTTACTACAACATCGGTCTTGGCGGCGGTGGCGACGAAATCATGGTCGCCGGAGAAAAGAAGGTCGTCGACCCGGAAGGTGCGCCGCCCGTTGTCGTTGCGGAAGCAGTGGTCGTTGGGCCGGCGGGGCTGGCGATACCGGTTGCGGGCGTGAAACCTGGCCAATTGGTCGACACCTTCACTCAGGCAAGGGCCGGCGGCGCTCGCGTACATGACGCAATCGATATCATGGCCGCGACAGGTACGCCGGTCGTGGCTGCGGCCCCGGGCAAGGTGGAGAAGCTGTTCTTCAGCGACGGCGGCGGTGGGATCACGGCCTATGTCCGTTCCGACGACGGACGATGGAGCTATTACTATGCCCACCTCAGCGCTTATGCACCGGGCCTGCGCGAAGGGCAGCAGATGCGGCGCGGGGATCCGGTTGGCTATGTCGGGGCAACCGGCAACGCCAATCCCGCCGGTCCGCACCTCCATTTCGCAATCAACCGGATGAACCCGGGCGAGCAGTGGTGGCAGGGGACGCCGATCAATCCCTATCCGCTGCTTGCCGGAAAGCCCGTTAAAGGCTAGGGGCGGCGCCGATTGGGCGGTTCGCTGCCCCGGCTCTTTTTCATCTCTCTGGCATATAGGCTTTTCCCATGAAGATCAGCGGCGTCGACATTCGTCCCGGCAACATCATCGAATATGAAGGCGGCATTTGGCGCGCCGTGAAGATCCAGCACACCCAGCCCGGCAAGGGCGGTGCCTATATGCAGGTCGAGCTGAAGAACCTCATCGATGGCCGCAAGAACAACGTCCGCTTCCGCTCGGCGGAGACCGTCGAGCGCGTTCGCCTCGACACCAAGGATTTCCAGTTCCTCTACCATGACGGCGACCAGCTCGTGTTCATGGACAAGGAAAGTTACGAGCAGGTGCAGCTGCCCGAGGACCTGATCGGCGAGCCCGCCGCTTTCCTCCAGGACGGCATGGACGTGGTCATGGAGCTTCACGAGGAGCGGCCGATCTCTGTCCAGCTTCCCGATACGGTCGAAGCGACGATCGTCGAGGCCGACGCGGTCGTGAAGGGCCAGACTGCGAGCTCCAGCTACAAGCCCGCGGTGCTCGATAATGGCGTTCGCGTCATGGTCCCACCGCACATCAGCTCCGGCACCCGCATTGTGGTCGACGTCTACGAGCAGACCTACGTCCGGCGCGCCGACTAATGGTTTCCCATTCCGGCCTGATCACCGTCATGACCCGCGCAGCCCGCAAGGCTGCGCCGCGCCTTCGTCGCGACTTCGGCGAAGTCGAGCAGCTGCAGGTGTCCAAGAAAGGCCCGGCCGACTTCGTGTCGATGGCCGACAAGCGGGCCGAGCAGACGATCATCGACGAGCTGCGCAGTGCGCGGCCAGACTGGCGCATCATCTGCGAGGAATCCGGCGAGATCGAAGGCAATCCGGACAAGCCGCGCTGGATCGTCGATCCTCTGGATGGAACGACCAACTTCCTCCATGGCGTTCCTCACTTCGCAATTTCGATTGCGGTCGAGGACAAAACTCCGGCCGGAAAGCCGGAGATCACCCACGGCCTTATCTACCAGCCGCTGACTGACGAGAGCTTCTGGGCCGAAAAGGGCAGAGGCGCATGGCTTCAGGATCGCCGCCTCCGCGTGTCGGCCCGCCGCAATCTCGACGAAGCGCTGATCGGCACGGGCGTGCCCCATTTCGGGCGCGGCAATGTCGCCGACTGGTCGCGCATTTTCGGTGCGATTGCACCCGAAGTCTGCGGCATCCGCCGGCTCGGTTCCGCGGCGCTCGATTTTGCCTGGGTCGCCGCCGGCCGGTTCGACGGATTCTGGGAAGACGACCTCGATATTTGGGACACGGCCGCGGGCTTGCTGCTGGTGAAGGAAGCCGGCGGCTTCGTCACCGACTATCGCGGGCAGGACCGGATGTTCGAGCGCCGCGAATATCTTGCGGCGAACGGCGAACTGCACAGCAAGCTTCACAAGCTGCTGGCCGGGTCATTACGCTAGCCCTTACTGCGAATCATTCTCACTGTTTCAGATGCTTGCCCCTAGCAGGCCAGCATCCTAAAGCGCCGCCAACTTAAGTCACCCTCGGGAGTCTCCACTCTTGGCCGAAGTCGCCGCCGGATACCTGCCGATCCTTCTGTTTCTCGCCATCGCGCTAGCGTTGTCGACTGCATTCGTCGTGCTGCCGATGCTGGTCAGCCGCCTGACCGGTACGCATCGGCCGGACGCGGAGAAGCTCAGCGAATATGAATGCGGCTTCCCCGCATTCGACGACAGCCGCGCGCAGTTCGACGTTCGCTTCTACCTGGTCGCCATCCTGTTTATCGTGTTCGATCTGGAAGCGGCCTTTCTCTATCCCTGGGCGGTCAGTGTCGTCGGCACGGGCTGGGCTGCATGGGTCGCGATGATGATCTTCCTTGTCGAGCTTGGCCTCGGCCTTGCCTATGCCTGGAAGAAGGGAGCGCTTGAATGGGAGTGATGCTTAGCCCCGGGCGCAACCCGAACCCGACCGAGGAGGAAATTGCGCGGGCCGCCGGCCTGGTCCCCGGAAGCGCCGAGGAAGCCAGGTTTCTCGAAATGCGCAAGGAGCTGGACGAGAAGGGCTTCCTGGTCACCACGACCGAAGACCTGTTCACCTGGGCCCGCACCGGTTCCTTGTGGTGGATGACCTTCGGTCTCGCCTGCTGCGCGGTTGAGATGATCCATGTGAACATGCCGCGCTATGACCTGGAGCGGTTCGGCGCAGCGCCGCGCGCATCCCCGCGCCAGTCCGACGTGATGATCGTCGCCGGCACGCTGTGCAACAAGATGGCGACTGCTCTCCGCAAGGTCTACGACCAGATGTCGGAGCCGCGCTACGTCATCTCGATGGGCAGCTGCGCCAACGGCGGCGGCTATTATCACTATAGCTATTCCGTGGTCCGTGGCTGCGACCGCATCGTCCCGGTCGACATCTATGTGCCGGGCTGCCCGCCGACGGCCGAAGCCTTGCTCTACGGGATCATGCAATTGCAGCGGAAGATCCGCCGCGAAGGGACGATCGAGCGGTGAACCTTCCTTATCCCGTCATCAAGCCCCGCAAGGGCTTCGCCGACACGTTCAAGGCCGCGATCGGCAAGGCGCATGTCGCGACCAAGGACGCGGTCGACGAGCTGACCTTTACCGTCACGCGCGACGGGCTGAATGGCGCATGCCGGACGGCGCGCGACGAATTCGGCTATCAGCAGCTGATGGAAATCGCGGGCGCCGACTATCCGGAGCGGCCAGAGCGGTTCGAAGTGAATTACCACCTTCTGTCGGTGACGCATAACCACCGTATCCGCATCAAGGTCTGCACCGACGAGGATACGCCGGTACCGAGCGTCACCTCGCTGTGGCCAGTGGCGGGCTGGCTGGAACGCGAAGTGTTCGACATGTACGGCGTGACCTTCGCCGGCAACCCCGACCTCCGCCGCATCCTCACAGACTATGGTTTCGAGGGCTATCCGCTGCGCAAGGACTTCCCGCAGACGGGGTTTGTCGAGCTGCGCTATTCCGAGGCGGAAAAGCGGGTGGTCTACGAGCCGGTCCAGCTTCCCCAGGACTTCCGCAATTTCGACTTCCTGATGCCGTGGGAAGGCCCGGAATATCGCCTGCCAGGCGATGAGAAGGCCGAGCCGCAGGCCCCCGGCGCGCCCAGCCCTGCACCTGCCGGGGCGCCGCAAAAGGTCGATGCCAAGGCCCCGCCGTCGACGCCCAAGGTAACCGCAAAGCCGGCCGATACGGGCGCCGGCAAGGCAACCAACAAGGCGGCTGCAAAGAAGAGCAAGGCTGCCCCCAAGGCCAAGGGCGAAGGCCAGCCGAAGGGGAAGAAGGGATGAGCCAGACCCTCGACGTGATGGTCGGCGCGCCTAGCGACAAGCCGACGGCCGGCGACCAGACGGTCAGCAACTACACGATCAACTTCGGTCCGCAGCATCCGGCCGCGCACGGCGTTCTGCGCCTGATCATGGAGTTGGACGGGGAGATCGTCGAACGCGTCGATCCGCATATCGGCCTGCTTCATCGCGGCACCGAAAAGCTGATCGAATATCGCACCTACGCGCAGAACATCCCTTACTTCGACCGGCTCGATTACTGCTCTCCGATGTGCATGGAGCATAGCTTTGTGCTCGCCATCGAGAAGTTGATGGGCCTCGAGGTGCCGCTTCGCGCCCAGTACATCCGGGTGCTGATGGCGGAGCTGACCCGCATTTCCAACCATATGCTGAACCTTGGCAGCCACATCATGGACGTGGGCGCCATGACGCCCAACCTGTGGCTGTTCGAAGTGCGCGAAGACACGCTGCAACTGTACGAAGCGGTGTCGGGCGCGCGCATGCACGCCAATTACTTCCGCGCCGGCGGTGTGCGGCAGGACATTCCGGAAAAGGTTCTGGCCGACATGGCCGAGTTCCTCGACAAGCGCATGCCGCTGTTCGAGGACGCGATCAGCCTGGTCGCCGACAACCGCATCTTCAAGCAGCGCAATGTCGACATCGGCACCGTCAGCAAGGAAGACGCGCTGGCCTGGGGCTTCTCCGGCCCGATGATCCGCGCCGCGGGCATCCCATGGGACCTCCGCAAGTCGCAGCCCTATGAAGTCTACGACCGGATGGAGTTCGACATTCCGGTTGGGACCAAGGGCGACTGCTACGACCGGTTCATGGTCAGGGTCGAGGAAGTCCGGCAATCGGCGCGCATCATGCGCCAGTGCTTGAGGGACATGCCGGCCGGTCCGGTCGGGAGCCTCGACCGCAAGGTCTTCCCGCCCAAGCGCGCGGAAATGAAGCAATCGATGGAAGCGCTGATCCATCACTTCAAGCTGTTCACCGAGGGCTATCACGTCCCGGCCGGCGAGGTTTACGTCGCGACCGAAAGTCCCAAGGGCGAGTTCGGCGTCTACCTGGTCGCGGACGGCACCAACAAACCATATCGCTGCAAGATACGGCCGACCGCGTTCAGTCACCTGCAGGCGATGGATTTCATGATGAAGGGCCACATGCTCGCCGATACCACCGCAGTGCTTTCGGCCATCGACGTCGTGTTCGGGGAGTGCGACCGCTAATGGCCGAACGTAATTTTGCGCCCGATACGCCCGCGCTTCGCGAGAAGTGGGGCGATTTCGCATGGGACGCCGCTCGCGCCAAAGCTGCGGCAGACATCCTGACCCGCTATCCTGCGGGACGGCTGGCGTCGGCCTCCATTTCCTTCCTCGACCTTGCTCAGCGCCAGGTCGGAGAAATGACGGACACGCAGGGCTGGCTACCGATTCCGGTAATCGAATTCGTCGCTCGGGAGCTCGATATGCCCCCGGTGCGAGTGATGGAGGTCGCCAGCTTCTATACCATGTTCAACCTGGCGCCCGTGGGCAAATTCCACGTCCAGGTATGCGGAACGACGCCCTGCATGCTGCGCGGATCGGATGATGTCCTGTCGGCCTGTTACAAGCGCGGCCTCAAGAAGGGCCACACTACCGCGGACGGCCTGTTCACGCTGACCGAGGTCGAATGCCTTGGCGCCTGCACCAATGCGCCGATGGTCCAGATCAACGACGACAATTATGAGGACCTCACCGAGTCCAGCATGAAGGCGATCCTCGATGCGCTGGCGATGGGACAAACACCCAAGCCCGGCCCGCAAGTTGCACGCCAGACGAGCTGCCCCGAGGGTGGCCCGACGACGCTCAAGAAAATGGCGGAGCGCAATTACGACTATCGAGGGCAGCAGTGATGAAGGATATCCTCAAGGTCATCGTTGGCCTCGTCATCATCGTGATCGCCTTCAAGATCATCACCGGAATCCTCGGCCTGCTGATCGGCATCGCTCTCGCTGGCCTCGTCGTCTACGGCGGGATGAAGCTGTTGGAGGGTCCCAGGGCATGAGCGGGATCACCTCCCTTTCCGACAAGGACCGGATCTTCACCAACGTCTATGGTTTCCAAGGCGCCGACCTGAAGTCCGCTCAGGCGCGGGGCAATTGGGACAAGACGGTCGACCTCATGAAGATCGGCCAGGACGAGATCATCGAGATCGTCAAGGCATCGGGCTTACGCGGACGCGGCGGCGCGGGCTTCCCGACCGGCATGAAGTGGAGCTTCATGCCCAAGGCGCCGACGCCCGGACGACCCAATTTCCTGGTGGTCAACGCCGACGAGTCCGAGCCGGGCAGCTGCAAGGACCGCGAGATCCTGCGCCACGACCCGCACACGCTGGTCGAAGGGTCGCTGCTCGCCGGATTCGCGATGCGTTGCCGTGCCGCCTACATCTATGTTCGCGGCGAGTTCATCCGGGAGACCGAGGCGCTCCGCAAAGCAGTGGCGGAAGCCTATGAGGCCGGCTTGCTGGGCAAGAACGCGTGCGGGTCCGGCTACGACTTCGATGTCTTCGTCGTCCGCGGCGCCGGCGCCTACATCTGCGGCGAAGAAACGGCGATGCTCGAAAGCCTGGAAGGCAAGATGGGCAAGCCGCGCATGAAGCCGCCATTCCCGGCGGGAGCGGGTCTCTACGGCTGCCCGACTACGGTCAACAATGTTGAGAGCATCGCGGTCGTCCCGACCATCCTTCGCCGCGGCGCGGAATGGTTCAAGGGCTTCGGGCGCGAGAATAATGCCGGCACCAAACTGTTCCAGATTAGCGGCCATGTGAACAATCCGTGCGTGGTCGAAGAAGCCATGTCGATTCCGTTCAAGGAACTGATCGAAAAGCATGCCGGCGGTATCCGCGGCGGATGGGACAATCTGCTCGCCGTCATTCCGGGCGGTGCATCTGTTCCGCTGGTTCCCGCCGCGCAGATCATGGACACGCCGATGGATTTCGACGGGCTGAAAGCCGTCGGATCGGGTCTCGGCACGGCGGCGGTCATCGTCATGGACAAGTCGACCGACATCGTCCGTGCGATCAGCCGCATCAGCTATTTCTTCAAGCATGAGAGCTGCGGCCAGTGCACGCCGTGCCGCGAGGGCACCGGCTGGATGTGGCGCACGATGGAACGCCTTCGCGAAGGCGACGCGCAGGTCGCGACCATCGACAAGCTTCTCGACGTCACCAAGCAGGTCGAAGGCCACACCATCTGCGCGCTTGGCGACGCGGCCGCCTGGCCGATCCAAGGCCTGATCCGCCACTTCCGACCCGAAATCGAGCGCCGCATCGCCGAGCGCCATGCGGGCATGCAGGAGGCGGCCGAGTGAGCCTGCTTCTGGCAATGGCGCTGGCGTCGGCTCAGGCCGAAACACCGCCACACGAAAATTTGGTCGAAGACATGCACGTCGTCGGCCAATGCCTCGCTCAAAATCAGGAAGAGCGGGTGCGGTCGGTCCTGGCCCTGGACTACCGCTCGAACGAATATCGGGACCAGCTTTGGAAGCTGATGCGCGACAGGAACGTCTGCAACGCGCTCATCCGCTTTGACATCCATTCTGCTGGACTTCTGGTTGCCGGAAGCCTTGCCGAGGGGATGCTTCGCCAGGACGCCGTCCTCGGGCGCGTTGTCGAAGCCACTCAGCACCGTACTGATTTGCCCGAAATCGAAGCGCGCGATGAAGGTGAATTAATTGCGATGTGCGTGGTTCGCGCTTCGCCGGCGGGCGTTGCGGCACTTCTCGATACGAGGCCGGCAACGCAGGACGAATTGGCCGCGTTCAAACCATTGGGCCCGGCGCTCTCGGGCTGCGTGCGTGCCGGGAGTACATCCGAATTCTCGAGGGAGTCGCTTCGGGCGCTGATCGCGCTCGGCACATGGCGGCTCGCCACCTATAATTTGCAGGCAAAAAGCTGATGCCCAAGGTCACCGTCGACGGCGTAGAGATCGAGGTCCCGCAGGGCGCGACCGTGCTGCAGGCATGCGAGCTTGCCGGCAAGGAAATCCCGCGCTTCTGCTACCACGAGCGCCTGAGCATCGCCGGCAACTGCCGCATGTGCCTGGTCGAGGTGGCGCCGGGTCCGCCCAAGCCGCAGGCGA
>Ga0247828_10000562_pt1 | contig 12371 bp, 13 predicted proteins | sample 12C_Control_Day3_FD_192425 | JGI IMG/M metagenome (GOLD analysis project Ga0247828, IMG submission 192425) | Soil microbial communities from agricultural site in Penn Yan, New York, United States - 12C_Control_Day3 | ecosystem: Environmental > Terrestrial > Soil > Agricultural land | place... | reverse complement strand
CGTTCAAGGCGAACCCTTGACGGTGGAGTTCGTCCACTAGTCCGGTATGATCACCTCGTCCAACGATTTCAACGCTCATGGTTTCCTCGGTTTCTGTTAGAGCAGCGAACACTAGCGCGGCCCGTAGGCCGCGTTCAGCGTTAGCTGATCTGGTCCTCGGTCACGGCCGAAGGGTTGCCCATGCCCAGCTCCGCCATCATCTGCTGGGTCCGCTTGATCCGTTCGATCAACTCGCGTTGCTGAACCATGACCAAGGCGTCCTGGAGTTCCTGCAGCCGCGTGTCGTAGCCAGCCATCAAGGCGTCCGCGTTCGCAATCCGGCCGAGCATATCTGCCAGCGTTTTCTCCTCGGCCGCAACCAACGCTTGGAGTTCCGCGATCCGCTCGCGTTGCTTGGCGATCCGCCGGCCTTCCTCGCCCTCGTTCCGCAGTCTGATGACCTCCTTCTTCTGCTCGGTGACGACACGGATCATCGCACGCATTTCGTCGGTCGTGGTTCGGGTTGGAGTTTGGGAGTTCATGGCGCTTCCTTGTGGGTTCGGTTTCTAAGGTTTCATCGGCCCGAGGGCCACCGGCAGCCAGGCGGAAGTTTCCCTCCGCCTGGTTGGCCAGTGGTCCGCAGACCTACTTGGCCGACGGTGTCATGATCGCTTTGATCTGCTCGTCGCTCATACCGCTCTCGCGGAGTTCCTTCTCCATCGAGGCCATCTTGGTGGCCAGTGCGGCGAACCGCTTCGCCTTCTTGCGGTCCGTGACGGTCCCGAGCGAACGTTCCTTGGTGGCCTCTTCGCGGAGGCGTTTGACCTTCGCCTCAAGGCGATCGGCCGTGAACACCAGGTAGTCGGCTGGGTGCTCGAAGTCACCGCGACGCAGCGGGCTGTGAACCTTCGCGTCGAAACCCTCGGGCAGATTCGTGCCCTTGATTTTCGCCTTCAGTTCGCCCTTCTCATTTCGCTCACCCCACGCGGTCCGCTTGACCTTCTCCTTCTTGGCCTTCTTCTTTTTGCCTTCGCCAGCGGGGACGGTCTGCAGCGTTTCGTTCTGGGGTTTCTTGGTGGCGGTTGCCATGATTCAGTTCTCCATCTAACAGGTTTCGTTTCGGACAGAGCACTTGCTCCATCTCACACCCACAATTTAACAAGCCGGGGACACCCCCGCAACACCATTTTCGACTTTCTGAACGGAATTCTTGAAATAATTTTTCCACCCTGAAATCGTACGGAAAACGCCTCACGGGTTTCCAAACGCGGGCGGGGCGGCAAAAGGGCCTTGAGGTAAGCCAGCCAGCCAAGCCGGGTGGCCCCCGTCGGCCCCTTGGTCGGCGGGCCGAGCGGTTGGCCTAATGGCCTACCTGGGCCTCGACCCGCCAAAACCCTACCCCAAGGGCACCATTTTACCCATTTTAACAGTTTTAAACCACGGACCCTGCCGGAGCGTCAACCGGCGGTTCAGGGGCCGTTTGTTCCGCTTGGCTCTCGCCAACGGCCCATGGTTTGATCCGCACAAACCGATCGCCTTCGTCCGCACTCCATTCCAAATTCATCAACGCCTCGACCCGAGAGAGAATCCAAATCTCCTGTGGGTACGCCGACCCATCGACGTGGACTTGCTGGTAAGGTTTCTCGCCATGGATCTTCGCTGTCGTGAGCGTTGGGTCTTTCATTCCATACGCGAAGTACGCGACCCACCAGCGTTCTCCATCAACCGTTTCGTTTCCGTTCGTGTGAATCTTCATGCGAGTTGCTCCTGTTTCTGGGGTTTCTTATCGCCAGCATGTTTGGCTACCATCCAGTTGAGATCTGAAATGCCGCAGCTGCACCGGATGGGAACTCGCAGCGGCACTGGGGATACGTTGAGTATGTCGGTCGTTCGAGCGGCGTAAGCCTCGGCCTCCTCGGTCGGAACCTCACTTGCAGTTTCATCATGCACCATCGCGAAGATATACGCACCGTGCTCCTGGCGTATCTCGTCGATGGCGTTCACTCGGTTCTTGATCTGGTCTGCTGCGTGTGACTGCACCGCACGGTTGAAGCCTACCCGAGCGAACTCCAAAGGGATATGCAACCGCCTGCCGAACGCGTTGCGAACGAAACCGTTCTGGCGTGCAGCGTTCTCCGCTAGCTTGGCGTGGTGCTTCAGCTCGGGCAAGCTGGTGTGGTACTCGCGGTAGGCGTTCAGGGCGATGGCCTTCGCGGCCATGCGGTCACCACCAGTGAATTCCTGCACGCTCTTCTCACGCTCGACTGACCGCACGGTCTTCTTCTTGCCCATGCCGAAGCCTACCGCTAGGTTGATGATCTTAGCTGGCTTGCGGTCGATGTGGCAGCGGTCCGCCATGTATTGATGGAAGTCTGTCTCAGGGTCTTCGTTGTAGGCTTTGATCGCAGCCGCGTTGTTGATGTAGTGGATGATGAACCGATACTCGATCTGGCTGTAGTCCTGCACCACGAATGAGAATCCATCACGTGGGATGACCAGCTCGCGGGCCTCGTCGTTCAACTGCATATTGTTCGGTGTGCTGGCCGAGAGCCTGCCCGACCGCACGCATTGGTTATTGTCGCTGTGAAGCACCCAGTCGCCGTGGCTGTCCTGCACTGCTAGCTCCAGCCAAGCCTCCCAGAAGAGAGACGTCATGGTGCTCTCGTGGCGGCACTCGCGAACCAGCTCGATGAGCTCGACCGGAGCGTCCTCCATCATCAAGTACTCCTTCAGGACGTCCTTGCTGAACGAAGGGTTCTTGCTCCGCACGCCTTTCTTCTCGGAGTAGATCGCTGGTAGCCCATAGCGGTTTATGAACAGATCTTCGCAATCCGGTTGGCTACTCGGATTGAACTCATACCCCAGGCGTTCCTCTAGTTCCTTGCGTAGTGTCAGCTGTCGCCACAGCGATCGCAGCTTCGCTTTCTTCACGCCGAGGAGATCGATCCGCATACCTCGACGCTCTGAAGCAACGAGAGTCGAGGTAAGTCTGCGCTCGGTTGCATAAACGTCTGCCACGTCGGCAGGAAGTAGATCTTCGAGCTTGGAATGGAGCACTCGATTAGCTCTAACCTGATTGCATGCGTAGTTGGCGAGCGTAGGTAGCGGTACGTCACCGTAATCTTTTGATTCTCTGGGACCAACCCAAGGAACGAGACTAGCATAGTAGCTTGATAGGTCAATCCCGCAGTAGTCTTTGGCGGTAGAATCCAATCCATATCCGCCCTTATAGGTTCGATCACTGTCCACCAGTTTTGCAAGCGTGAGTGTGTCACGGTATTCAATCCTATAGTTCTCGTCGATGCCCAGGTCATTGAAGCAGACATGAGCATCGTACTTGACGTTTTGATTGACCCACGTCCGTGCCCGATGTAAGGCATCCCGTATAAAGGGAAGCAAAAGTCCCCTGGGTACACCATAGATCTTCCCACAGTCATCCCACGTGATCGCTGCTAGGTGAGCTCGGCAGTGCTCCACCTTCCATGGATTGAGTGCAGCCACGCTTCGGTCGCCGGACGTTGTCTCTAGATCGAGGTATAGTCGATCGATACGAAGAGGCAACTCCGGCAACTCCGAAGCGTGCTCGATCAGAACGCAGTTATTGTCGAGTGAGATCATGTGTAAAAGAAATCGCATTTACACCCTGCTACGCCACAGCATGAGACACAGCCATTGCGGACTTCGTGGCGGCTCTCCGGGTGCCCACAGTTTCTGCAGGCAGGGTCCTCATCAGCTGGCTTGGCAGCCAGCTCCTTGTTTACGTATGATCGTGGCTTACTTGGCTCCATATTCGGATCTCGCAGTCCGATCTCCGCACCCTCGGGTACGTCCAGGTGCTCAACTACCAGCCCGCAGTTCGCCAGTATCTTCAACCCTTGAGCACCAGGCTCACTATCGTCGAGGTAGTACACCGTGTCAACAAACCCGCAATTGACCATCGCTGTCGCACAAGGCACGCACGGTGCTCTGCTGACGATCATGATGTGGCCATGGAGACCGCACGGCCTACAGTTCAGCAGCGTGTTGACTTCGCTGTGAGCGCAGCCGCAGCCATCCTTGATCCCGGTGCAGTTCCCTGGCTCCATGCCGGCTGGCCCGTTGACGCCCCACCCTACACACTGCAACGTCTCCGAGTCGAGGACTACGCAAGCTACACCACGTCTCTTGCAGGGTGAGTACTTGGCCAGTGCTCGAGCCAGTCGAGCGAAGTCTTTTATGCAGTCGGTCGAGTTCATACTTTCTCCTTGAGGTATTGGGTCATGGCCTGGCGAAGAACGGGCGATCGAAAATTGAGATCTGATCGATCCCATTGAGCTTGGCAACAGAGCAGAGCATCGTTCAAAACGCTTCCGACCTCACTGCTGCAGTATACTGCTTTGTGAAGACGTACAGCCTCTTCGGCTTCTAAAGCTAATTTGAGATCGTCCTGGCTCCACCCGCACTCCAACGCCGATGGTGTATGATACACCACCGAGTCCAAAATGCCGATGCTGCACGCCTCGCCAGCGGCCTTGACGTTCCGCTCGTACAAATGCAGTGACCCAGCGTTGTGGCGGTAAATCCCTGCTCGGCACCCGAGCTTGGCTGCGACGTACCGCTGGATCACCGTGTTGACGTAAACATCATACAGGAACCCAAGCCACAGATCGTTGCTCCGCATGTTGCAGATCATATGGAGCTCCTCGCCACGACGAAGGAACTGCCAACTGATCGTACAAGGAATGTCCTTGCAGTGCGTGTAGTAGTCTCGGTGCCCTGAGTACAGAATGTCATCAGGACGCCACAACGAGATCACGCACTTCTTGGTGCTAGGCTTGCGTTGCAGGAGTACGATGGCTTCTTCGAGAAGGTTCTCGTCACTGACGCCATCCGTGACGTGCTCCAGGTTTCCCGCAAGCCTGCCACCATACGCTCCGAACGCTCGACCATGCGGGTCAGCGAACTTCTCGTACTGTGGTGCGTACGCTTTGATCATCGCGATGTCGTATTCCATCCGCAGGTACCAGAGCAGCTCTGCTGATGCGTAGATGGGCGACAACCGCCTACGCGGATTCAGACAGAATTGCTCCTGCGACCCGTCGAGCAGGATACTCGCACCGATGATCTCGCCATCCAGCTTGCCTTGGGTGCCGTCTACTTGCGGCGACGCCATGGCAAGTTGGAGCAAGCTCGGCCAGATTTGATCAATATGATTGAGCATCTTGAAGCTCTTCCCTCATGATGATTTGGATGGTGAACAGGTTGTCTCGGTAGCGGATCAGTTCTTCCATGTCGGTGTAGATTGGCACGCCGCACTGCTTGGCCCACATGCATTCCATCTCAGCACCGAGCGACTCACCCGGCAACCGGAAGACGGCCTGGGCTGCGGCCATCTGTGGCAGGTCATTCTCCAGCCACGTTTGATGGTCCATCGCCCACGGTGCTCCCGGTACGTTGAACGGGCACTGCATGTTCAGCATCGGGTTGATCACCGAGAACCCTGCTTTCATCAGCATCTCGTGAGCTTCCCATGCCGCGAACAGGTGATGGTTGCGATTCCCCTTCGTGATCGGTCCGCTCAGATAAACGATTGGTCGTCGCTTGTTCGCCTTCGCTAGATTGACGGCAGCTTGCTCTAGTAGTTCGGATGTAATCACGGACGGCTCCTTGTAACCCTTCGTAATGAGTTGCACACAAATCCATAGCTGTGTGCTTGCTAGTTGAGATGAACTCCACGGTCAGCAGGTCTGGAGCTGGTCGCCCACAGACGTAGCAGACGTTGAGGCTTAGTATTTGCATTCCACCTCCGGGATGAACTCCGGTCGCGTCGGCGGGTTCTTCACCAGCTCACGCAGCATCTCCGCGAACGCAGCGCTCTTGGTGTAAGATCGGCCTTTACGAATCAAGGCATTGTTCCGCACCAGCTTGCCAATGAGCAGGTTGGCGACATCGTTGTCCCAATTGCACCAGTTGGCTATGTCCTGCGAGTCGATCTCGTCCGTGTGGAGCATATGCTCCAGCGTAGCTTGGCACTGCGGCACCGACGACAGTTCGGATAAAATCATCTTGGTGTCGAGCAGTTCCTCGCGTTTGCGAACTCGCTGGGTCATCTCCAAGTAACCGTGCGATGGCGTCGAGTACTCCTGGGTGAGGAACTTCGCCACCCACTGCACGTGGCATGGCCGCACGATCAGCTGGTCGTAGTCAACGTCGTTGCTGCTGAACGTCCTACCAGCTAACCCAGCCGCCAGCCGGAGCAGTTTGAACTTCATGCTCCCCTTGTCCACCAATGGAATCTCATCGGTGAACATGGCGCACATCTTATTCGCCTCGGCGACCGCGACCTCCAATACCTCGTCGGTGATCTGAACTTGGTCCACGCTCCGAGTCCAGCACCAGAGCACTAGCCGTCGAGCTTGCTCACTCGTGAATGTCGGCTTGACCTTCGCTCGGCGGTAGTTCATCGCCTCCTTGGAGATGTCGTTGCGGTTCAGGATGATGGCTGCGTCGAACCGGCGAACGTCCTCGGGTGAGCGAATCAAATCCATGATCGCGGTGATCCCGTAGGAGTAGGTGCTCAGGTTCGTGTTCCGCCGAGAGTTCGACAACGCCACGAGCCTGGTGCGAGCCTGCGCCTTACGACGAAGTATCTTGGGCAACTCCGCTTTGCCACTCGACCGCATGTCGGTGAGTTTGGCGAAGACTTCCGAACGCATGCCCTTGAGTTCTTCGAGGATCACCAGTCGGCGGTCGTGCGTGGGGATCACTCCCCACTGCACGAACCACTTCCCGCCGATCTGTTCCAGCCCACCTAACAAGCCGGCTACCGTGGCGTTCTTGCAGTCGACACGCTCACCAAGGCCATAGAAGTCTGCTATCCGCATGGTCGTCACGGACTTGCCTTGTGCCGAGTCGCCTACTGCCAGCATCTCGGCTACGCCTTTCTCCACGTGGCCAGCGACTCGCATCGCCAGCACGCTGTGATACACCAGGTCCACCAGCACATGGAGCGACCGACGTTCGTAGATCTCCGTGACGTTCGCTTCTAGCTCCTCGTAGAAGCGATCTAGCTTGGCGTCGATGGCCTCGACCGTCCACTCATCCGGTCGGAACAAATGCAGCTCCTCCGGCGACGTCAGCCTGAAGCCTGTCAGAGCATCCGCTATCGCGTCGGCCTTGCTCACTATTGCAATGCACCGCTGGTTCTTGGGATGTGGCACGCTCTTCCCTGTCACTTCGTAGGTCTCGTTCAGCTCGGTCTCTTGGTCGACCAGCACCGCTGGCACCGCTGTCTTGTCGGAGTCCTGCTCCGTGAGGTTGAGAGCACGCTGGGCCCGAGTCTCGTAGATCTTGTACCTAGTCTGAATCTCGAATGTCACCGCTGGGCAAGTAGGGATCAACAGAGCATTCCGGATCTCGTCGCCCAGGAATTTATCGTGGCTGTCCATCATGCTTACTATCGCGGTGCTCTCATTCGGCACCTTGAATACAGTCTCAGGTGGCTTGTGGTACACCGGGCATTTGTCGCAGAAGTCCTGGTTGCGTGGGCATTGCGGTAGCACGTCCTTGGGAATGAAGTAGCAGTCAGTGCCCACCGCGGTGATACTCACCTTCGATTGGAACCGCTTGTGCACCATCTCCGCAGACAGAGCCTCCTTGATCGATATGGTTAACGGTTTCTGGTCCTCAACCTTGTTCAGTGAGGCCAGCTTGCCTATCCACTTCGGGCAGTCCTCCAGCAACTGGAGTAGGTCCGCTCCCTCCTGCATGATGTAGTCATTCAAGTCTCCGGTTGGGAACTTGGCTATGTCAAGCGGGAACTCTACGTTGCCTACCCAGTCGCATACCTGGTACAGCCTGGCACATCTGTACTCAGCGGACTTGCGTCCGACCGCGTCGATGTCCTGAGCCACCCATACACGCTTGCCTCGGAAGAACTCTTCGTAGGCTACCACCCACTCGTTCTCGCCTGTGGTCAAACACAGAGCACCGATGCCATGATCGTTCAGTCGCTGCAGTGCAGCTAGGGCCTTTATCTCCCCTCCGCAGAGCACCAGCTGGTCGTACTGCAACTGCGAAAACGGGTATAGCCTCGGCGGAGTGCCTCGGCCTTTAAGGTTGATTGTCTTGGGTACGTCCTTCGCATTGGGTAGATACTTGCGAAGATTAACATACATCCCGAATGGGTTAGCAATCGGTATCGTGACCCGACCCTCATGCTCACCAAGTAGGAATCGCTTAATCGTGCCGTCTGAGATACCCTTTCCATGCAATGCTTCCAGTAGTTTCGTGGCTGTCCATATCTGACTGTGATACCTCTCGACCACCGATGCTTCGACCGGCTTATCGCTTGCAGCACTGAACTTGGAGACTACTATGTGCCGTGGCTGCCCAGTGAGTTTGACGAACAACGCGAAGATGTCGCCAGACACTTGACAGCTGCGGCAAACGAACTCCAACTTCCTGAGCGATATGTCACACGAAGGCGAATTGTCTTCGTGATACGGGCACCGAATTCGTAACTCGTCTCGTCCCTTCGCCTTGAATTCGATACCCAACCGGCCTAGCTCGGCGGCAACGTCGATGTTGCGCATAAGCTAGATCCTCCAGAGATCGCATCCGGGATTGAACCGGCAATCTGGGATTAAGCGCCAACCCACCCCACATCCGTCCCCGTTGGACGATGCGATCAAGCGGTAGGAGTACGATTCGAACGTACACGAGGCACTCGCCACCTAGGTTGGTGTGCCTCTGAAGGTTGCGATCCTTCACCCATTGGCCATTCTGGGTCATCCTACCGTAGACTTGCTCCAGCGTGCTCGCCACTGGAGCGAAGTCTGCATTAGCTAGTACTGGCCAGTACCAACTACTTCACCATCGACGACGTCTGCGTCATCGACGACGTCAGCTTCGTAGTTCATATCGAGTTGCTTCTTGCGGAGCAGCTCGAATGCGAAGTCGTGCAGGTCTTTGCACTGGTTGAAGACGTCCTCGTCGGTGACCCACGGTTGCTCGTGGTTCTCAACAGTGAACACCTTCCATTTGTTCTCGGCACCCTCACGCGTCCTGGTGCCCAACGAGAACTGGCAAGCGTAGATGTCCGCCTTGCGGTTCAGAATCAACTTGCCCAGCCGCTGACCGGCGGAATAGCCAGTCTTGCAGAACGACACGAGCATCGGGTCGAGGTGCCGGCTTTCGGGATCACTGGGCTTGATCAAGAAGTTCAGGTGCTCCACGTAGCGATAGGAGTAGTCCTTGTCGCCGACGTGATGCGGGTGATCTTCTCGCCAGAGCTTGGAGTTAGTTGCTTTCTTCGCAACTGACGAGTTGCGATCAAAGCTACGCTCCACGATCATCGGCTCCGTGTTGCGGAGCTTCATCGGAGACCATTTGCAGAACTCCACGAAGTGCAGGATGGGCACAAACGATAGCGTGCCCTCGGGCGGTGCCAGCTGGAGCATATCCGGCGTCAGGATTATTGCCCCGATGCCGAACTTGTCCAGCAGTTCATCGCTCGAGTTCTTCTGCACGATCTTCACGAAACTCGGCCGCACGATATTCGCCAGACCCTCCGTACCAGCACCAACGATGGTGGTCGAAAGGAAGGCTGGTCGGCTGTCGCGAATCGCGATGTCGGTTGGTGGCGTTACTACAGCCACCTCATTCTTCTTGGCCATTTGAGGCTTCTCCAAACAGGGTTAAGGAACTTCACACCAACGTGTCAGGTTCGACGTCTTTCTTCCATCGACAAATGACAACGTATTCTGTCTTCAGTGTGTCGGCGTCGATGCCTGGCGGGAGCGGTTTGCTCTCTGCTTCACACTGAGTAATGTACTCCTTCATGTCCGGCCAGTGCGGCCTAAACACTCCCCAAGCGGACTGAGGCACACCGAAGAACTCCGCCATGGCAGCGTACTTCTCTGGGTCCTTGTCTCGCTTGGGAAGCGTGGGAACTGATTTGGTGTCTGGTGTTGCCGTGAGCCATTCGGTCCGCACCGGCTCGCCGGTGTTGCCGTCCCGCAGATACAAAGCACACGCGACCTTCGACAACTGCTTGATCGCTTGATTGATTTCGTAGCTAGCGGACTTGAGTAGCTCCTCCGATCTCTTGAGCACGCCGATCGCATCGCAGGTTGCACCAACCTCAAGCTCCTTGCCGACCAGCGTCTTCAGCCGGTCCATCTCCACGAATGCTTGATGGTGAGCACTACGAATGTGAGCATAGATGCTAAGAGCCTGCTCGCGAGTAGTTTCCATGGGTTTCTCCGATTTCGTAATATTTCCCTGTGTCGTGATCGTAACGGAGCATAGCCACCTGTGCTCCAGACTCTTCCCGCAACGCCAACGCCGCGACCACCACCATGGTGAGGTTGCCGGTCAGAGCCAGGCGGTCCTCAGCTGGGTGGTAGTTGGTGGACGCCCACTCGCGGACGACCCGCCACAGCCGGTCAGGGTCATCGCGGAGAGCCAACGCGGTGCTCTTATCGGGTATGATGTAGACAATCTCATACCGCTGGTACAGCCACGTGATCGACACACGTGGGGGTTCAAGTAAAATTGCTCGTGGTTTCATTTGATTATTCCTGCGATCGCGAAGGCCATCGCCGCCAGGATGACGAAGATGGTCAACGCGACCTGCATGTGTTTGTCTTGATCCTTCACAGCTAATCGTTCCTTCGCTTCAACGCTGCGGTCTGCAGCTTCCGGTATTCACGCTCCTCGTTCATGTACGCCGCACGCTCCATCTGATCCTTCTCTAGCGAGCGTGCACAGCGGTGAATCGCTGAACGGATCTCACCCAGCTCGTGTCCTACGCCCAATAGGGCTAGGAAGCAGCCGAGTGTGAATAGGGCTATAAAGGTTTCACTCATCTCCCACCGTCACTTTCAGCGAAGCGATCTTCTTCAGGATGCCACGGATGTCCTGCACGTCGCGTGCGTGTTGAATCTTGTCGAGCACCCGGTTCAGGATCTCGTCGTCTATCGAATCCAGCACGAGGATATCGACGACCTCGACTGACCAATCACAATTCTTGTCCCGAGGCCGTGCAGCACTCTGAACTCTAACTGCTGAGGACCATCCTTGGGAGTAGTATACGACAGCGTCACATTGGGTTCGTTTGTTCCCAAGCTCATCAGGGCATCGCCCAGCAAGATTGATTCCAACTCCACCGGCTGATTGATTGCCCACGAAAACTGTTGTGCTTGGGTCGTTGTTGAAAGCATAGACCGCAGCCTCCCGATCACGTTCGCTGGTGCCACCATAGAACGTGACGCACTTGATGCCCTCGAGTTCCAACCGAGCAGCGATCGTCTTGATGTTCTGCACGAAGCAGGCCCACACGATCGTCTTGCTGCCTTGCGGTCGTTCCTTGAGATAGTCAACGAGCACTTCGAGTTTCGGATTCGGGTCGAACCGATCGATCTCACGCGACAGCACCTCACCCGTATCGATGTCGATCTCACCATCCAGAGCAACGTATCCGGATGTGACCTGAGCCAACCGGAGCAGCCGCGTGAGGATGTTGTTCACGGTGCAGGTCTTCTTCTTTTCCTCGTCCGCCAGATCACTCTCGATCTCAGCACACAGACGCTCGGCCAGATCGTTGTAGACCTTCGCTTGCGTCTTGGTCATTTCAGCTTCGAGGATCTTGTTCGTTATAGGCGGCAGACTCGGCAGTGCCTCGGCCATGCTCATCAGGAACGCTGCTCGTGCGAGACGCTCCTGGAGCAGCGGCAGGTTCTGCATCCCCACGAGGATGTCGCGATACCGACCCGGCTTCCACACACCATAGAACCGCTTGAACTCATCGCGGGATGAGAATCCGCTGTAGCTCTCATCGAGCCATTCGAACTGCGTGTACAGATCGAAGACGCCTTGCACGATCGGCGAACCAGTGAGGATGGTTCGCTTCTGGCATTGCGAACGCAGCCGGATGACGTTCTTGAATCGCGGACGATGAGACGCCTTGATGTAGTGCCCTTCGTCCAGGACACCGTAGTACCACGAGAACGCACAGATCTGAGCTGCGGTGTTTACGTAGGTCTCGTACGATGTGAGCACCACGGTGTAGTCGTACTCCTTGCGGTGCTCGAACGCCTCAAGCAGAAGTTTGATGCGGTGAATCTTGAATCGACGCAGCACGACGATGTTCACCTTCTTCGTCGTGTACTTGTTGATTTCGCTCACCCAATTCGAGCGGACGTTCTTCGGGCAGATGATGATGTTCAGAGCGTTCGGATGTTCCTCGGATGCCTTGTCGAACGCCATCACCTGAGCGTAGCTCTTGCCAGTCCGCATCTCCATGTACAGAGCGTACTTGTCGCACAAGTGGATGCACTGGGCTGCGACACGCTGGTGAGGCATCGGTGGTACGGCAGGGTTGCCGGTTGGGCATTCGTCCGGCACCACCT
>Ga0247828_10000557_pt1 | contig 12418 bp, 10 predicted proteins | sample 12C_Control_Day3_FD_192425 | JGI IMG/M metagenome (GOLD analysis project Ga0247828, IMG submission 192425) | Soil microbial communities from agricultural site in Penn Yan, New York, United States - 12C_Control_Day3 | ecosystem: Environmental > Terrestrial > Soil > Agricultural land | place... | reverse complement strand
CTACTGGGCTCCCGAGGCAGACACTGTCATTGCGACCGCGACGGAAGCGATGACCGCCCTGTCCCTGGATATCCTGAAGAAGAGCTAGTTTCGGTGCTCGTGCAGACGGCGCTGCGCGAAAAGGATTGCGCCGACGACGCAGGCCGTGAACAGGCCGGCTTCGAGCGCGCCGGTGAAAAGCTGGCTCAAGGGACCGAAGCCGTTCTCGCCAAGCAACCCGCCAATCCGGCCCAGGCGAAGCCGAGATTGGTCGAACTCGTGCGCGAGAAGATCGAGGCTGCCGCCGAGCAGGTGGCCGCCAAGCGCGATGATCGCTGCGCCCGCAAGCGCCCCCAACGCGCCGGCAACGGCGATATGAACTCTCAGGCGCTTCTCGGGTAGTCGGCCGGCCCGCCAAAGCGCAAGCCCGGCCGTGGCGCCGAGCATTGCACCCTCCAATCCGCCGGTCATACCGCTCGGCGCACTTCCGAACAGCAGGTTGAAGGCATCGATGCCCAGCAGCCGGACAAACGCTCCCACCAACAGTCCACCGAGTGCGCCGCCGCCAACCGTCGCCCACCATGGGCCGCGCTTCCACACCTGCGAAGCGGCCATTCCGGCGCTGACCCCGGCGCTTCCGACCAGGGCGATGATCACCGTCAGCGCGAGTAGCACGATCAGCACTGACACTGCCCCGGAACCCTCGCCAACCGGCTGGGAGGCACTGGCCGCGCCATAAAGCAGTCCGCCGCTCAATCCGGCGACCCCCCCACCCAGCGTCCCCGCCGCCGTGAGCTTGAGAAAATCTCGGTTCGCGGGCGATGACGCTCGCCGCTCGCTCCCGTTCGCCTTCACCTCGGCGATGAAGCGGTAGCCATGCTTTGGCACTGTCTCAATGAAGCGAGGGTTCGATGCGTCATCGCCAAGCTGGCGGCGAAGCGTCTTGATACACTGGGTCAACGCCTCATCCGTGACCGGCACTCCGGCCCAAACCTCTTTTAGGAAACGGTCTTTCGGAACCAGGCGTCCCCGATCGGCCACAAGCAATGCCAGTGCATCGAAGTAACGGCTGTTTAACTCGATCGCCTCCCCACCCCTGCGAAGCTGCCTGTCGGCCCGGTCGAGCAGGAAATCTTCGAACTGGATGCTGACTGGCGTCATCGGCCATTGAAGATGACGCCAAGCGCAGGAAAGGCAAGCGCTCGGCTATTCCGCCGCCCAGAGCGCCGCCTTTTCGGTCAGGTTCAACTCGCGAATCATGGCGTCGACCCGCTCCGTCAATTCGGGCAGGAAGCTGATCTGATGGCGCGCGCCGCGATAGCTTTCGACCATCAGGATCGCCTCCAGCAGGATCGGGACCACTATGCTTTCAGGGTCATCGAGTTGGGCCAGACCCTGTAGCTTCGCAAGGGCTTTCGCCCGCGCGCGCTCCGGGTCCGCCAATGCCGCCGTCCGGCCGATCATCCACACCATTTCACGCAAACTCCTTCATTTCCAAGCAAGATAAGCCCGCCGCCGATTCTGAGCGAACCGGACGGGCGTGCAGGCGCGTCGGCTCAGCGTTAATCGCTCGCTTGGCTCAGACGTTCCACCTGGGCCGACGTGAGGTCGAGCCGCAGAGCCGCAACGAGCTCGGAAAGCTGGTCGAGGCTCGTCGCGCTGGCAATGGGCGCGGTTACCCCTGGCCGAGCCTTGAGCCAAGCGAGAGCGACGGTCGCCGGCGCAGCGCCAGTTTCGCCGGAAATTGTGTCGAGCGCGGCGAGCACGGCCTTGCCGCGAGCGCTGTCGACATATTCAAGATTCCTCAGGCCCCGCGGGCTCTTATCGAGGTCCGCCTTCGACCGATATTTCCCGGTCAAATAGCCGTTCGCGAGCCCGTAATACGGGCATTGCGACAGGCCTTGCTCCACAGTCACGTCCTGTAGCGCGCCTTCATATTTTCCCCGCTCAACAAGATTGTACCAGTTTTGCAGCGCCGCCGGCGGCTCGAATCCGTGTTCGTCGCAGACCGTCAGCGCTTCCTCGACCCGCTGGGCCGTAAAATTGCTAAGACCTGTCGCGCGGATCTTTCCTGCTTCGCGCAGCGCGTCGAAAGCGCCGAGGCTATCGACAAGCGAGACCGTCTCGTCGTCCTTGTGCTGATAATAGAGGTCGATCGTCGCGATCCCTAGTCGCTGAAGCGAGGCGTCGCATGCCGGCGCGATGGTTTCAGGCTTCAGGCCAGCCATGAAGCCGACCTTGGTGGCGAGCACGATTCGGTCCCGCTTGGACGGATCGCGCTGAAGCCACTCGCCGATCACCGATTCACTTTCGCCGCCGACGTGGCCAGGGACCCATGCCGAGTAAACGTCGGCAGTGTCGATCATCGTGCCGCCAGCGTCGACGAATGCGTCGAGTAGCCGAAAGCTTGTTTCCTTATCGGCGGTCCAGCCGAATACGTTGCCACCAAGCGCCAGGGGCGCCACCTTGAGGCCGCTTCTTCCCAGCGGACGCATTTCGAATTCGCTCATTTTCGCGTTCTAGCCGCTTCTTCAGTCTTTGTTTGTAAATTTATCCGACACTGGAGACATGTCGGTACAATTGACAGCGAGCGGCGCGACCAGCGTCATCGGCTTCGGCGGATATGCCGCGGCCGCCTTGCTGTTTTCGGCGCTCATCCTGTGGCGGTCACGCCTCGGCGTCGGACTGCCTGTCCAACGGCTACTTCTGGCCGGCTTCGCGCTCACCGCCTGTTGGGCCTGCCTAAGCGCCATTGCCCCGTTTTCGATCCTTGCCGGTCTGGCCGAATCCTTTCGCAACCTCGTCTGGCTTGCGCTCCTTCACAGCCTCTCCGGCGGCCGTGAGAAAGTCGAGCGGCAGCGCGGCCTGAGGCTGGTCTACGCAGCGGTCGCCGGGGTCATCGGCCTTCAACTCATTGCCGATCTCCTCGGCCAAGCGATGAGCACGGAGAATGCGATCGTGGCGACGTCGGCATTGCTCCGAGTGACCGCTGCCGCCGGCCTGTTGGTTCTGGTTCACAACCTCTACGCCCAAGCAGACATGCGCAGCCGTCAGTCGATTGGAACGGCGATGCTGGCGCTCGTCGCCACCTGGGGGGTCGACCTCAATCTTTACACACTGGCCTATCTGGATTCTGGCTCGTCATCTTGGCTTAGCGAGTGGCGGGGACTCGGGGTGGCCATGACCGCGCCGCTATTCGCGCTTGCTGCTGGGCAGGCCGATGGCTGGCGCATTCGCCTGTCTCGCGATGCCACGTTCCAGTCGCTCTCGCTTCTCGGAATCTGCGCCTATTTCATCACCATGACCATCTTGGCCAACGCGCTTGGGCGTTCGGGGGTCGACTGGTCGCGCCCGCTTCTTGCGGCATTGCTCGCGGCAATGGTCGTCGCGGCAATGGTGTTCGGGACCTCCCCAGCGGCGCGGGCGTGGGCGCGCGTCAAGCTAACCAAGCACCTGTTCGAGCATCGTTACGACTATCGCGGCGAATGGCTACGCTTCGCCGACACTGTCGGTAGCTCAGGGAGCGACGCTCCCCCGGTCGGAGAGCGGCTGGTGAAAGCGTTCGCCGACATCATGGACTCACCCGGCGGGCTCCTGCTGGTCGCTGATCCGCAGGGTCAGATCGGCGAAGCTGCGCGATGGAACTGGACCGGCTGCAATTTCGCTCCCGACCCGCTCGACCAGTTGCGCTGGCAGGAACTTGAGCGGGACCCGCAGATCCTCGCGCTCGATCGCCTCCGCGAGAAAGACGGAAGCGGGTCGCGCCTTCCGCTCCCGATGTGGCTCGTCGACAGCCACGACGCCTGGGCCGGAGTTCCACTGCTTCACGCCGGACGGCTCGTCGGGCTGGTGTTGCTCGCCGCGCCGCCCCAGCGACGCGACCTGGACTGGGAGGATTTCGACCTTCTGAAAACGGCCGGGAGGCAGGCCGCGGCGACCCTTGCAGAGGCGCATGGCCAGCAGGCGCTCGCGCGCTCCCAGCGTTTCGATGAGTTCAATCGCCGCTTCGCCTTCATCCTTCACGACATCAAGAATCTCGTCAGCCAGTTGTCGCTCGTCGCCCGCAATGCCGAGCGGCATTCGGAGAACCCCGAGTTCCGCGCTGACATGGTCGCGACACTGCAAAGCTCCGTCGGCAAGATGAACGACCTCCTCGCCCGCCTCGGCCCGGCGGCTGACTCGCGTCCGGCGAAGGTTGAGCCGCATCCTCTCCGCAGCCTTGTCGCAGGCGCAATTGCCGCCAAGCGCGTCGCGCATCCCATCGAGCTTGCCGGCGATGGCGGGTGGGTGATGGCCGATCCGCTGCTGCTCGACCAAGCGATAGGCCATCTCGTCCAGAATGCCGTCGACGCCAGCCCTGCCGACGCACCTGTCGTCGTCCGGATGGACGGCGACAATCATGGCGCGAGCGTGGCAATCATCGACCGCGGCAACGGCATGGACAGCGAGTTCATCCGCAATCGTCTTTTCGAGCCGTTCGCCTCGACCAAAGCCGGCGGCTTCGGGATCGGCGCCTTCGAGGCGCGCGCCATCGTCCATTCGATGGGTGGCCGCCTGACCGTCGAAAGTGCCCCCGGAAAGGGCAGCAAATTCGTCATTCACCTGGCGGCTGCGACCGACCGGCCTGTCCTGAGGAAGCGCGCATGAGCGACAAGAACAACCTGCCCACCCTGCTTGTCGTGGAGGACGATGAAGGGCTCCAGCGGCAGTTGAAGTGGGCTTACGACGGCTACCGTGTCGTCACCGCCGCCAATCGGGCGCAGGCGATAGAGATGCTTCGACTGCATGAACCGGCGGTGGTCACGCTTGACCTTGGCCTTCCGCCCGACCCCGATGGCACGACCGAGGGCTTCGCCACCTTAAGCGAACTGCTCGCCATCAAGCCCGACGCCAAGGTGATCGTCGCGTCCGGTCATGGCGCTCGTGAAAGCGCGCTGAAAGCGATCGCGCTCGGCGCTTATGATTTCTATCCCAAGCCGGTCGATATCGACCAACTCGGCCTGATCGTGGCCAGAGCCTTCCATCTTCACGCGATCGAGGAGGAGAACCGCAGGCTGGAGCAAGGGGTCTCCGGCTCGGCCACCGTGCTCGGCTCCATCGTCACGGCCGCCCCGTCGATGCAAAAGGTTGCCCACACCATCGAGCGGGTCGCCGGCGCCAACGTTTCGGTGATGCTCCTCGGCGCCAGCGGAACCGGAAAGGAACTGCTCGCCCGAGCCGTACACGAGAAAAGCCCCCGGAAGGGCGGCGCTTTCGTGGCCATCAATTGCGCCGCGATTCCAGAAAACCTGCTTGAGGCCGAACTGTTCGGGTACGAGCGCGGCGCTTTCACCGGCGCAGTCAAAACCACGCCCGGCAAGATCGAGCTCGCCGAGGGCGGAACTCTTTTTCTCGATGAAGTCGGGGACATCCCGCTACCGCTTCAGGTAAAGTTGCTTCGCTTCCTTCAAGAGCGCGTAATCGAGCGCATTGGCGGTCGTCAGGCGATCCCGGTCGATACTCGCATCGTTTCCGCCACGCACCAGGACTTGGCGGCAATGCAGGCCGACGGCCGCTTCCGCGAGGATCTCTATTACCGTCTCGCGGAGATCGTCGTTCCGATCCCGTCGCTTGCCGAGCGTCCGGGCGACGCCGTCCTGCTCGCCCGCCATTTCGTCAACAGCTTCGCCCGGGAGCTAGGGCCCGCAGTCCAGGGGCTAGCCCCTGATGCCGTCGAGGCAATCGACCGACATAGTTGGCCGGGCAACGTCCGCGAGCTCGAGAACCGCGTGAAGCGCGCGGTGATCATGGCGGACGGCAAGCTGGTCACCGCGGCCGACCTCGACCTGGCGTCGGCCGATGAAAAGAACATTGTCGCCCTGCCGATCAATCTTCGTGCGGCACGAGAAGTAGCTGACCGGCGTGCCATCCACCAGGCACTCACCCGGACGGAGAACAACATATCCGGCGCGGCAAAGCTACTCGGGATCAGCCGGCCGACGCTCTATGATTTGATGAAACAGTATCAGCTCGGCTCGTAGGGCGCCGGAAGACCGTAACGAAAAATCGACGAACGGCGGTTGCCGCAGGCGGCGTGACCCTTAGTCTCCCGGGCAAACGCCATTCGGAGACTCAGCTATGGACCGCCGTTCGTTCCTGTCCACCGCCAGCGCCACAGCCTTCGCGCTGCCGTTCAGCCTAAAGGCCGCTGGCGCGAAGGCACAAACGGCAGCGCCCGGAGATGCCGCACTCAACGCCCTGTTCAACAAGATTTTCGACGAGACGGTCGATAATTCACCGGGCTTCGCAACCAGCCTTGGTCTCGACAAGGGCGCCAAGGCACATCTTCGCCGCACGTTCGATCCGAAACCCGCGCAGCAGGCCCGCGCGGAGGATGTTGCGCGTACAAAGCGCCAGCTCGCCGCGGTGAAAGCGATCAACCCGGCTACGCTTTCGACCAACGGTAAGCTCAACCGCGAGATCGTGATTTACGATGCTGAGCGCAACCTGACCGCGCCGACCCGTTTCGATCTCGACGGCGTGCAGAGCCCCTACTTGATCACGCAACAGGACGGCGCGTATTTCAATATCCCCGACTTCTTGGACAGCACGCATCCGGTCGACAGCGCGTCGGACGCGGAAGCCTATCTCTCGCGCCTTTCCGAGTTCCCGAAAATTCTCGATTACGAGACTGCCGAGCAGCGCCGTCAGGCCGCCCGCGGATATCTCGCCCCCGCCTGGTCGCTTGATCTTGCGCTCGGGCAGATCGCCAAGCTTCGTACCCCCGCCCCGGCGGATAGCGGGATGGTCAAGTCGCTTGCCGACCGAACCGCCAAGAAGGGTATCGCCGGTGATTGGGCGACAAGGGCTGCACGCATCGTGGAACGCGAGGTCTATCCGGCGCTCGACCGGCAGGTTGCCGCACTGACCGCGCTGAAGGCCACAACCCGGCCCGGCGACGGCGCGACCCGCCTACCCGATCCCGCCGTCTATGCCGCAGCGCTAGCGCAGTCGACGACTACCAATATGACTCCGGAAGAAGTCCACCAGCTTGGCCTGTCGCAGGTAGCCGAATATACCGGCAAGCTGGACGCGATCCTGAAAGCTGCCGGGTATGCGCAGGGCACGGTAGGCGAGCGTCTTGCCGCGCTCAATCAGTCGTCTGCCCAGCTTTATCCGAACACCGACGCCGGCAGGACTGAGCTGATCGCCGACCTCAACACCAGCTACAAGGCCATGCAGGCGAAGTTGCCTCCCGCATTCGCAACGCTTCCGACTCAGCCGCTCGAAATTCGCCGAGTTCCGGTCGAAATCCAGGACGGGGCGTCGAACGGCTATTACAACCCAGCCACCCTCGATGGCTCGCGCCCGGCCATCTATTGGATCAACCTCAAGTCGACTGGCGATTGGCCCCGCTATTCACTGCCGTCGCTGACTTATCATGAAGGCGTTCCGGGCCATCATCTGCAGATCAGCCTGGCACAGGAGTCCAAGGACATTCCGATGCTTCGCAAGATCAGCTTCTACAACAGCTACATCGAAGGATGGGCGCTCTATTCCGAACAGCTCGCCGACGAGCTTGGCGCTTATAACGGCATCGAGCGTGCCGGCTACCTCCAGTCGTTCCTGTTCCGCTCGGCTCGCCTCGTCGTCGACACCGGCCTCAATTCGAAGGGCTGGAGCCGCAAGCAGGCAGTCGACTACATGGTCGGCGCAACCGGCTTTCCCCGTCCACGCGTCGAGCGCGAGGTCGATCGTTATTGCGTCTCGATCGGCCAGGCCTGCAGCTACAAGATCGGGCATCTCGCGTGGCTTCGCGCCCGGGAGAAGGCCAAGGCTGCACTCGGCTCGCGCTTCGACCTCAAGCAGTTCCACGAGGTGCTGAAAGAAGGCGCAATGCCGCTGACGATCCTCGAGCGCCGGATCATGGAACGAGCGGGCGTGGCTTAGCCGTTCAACTCCTCGGCCATCGCGGCTACTTCCAGCCAGCGCTCTTCCGCCGCGTCCTTTTCTGCGCGAAGCGCAGTCGCGCGGTCGCTGAGCGATGCGAATCTTGCCGGGTCTCGGGTGTAGAGGTCCGGGTCGTGAAGCAGGTCCTCGACCGCCATCAGTTCGCCGTCGATCCGGGCAACTTCGTCCGGCAAACGGTCGAGATCGCGCTGGTCCTTGTAGCTCAGCTTCTTTGCCGGAGCTGCCGAGACCGGCGCTGATGACCTGGCGACAGCGACGGGCTTTGGGCTGGTTTTCACCTCGCGCCGCCGCTTCGCCCAATCTTCATAGCCACCCGCCACGATATCGACCTTGCCCGACCCGTCGAGTCCCAGGGTCACCGTCACCGTCTTGTCCAGGAAGTCGCGGTCGTGGCTAACGATCAGCACCGTGCCTTCGTAGTCCGCGATGACCTCCTGAAGGAGATCGAGCGTCTCGAGGTCGAGGTCGTTGGTCGGTTCGTCGAGCACCAGCAGATTGGAAGCCCGCGCGAATTCGCGGGCCAGCAGCAGCCGCGACCGCTCGCCGCCGGAAAGCGACCCGATGGGCGCCTCCGTCAGTTCCGGAGCGAAGAGAAATTCCTTCAAATACCCCTTGACGTGCTTCTTGTGGCCGCGGACCTCGATCCAGTCCCCGCCTTCCGCAAGGACGTCGCGAACGCGCTTCGTCGGCTCCATCAATTTTCGCTGCTGGTCGATGACGATACCGCTCAAGGTCTTGGCGTGGCTCACCGTCCCGCTGTCTGGCGCAATCTCCTTAGTCAGCAGCTTCAGCAGCGTCGTCTTCCCGGTGCCGTTGGCGCCGACCAGGCCAATCCGGTCGCCACGCTGGATACGCAAGGAAAAATCGCGGATGATCGGGCGTTCGCTGAACGCCTTCGAAACATTCTCCGCGTCGATCACCGTCTTGGTCTTCACCTCGTCCTTCGCCAGAGCCAGCTTGGCTGCGCCCGAAGGCCCGAGCATCGCCGCGCGCTGTGCACGCATGTCCTGCAGCTTGGCGAGGCGTCCCTGGTTCCGGCGCCGTCGCGCGGTCACGCCGCGCTGGAGCCAGTGGAGTTCGATCGCCAGCTTGGCATCGAGCTTTTCCGCCGCGCGCTGTTCTTCGGCATAGACCTTCTCGGTCCAGGCATCGAAGCCGCCGAAGCCGATTTCCGCGCGCCGTATCGTCCCGCGGTCCAGCCACAGACAACTTTTCGTCAGCCGCGTCAGGAACGTACGGTCGTGACTGATGACGATGAAAGCACCTTTGAACCGGTTCAGCCAGTCTTCCAGCCAGTCAATTGCGCCGAGGTCGAGGTGGTTGGTCGGTTCGTCGAGCAGCAGCACGTCCGGCTCCAGAGCCAGCGCGCGAACGATCGCTGCCCGTCGCCGTTCGCCGCCGCTGGCGGTGGCAACATCGCCGCCAAGGTCGATTCCGATCTGGTCGGCGATGGCCGCCGCCTCATGCGCGGCCGGCGCATCCTTTCCGGCCAGCACCCATTCTTCGAGCGAGGCAAACTCGCCCATGTCGGGGTCTTGCTCCAAGAGCACGACCCGCGCCCCTGGCACGATCTTGCGCTGTCCCTCGTCTGTGTCGATCAGGTTCGCGAGACATTTCAGGAGCGTCGTCTTACCCGCGCCGTTGCGCCCAATCAGCGCCAGCCGGTCGCGCGGGCCAATGTGGATGTCGAGACCGCGGAACAGCCACCCTTCGCCCTGGACGAGACCGAGTTTTTCATACGAAAGGATGGGAGGAATCATGTTGGCGCCTCTCTAGTAAGGAGCGGGCTCGCCGTCACCTGCTGGCGTGAAGCGGGCGACCGGGCTAGGATCGGCACCGAAACGTGGGGGGAGGCGGACATGCCGGTATTGGGAATGGGGGGTTATTTCTTCCGCTCGGCCGATCCGGCTGCACTGAAGGCCTGGTATCGCGAACATCTCGGCGTCGGAGGCGGCTGCGGAATCGACGACAACGGCCAGAGCAACGAATGGGTGTGGTTCACCCGGGGTGGCCCGATGGTGTTCGAGCCATTCAAGGCCGACACCGATTATTTTGCGGCGGACAAGCAGGCGATGATCAACCTTCGGGTCAGCGACCTAGATTCCCTGACAGAAAGCCTGCGCTCGGCCGGAATAGAGGTGATCACCAAGGAAGAATGGGACAGCATGCCGGAAATCGGCCGTTTCGCGCGGGTTCACGACCCGGAGGGCAATGCGATCGAACTTTGGGAGCCTGCCAATGCCACGTGAATGGGCGCCGACCGGCATGTTCATAACTCATTCAATGGCTTGTGCTTAGAAACCAAGGACTCCTTCGAAAAGTCATTTTGCCATGCGCCTGTTCCGTACCCTTCTTGCCGCCTCCATTGGGGCCGGCCTTCTCGCCAGCCCCGCCTTGGCGGACCGTCCGCGCGACCAGGACCGGGCGTTCGAGGCGACTCGCGAGGGCCGCTCAATGCCGCTGCCGATGATCGAGCGCCGGGTAATGCCGCACATGGGCGGCGCCGATTATCTCGGTCCGGAATTCCGCGGTTCGACCTATCGCCTCAAGTTTATGCGCAACGGGCGCGTGATCTGGATCGATGTCGACGCTGCGACAGGCAGGATTGTCAGTCGGTCGCGCTAAGGCGCCATTTCTCGAAGTCCGGCGGACTCCCATTTCGTTGCGCCCAAGCAACCGTTCAGCTTAAGGCGGGTTTGGTCATGCGACATGATTTCTCAAAGGGACTGATCCATGCGTGTTCTGATCGTCGAGGACGAACCCAACCTCGGCAGGCAGCTTCGCTCTACGCTTGAGGGCGCGGGCTATGCGGTTGATCTCGCCACCGACGGCGAGGATGGCCATTATCTTGGCTCGACCGAGACTTACGATGCGGTCGTGCTCGATCTCGGCTTGCCGGAGATCGACGGCCTCACCGTGCTCGATCGCTGGCGCAAGGAAGGCCGCAAGATGCCGGTCCTCGTCCTCACCGCCCGCGATTCATGGAGTGACAAGGTCGCTGGCCTTGACGCCGGCGCCGACGATTATCTCGCCAAGCCGTTCCAGACCGAAGAATTGATTGCCCGCCTTCGCGCGCTCATTCGCCGCGCCTCAGGCAATGCCAGCTCCGAACTGAATGCCGGCGACATCCGCCTCGACACGCGCTCAGGCAAGGTGACCAAGGCTGGCGAGCCGGTGAAGCTCACCGCTCAGGAATACAAGCTCCTATCCTACCTCATGCACCACAAGGGCAAGGTGGTCAGCAGAACAGAGCTTATCGAGCACATCTACGACCAGGACTTCGACCGCGATTCGAATACGATCGAGGTGTTCGTGACTCGCATCCGCAAGAAACTCGGAGCCGACGTCATCACGACCATTCGCGGCCTCGGATATAGCCTGGAGGATCCCTCGGCTTGAGTTCAAACGAGACGAACGGGTTGACTGCGCCCGTCGTCGAAAAGCGGCGCGGCCGTGGGTCGCTTACCCAGCGCATCATCGGCATCGCCGCCGTATGGGTCGGAGTGCTCCTACTCGGTGGCGGCTTCGCACTCGATCGCGTCCTCACCGCCTCGGTTGTCGAGAATTTCGACCAGCAGCTCGAGTATGTCCTCAATGCGATGATTGCTGCATCGGAGATTGGCCCGGACGGCGAAGTCCGTTTCAACCGCCCCCCCGCCGACCAGCGCTTCCTCGAGCCTTATTCCGGCGTCTACTTCCAGGTTTCGGGCGCAGGCGCGGACGCTTTCCCGTCGCGTTCGCTGTGGGACCGGCGCTTGCGCGTTGCCAGCCATAACGATGTCCAGCTTCACCGTTACAACAGCATGGAATTCGCCAACGAACCGATCAGGATTGTCGAGCGCGACGTCATTCTGCCAGGTTCCGAAGTGCGCTGGCGCTTCCAGGTGGCCCAGTCGCGCGAACTTATCGACCGCCAGATCAGCGACCTTCGTAACACCTTGTTCTGGAGCTTCGGAGCACTCGGCTTTGGCCTCCTCGTCCTCGCCGCGCTTCAGGCGTTTTACGGGTTGTGGCCGTTAAGGCGCGTCAGGAGCGAGGTGATCGCCATCCGCACCGGGCGCCAGCAACGCATCAGCGAAGACTTCCCCTCGGAGGTTCATCCGCTTGTACATGAGATAAACGAGCTGCTGGCACACGGCGAGGCGCAGGCCGAGGAGGCGCGCCGCCATGCCGGCAACCTCGCTCATGCGCTCAAAACTCCTCTCACAGTCATCACCAACGCGGCGACCGCCAACTCGCCCGATCTTGCTGGCACGGTCTGCCGGGAAGCAACCACCATGCGGCGCCAAGTCGATCATCACCTCGCCCGCGCCCGCGCTATCGGACGGCGCTCATCGGTCCATGCCCGCGCGCGCGTCTGGGAAAGCTTGGAAGCGGTCGAGCGAGCAGTGACACGCCTTTATCCGGAAGTGACGGTCGATATCGCCGGCGATCGCCAGGTCGAAGCCCGTGTCGAGCGGCAGGATCTCGATGAGATGCTCGGAAACCT
>Ga0247828_10000556_pt1 | contig 12427 bp, 10 predicted proteins | sample 12C_Control_Day3_FD_192425 | JGI IMG/M metagenome (GOLD analysis project Ga0247828, IMG submission 192425) | Soil microbial communities from agricultural site in Penn Yan, New York, United States - 12C_Control_Day3 | ecosystem: Environmental > Terrestrial > Soil > Agricultural land | place... | reverse complement strand
TTCCACGAGGAAGCGAGAGGCTTCACCGATGCCGTGGAACAAGGATTCCTCGGTCCCTGTCATCCAGACCTGGCCGCGCCCGGTAAGACGTTCGAACAAGGCTGAGCGGCGGTCGGGGTCAAGATGTGCGGCAACCTCATCGAGCAGCAGGATCGGCGGCTGGCCGCGCCGCTCGGCGACGAGATCGGCGTGGGCGAGGATGAGGCCGATCAGCAGCGCCTTCTGCTCGCCGGTAGAGCCCAGAGCGGCGGACCGCGACTTCGCAACGTAGCTAACGGCAAGGTCCTGACGATGCGGCCCGGCGGTGGCGCGACCCGCTGCGGCATCGCGGCCACGGTTGGCCTTCAGCGTTGCCGCAAGGTCAGCGACATCGCCGCCTTCGATGACGAGGCCGGCTCGAGGAAAATCGCCATCCGGACTCGCCGAAATGGCCTCTCCAAGCGCCTCGACGGTTCGACGACGCGCCGCGGCGAGTGGTTCGCCATGCTCGGCCATTCCCGATTCAAGCGCGAGCAGCCAGGCGGGGTCTGCACCGTCCGATTCCGCGAGCAGCTTGTTACGTGCACGCATTGCCGCCTCATAGCGGGCGCTGTGGTGAGCGTGAGCGGGCTCTATCGCCAGAACCAGCCGGTCCAGGAACCGGCGCCGCGCACCCGCGCTGTCCGTGAACAACCGGTCCATCGCCGGGGTCAGCCACAAGACCGACAGGCGCTCGGAGAGTGCGTTCACCGAGGCTGGCGCGGAGTTGATCCGGACTTGGCGCCGCTCGGGTGCGGTCGACAACGTGCCTGTCCCAACGTCGGTCCCGTCCTCAAGCCGCGCGGCGATACCAAAGCCGCCCTCGCCGTCTTCACGTGCCATTTCCGACAGCGGGACGCGGCGAAGACCCCGCCCCGGCGTCAGCAGCGAGACGGCCTCGAGGATGTTAGTCTTTCCTGCGCCATTGGGGCCGCTGAGCAGCACGAAGCCGAGGGCGACGTCTAGCGACGCATCGGCGTGATTGCGGAAATCGGTCAGGGAGAGGCGGGAAAGGGACACTCGTCGTCGTTGGCCCGAGTGGTCACGGGAGTAAATCCCCTGACGTCAGTCCGGTCCGTTTACGGCAGCCTGCCGATCTTAGACATCCCTCGAATGAGCCGCCATCGCGTAACTTTGCTTCGCCTATGCTTGGTGTCTCAGACACGCATCGGCATCAGCACGTAGAGTGCTGCGCTGTCGTCCTTTTCGCGGAGAAGGGTCGGAGCGGCGGCATCGGCGAGGTGAACCTCGACCGTGTCGCCCTCGATCTCATGCAGGATGTCGAGGAGATAGCGGGCGTTGAAGCCGATCTCGAGACTGTCATTGCCATAGTCGGCGGCAATTTCCTCGGTCGCGGTGCCGCTTTCCGGGCTGGAGACGCTGAGGGTTACCTTGTCCCGGTCGACGCTCATCTTGACCGCGCGGGTCTTTTCGGAAGCGATCGTGGCGACGCGATCGACGCCGGCCGCGAAACTCTTGGGGTCGAGCTTGAGCAGTTTGTCGTTGGCCGTCGGAATGACGCGGTTGTAGTCTGGGAAGGTGCCGTCGATCAGCTTGCTGGTGAGGACTGCGTTGCCGAGCCCGAAGCGAACCTTGGTCGGCGACAGCGACACTTCGACCGTTCCTTCGACCTCGTCGAGCAGCTTGCGAAGCTCGCCAACGCACTTCCTGGGTATGATGATGTCCGGCATGCCTTCCGCGCCTTCCGGCCGCTCAAGCGTAATGCGCGCCAGCCGGTGACCGTCGGTGGCCGCGGCTTTCAGCTTGTCGTCGGCGACGTGAAGGAAGATGCCCATCAGATAGTAACGGGTTTCTTCGCTACTGATGGCGAAGCGGGTCTTGTCGATGATCTGGCGAAGCGTCGCGGCCGGAAGCTCGAACCGGGTCGGAAGCTCGCCTTCGGCGATGACCGGGAAATCGTCGCGCGGCAACGTCGAGAGGTTGAAGCGCGAACGGCCGGCAACGACCTTCATCTTGCCCTCTGCGGCCGTCAATTCGACCTGGCTGCCTTCCGGTAGCTTGCGGACGATATCGAAGAAAGTGTGGGCCGGAACGGTGGTCGCCCCAGCCTGCTCGACCTGGGCGGCGACGCTTTCATCTACCTGCAAATCGAGATCGGTCGCCATCAGGCGAAGCGAGCCGTCGTCGCGCGCTTCGATCAGCACGTTGGAAAGGATGGGGATGGTGTTTCTGCGCTCCACCACCGACTGGACGTGGCTGAGGCTCTTGAGGAGGGTCGCCCGTTCGATCGTCGCCTTCATGTCCCGCTTTCCGTTCGCTGCCCCTGGATTGCCCGGTCGGACCCGGGCAGATTACCGCCGGTTATAGCGAGCGGCACGCGCGCCGCTAGTGGCAAAGAGTGCGAGATTCACGAACGGGTCGGACGCCATGCGCCCGCCCAAACGTCGAGATCGAGGTGACCCGGATCAGGCCGGGGCAAGGACACCATCGATCTTATGGACGACGCCGTTGGAGTGCTTGCCATCCGCCGTCGCGATGACCGCCTTGCCGCCAGCGCCATCGGTTAGAACGATCTTGTCGCCTTCCTTGGTCGCGGTCAGGGTTCCGCCGCCGACGGACATCAGCTGCGTCTTGCCCCCGCCATTTTCGATCGCCTTGCTGATATCTTCTGCAAGGATCGCGCCTGACAGGATATGATAGGTCAGCACCTTGGTGAGCTGGGGGCGGGATTCCGGCTTCATCATATTGTCGAGCGCGCCGTCGGCAAGCTTGCCGAACGCTTCGTCGGTCGGAACAAGGACGGTGTACGGGCCGGGACCCGCAAGGGTCGTGTCGAGGCCTGCGGCCTTGGCAGCCGCAGCGAAGCGACTGGCATCGTCGCCGAGGCCCTGAGCGATCGTGCTTTCCCCCGCGGCTTCCTTGGCGGCCTCCGACTTCGGAGCGTTGTCGGCTGCCTTGTCGCATGCTGCCAGCGGCAAGCCGAGAGCGGCGAGGTAAGCGATCTGGTATCGCATGAAGTGGCTCCTTCGAGCTGTTGATGGATGAGTGCTATACGATCGCGTCGATGACCGCCGTGATCAGCCGGGTCGTCGGGTCGACACGGTAGATGTAGCCGTCATTGTAGCGGTACCAGGAGTCCGGCGTGTCGTAATACTGGGCGCGATAGGCCATCGGCACGTTGTAAGCGTCGTAGCCAATCGGAAGCCTGCTTCCGACACCAAGGTCGCCGGCGAGAAGCGCGACGATACCGCTGACGAGGTTAGTTGACGGGTCGAGCCGGTAGATGGCCCCGTCGCCGTAACGGTAATTATAATCGCCGCTGTTGGGCCAGTAAGATTGGTACTGCATCGGCACGTTGTAGAAATTGTAGGGCTGCGGCCAGGGATCGCCGAGCGCGTAATAGCCGCCCCCGCCGAATAGCGGGATAAGCCCGTCGACGAGGTCGTTTGAGCGGTTCACACGATACATGAAGCCGTCGCCGCTACGGTAATAGAAGTCGTCATTGTCCGGATACCAATTGCGATACTGGACCGGGATCCGGTCGTTGGCGAAGGCCGCGACAAGCGGCGCGCCGAGCAGCTTATTCGCCTGCCCCGGTGGAAGGCAGCCATTGTCCTTCTTGTCGAGGCCCGGCGGGCAGCCGAAGGGAACCCGGGCGTTGCGGAAGAAGGTCTCGTCACTGAAATCCCGGCGTACGAGGCGGACGGCATCGCCGTCGTCATGGACGATAACGCCCCCGTTGCCGCGGCCCTGGTTGGAGTGGCCGTTGTCGGCCTTGGCCGTACGAACCTTGTTGGCCCCACGATCCTCGACGCGGACATTCCGTTTATCGCCCTGGCCGCGGTCCGGGTGGGCGGCTGCCTGACGCTCCACCCGATCGGGCTTGGCCTGGCGCATGGACTGCCCGCCTCCCCGAGCGGACTTCCCGCCGCCGCGATCGCCCGCGACCTGTTGCTGCTTCTGCCCCTGGTGACCACCGCCCTGTCCCTTGCCTCCGCCCTTGTTCGGGTCGGCCAGTGCAGGCGCGGTGATGGCGAGCGCCGCGGCGCCCGCGGCGAGTATCCAGCTACGCATGGCTAAATTCCTTTCGCGACCCAAACGGTTGATGGAACGCAGCGTTCCAGCGCCGTTCATCAGGGCGAAAGATCGCGGGGTCAGGCCCCTTGCGGCGTATCCTCGACCCACGTCTGGGCAATGCGCCGCGACGCCATGAACATCAGCAAAGCGGCGAGGATGTAAAAGCCAACGACGCTGACCGAGGCATAACGCAGCGCTTCATCGCCGAAGCGGGCTTTATAATTGTCCGAAAGCCAGCCGATCAGCGTCGGCCCTACGCCCAGCCCGATGAAATTGTTGATCAGCAGGAAGCTCGCCGAGGCGGTCGAGCGCAAAGGCTGCGGGACAAGATGCTGCACGGCGGTCGTCACCGGCCCAAGCCAGAGGATGTTGAGGGCATTGGGAATGAGAAGCAGCGCCCATGCCAGGGTCGGGCTTTCGGCAAGCAAGCCGAAGGCGAACAAGGGCGCGGTGACCAGCCAGGCAATGGCCGGAAGCCAAGCATACCAGCGCTTGTCCGCGGCGCCGAGCCGGTCGGCGAGGACTCCGCCGAGGAATACGCCGGCGGTTCCCCCGATGAGGAAGATCGAGGCCAGGAATTGGCCGCGCTCGATAAGCGAGAAGCCGAAGCTGCGCTCGAGCACGGACGGCGTCCACAGTGCCAGCCCATAGCCGGCGAGCGAGCTGCACGAAGCGGCGGCGGCCATCAGCCAGAAGGCGGGCTTCTTCGCGATGAGCGGGAAGGTTTCGGAGAGACGCGGTGCCGAAGCACGCGAGGCCTCGGGGCGGGGAACGTCGCGGACAACCCACAGCATGACGGGAGCTAGAATAACGCCGGCAGCGCCCATGACGATGAAAGCCGCCCGCCAGTTGACCCACGCGGCGAGATAAGCGCCGATCAGCGTCCCGAACGCGAGGCCGAGCGGGATGCCGAGCGAAAAGATGGCGAGCGCCCGGGCGCGCCGCTGCGGCGGGAAATAATCGGCTATCAGGGCATAGGCGGGAGCCACGCCGCCTGCCTCGCCAACGCCGACGCCTAGGCGGAAGATGAATAGCTGGACGAAGCTGGTGGCGGATCCGCACAAAGCGGTGAAGGCGCTCCAGACCGCGAGCGAGCCAGCGATAACCCGGCTCCGGCTCGTGCGGTCGGCAAGCATCGCAAGCGGGATTCCGAGAAACGAATAGAGGATCGCGAAGGCGATTCCTCCGATCGCGCCGAACTGGGAATCAGTGAGCCCAAGGTCGGCGATGATCGGTCCGGCGAGGATTCCGAGGATCTGCCGGTCGAGGAAATTGAAGATATACGCGATGAGCAGGAAGCCGAGCACCAGGTTCGGGTTGCGACCGGCAACGAGGCGTTGTGCGTTCACGTGGAGGAGACCCTTCCTGTCGGCTTCGAGCCTGCGTTCATGGCGGCTCGCAGCAGGCTAGGCAAGGCGCGCGAGGAACGCGCGAATGGCGTCGAGCGCGGCCGGCTCCGTCAGCATTGGCGCATGACCCACGCCCGGAACGACCGCTTCGTGCAGTTGCGGCGCTGCCTTCTTCATCCGCTCTGCGATTGGAGCGGTAATGACGTCCGAAATCTCGCCGCGGATCAGCATTGTCGGCCGCTTGCGCGCGAGGCGCCGAAACAGCCAGTGGGCGAGCGGCTTGGCGAGCCGTGGCGGCGGCTTGGAAAGGACGTCCGCGATAGCCGGGTCGCAATAAGCCACGACCTGACCGTTCGACCCTTCGTGGAACAGACGACTGGCTAGCGTGCGCCAATCCTGTGCGCCGAATTTCGGAAATGCGACTGCGTTCGTGTCTCGGACGTAATCGGCGGCGTCGTTCCAATTGGCGAACGGGCCCGCGCGGCCGGCATAAGACAGGATGCGCGCAATCCCGCGTGGATCGATTTCCGGCCCGGCCTCGTTGAGGATGGCCCCAGCGATCGAGCGCAGGCGGCGGGCGGCGAGCGCCATGGTGATCAGCCCGCCCATCGAGGTGCCGATGAAGATGGCGCGGTCGATCCGCTCATGGTCGAGCAAGGCGGCAATATCGCGGGCATAGACTGCGGGCTGATAGCGGGTCGGATTGGCACTGCGATCGGATAGACCCCGGCCACGAACGTCCGGCGCGATGATCCGTCGCCCCTCCGCCGCGAGAATCGGCCCAAGCTCCTCGAAGTCACGCGAATTGCGGGTCAGACCGTGGAGGCAGACGACCGGGAGCCGCTGCTGTCCGCCCAGGCTGGGATAATCCCGGGCGAACAGCCTGAGGCCGTCGAAAGACGTCCAATAGAGGCCGGATGATCCGGGCATGGCTACGCCCTTGGTCCTCTGCTCAGTAGCGCGCGGTCAGTTTCAGCGAGATCGTCCGCGGGGCGCCGTAGTAAACGGTACGGACGCCGCCAACCGAAGAGAACTCCTGCGCATCGGTCTTGTAGGCGCGGTCCGAGAGGTTGTTGCCATAGAGGCCAACTTCCCAGTGCTTGTTGGCGGTCTCGTAGACGATGCGCGCGTCATGTACCCAATAGCCCTTCTGGAAGAGGGCATCGATCTCCGTCGTCGTACCTGCTCCCGGACCGCTGCCGATGACGAAGGTGTTGTCGACCGCCAACGCGGTGCGCGATTTGTGACGCGTCTGTGCGCCGAGCGTGATTGTGCCGGCGCTGCCGAGATCGAAGCTATATTGCGCACCGAGGCGAACCGTCCACTTCGGCGCGAACGCCGGGGTCTGGAAGGCGCGGCTTCCGCCGCAGCAGGTCGTGAAGCGAACGTCGTCGAAGTCCTTATAGTCCGCGTCGAGATAACCCACCTGGGTATCGAGCAGCAGGTTGTCGATCGGCGTCCATGCGGCTTCGAGCTCCGCGCCGTTGATCTTGAGCTTGCCGGCGTTGAGAACGGAAAGCGTCGGCGTGGGGATGCCGAGGACGTCTTCCGTGCCGGAAACACGTGCCTGGAAATCCTCATAGGTCGACGTGAAGGCGGCACCGTTCAGGGTCAATTGCCCGAAAAGGCGGCTCTTGAAGCCCGCTTCCCACGACAATGCCTTTTCCGGATCGTAAGCGGTCCGTTCCGAGGCGCTATTGGCACGACCGTTGAAGCCGCCCGACTTGAAGCCCTTGGCGACACGTCCGTAGACCATCAGGTTCGGAGTTGCCTGCCAGTCGATGCTGGCCATCGGCGAGGTATCCTTCCACGCCTTGTCGGCGATGAACTCCAGCGGGACGACTGAGGTGAAGATCGGATTGGACGAGAAGGTGTCGGTCGTCCGGAAGTAGTCCTTGTGCTCGCGCGTGTAGCGAAGACCGGCCGAGAGACGCACAGTCGGCACGATCTCATAGCTGGCGTTGGCGAAGGCGGCGTAGCTTCTCGTGTCCAGCTCATCGTCGACGGTGCGCAGGAATGTGCCGCCGCCGAAGAAGGTGCCGAGCAGGTCGTCGGCATAAGCTTCCTGATGCGATTCGATGCGCTCGCTGAGGTAATAGAGACCGGCGACCGCGTTCAAACGATCGCCGCTGTACAGAAGCTGGAATTCCTGGCTGGTCTGCTTCTGATCAACGCCGACGAAGACATCGCCGACCTCATATTGGCTCGCGTCGATATCGATATAATCGTCGGTCTTGAGATTGCGGTAAGCGGTGATGGACTTGATCGTGATCTCATCGGTCAGATCGAATGCGGCAGTGCCCGAAAAGCCGTAATGCTTGAGATTGGTCGAGTTGGGAAAGCCCGGTGTAATCCGCGCTTCCCAGTCATAGCTGCCCGAGCCGACGGGCTCGTCGACCACAAGCACTCCACCGGAGAATTGCACGAGGTTGTTGACTGGCCGGCCGACGTTGAGCTTTGCGTCGTCCTGGCTGTAGTCGGCCGTAAGGTCGAAACGCAGCCTGTCCGACGGCGTGATGGCGACAACGGCGCGCCCGGCAAAGGTGTTGCGATTGTTGTATTCGCGACCATCACCTTCATCCTCGACGAAGCCGTCGCGAGTGGCGCGCATGACGGCGATGCCGGCGCCGATATACTCGCTTAGCGGGCCGGACACGGCGCCCTTGAGGTCGAACTGATTGTAGCTTCCGAGAGTCACACTTCCCGTCGCCCGGAGCGCATCGCCCGGCTTGCGGGTGACGAATTTGATCGCGCCCCCGATGGTGTTCTTCCCGTAGAGCGTGCCCTGCGGACCGCGGAGAACCTCGAGCCGTTCCAGATCGAGAAGGTCGAGCTGGTTGCCGCGGATTCGGGAAAGGTAGACGTCATCGACATAGACGCCGACCGCGGGATCGAAGGTCTGCAGCGCGTCGGGCTGGCCAATGCCCCGGATGAAGATGTTGGTGGCGTTCGACGAACCGCGGCCTTGAACGATGTTGAGGTTCGGAACCGCGCCCTGCAGGCCGGTGGTGTCCGTTGCCTGGATTCGGTCGAGGGAACGTTCGGTGAAAGCGCTGATCGACGAGGGAACCCGCTGGATCGATTCCTCGGTTCGGCGGGCCGTAACGACGATTTCTTCGCCATTGGCATCGGCTTCAGCCTGCTCCTGCGCTTCCGCCGCCGCCGGCTGGTTCTCAGCCTGCTGGTCGGCCTCGCCCGCCGTCTGCGACCAAGCCGGGCCGGCGATCATCGCCGCCGAAGCCAAAAGGAAAGCGCGCGAAAAAGCAGTCATCGTCATCATTCGGTCCCCTCTCACGGCGCCCAGTTCTCATCGGACGGGTCGCCACCGTCATCGGTTGGTAATGAAAGTTGAACCGAGTTTCAACTTGTGAAAAGCAGTTCGCCCGGTTTAGGGACTGGGTGTGACGCTTTTGCAGCGCACAGGGGGATAAAAATGTCCGAGGCGACGGCGACAAAACCGACCGACGGCGCGACCGGAATGGCTGGCGAAGGCAAGGCGCCGCGAACGGCCCGCGGCGAGCGCACGCTTCGCAGGATCCTGGATGCGGCTCTCGCGGAATTCGGCGAACGTGGCTTTGCGGAAACGTCCATCGTGGGGATCACCAGCCGTGCCAAGGTCGCGCTCGGCACCTTCTACACGTACTTCGACAGCAAGGAGGCGCTGTTCGCAGCCCTGGTGCAGGACATGTCGGGCAAAGTCCGCGAGCTGGTCGCACCGGCATTGGCCGGGGCGAGCGACGCGCTGGACGGGGAACGCCGCGCGCTTGCCGCCTATCTCCAGTTCGTCGCCGAGCATAAGGAAGTCTATCGGATCGTCGACGAGGCCGAATTCGTCGATCCCGAAGGCTTCCGCCGCCATTACGAGACAACTGCCAGCCGAATCGCGACGCGGCTCAAGGATGGTGTCGATGCCGGCGACTTAAGAGAAGCCGATGCAAAGACTCGCGAAGTCTGGGCCTGGGCGCTGATGGGGATGAACGTCTTCCTGGGGCTGCGCTTCGGCGTGTGGTCGAGCGAGCCGCCGGAGCACATCGCTGCGGAGGTCAACCGGATGCTGTCCGACGGCCTGAAGCGCTAGTCGAGCTTCGCCGCAAGCCGGGCCAGCGCAGAAACGTCGTCGGCATCCTGGTAAAGCCCGAAGCCGATCCGAAGTACATCGCCGCGCACGTCGGTCACGCATCGCCGGTCGAGCAATTGCCGCTGCCAAGAGCCGGCGTTTGGCGAACGGAAGGCCAGAAAACGCGCATGCGGCCCGCTTGTCACCGGGTTGAGTAGCTCGGCTTTTCCGAGCGGAGTCGCCGCAAGTTCTTCAAGCGCCTGTTGCTGGAGCTTCGCGACATGTTCAGAAGCGCGGGCCGTCAACAGATCTTTGCCGGCCAGCATCCGGCGGACGGCATTGAACCGGTACAGCGCCGAGGGATCGAATGTCGCGCCCATGAAACGCATCGCATCCTGCCGGTAGCCGACTCCCCCGGGTGGCGCGGTCAGCTCTCCGAACTCCGCATACCAGCCGGTGATGGGCGGACGCGGGCCGAAGCCTGGCGGACAATGCATGAAGCCCATGCCCTCGCCGGCCATCGCATATTTGTAGCCGCCGCCGAGATAGAAAGCGCCGCCGCCGTGCGGATAAGGGCAGTCGATCGCCATGAAGGCGTGATAGCCGTCGATGACCGACCACGGACCTTCGGGCCTGGCGAGTGACGCAAGCTCGGCGACAGCATCGAACAACCTGCCGCTTCCGAACAACACGTGGCTGACGAGGATCAGGTCGTGGTCGCCGGACCGCGCTGCGGTCAGGAAGCGTTCGGTGAAATCTTCGAACGGCTCAACCGCGACAGTTTCGATCTGTAGCCAGCCGTCCTCCTGCCAGCGCGAGAACTGGCGGCGGGCCGAATGGAACTCGCCGTCGGTGGTGAGCACTCGCAAATGCGACGGATCCCGGCGCGGACAGGCCGCAACGAACCGGACCAGCAGGTCATGTGTGTTCGACGCGAAGACGATGGCGGATGCGTCGCCGGCGCCAAGCTCGTCGGAGACATAGGTCTGGGCTTCGGGCCAGACCGATCCCATCACCTTGTCCCACTTCGTGTCAGCGAGATGGGCAGCATCCTGCCAGCATTCGACTTGGCCATCGAAGCTGGCGTCGGGCCACAGATGATGGCTGTGCGCTGCGAAATGCAGGCGCCCCGGTGCCGAATCGAGGCTGCGCGAGAAAAGGCGCTTGAAGCTCATATGTCGGTGCGCAGGTCCCACAATGCCGGAAAAGCGCGCTTGTCCAGGGTCGAGCGCAAATAGGCGGCGCCCGCGGAGCCGCCCGTCCCGCGCTTCATGCCAATGATCCGCTCCACCGTCAGCACATGCTTGTGGCGCCAAGCGGCGAGCGCATCGTCGAGATCGACCAGTTTTTCGGCGAGGCCGTAAAGATCGAAATGCGCTTCGGCGTCGCGATAGACTGCAAGCCAGCTGGCACGGATATTATCCTCGCTGGAGACGTCGAAGCCGGCCCGGCCGAGCGCGGCGTTCGCCTCATCCCACAGGCTAGGCTCGGCAAGTGCGGTTTCGAGCCGCTCGCGGCCTTCGCTGCCGCCCTCGTGCATCTCCAGGTATTTCGGATCCTTTAGCCCCAGGCGGAATTCGAGCTCCCGGAACTGCGCTGACTGGAAACCCGACGAGGTGCCGAGGACATGGCGGAATTGCATGTAATCGAAGGGGGTGAGCGTCGAGAGGACGTCCCAGGAAAGGGTCATCACGGACTGGATTCGGCTGACCCGGGAGAGCGCCTTATGAGCGGCGGCGAAATGATCATCGTGAATAAGCCGACAGGCCAAAGCGACCTCATGAAGCATCTGCTTCAGCCACAATTCCTTGGTCTGGTGAATGACGATAAACAGCATTTCGTCGTGCAGGTCCGACAGCGGAGCCTGGGCGCCGAGCAGCTGGTCGAGCTTCAGATAGTTGGCATAGGTCATGCCTTGCGGGGTTGCGGTCATGCCCCTCGCTTACGGCAATCCGGCGGAACGAAAAAGCTTAGTTCTCTGGGTTCGTCTGACCGAGGGCGCCGCTATTGAACACGCCGATATTGCCGAACAACTCATCGAAGAAACCGCGCTTTCGGCCGAGCGTAGGGGTCTTGTCCTTGACCGGGTCGATCGACGCGATCAGCGTTTCGTCGGTACGGTTGACGGCGACGACATTGCCCGAAGCGTCGAAGGCGACGTGGAGCACCTCCTGATCCTCGGTCCGCTGGGACTTGAAGGCGACTGTGCGCGTGTCCTGCGACACATAATACCAGTCGTTCTCGTTGAACTGGCCGGTGAAGGTCGGCCGGCCAAGCGTCTTGGCGACGGATTCCTTATTGTCGACGCCGACCTGGATGCCCTGCGCCAGTTCCTTGTCGATGACGAAGCCGCGATGGTCCTGCACGCCCATTGCGCACCCGGAGGCGAGGCCCATAGCCGTGACGGCCGTAGCCAGCTTGATCCAGGTAAACGCCATTCAATTCACTCCTCATTCCGGGCCATCACGCTTGCCTAGCGGCGGCCGCGCATCGATATGCGATAGCGAAGCGGCTGGCCGAGGAAAAGCCCAGCCGCGCCTTAAAGGAAGCTGAATGCCCTTCACCCTGTTCCGCAACCGAGAGGTCAATCGCGCCGGCGCCCTTTACGAGTCCGCCGTTCAGGCCGCGCGCCAGCCCGACTGGTACCGCGATGCGGGCGTGCCCGACACGATGGATGGCCGATATTGCGTTCTTGCGACCCTTCTGGCGCTTACCGACCTTCGGCTTGCCGGGGGTGGAGAGGCGGTAGGCGCCCTTTCTCCGCGGCTTACGGAAATGTTCGTCGACGACCTCGACATCCAGCTTCGTGAAAGCGGCCTCGGCGACCCGACGCTAGGCAAGACAGTGCGAAACCTGGTCACGGGACTTTCGGGCCGGATTGCGCAATGGCGCACCGCGCTTGAAGGTGGGGACTGGAGTCCGGCGATACGCTCCAGCCTTTATCGCGACCGAGCGCCTGGGGAGG
>Ga0247828_10000555_pt1 | contig 12430 bp, 20 predicted proteins | sample 12C_Control_Day3_FD_192425 | JGI IMG/M metagenome (GOLD analysis project Ga0247828, IMG submission 192425) | Soil microbial communities from agricultural site in Penn Yan, New York, United States - 12C_Control_Day3 | ecosystem: Environmental > Terrestrial > Soil > Agricultural land | place... | reverse complement strand
AGTTTTGGAGGGTCTTCTCGGGCGTCAAGGACTGGCAAGAAAGCCTTATGGGCTTCTATCAGGAACATAACTACGTGGAGTGTCTTACAGGCCGCCGTCGCCGGGGGCCACTCTCGCCTAACCAGCAAATAAACACGCCCGTTCAGGGTACAGCTGCGGAAATAGTCCTAGACGGTATGTCTAGGTTAAGCGAGGTGGGGGACTGGGATCTCCAGCCAGAGATTAACATACACGACGATCTCACGTTCACTAGTGTACCGTTGAAGCGTGTGGACGATGTAGCGGAAAAGATCATCGGTGCTATGATACGCGTGCCGTTTCGTTGGGTGAACGTACCCATTACCGCTGAAATGAGCATCGGTGATAACTGGCTGGATATGAAAGAGTTCGGAACCTTCTCATCGGATACCTGGAAATGACTGCATTAATTGATAAGTACCGACCGACCCGCTTCGACGCGGTTGTGGGTCATGATGCCGTGGTGCAGGCGCTCCAGCTTGCCCTTAAGAAGGGATTGGCGCGAGCGTTCCTATTCACCGGTCCATCGGGTGTGGGTAAGACTACTCTGGCCTACATAATGGCGAATGAGCTCGGTTGCCTGCCTGGGGACCTAGTGGACATAGATGCCGCCACCAATACCGGTATAGAGGACATGCGGAACGTCACCAGTGGGCTCATGTACCGTCCTATCGGTGCTGGTACTATTAAGGCTGTGATCGTGGACGAGGCCCACGCCTTGAGCAAGGCGGCCATCCAGTCCCTACTCAAGATCCTCGAGAAGCCCCCGGATTGGGTCTATTGGTTCCTGTGTACTACAGAGGCCAATCGTATACTACCCACCGTTAAGACCCGTTGCGTCCATTGCGACCTGAGGCCTGTGACTAGTCGCAAGCTGATAGAGCTATTGTCGTTTATATCGGAGGAAGAGAAATTCAAGACCGATAGCGACATCCTGGTGCTTTGTGCGGAGGCGGCTGGTGGCTCCCCCCGTCAGGCTATCTCCAACCTGGCGCTGTGCGCTAGTGCCACCGTTGATGACGCCCGCAAGCTGCTACGGTCGGCGGGGGAGTCGGCTGAGGCTATTCAGCTGGCCCGGGCCTTGATGAAGCGGGCCGGTTGGAAGGAGATACAAAGCCTGCTGGCGCGGTTGAAGGAGGATAACCCGGAGTCGGTGCGGCACATCATCCGTGCCTATATGACGACGGTGGTGCTCAACGCTAAGACCGAGCAGGCGGCTGGTGGGGCTCTGGAGATACTAGATGTCTTCTCGCAGCCCTTCCATTCCTCCGATGGTGTAAGCCCATTGGTGATGGCCTGCGGTAAAATATGCCTAGGAGGAGAGTAGCATGCCTAAGCCACGTATGTCTACCGAACCCGTCCAGCTTCAGGCCAAGGCGGGCCAGGCCCAGGCCTATGATCGGAATGCGTTGGAGCGTTACCGTCGGAAGCTAGCCATAGATCGGGATGACCTGGACCTGTGCCTACAGGAGCAGCCGGAGTTGTTCTATCAGGTGTCGGAGGGCCAGGTGCTGGCCAACGCCTCCCGTGATGCGACTAAGCTCATGCTGGAGGAGGCTGAGGCCGCTGAGGATGATCGGCTGCGTACGCAAGCTGCCAAGCATGCGGAGAAGATCACCGAGCCTGAGATAAAGCGGGCCATAAAGCAGGCCCCGGAGGTCAAGCGCCTGGGGCAGGAATACCTGGAGTTTAAGACATTAGCGGCACGTTGGGGTGTACTTAAGGAGTCCTACGAGCAACGGTCCTATATGCTTAAGGAATTAGTTAGTACGCATCTATCACGTATATCAGCACGCGGTTCGATGGGTGGGGCGCGCGATGAGATAATTGCGCGCTCACGCTCCTTGATGGAGGGGGAGGAACGGCGGCGGCTACGCTTGGAAGGTGACAACGATGGAACTGACTGAGGTTGCTCGTTTGTTTTTGCTGGGGTTGATGCTAGTGGTCTTCGCGTATGCTGTTGTAAGGAGCGCTTCGTTCGCCTACTTTAGGACGAAGTACGAGTATATGCGCCAGTTCAAGAGAGAGTCGAAAGAAGGAGAGAAGTAAAATGGCTTTTAAGTACCGTGGAAACAGCCGCACTGTCGAAACAGTTATGAAGCGCGCGAAGCAGTCGGGTGGGGGCTACGACAGCTACGTGCTGCCGGACTTTACAATGTTCAAGCCCCGCGAGGGTGAGAACCAGATCCGTATCCTACCGGCCACCTGGGACGACCTGGATAAGTACGGGAACAATTGGGAGATCCCCATTTTCCTGCACTATAGGGTGGGCGCGGATGGTGGCGCCTATCTCTGCTCCAAGATGATGTTGAAGAAGGCCTGTCCGGTGTGTGATGCGCGCGCCGAGATGACCGATGATGAGTGGGCGGAGGCCTCCCCCAAGTGGCGAGGGCTGATCTGGCTCATCGACCGCGACAACGAACAGATCGGTCCGCAGTGGTGGGCCATGCCCCTGCGTATGTTCCGCGATGTCAACAATCGGGCACAGGACAAGAAGCTCGGGGGCGTTATCAAGATCGATCACCCCGAGGACGGTTACGATATCATGTTCAACCGCGAGGGCCGGGACCTGCGGACACAGTACACGGCGCTGGAGGTCTCACGGGAGGCATCGGCTATCAACGAGAAGAGCGAGAAGAAGCAGAACCAATGGCTGGAGTACATTGAGGAGAACCCCCTGCCGTCCATCCTCCAGTTCTACGAGTACGAGCATATCGAGAAGGTCCTGCTAGGCAAGACGGAGAACCGTCGCAAGACCGAGACCGAGGAGGAAGAAGAGGTTGCCCCCACGAAGCGGCGGCGTGCTCGCCCGGATGCTGAGGATGAGGAGGAGGATGCCCGCTCCCGCCGTGCCCGGTCTGAAGAGGCTGAGGACGAGGAGGTTGCGTCTTCGAAGCGTCGTCGGGCCAAGGACGAACCTGAAGCTCCCAATCCACGCTTTCATAGAGTTGGCCCTCGCTCTGCTGCTAGTGAGGAGGAAGAGGTTGCTCCCACGCGGCGGCGGCGCACGGGCAAGGAGCCCGATGAGGAGGAGCTCCCTTTTGATGTGGATAAGCCCCGGTCTGCTAGGCGTCGGGAGGAGGACGCCGATGATGACGCCGCGACCGAGGGGACCGGCGAGGAGGAAGAGGCCGAGAAGCCCACTCCTCGCCGACGGCGTGCTGCCCCGGTGGATGACGATGAGGAAGAGGCCGGTCGCCGCGACCGCACCGTTAAGGCCCGTCGTACTAGGGACGACGACGAGGAGGACGAGGCTTCCACCAACGGTAAGGGCCGTGAGGACGATGAGGGCGAGGAAGACGCCCCCCGGGGTAGGCGGGCGGAGGCTAGGGGTGGCAAGACAGTGAGGCGGCCAGTGCGGGCCGCTGACGCCGAGGAAACCCCTAGCCGTCAGGCCCAGCGGGCCTTAGGCCGGTTGCGTAGGGAATAAAACCTATAATGGTTGCGCGCCGCATACCGCTCCGGGTGGGGGGTGATTACTTCCCGGATGAACGTAAGCCCAAGCAGTTTATCCCCACCGGGTGTACATTGCTAGATTGTATACTCGGTGGGGGTTGGGTGCTGCAACGGGTAGCTAACGTCGTCGGTGATAAGTCCACTGGCAAGACCCTGGTGGCTATAGAGGCCTGTGCTAACTTTGCCCGGGCCTATCCCAAGGGACGGATCTACTACCGGGAGGCCGAGTCCGCCTTTGACATTCCCTACGCAGGACGGCTGGGCCTGCCAGAGGATCGGGTGGACTTTGGTCCGGAGGGCATTGACACGCATTGGCGTACCATCGAGGATGTCTTTATAGACCTACGCAAGGTTTGTAAGTGGCATGCCGCTAACGATGCCGAAGGCCTCTACATAATTGACTCCCTGGACGCGCTGACCTCCAAGGCGGCGCTGGCCCGGGACCCGGGGGAGGGCTCCTACGCGTTGGAGAAGCAAAAGATATTGGGGCAGCTATTCGAGCAGATGATTGGTGACTTTAAGCGAGGTAACCTGTGCCTTATCATCGTGTCCCAGGTGCGGGACAAGATAGGCTACGTCATCGGTGAGAAGCAGCGCCGCTCCGGGGGCAAGTCCCTGGACTTCTACGCCACGCATATTGTGTGGTTGTCGCACATAAAGACGCTGACGCAGACCATCCGTGGGGAGAAGCGCGCCACCGGTATTCGGGTGCTTGCCCACTGTCGGAAAAATAAGGTCAGCGTGCCCTTTCGCAAGTGCATGTTCCCGGTTAGGTTCGGCTACGGCATTGACGATATCCAGGCGTCCGTAGAGTTCCTGGTAGAGCAAGGTTTGGGTGACCGCATCGGTATTGCTAAGCGTAGCAAGGCGGAGCGTGCTGGTGAAAAGCTAAAACGTAAGGGAGATGGCGGTGATGCTAGGCCTGATAGCGCTGTGGTTAAGTTCATCCAGGAAATGGAAGGCCTCCCCAATGCCGAGTACGCCAAGCGCGCGGAACAGATCCGCCAAGTCGTTGTCAAAGCGTGGGCGGACATCGAGCATCAATTTGAACCTGTACGACGCAAGTACACCTGATACCTTCGAGTCGCTTTACGTTGTAAACGCCGACCTCGTGTTATGGAGTGGTGATCGTATAATTGCTGAGCTACCGATTGCTAGCCTCAAAAAGCCCTGGGTACGGTGGGTCAATGAGTCGGAGGAGACTGTGGTGGTGACGAAGCAGGCCGTGATCATCTACGGGATGCCACTAGCCGATGGCCCGATTGTAGCCTGGTCTTGTCACTACAGCACATCAGTAATAGCGGGGGCTGACATTACTTGGGATTGGGGGAGCCAGCCCTTGTTTTTTATCAACAGTACGGCAAAGGTGTGATGCGCTCAGGACCGTTTAAGGGTTTAATAACCATCGGTAAGGACTCCACCTTCCGCAAGCGTATGCGGGCGGATCGTCGCTCGATCGACTGGAGCTTTCCCGACGTACAGGTCAAGAACCCTGACAAGTACCTCCATAGCCACGCTCGCAAGATGCAGGCGTTGATCCGAGGGCTAGAGCGGCTGCGAGCTTCCGGCGTCTCTACTATCTCGTGGTAGGCGAGCGATGAGTTTGATAAAAAAGCTACTTGGTTTCTTTTCAAGAAAGCCACGATGCCGAAACTGCAAAGCGGTGGGCATTTGGTTCTATGAGGACGGCGGTCATGATTGGTGCGAGAGTTGCGATGTCTGTGGGGCGAGATACGGAGTGCAAGGCCCACCGTTTGATTTGGTGGAGAGATTGAGCAATCGTAGGACATGAGCGATGACGATGGAGATTAGTGAGATGACCCCAGAAGCCAGAGCGGCCCGTATCCGCGAGTTGATTGCGAAGTACCCGGAGCCGTGGGTAATTGAGAAGCAGCCGCATAACTACCGTGACGGGACCAGCGAGTTCACTCACGTCCGATACTACTCGGAACGTGAGTGGGCTGCTGGCGAACGGGTGTGCGTCGAGATTGGCTCGCACGTCACCCCGGACCTCGCTGAACTTTTAGTGCTCCTACGGGAAGCCGCCGTAGAACTCAGCACTCGCGGGACATGAGCGATGGGCCGCGAAGCGCCGCTTATTTGCTATGGAGAGGATGGCCCGGCATTCGAGCGGCTGTGCCCCCAGTGTGCCCGCTTCCTAAAATTCCCCGAGACAATGACGTGGAAAGAAAATTGGTCGGGGATGTGTAGGTTCCCTAAGATACGGTGCAGCAAATGTGGGCCTATCGAGCCAGCACACGTTGGATGGACCAAGGACTTTAGCCCATGACTGATATCATAGAGCGCGAGTGCTGCGCCAAGGCGGCGCTGTATGACGATCTGATGGCCGAGATTGTGCGGCTGCGGACGGAGTTAGCCTATTACCAGCAGGCTACCGCAGCCCTGAGATATGAGGTTGAGCGATATACGCCCAAGCGGGTAGAAAGGGAAGCCCATGGTAGAGATTAATCGGCGTGCGGTGCTGGTGGGGGGAGTGACGGCAGGGGTTGCTGCTGCTAGTCCAGCTATTGCTGCACTAGAGCCACCGGCTTTGCCTGATCCGAACTTGGCTAGGCTCTATCTCTACGACGACACGCTCGACCGGGAGATTGTGTCTATACCACTTACCGACCTGGCAGCCGATGTTAGGTGGGAGAACACTACAGAGGAGATTTACGACGTCTCCTATGCGATATTAGACGTAACGGTGCTGGGTAAGCGCCTTCTGCTACGGTTTGATATTACTAGGGATTATGGTAAGCCCATCGCTGTACACAATGGTGACTTACTAGTCATCCGGGGACCGTTGCTGACCCTGACGTAATGATTCTGCTATCGGTCGTTGACTTCCATCCTTACCGGGTTTAAGGATTTGGGGATTTTATCCCTGGTGAGGACCATCTGCATGCTTCTAGAGGTGCGTGGCTGGCTGGTTGTTCGGACACATAGTCAGCGGGAGGCCTGGGCCTGCGAGAATATTGCTAATCAGGGGGGTACGTTCTACTACCCACGGATCGCTGTGCGTAAGAAAGCCCGGGCAAAGGCTGTTGCCGAGAAGAAGGTCAGTAGCCTGTTCCCGGGCTACATATTTGTGAAGAACGAGGGGCGCTGGCGGTTCCTGCTAGGCACCTTTGGGGTATTGACTGTTGTACTACAGGGCGGCCTACCCGCTATCATGCCCGATGCAGAGATTGAGCGGCTACACCTGCTAGAGGGGTCGGATGGCTTTGTTAACCTTCCCAAGTACAATGGAGAGGACAGCCGGTTCCGCGTGGGTGAGACTGTGCGAGTAGTGAATGGTCACCTGACAGGGTTTGTCGGTATCTATGATGGTACTGGTCCTAAGGATCGGGAACGAGTGTTGTTGGATTACCTTGGACGTAAGGCCACAATATTGATTGGCGGTAATGATCTGGAGGCTGCATCGGCGGCCTAGCTTTGTATGTATAGGCGTGGAAAAGGGAGATAAACCATGCATACGTCAGCCTACGATTATCTTCAACCGACCCCTGAGCAGGTGGAGCGCATGCAGCGCGTACGGGAAGCTGCTAAGGTATTTAGTGAGGTGTTGGAGAAGGAGCTCCCGGACGGCCCCGATAAGACCTGGGTGGTTAGGAACCATCGTACGACTGCGATGTGGGCCAATGTTGCTATTACGCGACAGGCCGATGGATCGCCCCGTGTATAGGATAGGTTTTACAGGTACCAAGCGCGGAATGACTGCTGCGCAGTTGGACGCTCTGCGTGTGTGCCTGAATGACTATTCCGTTGGGACTGAATTACATCACGGTGATTGTATTGGGGCGGACGCAGAGGCGCATGATATCTGTACGGCCTTACGTCTAAAGCCAGTGATCCACCCGCCTGATAACCCCCGCGCCCGTGCCTATAAGCAGGCCAAGCGTGTACTGCCCCCAAAACCCTACTTGGAGCGTAACCACGACATAGTGGATGCTGTTGATTACTTGATAGCAGCCCCCGCTGGCTTTAAGGAAAAGCTTCGGTCGGGTACTTGGGCGACTGTGCGTTATGCTAAGAGGGTGGGCAAGGTCGTCTACGTGCTCTGGCCCAATGGCGTATTTAAGGTGTACGGTCGTGAATGACAGTGTTATGACCTATGGCCTGGTTGCGCTAGTGTTGGTGGTGACGATCATCTACATAATCGGAGAACTGCTGTGGGTTTACGGCTGACGGCGGAGGAACGGGATCGGTTCGCGGCCTACCTGGAGCAGGAGGCCGCTACCGATGAGGGGCTAGCCGTTCAAATGCGTAAGATCAAGGCCCCCCAGCCGTTGATAAACAAGTACCAGGCGGAGTCCACAGCGGCCAGGATCATAGCGGCCAAGTTGCGAGCAACCCAATCGGATGACAGGGCCTGACCTGGCGGCATATCTAGTGCTGGTGCTCGCGGCGGCCATCGTATTGATGGTGGTGGACCCAGGAGAAGGTGGAGAATAGTGCCACAAGAACTCAGTAACCCAAAACAGGTGAGCGCGCCTTTGATCAGCCAGCAAATCCAGAAGAGATCAGCGTGCCGAGGTAACAAAGCTAACTAGCCAGGAACCGGCAGCGTGCTATAGGGACTCAGTAAACCAAAATGCGTAAGCGTGCTATTAAGGTTAGTAACCCGAGAAAGCCCAGCGTGCCACCACCCCCTAGTAGTAGCCCATGGAAGTTCAGCGTGCCAAGACCTCCCAGTATCCCGTGGGACTATAGTGGGCCAAAATTAGGCAGTAACCCAAATCCTCATAGCGTGCCACGGCAATGAAGCAACCCAAAGGCCCGGTAGTGTGCCATCAGATTGCGAGGAACCCATAACGTGACAGTGTGCCAACTGCCGGTGAGAACTCCAAGCCGCCGATGCGTGCCATGCAGCGTAAGTAGCCCGGATGCGAGTAGTGTGCCGTCAATTCCCAGCAACCCTAAGGTTGACAGCGAGCCATCTGCCATGAGCAAACCCAAAATGAACTAGTGTGCCAGGTTTTGGAAAGCAACCCAAAAGTGCCTAGTGTGCCAGGGTTCGAGAGACCTCCACTCGTAGCCAGCGAGCCGATGGATAACAGAAACCCCTTGTTCGATAGCGAGCCCTGTATGATTTATAAGCCCAAAGGGGTAAAGTGTGCCAGGCCGTAATAGAAGCCCAACGTGGAACAGTGTGCCGCACTATGATAGTAACCCGTTGATCGCCAGTGTGCCAGATAATCTGAGTAACCCAAACACTAACAGTGTGCTAACCAAAGGAGACTGATCATGGCAAAGAAGAAGCGTAAGACTGCTAGCAAGCGCAAGGTCAAGACCCGGATCAAGACCAAGACCAAGATGAAGAAGGTCAGGCTACCGGCTGATACCGTGCTGCAAATCGCGGTGCCTAAGCACCCTGTCGTAGTCGTATCACCAGACCACGATTCGGTCGCAGTGATCCCCGCCGATGCTGTCAGTCCGGAGCTCGGGCGCTCGTGGGTGGATTACTTATTCGGTACGAAGCGGAGGTCATAGCGGCCCGAGCCAATCCGTGTAAGCAACCCATTGAGGGGTAAGCGTGCCACAAAACCTCAGGAAACCCAAAGCAACTAGTGTGCCACACCAGCGCGAGTAACCCATGGAGGTTTAGTGAGCCACACAAGCCAAGTAATCCATTAGGGACAGCGCGCCAATGCATCGAATGGAGTACAAAGAGCCGTAGCGTGCTATTGGTAACCAGCAACCCAGGACAAAAGAGCGTGTCAAGTCGCCTCAAGCAGCCCAGACCAAGCTAGCGGGCCAGTATGTGACAGTAGCCCACTATGAAGGAGCGTGCCTTCTTGAAGAAGTAACCCGGGACAGGTCAGTGTGTCAGAGGCAACTCTAGTAATCCAGGACAAGTCAGCGCGCCGAAGCCGAAGATGTTCAATCCACAAGAATCCAGTGTGCCAGACCCGCCCAGTAACCCAACGTTGTACAGCGTGCCACTGAAAGGCAGGAAACCAATATCGTCGAGTGTGCCAACTCTAAGCTAGCAATCCGAGGACTATCAGTGTGCCAAAAGCTAGGAGAAGCCCAACACCGCGTAGTGTGCCATACCCTCCCAATAACCCAAAGGCTTGTAGTGTGTCGTTGAGGAGAAGCAGCCCGGAACTCACTAGCGTACCAACGGCCAACAGCAACCCAAAGAAGGCAAGTGTGCCATCGCGTAAGAGCAACCCAGATCAAATCAGCGCGCCAACTCCAAGCAGTAATCCAAGAGAAGTCTAGCGCGCCATCACGTATTGGAAACCCAATGAAAGGAAGCGTGCCAACATGCCATTAACCAAATCCAAGACAAGTCAGCGTGCCGTTAAAGCATAGTAACCCAGGACCAGTTAGCGTGCCACTACAAATTAGCAACCCAATAACCACCAGCGTACTCTAACAGGGAGTGATGATAATGACTAAGGAAGAACTGATGGAGATGAGTCACCTGAAGCAGGATATTGATCTGTTCCTGCGCGCGGCGGCCACCAGGTTTGAGCCCCGGGACCAGCGGGTGATAAACCGGCTGCTACAATTGGCAGCGGAGTACTGTAGCGGCAAGGATATCATGCGTAGGAGTCATGCCGATGAGTGAACCGCCGAGACACCAATTTTCGCCGCTGACTCACGTCTGCGAGCGCTGTCTCATTACCGAGAAGCAGTTGGCCGAGAGCGAATTTGGTATCTCCTGCATGACGGACGAGCAAATCGCACGGACGGCTCGGTCATATCTGGTGAGGAAATTGACGAGGAGGATTGAAATGTCTCGTGGCCCACAGGTGTTTGTATTTGACTTCTCTGAGGATGGTGAGGTCAGCCTGGATGTCATCGAGGAACACCGCCTTCCAGCCTACCTGAATGAGAACTATGCCGATCAGGTAGACAAGGTGTTCCTGGATAGTATTGATAGGCGTGGTATCGAGTATACGGTCGGTACCCTGATTATCAAGGGTGAGATCATCAAGCCCCAGCCTGCCCAGGTTGTGAAGACGTGGACTGTGGAGAGTTAGATGCTAACTAGTGAACAGGCTGATGCCTTGATTGACTACATCGAAACCCTGGAAAGCAAGAGCTATCATGAGACTGCTATGCGTGCGCTTAATCGGCTTGGATACACCGAGAAAGAACTAGATGATGCGTGCCGCGCTCTAGGCAAAATTGCTGGTCGTGATTTTAGCATTCTTTGATTTTTTGTCTAATTGTTTTTATGTCTAAATTAAACTGATATTGTGGCTATACGACCCTGTTATTATTCGTTATATATGCCACCATCCTAGTGAAGAATTGAGAGTAACAGAACCAACATGGTTGCGAGAAGAATCACCAAACCCTGGAAGCCTCGTACAAAGACGCATGCTGGGCAGTACAGAAAGAACCACAAGAAGCGTGGTGGTCGCAAGAAGGGTACTCCGAATAGGTGGAGTGCTGGATTACGTGCTGCCATTGAGGAAGCCATCCATATCTTTGGGAAGGATGGCAAGGGCTACATGGGTGCTGTAGGATACTTCCTGAAGATTGCTGGTGAGGACACTGGCCTCATGGTGCGCTTGATTGAGAAGTGCATGCCTACCCAGCTGACTGGTCCTGCTGATGGACCTATAAAGATCATGGCCCTACCCACTGCTGTGCTGAAGGGTGCAACAGAGGAGCAGCTGGCCTTGCTCGAATCCCTCTACTCCCAGGTGGCTGCTGGACTACTGACTGCAGGCACCCCGGTACTGGAGGCTGATGCTAATTCCTATGCTGCCCTGCTCGAGAGCCCTGATCCCAAGGATGGAACCAGGCACTGATATGGCAAAGTTTGACGTATTAAGATACCTGGCGGAAGTGGGCTACCTGACCTGGATAATCATCCTCATCCTGGTGATGTTGTTGCTATTCTTACAGTCGCTACCAGCCCAGGCCCGTGATTCACGTTGTACCCAACTCGAGCAGCTGGCTGTACAATACGCGAATGTATCCCTGACCCCTTCCCAGAAGGTATTCAAGCGACAGGCTACGGCCTGGTACTCTGCCAACTGTCGGTCCAATACTAGAACCGTAGAGCGCTGATGCTGCCTGCGCCAGTTGATGTATCTGATGCGATTGCGGCTGTCCGTATTGAACGGCTACAGCGCTCGGCCCGGAACTCGGCCTTACGTGCACCCCGTACCCTGGCTAACCATGAGTGGCCTCCCAACTACGATGATGCGTTGCTGTGGCGTAGGGGGCAGCTGGCTACGCTGGAGACTAATCCACATCTGATACCTGCGGCCAAGGCCTACTACGCGCAGGACTGTGTGTCGTTTATTAACCACTGGTGCGATACGCATGATCCCCGTAACGCTGGCACCACCAAGCCCGTGTGGATGCCGTTTATACTCTTTAAGCGCCAGGAGGAGCTTGTACACTTCGTGCAGGACTGCCTGGAGACGGACCAGCCAGGCCTGGTCGAGAAGTGCCGCACCATGGGGGCCACATGGGTGTGTGTCTGTATCAGTGTCTGGCTATGGCTGTTCTACCCTGGTGTTGCTATAGGTTGGGGATCCCAGGATGCGGACTCGGTGGATCAGATTGGCAACCCTAAGAGTATATTCTTCAAGATACGAGGATTGATTGATCGCCTGCCTGAGATATTTAAGCCACAGGGCCTAACCGACAGTGACATCAAGCAGTACGTGTGCTATAACCGGGCTACTGGTTCCTCTATTGTGGGTGAGGTTGGTGATAAGATCGGCCGTGGTGGTCGTACACGTTTGTTCTTCAAGGACGAGAGCGCACACTATCAGCGCCCTGAACTGATTGAAGCCTCCCTGTCCGAGACCACCAAGGTGCCCATAGACATCTCCTCGGTGAATGGGCTGGGTAATCTGTTCCATAGGAAGCGTGAGGTAGGGCAGGACTGGTACCCTGGCGCACAGATACCCAGGGGCATTACCCGTATCTTTGTCATGGATTCCCATGAGCACCCAGAGTTTGGCGAGGAGTG
>Ga0247828_10000553_pt1 | contig 12477 bp, 32 predicted proteins | sample 12C_Control_Day3_FD_192425 | JGI IMG/M metagenome (GOLD analysis project Ga0247828, IMG submission 192425) | Soil microbial communities from agricultural site in Penn Yan, New York, United States - 12C_Control_Day3 | ecosystem: Environmental > Terrestrial > Soil > Agricultural land | place... | reverse complement strand
GATGAGGACGACGAGGAGGAGGAGGCACCCGCACCCAAGAAGCGGGGCCGTCCGCGCAAGGTCGTTGAACCCGAAGAGGATGACGACGATGAAGAGGACGAGGAGCCCGCGCCGAAGAAGCGGGGTCGCGGCCGTCCCCGGAAGGTTGTCGAACCCGAGGAAGACGAGGACGACGAGGACGACGAAGAGCCGGCTCCCGTCAAGCGGGGACGTGGTCGCCCGCGTAAGGCTGCCGCTGCTCCGGTTCGCAAGAAGCGTCGCGCTGCCGACGATGACGATGACGACCTCGAGCTGGACCTCTAACAACTGACACGGGGCGGGCATGGTACACACTGTGCCCGCCCTTGTCGTAGATAGGAATTGATCATGGCAAAACCTGAAGAAGTACGTGGGGCCCGTGAAAAGCTTGAGGCCGCACTGCAGGATTACATCCGCTTGACGCGTGATGACGTGGGCAATGTGTTTGTCCAGGACTACGTGATCGCTGTCGCGTCCGAAAGCATGGACCCAGGGTTCGAGAACACCACACTGTTCAACCACCTGAACCGCCCGAGCATGGCGCTGTACTCCGTGATCGGTTTGCTCGAATCGGCAAAGGGGTACTACACGCGCATCGGCCTGGGAGGTCAGCTCGGTGGCTAGTTTCCAGCTGAAGAAGCCCACTGACCGTGAATCAGTCTACTACCCCCGGGGCTCCATGGAGCTCATTCGTCAGTCCACTCCGCACACCAACCCGCAGGTATGGGTTCTGACGCCCGACGATATAGAAGCACTGAAGATCGTACTGGAGCTGCACAATGGCTAAGCAACCCGAGTCGAAGGTATCCACTGCCATTATGAAGAAGTGGCGTGCGATGGGTGCCTTCTGCTACAAGGTCCACGGGGGTGAGTTTCAAATGTCGGGCATCCCTGATATCTCGGGTGTGTTCGAAGGGCTGTCGGTGTGGTGCGAAACCAAAATGCCCGGGAACAAGACCTCGCTGGTGCAGGACGTACGCATCAATCAATTGCGTGCTGCGGGCGCGCACGTTGTCGTCGCATACAGTGTTGCAGACGCTGTACAGATGCTAGAACACATTGCTTCGTGCGATCATGCATGTATGACAAACGAATGTCTGTACACGACGCCAAAGGATCTGCACAATGCCTAAAGGTTACACCGGCACCGGGTTCGTTTCGAAGGTCCGTACACCCAACCACCCGTTCCCCAAGTGGGGGCGATGGTGGGTATCCCAGCAAGCATGGGAAGAGTACCGGGACTTCGACAACCAACGCCGTCGTCGAGTTGTTGCTGGCAAGTTCCACTGCGAGACCGAAGAGTTCGTGGAGATGGAGAAGCAGACGCTTGCTATACTCAATGAACGCTCGAGGCATGACCAGCGTGTGAAGCGAGCCATGCAAGCGATCCGTGAAAAGTATGGCATGCACCCACACACGAACCGTCACCACTTCCGTCTGCTGTATGAACGTACGGGCGACCAGGATGTGAAGGCGCTGCTCACAATGATTAGTGCGGCTCCTCTAAACGATACCCAGAAACTTCAACGCATACGGCAAATGTTCCTCGATGGGAAGACGCCGGGCGAAATCCTCTACGCCACAGCCATTATGGTGGGCGTCAATCTAAGGAAAAACCAATGAGCGCAATTGGCGTAGTAATGCCTGTCTTCTTCCGTGATAGTAAAAGGATTGAAGAGGTTCACTGCACCCTCATCTACCTGGGTGAGTCAGACAAGGTTCACATCCCCCGGCAGCCACTCGAGAACGCTGTAGCCAGACTCCGAAACCAATGCCGACCAATGAACATCAAAGTCCGTCAGATGGCTGTCTACGGGCACGGCACACACACGGTACTCGAGCTCGAGGATATCACCCTCAAGAGTTACCGTACTTTCTTGGAACGTGAGCTCCGTCGAGACGGCATTGTCTCGGCCAGCGAATATGCCTACAGCCCACACGTAACGATCACCAAACGGCACGCACCCAGCAAGAACCCCGTACTACCCTGGCCTGACTTCCGGGCGCCCGAGTATGTGTGGATCGACCGCCCGGAAATTTGGTGGAAGAGCGAGGACTCAAAATGACAGAATACGATCAACTTATGAAAACATTGCAAATGAACCGGGCGTACCCGATGAAGGGCCCCGAACTCGAGACCAAGGCAGACGACCGGGGCAAGACGTACAAGTTCAACGTCTCCGCTGTCGCACTCGTTAGCCGTCAGACCGTTGTCGTTTACGGCCAGGACAAGTACGAAGTTTGGTGCAAGAAAACGTTCAAGACAAAGACCATGCCGAAGTGGCTCAAACGTGGACTCCGCGAACTGCAACCCCGATAAGCATTACTGGCGCAAAGGTGCGTGGTGGTGCAAAGGCTGTGACCATAAGGTTCGCTGGTTCTCCAATCAAGGCTGGATACACTGGACCCCGAGAGGAATTCACATACCCAATGGTAGCGAAGAAGAATCGCCCTAAGGAAGTACCGCCCGAGGCACGACACACCCTCGCTGGTCTTGAACGCTGGCTCGAAGGTCGACGTTCTCGCAATGTACCCGAGTGGGGTGCTCCGCTTGCCCGTCTGCATACGTGCGATGAGGGTTGCACATTGCATGACTCTGATGCATAATTGATGTATCGCAATTCAACGAAACGAAAGGGATCGACATGACTGCCTGGATCATCACCAAGGACAAAATCGCCGACGACGAAGACCGGGCAGCAAACCCGCTCGGAGGTTGTAACGCATTCGCTGCCGGGCTTGTCGGCCCGAGCCAAGCATCGCCCCGTGACGTTGAACGTCTGCACAACGGCGAAGGCATCAAGTTCCGCCTGCTCGACGACGACGGCGAGGTGTACTACTACGGCCGACGGCTCGAGGAATCCGACTGCACCGAATGGTACGAGGATCACATCGGTGAAAGCGAACTCGCCCCGCTCGACAACTTCGGCCGCCCGAACGCAGGCGCGGTCATCCAGGAAGAGAAGAACGCCGACGGCAAGTGGGAGGCGATCAACTGATGCGCTACCACGTTGTGGACACCATCGACAACGGCGTGCTGCTCGACTCGTCGAACATCGGCCAGTGGGTCGAGTGGACGTCGGTAATGACCGACTTCGTGACAGGCCTGCACCATCGCACGGTGAAGTGCGGCGGGTACTACCAGGGCAACCACATTGAACACTCCACCGGGTGGGTCTATGCAATGTTCAAAGACGGGCACATCGGGGGCAAGTACCAGGGTGTACTCGGAGGCCCTGTTGCCCGGTTCCGTGTCCCAGACGAAAGGTTCTAAATGATTACCCCCGCAATGATTGACGCCTCGGCACGTGCTATGTACGAACTGACCAGCACGTTCAGGCTCATGCACATCCCGTTCGATCTGCTGCCCCAGGCAGTACAAGATGAGATGCATCGGATGGGCGAGGCTGCACTGAAGGCGGGGCTCGCTGCAGCTCCGATGCCCGAGTCGTGAAACAGTTCCGAACCAACTACGACCTTATCCCTGTCCCCGTGGACATTGTGATTCAACCCGACGGCCAGGTGTGGGTGACGATCACCAAGCCAGCATTTGGTACCTGGAACGCATACGAGAAAATTGAGGATCTACGTGCAAAAGATTATGGTCGCCCTGGAAGTACCCGAGGCCGTGCCCGCTCAGGATCTAGCACTCGAAGTGGCCGAGCTTCTAACGGACCAACTGGGCGCGGCTATCATTTCGATGAGAGTGGCGAGTACCCACGAAAGTCTGACCCTGTAGTTGACGAGCTGGTTGAGCAGATGAGAATCCAGGCTTCGATGTATGCCCGGACATTCCGACCGGACGTATTGTAATGGTGACCCGAAAAGCCCGATGGTTCTTCCGCCGCAAGACCGGCTACATGAGTCCGTACCTGCTTCGCACGGTCATTCGTGTCGTCGTCTTGTATCAACGTCAGCAGCGACCACTCGACCCGGTCTTTGTCCGGGTTGGGAAGCGCTACATCATGGTCTGGAAGGGGAACAAGGGAAGGTAGTACTGAGAGTTGCATGATGCATTTCCGAGTGTGATAATTGATTTATCGCATCGCAACGACACGAAAGGAAATACCATGAAATCTGGACTTGCCGATTTCATTCGCAAGAATGGGCGTGATCGCGGGAACTACCAGTTCCGCTTGATTGCCAAAGTCAAAGGGGTTGAGTTCTCCTCCCCCGTTTACACCTACCAGCAGATGCTCCAGGTACTCGACGCGCACGGTGTGGAAGCAGTCGACCTGGTGAAAGTGCTGGCCCGCCCTGCAGGACGAAACGAATGGATGGTGTTCTGATGCCCCGCTCACTGTACGAGAAGATTGAAGAAATGTTCGACGCCGGCAAGCTCGACACCACGTACCCGCCCAGTGTCTACGAGGCATACCTCAAAGCCCAGGGTGCTGACCTCGACCTGCTCAAGGTTTACCCGACGAAGACGGCTGACATGATCGCCGGGTACTACGTGGGCTACTTCGAAACTCGACGTGACTTCATCGACACCTACATCGTGGACATCTGCGGCGTGCAGATTCCGTCCACACTGACGGTCGACTACAACACCACGTGGGACGCAGACCTGCAGCACTCCTTCGATTACGTGCCCGACGGCGAAGGCACGAACGGCGAGGGGTGGTATTTCCAAAAGCACTAGACATAACTGCAATCCGCATGATGTAATTTGTATATATGACGAAAGGATAAAACGATGGACAGGGCCCGCAAACGCTTCCGCGATAACGTCGCACTCCTGGAGGCACACAATCCGAAGCTCGCCGTGATGGGTGACCGCAGCTGGACTGAGGCATGTACCAACCAGTACATTTGCCACATGGCCAAGAAGCTGTGGATGTATGACTACACACCCACGGAAGTAACGCAGCTTGAAAAGGCTGTGCTCGGGTACCTGGAAATCACAGCACGACGCGCCGAGGCTAAGCCAGTGCAACCCGGGGGACGGGTTATCAAAGGCGAAATCTTCAGCGTCAAGCAGTCCTGCAAGCATGACGGTGATCCGTGCGAGAAGCACTGGTACATGAACGTCCGGGACGCTGACGAGAAGAACACCATCTACACACCCATCCCGCTCGAACTCTTGGATGTGTGGATGCCGCAGGATCTTGTCGGTAACACGGCATCGTTCTACGCGTACATCACGGCAAGTTCCCGTGACGAGACGTTCGGATTCGCCCACCACCCCAAGTTGATGACGATTACGAAGGAGAAAGACAATGCCAGTTAGGCGCGTAGCCCTCGGAACTACCGGTGAGGTAGTAAAGGCAAACATCCGGGAGTGCAGGCTCAAGCGTGAGCTCACTCAAGCAGAACTCGCCGAGAAGGCGGGTCTACCCAGTCAGTCCATCACCGAGATTGAGAACGGTGCTCGACGTGTGAACGTTGACGACCTCGTTGCCATCTCATCCGCGCTCCGTGTTTCCAACGCAAGGCTCCTTGGCGAAAAATAGCGGCGCGGAAATCTCAGGAGTAAACTTTATGGCAAGTACAGGCGAACGTTGGTTGAACACCCGGAAGTATTGCACTGAGGTCCGGGAAATGCTCAGGAACATCGAACAGGCTGTCACGCTGGGCGAACGCCCCGATCCGGAAGATATCGTTGTGCTGCGGGGGTCAACCGAAGCCCTCATCGAACTGGCGGAGGAAACCAATGACTAACATCTGTGCCGCTTGCCCCGACTACCTTGAGAAGCGAGATTTGCAGCCCGGTGACTGGTGCACGGTGCACTGGTCGACCATCGAGGCAGAAGTCAAAGATGTTGGCTTTGTTTGCGAACACCACGATCATTAGGAAACCATGCAAGGACAACTGACGCCGGAACAGCAACTGCAGGTTCTGAGCCGTATCTGGGGCAACGACCGTAAAGGGTCGGTGTTCCTTCCGTACATCAACGGCGACTGTAAGGACAAAGATGAACGTAGGAAGAACTTCCACGAGGGTCGGGCGTTTGCGTGGCCTAAGGAAAAGGCTGCGATTCTTTCGCACCTCCGACAACACGCCAATGATGACGTATACTTCCCCCCCAATCTTTTTGATGGTAAGCGTCGAATCGAACAGAACGTGGCACCGGAGAAGGTCCTCTATGCTGACCTCGACCCGGTGGACCCGGACTCACTGGGGGAGCTACGCCCGACTATTGCGTGGGAGTCTTCGCCGGGACACTATCAGGGTGTTTGGGTTCTTGACCGTGAACGTACTGGCGCCAGCTGGCCCGGTAAGGAAAACCATCGACTCACTGTTGCCCTCGAAGCCGACCCCTCAGGCTGGGACGCCACACAGCTCCTTCGAGTTCCTGGGCGACCAAACTTCAAGCCGGAATACAAGGATAAGAACAACGGAAAACCCGTAACAGGTCGTGGGCTGCTCTGGGATAACGGGCCCCGCTATGTGTGGTCCGACTTTGACGACCTGCCCGAAGTGGGCGCAGTCATTGGTGACGATGCGGGTATCGAGCTTATCGACGAGCAGGCTATCGACGCCGTAGACCGTCACGAGGTCTGGGGGCGCGTCCGGCTGAAGGTGTCACACCGTTGCCGTGAGTACCTCGCGCTGAAGACCGACCCCGTGGGCGCAGACCGTGACCAGGTGTTGTGGCAGATCGAGCGTGACCTTGCCGACGCAGGTTGCTCGCTCATCGAGATTGTCGCGATTGTCCGCCCCTCGGTGTGGAACAAGTACCGCGGCCGCAACGATGAACTCAAGCGGTTGAAGATTGAAGCAGCGAAGGCGATCAACGCACGACCCGATGGAATCGAGGAAGCTGGTAGCGATGACACACCCAAGCCCAACATCACCTGGCTCAAGGATGTCGTTGCGCAACCCATCCCCCGTCCTAAGTGGCTGGTTCGTGACATATGGACACGTGGCGGTTGTGGCTTCATCGCAGGTGCACCTAAGAGTTACAAATCCTGGATGGCGCTCGACATGGCTCTCACTGTGGCGACAGGCACCTACTTCCTGAATCAACCTCAGTTCAAGGTATCGAAGCCAGAGACTGTCCTGTACCTGCAGGAAGAGGATGATTTGCGTCTGGTGATGGATCGTTTGGCCAATATACTCGAATCGAAGTCTCCAGAGCGTTTTTACGGCGGTCAAATGTGCATCGTGGGCGGTGACACACAGGTGGGCCTGAAAATCTCTGTACCACCCTCTGCAAGGTCTGGCGACGTCATATGGGCACCGCCGGTGGGCGACGTACCGCTCGCATTGCACGTCCAGACTGGCTTTATCGCGTCTGACCCAGGGTGGCAGGCCTGGTTGGACGACGTGCTCGACGAAGGTCAGTTCGCTATGGTGGTGATCGACACGCTTGGCACGACGGTGGGCGAGGTCGACACCGACAAGACGGGCGAGATGATGAACAAAGTCCTCAAGCCATTGAAGCAGCTGGCCAACAAGCACGACACCGCAATCTGCATTGTCCACCACAACAAGAAGTCAGCCACTGATGGCAAGGGTCCGCGTGCCGGCAACGACATGCTGGGTGCGGTCGGTCTGCACGCTTGGGTCGACTGCGCGCTGTACGCCAGGTCGAAGGACAGCAAGGGTGAGATTCAAGTTGAGCGTGAAGCAAAGATGGCTCAGGACATGTCGCTCAAGGTCCGCATCCCGCTGATGTACTGGCACAACGATGGGACGAGGCAGCTCTGGGACCCGGAACTGGTCACCGAAGGCTTGGAACAGATTCACGAGGTTCGTGAAGACAAGCCGCCGAGTCGTGAAGGTACAGGCGGCAAACAGCTGGCCATGAAGATACGGATGATGGGCGGCGGGCCGTTCACGCTCGAGGACTTGTCTGACCGACTCGACATGAAGCCCGCACCTTTGCTCAAACAACTTGAGGCTGGTGTCCACAATGGATTCATCCAGGATCACGGTGATGAGTGGGCCGTTCCGCGCTCAAAATGAGTTTTGCATAATGCATCCTGATGATAAAATTGTTGCATGTGCAAAATGCACGCGAACACGATTGCTGGAGGATCACAATGGACATTCAGGAAGCTAAGGCAAAACTCGAATCGGCGCTTACCGACTTCATCGTCGCGCAGTACGGGCCGGAGCATTGGCTGGGGGACTATGTCGTGAGCGCCGTTGTTCTCGATATGTCCAAGAACAGCGACATGCGCCACAACCTGTACCTGCACGATGGGCGCGGTGCGTTCCACTCGATGCGCGGTCTCACCGAGGAACAGGCTGACTGGCTGATCGAGCTGAAGGAAGAAGCCAATGCTGACGAAGACAAGGCCTGACCTTCTCCCCGTTGACACCGAGGTACAAATCCTCAAGCTGGGCACACAACGATCACCGTACGACGGCAAGACGGGTCGGGTGGTCGCACACCGTTCGGGCATGATGCAAGTCATCCTGGATGAAGATCCCATCCCCCGTTGGCGCAACCTCGGTGTGTGGTGCCACATGTCAGAAGTAAGGTCGATTGATGACTGCGACTAACGAGGAGCTTGAACTCACCTACGTGGGTGAAGCCAACCCAAAGTGCTCGACCCGTTGGTGGGACGCAAAGACAGGCAAGCTCGAATGGGAATGCGGTGCCGACGCGACTCATCTCGTGACCGCCCATGCCAACGTGGGTGACGACCATGCTACCAAGGTTGAGCCGATGTGCGAGATGTGTCTCAACACGGCCATGTTCATCCAGTGCCCGGTTCACAACTGTGAGGTGATCATCGCATGGCAGCCGCTGTAGATACCGAGATTGACCTCGACCTCGAAGTCGACATAGACAAGCCCCTTGTCTGTGAAGTCCAGTGGTATAACGAAAAAACAAAAACGTCCCATCCCTGCGACCGTGTTCCGCAGTGGATAGCAATGTGCCATGATGAGGTGACCAGCCATGATTATTTGCAGACCCTCCTGTGTGGGAAATGTTATTTGACGGCTGCTCTCAAAAATAAATGCCCGGACGACGGGAATAAATTGATTTTGAAAGCCAAGCGCCTGTGAGCCTCGCGTGCGCGTGGGCGCGTGGTACGTACTACCCTCAGTTGGCTGTTGAACATGTTGAATTTACCCTAAAGGTAAAATAAACAACAATGTATGTTACTCATATAACAAACCCCCACCCTGTATGCCGGGCCTATGCTGGCCGGCTACAGGCGTCACATGGGGTACCCGTCCCGAAACTCCAGCATTTGCGTAGTAGTATTGGGAGTGATATTGTGTTTTATATCGCTAACGATATTACTTCAGAAGGAGCCGAATAATGCAAGCCATTTGGAACTTGTCGGGAAAAGCTGCTGTATTTGCACGCGGCTTTATGGAACACTACCAGAATCGGGAAGATGACAAAAAGCCCATCACTCTTCGCGAATGCCAGGAGGCGGGCGCACAGGCTGTTGCCGATCTGGGTGATGAAATCTCTGTTGCCTACATCTCGAAGCTGGGCCGAGAAATCACAAAGTCGAAGATCGTTGGTAAGGTCAAGACTGGTCGCAATTACTACCTGGTCGAAGATGAGGAAACTGATAACTTCTTTGCCGACCTGGAACTGTATGAGAACTGGGGTAAAGACCTCAATCCCGATGCCATGGAGGAACTGACCCAGCGCACCGAGATTATCGAGTACATGAAGAAGTTTCGTGGTGTTGTCATCGAGGCTGGGAATCAACTCCCGAAAGCGCAGTACAGTTTCCTGATGAAGAAATTCAATGAGGGGAAAATCAAGATGGCTTTCATGTATGAAGACCAGTACGTCTTCCTCACCGATGACCATGATTGGGGCGTGTCCCATCTTGACGAAATCACCACCGTTGATAAAGAGCCTTTCCGTGGCTGAGGTCGATAGTGTGCGCCTGCTGCACCTGATGACGAACCTGGCTGAACAGCTCGAGGCTGCAGCGCGTACAGACGCTTCTAGGCGTGCCGTAATTGACGACATGACACATGATGCGTACACACGCCCGTTGGACGCCGAGGGACGCACCAGGGACGCCGCAGACACGTTGCTCGCGTCGATCAATGAACGCATCAAACGCGCAGCAGCGCAGATCACGATTCTCGCCCCGACCCACACAAAGGAGACGTACGTTGCGCGCCCAGCTCAGGATGTACCTACTTCCGGTGACCGACTCACACCCCAAGCCTTTCTCGAGGCGTACGAGCTCCTCTACGTCGAGACTTATGGCAGTGGTGCCATCGTACAAGATGATAATCACATACACGGTACTGGTAAGGCACAACGGGGCCGAGTCAAGTCTACGGATATTGAAACCCGTGGCGGCGCCGTGCAAAAGAAGAAACTATCGGCGTCTCAGAAAAATGTGATCAAGTCACAGCGGGCCTTCAACGAGAAGACCAAGATCGACAAGCGTCTCAGGCGCATGGGAAAGGAAATCTATGAGTACCTGAACAAAGAGGCCAAATCCCCTGTCGACTGGTGGATGCGGTGTAGCAAATGCAAGAAACATGCGGAGGATGATTTCCGCTTTTGCCCCCGGTGTGGGGCACCAACCGAACGATGCTCAAAGTAAAGGATAAAGACAATGGCAAAGCATGAGGTATTGGTTATGACGTGCGACAAGTGCGGGACCGAGAGTGACGATGTGACCAAGTTCCGTACGGTCGTCGTTTCGAAGCTCGAGAAAGGCAAGGGCAACAGCCTGAAGATGGTTCAGGAATCAGCCAAGGATCTGTGCATCGAGTCGTGCTTGGGGGCACCGGGAGTCAACCGTGACCTTTGAGAACAACGACGCCGCAAGGATCGACTGCCGTACCTGCGGCACACCACTGAAGTTCGTCGCCGGCGAGTACATCCACGACTGGCCCCGTGTGGCAAAGGAGGCCCGTGATGCCGCAGCTACTGAATCCGGAATGTAAGGCCCTCAAGCATCGCAACTGTGATGGTATCGGGCTTGACACCGACACAGACAAGTTCATCGAATGTCCATGCATCTGCCACCAGGAGGACCAGTGAAGTTCATCCAGTTCATCAAGAGCCTGTTCATCAAGCCGCCGAGCGTCAAGCCCGAGCCACCCGAGGTGTGGTGGTGGAGGTGCATCAACTGCCACTGCGAAAGCACAGGCACGCAGCAGCAGGTCGAGACGGACTCGACTCACCACGTGATCATTCACGGGCACGCAGTGATGGGCGGTGTTCGTGGATAGGACTAACTGGGTCGCCGTGTGCGATGGGTGTGGAATCAAAACCTATGGCAGTCCGTACATGACTGTCGAGCAGGCCAAGGTATGGGCCAACGGCTGGCTCAAGGAACACAGGAAGGTGTGCAGTGAACGCAAAACGGGAAGCGAGAAGGAAGCGTGACCGTGAGGATTTTGTACGGATCACGACCCAGAGGTTGGAGGACGTAGGCCAGCACAAACATGCCACGAGCGGGAAGGTGGGCCTGGCTGCTGGGCCTACGTACCGTGAGCATCTCGAGAACAAACTCGAGGGCGCGTGTACAAGATACAGAGAGCTCGATGATCCCATGTCTGAGAAGGGGCGCGTGTTGCGTGGGATGATCCGCGGTCTAGCCATGGCACTCCTTATCTACGAAGATTCATATAACATGAATGACAAGGCAAAACTGCTGAAAATTGAAAGGTCGTTCATGGAATGATCTACTACGAGCTGCTCCGTGAGTATAAGCGCCATTGCTCCACACAGGAGGAGCTCGAGACGCTTCAGGAACTCGACCGTGTTACCGCACCAATCACATGGCCCGACCCATGGAAAACCTATCAACCGCAAGGACACACAGGGTGAGATACGACGACGATCATTTCTGTCCCTCATGCTGGGACGCAAGGAGCGCTGCTGCTCCACCACGTTGCAAACGGCCCCAGGCACATTCGACTGCTCGCGTGGTGAAGGTCACTACCATCTTTGAGGATGACAAGGGTGGTAAGACAATCATCGAGTGTGACGACTTCCAATGGGTCGAGGTAGACACTCACAAGACCGACCCGCCCGTACCCTGGGGGTACCTTCAGCAGCCGATGATGATGAGCTTAGACAATGAGCTTATTGTCCACATCCATCGTGCCAAGAAATACAGGGTCTACCCGGGGGACAGGCCCGACCCGACACCCGTGCTCGACGATCCGAACATTGTAGACGCTGATGGTTAGGCGTATCGGCGTTCGGGAAGAGAATGTGCGCGAGAAGCCTGGCACACGGTTCCTGATGATTCCCGAGCTGGGACAGGCTGAGCGATGGACGTTCGTTGGTGTGGTACGCAACCCGTTCTTCAAGAATGGGCCATTCCTGCAATGGAACAGCAACCAGGGCCGTACGGCGATGATCAACCGTCAGCTCCTTTACATGGAGATGACGGGACGCATGGAGAATGGAGATGGAGAGCATGGCAGGTAGGTTACCGACGCAGAAGTCGTTGCTCGCTCAGTGGCAGTCGAAGTTCAAGGCTGCTGTCAAGCTATACCTCAAGACTAAGGAATACCTGGATACGTTACCTGATACGGCTACAGATGACGAG
>Ga0247828_10000536_pt1 | contig 12740 bp, 17 predicted proteins | sample 12C_Control_Day3_FD_192425 | JGI IMG/M metagenome (GOLD analysis project Ga0247828, IMG submission 192425) | Soil microbial communities from agricultural site in Penn Yan, New York, United States - 12C_Control_Day3 | ecosystem: Environmental > Terrestrial > Soil > Agricultural land | place... | reverse complement strand
CGGAGATCCCAGAGCTCGATCCGGACTACGAAGGGGTCGCCACGCAGTTGGAAGACCTGTCGGAGGAGGCATAATGCCATTCATCAACCCGATGTTAGCGTCGGGCATGCCAAAAAGAGGTATTGACCTCACACGCGGAAAGTGGATCGCTGAGGAGAAGTACGACGGCCACAGGCTGATCGTGGAGGTCACCACGCGAGACGTAACTGCGTGGGGACGATACGGCATCGAACGTGCTCTTCCAGATCTGCTTCGCAGCGAACTGTTGCGTCTCGATCCGGGCGTGTACGACGGTGAGCTGATCGTGCCGGGCGGAAAGAGCCACAACGTCACAGAGCTGACAAAGCGGGATCAGTTGCGCTTTGTGGGATTTGACGTACTGGAAAGTTTCGGCGGAGACGTTACGATACTTAACTGGCAGGAACGTCGAGCGATCCTAGCGGATTCGTTTGAAACGATCAGTAGCCTGGACCTGAAAATTGCCCCGTTCCTGATACTACACTCTGAAAAGCAGATGAGAGATCTGTTCGACACGGTGATAGCAAAGGGTGGGGAGGGCCTGATTCTCAAGGATCGGGACTCGGAGTACGCGGTCGGGAAGCGCCCGGCTGGAAGGTGGATCAAAATAAAGGAGCAGAATACCGCGGTGGTGGAAATCATCGGTTTTGCTCCCGGAAGGAACGGGCCATTTTCCAGAGCGGTAGTCGAGGGTGAGGATCTGTGCCGGACAGCGGTGAAGGTCCTGAACAACGAGTTATTGGCTGCTGTGAATTTGGACCCGGTGAGTTTCATCGGCCGGCAGCTCCGGATTGAATATCAGGGTCGCACAGAGGATGGATCGTACCGGCACCCCCGGTGGGATCACCTCCTCGATGAGGAATAAAGACATGGAAAGAGTTCAGTCAGGGCCAAAGACCGCGCTTGTCAAGATCGAGCGCACGAAGACGGAGATCCGCGACGATGTAGCTGTACGTTTGTACGTCGAGCAGATCATGGAGGACTACACGTCGTCAGGTGACATGCCTGACGCGGATAGGCTCCGGGAAATCGCGCAGAACGCGTTGACTGCGGGATTCGTGTTCTTCCAGGAGCGGTACGAGGACAAGCGCATCAACGAGTACATGGACGAGTTCAACGCAACGAGGAGATAGATATGACCGAAAGCGAACGTGTGACGATACCCTACCTGTCAGTCGTGCAGGTAGCAGCGATGGCCAACTGCTCCACGCCCTGTGTCCGCGACGCCGCGGACCGGGGCGACATCAAGATCCTCAACAAGAAGCCGAAAGACTCCTATCGGTACGAGCGCCATCTCGATCCACAGAGCGTTCACTTCTGGCTCGAGGGACGTAAGCTCGCTGAAGAGAAGTATGCTGCCGAACAGAAGGCCAAGGCCGATCGCAAGGCGGCGAAGCTCGAAAAGAAGAACGGCAAGCAGCTCAAGCTAAAGCTTCGCGGCTCCAAGGACGACATGTCTCAGCTCGACCGCATCGAGGAGAAGTTGGACCGCCTCATCAAGACGTGGTGCTGACATGAATCTCCAAAAGCAGATCAAAGCGTTCGTGGACATTATCCTCGAATACGCTGAGGGTGATGACTCCAAGAAGGAGAAGCTGTCGAAGTACGTGATGGCGGTTCGCAAGGAGCATGGCGCCCTGAACAAGGAAGTCATCCTCCTCGAACTGACCGGCACGCTCTACGAAGGACTCGCCTACGGAAGCTGGCCGTGGATAGATCACAAACCAGTTATCCAACCACCGCTCACCTAGAACCGGAAAACGGGCTCCGGGCCGCTCCTACGTGGGGCGGCACCGTGGCCCGTACCCGTACCCGTACCCGTACCCGTTCGCGCCGTGGCGGTGCGCGTGCATACGTGTAAGGGGCACCGGGCACCGGGCACCGGGCCGGGTTTTGACAGGCTACCGGCTCATCCCTTGACAATCCTACCTTTGTGTGGTATACTGATAGTTAGGTCGGGCTCGGTAGTGAGGGACGCTTCACTCTGAGTCGGCGGATGGTTGTCTGGCCCATCCTCGAGCCGAGCTCACCTTTCACCTTGTGGCTTACAGCCACTACTTTCGGTAGCAGACCCGAAGGTTACGCAATCTTTGAGCCTGTCGCCTAGGAACACTAGGAATGGCGAAAGCAGTTGTCGAGGACTACGCTAATCGGCACTGGAAATTTGTCGTATGGCCCCAAATTGGGGATATTAAAGGACCGAAAGAGGCGAACTGGCCTCAGAAGAAATATAGCCTCGACGACTACAAAGAAGGCAACCGCGTTGGTCTCTTAACCGGCCAAGAAGTTGCACCCGGTGAATACCTCCACGACATAGACGTGGACTGGGCACCTGGAGTAAGTCTCGCCGCAGCAATCCTTCCTACCACAGAATTTGTCTTTGGGCGCGCCTCAAAGAAGATTAGCCACCTCTTCTTCGTTACCGACGAACCAATTCCCACCATCAAATATGCCGACCTTGACGGGACAACCCTCCTCGAACTGCGCGGAGTGAAGTCTGACGGCGAGCTTGGTTTCCAAACGATGGTGCCACCTTCAATTTGGACCAAAGGTGATCGACGGGAACCGCTTGAGTTCGTAAACGGAGGAGGACCAAACCCTGCCAAAGTGCCCGCTCGTGAACTGAAAGATTTGGCAGCTACTGTAGCCATCGGCATGATGTTCGCAAAGCATTGTGACGGTGGAAAATTCACCCATGAAGTTCGGCTCGCATGGGCTGGATTCATGATTAAGGCCGGTATTGAAAAAGATGTACTGATTAAAATCGGTCGAGAGTTAGTTCGAATTACCGGAAACAAAGATGTTGCTGATATTGACATGGTGGTTAACTCCACCTACGACAAACACAAGAATGGAAGTCCGCACACTGGCATTGCTGAGCTACGAAAGACTTTTGGAAATGCCATTGTCGAGCTACTTCGGCGGTGGGTTAACGAAGCTTCTTCGTGGATTACAGATAAGCGCGGGTTGCCGCTTGCAAATTGTGTAGACAACATCAGGATTGGATTTGACAGACTTCGGCTCTCGTTTGAGTTTGACGTATTCTCTGAAAAGCGATATGTCATTGAACAAGGCAAGGGTAGACAAATCATTTCGGATGACGTAGAAAACAACATATATCTGCAATTTGAAAAGGATTTTAAGTTTCTACCCAACGCCACTTTGTACACACGAGTCCTTACGAATCTTGGGTGGCAAAACCAACGACATCCTGTTCAGGAATACCTGGACACACTTCAGTGGGACGGCGTTCCGCGGATAGATGAATGGTTGATTAACTACGCGGGAGTCGAGGATAATCCGTATGTGAGAGCTGTTAGTTCGATCATGTTGATAGCTGCGGTACGACGCGTTCGACAACCGGGCTGCAAATATGATGAAATGGTAATTCTGGAAGGGATACAGGGAACGGGAAAGAGTACGTTACTCCGTAACTTGTGTCCTGATGAGAATTGGTTCTCAGATAACATGCGCCTCGATCTGCAAGGTAAAGAGATTATTGAACATACGGCAGGAAAGTGGATTATCGAGATCGCCGAACTGACAGGACGTAACAAGGCAGAAGTCAATCAGCTAAAGGCGATGTTGTCACGACAGATGGATGGTCCGGTTCGACTAGCATATGCTAAGACAGCAACCGAACGGCCACGGCATTTTATCTTCGTGGGAACTGTAAATGATAATCAGTACATCACTGACCCGACAGGCGCTCGGCGTTTCTGGCCGGTGAAAACAACGACACTTGATTTCAAAGGTGTCGCTGAATCACGTGATCAGCTTTGGGCAGAAGCGAATATCCGTGAAAAGGCCGGTGAATCAATTAGGATGAAAGAAAGTCTGTGGAGCGTTGCAGAAGCGCATCAAGAAGAACGCTTCGAAGCTGATCCTTGGGAAGACAGTATCCGTGAAATAATAACACAGATTCGGGATGTACGTCAGGGTGGATTATACATCACTACTGATTCGTTAATGGAAGTTATAGGAATTGAAAAAGCACGAAGAACTAAATCAGATTCGCGCCGAATAAATGATATTATGGCGCGCTTGAAATTTCAAAATACACCTATGCGAAATGAAGATGGTAATGTAGTTCGTGGATTTGTTCGTAAAAATTATAAAGAAGGAGACAAGCTGTGGGATTGATCGAAATTCTTGAAGAGCGGATTACCAAGACACTTGAGAAGTATGGTGATCGACCAATTCCGCGCATTCGTTTTCTGCATGAAATAGACGTTATGGATATAAAGAAGAACGCTCCGCGAGATCATGATAAAGAGATAAAGAAGGAGTATTCGAGGATAGGTCCTAACATCATGAAGATCATGAAGGCGCGAAACTTTGGCTTAAAGATCGTGCGTATTGACGGAAAGGCAGATCTCTGCTTTGTTAGACTACCTGACGAAACTGTCGTGGAAAACTCGTAACCTTGCCGAGGTCAAACAACCTCGCTGCAAGGGATCGTGCTACTTAGTAATCGTGCATATCGAGAAAACCTATGCCGAGTGGCGCTGCACGAAATGTCGAAATTATGTATCCGTGGAAATGCCGGCAGCGGGTCAAGCGACCCTATTCTAGGAGCTCCTGCGCCTCCGGGCCTATCGTGTGGTATTCTATACTTACCGGGCCGCTACCGCGCTCGGCAGAAAGGAGAAAATGGCAAAGCAAACGAACCTACAGAAGTTTGGAGACCTTCCCCGCTTTGTTGAGGAAGAGTCGCCGTACCGGAAGAAGATCGCCGATGAAAAGGCGAAATACGCCGATACGCCAATGTCCGAGCTCGCAAAGACCTATACAGTTCTGCGAGACGAAAAGGATGACCTTGAAGATGAACTCAAGGTTATCAACGGAAAGATCCAGGCGATCCAGGAACTCCTGATCGGCCGGTTCGAGGATGAAGACATCAGCGCGATCCGTACCAGTAATGGGTACCTCGTGTCCTCGAAGTTCGATCCGTACGCAAGCGTGAAGGACAAGACCGCCCTCCGCAAGTGGGCCGTGGCGAACGGCTACGAAGAACTCTTGACCCTTCCGTGGCAGACCACAAACTCTATCGCAAAGACGCTCCTCGAAACCGGGGAAGCGGCTCCAGACGGAGTGGAGGTCTACTTGAAGCCCGGACTGCGATTGACGCGGTCCTAGGATGCATACTTACTGCTTGTCTGCATTCGAATAAGTGAAAAGCAGGGAGAAACGCAATGGCACAAGAGCTAGAGAAGCCCGTACCTCCGGGTGCAATGATGGAGCGCCCAAGCTTCATCCCGTCCTCGCAAGAGGGTACGGAGCACATGGAGCAGGAAGACGTCCAAATTCCCCGACTGTCGATCGCTCAGCAGATGAGCCCGGAGCTCGAGGATGGACACAGCAAGTTCATTGGAGACCTGAAGGTCGGCGAGATCTTCAACTCCCTTACGCAGAAGATCTACGGCAAGGGACCGTTGGACTTCGCGATTGTGCGGGCAAGCAAGCCGCGTTGGGTGGAGTTCGCACCGCGTGACGAGGGCGGCGGCGTCGTCGACCCGGACGTTCCCGCGGGTGATGAGCGCACGGAGTTCTGGGTGGACGATTTCGGCAAGCGCCGCCCTCCCAAGGCCACGAAGTTTTACGACTTCGTGCTTGTCTTGGACCCCGATGGTGACCGCGAGATTGTGGCGATGTCACTGAAGAGCACCGGCATCGCTGTCGCAAAGGCGCTGAACGGGCTGATCAAGATCCGTAACGCCCCGATCTACGCGGGGATTTACCGTATCACCTCGCGTACGAAGAAGAACGCGAAGGGCACCTTCCACCAGTTCAACATCCAGCCAGCCGGCTGGCCGAAGACTGAAGACACGATGAAGTTCCTCGAAGAGCTGTACCGCGCTCTGCGTACGAAGGAAGTCAAGATCCACACCGGTGGTGACGTGGAGGAAGACGACTCCTTCGACTACGGGCCACACGCTGAAGGCGTTTCCAACGAGATGTAATCCACCGCAGTACCACCGGGGGTCAAACGACTCCCGGTGTCCCCAGACAAGGAGCCAGACGTGAACATCATGGAAGAGATTCTCGAGGAGTTCGAGCCGGTGAGAGAGTTGCTTGAAGTCGCCGGTGTCGTCGAAGCGCAGCCCGATCCTCAGACCGAGCCGCCGGCGGACGACGAGAACGACGAAGAGTTCGACGACGAGGATGACGAGGAGGACGAAGAGGAAGAAGACGAGGACGAGGACGACGAAGAGGAAGAAGATGAGGATCTCGACTAGAGCGCTCCAGGATTCTCTTGACACAGCGGCTAGGGCCGTGCTACACTGTATTAGTTAGTTCGGGCTGGAGTGGTTCTGGCCCATAGGCCCGGTGAACCGGGACAACGATACCGGGTATCTAGATAGATACACGGTACGCCCCCTCAAAAGGGCGAAAGGAGTGTGTGTTGTGGCAACTTTCCAGCTTCACCAGGTGAAGGACAACGGCATGGCAGAATACCGCCAGCCCGGCAACACGGCGACGGTGCGGTTCGGCAAGACCTTCTGGAAGGAAGGAACCGCGCACCCGCAGGAAGTGACGATCACCCTCGCGGACGGCACGTCCATTCAGGACCTCGTGGGCGTCGGCAAGGAGCGTTCGGCCGGGGCGTCGGACGAGGAGAAGGCCGAGCGCGCCAAGGCGAAGGAAGAGGCCAAGGCCGCTCGTGAAGCCGAGCGCAACGAGGCGCGTGCCGCTCGCAAGGCGGAGAAGGACAAGGAGCGCGCCGAGCGTGACGCGGAGCGTTCGACGGCTCGCGCAGCGCGCAAGGCCGAGCTCGATGCGGCGCGTGCGGCTCGTGAAGCCGCCGGCGAGACGGTGGAGGAGGAAGTTCCCGCGGAGATGTAAAGCCGCGGTGTGATACCCCGGCGTATGTCCGGGCTGTCCAGGAAGGGTCGGTGGAGGTTATTCCTCCCCGACCCATTACTTGTCTTACACGAGCGAGCGTCCAAATGCCCAGGATCACGCTAGACAAGATGGTCGCAGGCTACAGAGCCGCGATCGTACGCGCTGAAAAGCGCGCCGAAGTACTCACCATCTCCGCAGAACAACTTTCCCATTTTCTTGACCTCCTCGAAGAGCGCCTCAAGCTAGACAAAGAAGAGATCGAGGAGCTTCGACAGAGCGTTTCTCGTGACTGGAGTCCCCGGTGAGGTCCCTCCTCGACATAGTTCAGTCGGCGGAAGCGGATCAGCGCGGGTGGACACCATCTCCGCTTGAACCAATCCCAGGTGACGTGACGGAGCTTGCCCTTGACACAGAAACCAACGGACTCCTCGACAACAAGAAAGCCCGAATCGCCGGACTCAGTTATTGCCTTCCTGATGGCACCAGCCGGTACCATCCCTTTCGGCATACTACTTCGGGAAACCTCCCAGAAGAACAAGTTCTGGAATGGTCGCGACGAGAACTTCGAGGGAAACGAATATACTTCGCCAACGCCAACTTCGACATTAGAATGTTCCGCCGGGACGGGATACGGCTTGACGAGCAGGGCAACAGTTTCGCAGACATCCAACATTACGCAGCCCTCCTCGACGATTCTCGGCGCAAGTTCTCGCTTGACGTACTCTCCCAGGAGTTCCTTGGAGAAGAGAAAGTTGGTAAGGACCTCGACGGATCACGGATGGCGGACTATCACCCTTCCATGGTGGAAGGCCGAGCTGTGGCCGATGCTTCTCAGACCTACCGCATCGCCCGGAAACTTCGTGAGCGGATATCGAAAGAAGATCTGGACGAAGTTCGTGAGTTGGAGGAACAAGTTATCCCTGCTGTATGCGAGATGGAAGAGCAGGGTGCTCCTCTAGACACGGAGTTGCTTAGCAAGTGGGTGGTTGAAGCGGAACGCCGCTACTTCTGGATTTTAGAACAGATCCAGAGGAAGTTCAACATGAGCTTCAACCCAAACCGAGCGTCCGACTACGAGAAGTTGTTTGCAGTCCTCAAGATTCCGGTCGTGAGTTACACGGACAAGGGAAACCCATCGTTCAAGGACGAGGTACTCGAACGTGTCGAAAATCCCTGGATTCAGCTTGCCCGTTACGCAGACCACTTGGATTCACTACGATCCAAGTTCCTCAACAATTACGACAATCGTGTGGAACCCGCTGGAATCCTGCGTTATAACTTACACCAACTTCGGTCAGATGAGGGTGGTACGATTACCGGACGATTCAGCTCCTCCCAAGTCAACATCCAGCAAGTAATGACGTTGCGTAACCATAAGCTGAGGTACGCGACGCTGGACAAGCTTCGTGAATGGTTCCCAGAGTTCGAGGAACTGCAGTCCTGGAACGTGGATGACTTCTACGTGCGGAAGTTGTTCATTCCGGAAGACGGTCGCTGGCTGAGCGCGGATCAGGAACAAGTCGAGTACCGTATCTTCGCGCACTACGCGAAGGCCGAGTGGATTTACGAGGAGTACCGAAAAGATCCGAATGTCGACTTCCACACGATCGTAATGCACATGATCCAGAAGGTCAAGCCCTCGATTGATCGTAAGCGCACGAAGGACTTGAACTTTGCGTTCATCTTTGGAGCTGGTGTTGGGAAGATCGCCACGATGCTGAACGTCAGCTACGGTGAGGCGAAATCCCTAAATCAGGCATACAAAAAGATGTTCCCAGAAGCGGATAACCTGATGTCGGATGCCTCGAGACTGGCGTCGCGACGCGGGTACGTGAAGACAATCCTGGGCCGTCGAGGGAGGTTCCCTGACAAACAGAATCTTCACAAGGCATTGAACAAGGTGATTCAGGGAAGCGCGGCCGACTCGGCAAAGAAGAAGTTAATCGCTCTTCATGAGCGGCGGAAGGAAACCGGGTTCGTGATGCGCTTTCCGGTTCACGACGAAATAAACGGTGATTCGCCGGATCAGAAGTGCACCGAAATGGTAACACAGATCCTGAACGAACAGAGTATTCCGTTCCGCGTACCGATCCTATGGAAGGTGGAAACCGGAAGTTCATGGGCGGAGGCGAAGTGACACCAGAACAGGCGAATGTTTTACGTCTCAAGTTTCGTATCGCGCGGCTGGAGGCGGCATTACGCTGCTTGGGCTGCGGATGGTTGGTTGATCAAATCAGAGAAAAGGAGGTGTCTGAGAGAGGAAGTACCGTGCTACCGGGGGGAAGCATGGCCAAAATCACGATGGATCAGGGTGAGAGGGAACAGAAATGAACCGACTCGTTTCAACGACAGCTCTAGTGGCGATTCTAGCGCTACCAACAGCGGCTTCGGCCGGAATCATCACGCTCAATGAGGTCGCACTGAACGACCCGTTGCAGCAGCAGACCAACAATCCGTGCGCGTTTGGCGGGAACGACTGCAACTCGCGGCTCACGCCGGAGATCAACGCGTTCACGCAGACGCCGACTGGCAACAACACATCGAGCTTCAGCTGGGATCTGGAGTCGCCGGAATATTCGGTGGCGGCGATCCGACTGCTGTTCGGGGACAACTTCCGCATCGGACTGGATTTCAGTCAGGCGCAGGGGCAGCCCGATCAGGTGCTTGGTCTGTTTGCGATGAGTATCAATGGTCAGGTCGTCGATCTGTTCGTTGGTCCGCAGGCCGTCGGGCCAACGCCAGCCGGGAACGCTGGCAATGGCTTCGCCGATTACGTGCTGGTCGGATTCAATCTGACTGGGTTTGCACTGACTGATCGGGTGCAGTTTCACGCGATCATGCCGGTAAGTAACGACGGGCCTGATCAGGCATTCTTCCTTCGTGGAGTGGACTTCCCGCCACCGCCACCTCCGCCGCCGGTTCCTGAACCGACGACTTTGGCGTTGATGGGCATGGCTCTGCTCGGTGCAGGGTTTATGCGACGCCGGTAGTATTGATCCCGGTCGTTGGCATCGTGCCGCGACCGGCTCTTTTGGAGCCTTATGAACGCCGAACCGCCACCAGCAAAAGTTCTGATTTACCTTGCGATGTTTATCACGTGGATTTTGTTTTCCATCGCGATGAGCTTCGCAGCGTGTATCGTAGCAGTAGCGGCTCTGTGGAGTTTCTTCACGAAAGGCTGCGTGTGCTAAAGAATCATCACGAGAGTTGGTATCAGGCCAAGCTCATCAAAGCTATAAAGAAAGAATTGCCCCACGCGGTTGTGCTCAAGATTGCAGACAAATATCTATTAGGAGTTCCCGACCTCTGCGTTACATTTAATGGAAAGACAAGCTGGTGGGAACTGAAGGTGTGGCGAGAATCGAGGGAGCCGAAGCTCAGCGACTTCGGTAAAGGTGTTCAGCTGAACATGGCTCAGCGCTTGAGCACCGAAGGAATTTGCTTTTACATTATCTTCGTAGATCGTAAGATAGACAAGCGTATCCTAATCGTAGACCCTCTCGATATAGAAATCCTGAACCCCGTAGAGGAATATAAAGATCATGATTACGAGGCGGCTGCAGAATATGTTGGATGGGTTCACCGAAACTCCTAGCTTTTCGGGCCGTTCTGTGGTATTCTTAGTGTACCGGCTACCGGGCCGGTAAGGGAGCGTGTGGGATGGGACTTCCAACCTATAAGGTCTGGGATACGTTTGCCGAGTTTGTCAGGGCAGAGACAGGAGTGTTCGGTCCGGACTGCCAGTTGAAACTTCTCGTGGCGCTCGGAGGTGGACAGGATGATGTTGAGCGCGTGTGGCTGAACGGTTGTTACGGAGCACATCACTGTGTTCCAAGCGGATACGCCGTGTGGACTCAATTCAGGCCGAGGACATTAGCCACATCCGGATACGTTCAAGAAGAACTGTACGACTGGCTCAGCCAGAATTGGGACGCGCTTCCTGTGCGCCCAGAGATGCGTTCGCATCGCATGGTTGAAAAGCGGTGGCGGTGTTTGACTGACTTCGCCGCCTACGCCGTGAGCGAGAAGTGGCGCAAAGGCACATACGAAGAAGTGTGGAACGATTCGATTAAATCCGTCTCGTTCTACAACAGGTACATGGCGATTAAATACCTCGAACTACTTCGCATGACTGTGCGACCCGACCTCGCGTTGGGTGATCTCAGAGCGCGAAACGCGTGGAGCCCACGAATAGGTCTGGCCCTCCTGTTTCCAGGCAAGATAGGTGACGTGATCGGTGACCGCGAAGACAATAGCGAGTATGCTATCGAACTTGCCGAAGAGATGGCCGTTGAGTTGCTGGAAGATTTAAAGAGTGACTACGGAATCGTGATCAGCCACTTCCAGCTGCAAGTGCTTTTGTGCAACTTCCGTGAGATGCTAGTCGGCGGATTTTATCCGCGAGCCGGCCACGACGAAGAGATGGATTATCTGAAGCTCGCGGCAAAGCTACCCTCCACGAAAGACGTGTGGGACATGCGGGCTACGTTGTTCCCAAAGAGCCTGCTCGGGGAGCACAGCGGATGGTTCGGTATACAGAAGAGTGAGTATCAGCGTTGGAAGGAATTTGGAAAGGGCATACTGTGAGCGAGCGATTGAATGTGGGATTGGTAGGTACTGGACGATTGGGGTATTTGTACGCAGAACTTCTGCGCACACAGATTCCGGAGGCGAACCTAGTGGGTATCGCCGGCCACCGAGCGGAGGAGATTGCGAAAGAATGGGGCCTGTCAGTATGGTCCCTCGATCGGGCGGGTCTGATCAACAACCCGCTGATTGACGCGGTAATCATCGTGAGCAGCACCAACAGACACATCGAGTTTATTCATGAATCAATTAGTGTGAAGAAGCCGGTGTTCTGTGAGAAGCCGCTCGCAATGAGCAGCGAAAATCTCGACGGATTAGCCCGGCGGATCGAGGAAGAGAAAGCCTATGTGCAGATTGGGTTCATGCGCCGATACGACCCCGGTATCGCGCGGATGGCTGATATCATTCAGCAGAGTGAAATTGGCAACCCGATCCTGTTCAAGTCCACTTCGAGGGACAAAGAACTTCCCACCCTCGAATACTGCAAAACGAGCGGCGGACTTCTGCTCGATATGGCCATACATGATTTCGATCTAGCTCGTTGGCTTATGATGAGCGAGATCAAGTCAGTGTACACAACGGCCGGAGTATTCGTGTATGACGAGCTTCTCGACATCGGAGATATTGATAATGCCGTGTGCGTCTTGGAGTTCGTCAACGGTGGTACTGGAGTTATCGACGTATCCCGCTGCGCGCATTATGGATATGATGTACACACGGAGGTCCTTGGAAGCCACGGGATGCTCCGCGCCGGATACTACCAAGACACCCCACTGTTGCACTTCGACGACAACCGGGTGAGTCACGACATTGTGCGAGAATTCGGCCCGCGTTACCGTGAAGCGTTTCGCCTGCAGTTGACCGACTTCGTACATAACGTGTTGCAGGGGATCGAATCACCAATCACGTTTGACGACGGCTTAAAGGCACTTAAGATCGCCGAAGTGGCAAAGCGATCCTACGAGCACGGCGAAAGGCTGTATCTATGAAAGTGATAGTCATCGTAGTGAGCAAGCGATCGGGGCCAATCCTAACGCTTGGATCGTATGCAAAGGACTGCGGCTACGAGATCGTGATTCTCGCTGATCCTGACGTGTTTCCAGAACACGCGGCACGATACCTTGGTATCCACAACGTGTATCAGGGTGGAAAAGGAATTGGACCACAAACGATTGCCGCGTACGAACTTGCCGCCGATCTTGGCGCAGATTATTGGGTGAGGCTAGACGATGACCTTCCACCGAAGACCTTCGTGGATAAACACGGCTACATTGACGATCTTAATTACG
>Ga0247828_10000535_pt1 | contig 12761 bp, 15 predicted proteins | sample 12C_Control_Day3_FD_192425 | JGI IMG/M metagenome (GOLD analysis project Ga0247828, IMG submission 192425) | Soil microbial communities from agricultural site in Penn Yan, New York, United States - 12C_Control_Day3 | ecosystem: Environmental > Terrestrial > Soil > Agricultural land | place... | reverse complement strand
TCGATGAGGCAGCATTGAAGGATGCGCTCGACAGCGGCCATGTTGCCGGGGCCGCGCTCGACGTGTTCGAAAACGAGCCCGCCACCGCCTCGCCTTTGTTCGGAACGCCCGGCTTCATTTCCACGCCGCACCTTGGCGCTTCGACCAGCGAGGCGCAGGTCAATGTCGCCATCCAGGTCGCCGAACAGATGAGCGACTTCCTGCTCTTGGGCGGCGTGACCAACGCCATCAACATGCCGTCGCTTTCGGCAGAGGAAGCGCCCAAGCTCCGACCTTACATGGCGCTCGCCGAAAAGCTTGGGAAGCTGGTGGGCCAGGTGGTCGGCGAAGATATCAAGGGCATGTCGATCGAGGTCGAGGGCGCCGCAGCGCAGCTGAACCAGAAGCCGATCACCGGTGCGGTGCTCGCCGGGCTGATGGGCACCTATTCGGATACGGTGAACATGGTGAACGCGCCGTTCCTGGCGAAGGAACGCGGGCTCGACGTCCGCGAAGTTCGGCACGACCGGGAGGGCGCCTATCACACGCTGGTCGTGGTCGAGGCGACCACGTCGAAAGGCGTTCGCCGCGTCGCCGGAACCCTGTTCGGCACGCACCCGCGCCTCGTGGAGATGTTCGGGATCGAGATCGAGGCGGAGCTTGACGGCTCCATGCTCTACATCGTCAACACCGACACGCCGGGCTTCATCGGCAAACTGGGCACGGCGCTCGGAGAAGCTGGCATCAACATCGCCACCTTCAACCTTGGCCGCCGTAAGGCGCATGACGACGCCGCGTCGCTTGTCGCGGTCGACGGTGAGATTGGCACGGACGTCGTCGAGATATTGTGCAACTTGGAGGGCGTGCGAAGGGTGGTCCCGCTACGGTTCTAACCGCCGGAAAGGCAGGACCGCTAGAGTCCGCTTTCGACCCAAAGCTGACTCTACGCCTCCGCTTGCCAAGGTAGCCCGAAGGCGTGTTCTAAAGTAACAGCCGCCGAATGACGGTGGTCGCTGGATATCTTTATCGAGACGGGGTGCGGGTCGGCGCTGTCGATCTTGCCGGTTCGGATGGTGCCTTACTCGCCGAGAATGAGTTTGTTTGGATCGGCCTTCATGAGCCAAGCGAGGACGAACTCAGGCTGCTTCAGAAGCGCTTTAATCTCCACCCTCTCGCCGTCGAGGATGCTCTCAAGGCCCATCAGCAGCCCAAGGTCGAAGTTTATGGGGATCAGCTGTTCATCGTTGCAACAACGGCCGCCTTTCAGGATGACGCGATAACCTATGGCGAGACCGCCATTTTCCTTGGCGAAGATCACATCATTACGGTCCGGCATGGATCCGCGCGCGATCACGGCATATTGAGGACCCAGTTAGAGGCCTCTTCAGGCTTGCTTGCTCATGGCGTCGACTATGTCCTGCATGGCGTGCTGGACTTCATAGTGGATGGCTACATCCCCGTCGTTGAAGAAATCGAGGAAGATGTTCTCGCGATTGAGACTTCGGCTGTGGATGCCTTTCTCACTCGGGAGGAGGTAGCGAGGCTGTTCGGGCTTCGTCGCGAGGTTATCCGATTTCAGCGTGTCCTCGGACCAATGACCGAGGTTTGCAGCCGGCTGGTTCGGGTCGATTTGCCAGTGATTGATCCCGAGATCCGGCCTTATTTTCGCGACGTGCTCGACCATGTGCAACGGGTCAACGCCAGAAGTGATGGGCTGAAGGACACTTTGGCGGGCGTATTCGAAGTGAGCACATTGTTTGAGCAGCAGCGCCAGGGCGCGATCACCAGGCAGCTCGCTGCATGGGCGGCGATCCTAGCGGTCCCAACTGCGATTGCTGGCATTTACGGGATGAACTTCGACAACATGCCGGAGCTTCGCAGCCAATACGGCTACTTTGTGGTCATATCGGTGATCGCAATCTTGTGCGGATTTCTCTTCGTGCGCTTCAAGCGGAGCGGCTGGCTCTAAAGCGGATCATCCTGCCGGAACGCCGTCCGAACAGTAGTTGCGAACCATAACACTCCGATTACGCAATACGCTACGCCAGAAATGATCGCAGCGATCCAATGTGATGGTGTCCGCCTGCCAGACATAGAAATCGGCTCCATTTCCCGTCCCTAATAGCATGACCGGCCGAGGTTCTCGAAGTCACGAGAGACGCGCCCCTAGAGTCACTTTTCCACCCAAAATTGACTCTGAAGCATCTCCCTTTTTGACCCCCGCCTTCCCCTCCCCTAAGGCGCAGCCGCAACCGCCAAGGGGATTCTCAAGTGGGCAATGTCACCGTCATCGGCGCGCAATGGGGCGACGAGGGCAAGGGGAAGATCGTCGACTGGCTTGCCAGCCGCGCCGACGTCGTCGTCCGCTTCCAGGGCGGCCATAATGCCGGCCACACGCTTGTCGTCGGCGACAAGGTCTACAAGCTCAGCCTACTCCCCAGCGGTATCGTCACCGGCACGCTTTCCGTCATCGGCAACGGCGTCGTTCTCGATCCGTGGGCGCTGAAAGCCGAGGTCGAGAAGCTCCAGGCGCAGGATGTCCGGATCGAGCCGGACGTGCTTCGAATCGCGGAGACCTGCCCGCTCATCCTGCCCATCCACCGCGATCTCGATGCAATGCGCGAGGATGCCAGCGGCGCCGGCAAGATCGGCACCACCCGCCGCGGTATCGGACCAGCCTATGAGGACAAGGTCGGCCGCCGCGCCATCCGCGTGTGCGACCTCGCGCACCTCGACGACCTCGATCCCTTGCTCGACCGGCTCTGCGCGCACCACGATCACCTCCGCGCCGGCTTCGGCCAGCCGCCCGTCGATCGCCAGCGGTTGAAGGACGACCTCGCTGGGATCGCCGACTTCGTCATGCAGTTCGCCCGTCCGGTTTGGCGGGACCTGGACGAGGCGCGCCGCCGCGGCCGGCGGATCCTGTTCGAAGGCGCACAGGGCGTGCTTCTCGATGTCGATCACGGCACCTATCCCTTCGTAACCTCTTCCAACACCGTCGCCGGGACGACCGGCAGCGGCAGCGGCATGGGCCCTGGCGCTGCGGGGTTCGTGCTCGGGATCGTCAAGGCCTACACCACCCGCGTCGGCTCCGGCCCCTTCCCGACCGAGCTCAGCGACGACATCGGCCAGCGGCTCGGGGAACGCGGCCATGAATTCGGAACCGTCACCGGCCGTCAGCGCCGCTGCGGCTGGTTCGACGCGGTGCTCGTCCGCCAGTCCGCCGCCGTCAGCGGCGTGACCGGAATTGCGCTGACCAAGATCGACGTCCTCGACGGACTCGAGACGGTGAAGATCTGCACCGGCTACCGCATCGGCGACGAGACTTTCGATTATCTTCCGCCGCACGCCGCCGACCAGGCGCGGGCGACGCCGATCTACGAGGAAATGGACGGCTGGAGCGGGACCACGGCGGGCGCGCGCAGCTGGGCCGACCTTCCCGCACAGGCGATCAAGTATGTCCGCCGGATCGAGGAGCTGATCCGCTGCCCGGTCGCGCTCGTATCGACCTCGCCGCAGCGCGAGGACACCATTCTCGTGAGAGATCCGTTCACGACATGAGCTGCCGAGCATAAAGCAAGCGGAGCAGAGCGAGCGTCGTTATGTCGAGAGTCAGCGAATGCCGGCCAGCCTCGCGAACCGCTCCCCGGCCCGCTCAGTAGCGGATCAGGCCCCGGTCGGAGACCAGCAGGTAGGCGCCATAGGCCAGCGCGATCCACACCAGCAGGATGACGAACATCGCTGCGCGGCTGGTGGGACGCGTCCCGCGCCGTTCGGCTTCAGCGCGCAACTCGTCCATCAGCTCGGCCGGTATCATCTTCAGGGCAAGCCAGATCCCGGCGGGGACGATGATCAGGTCGTCGAGATAGCCGAGCACCGGGATGAAGTCGGGAATTAGGTCGATCGGGCTCAGCGCGTAGGCGGCGACCGCCCCGGCGAGCAGCTTTGCGCCGACCGGCGTCCTCGGGTCGCGGGCAGCGAGCCACAAGGCGACGACATCGCGCTTGAGGCGCCGCGCCCAGTTCTTGAGCCGGCCGCTCAATGCTTCACTTCGAAGTTATGCGCTCCGGTCGGGTCGACCGCTTCGCAGTCCAGCGCCTCGACCCTTGCCGCCTCCGGGCCCCGCTTTATCGCCACGATCATTTCTTCGACCGCCGCTTCCTCGCCCTCGACATGCGCCTCGACGCTTCCGTCCGCGCAATTGCGGACCCATCCGTTTACACTCAGCCGCACGGCCTGTTCGCGCGTCCACGCACGGAAGAACACGCCCTGCACCCGGCCAGTGACTCGAATGCGGCGCGCTGCGGTCATCACACCGTCGCGATGTCGGGCGCGTCCTCGGCCTTCATTCCAACGACGTTGTAGCCGGCATCGACATGGTGGATTTCGCCAGTCACGCCGCTTGCAAGGTCGCTGAGAAGGTAGAGCCCGGCGCCACCGACATCCTCGATCGTCACGTTGCGGCGAAGCGGCGCATTATATTCGTTCCACTTCATGATGTAGCGGAAGTCTCCTATTCCGCTCGCTGCCAGGGTCTTGATCGGCCCGGCGCTGATCGCGTTGACGCGAATGCCCTCCGGCCCAAGGTCCGCGGCGAGATATTTTACGCTCGTCTCAAGCGCGGCCTTGGCGACGCCCATCACGTTGTAATGCGGGATGACCTTCTCCGCCCCGTAATAGCTCAAGGTCAGCATCGAACCGCCAGGCTTCATCATCCGCCGTGCCCGCTGCGCCACCGCGCAGAAGCTGTAGACGGAGATGTTCATGGTCATCAGGAAGTTTTCGAGGCTGGTGTCGACATAGCCGCCGCGAAGCTCGTTCTTGTCGGAAAAGCCGATCGCGTGGACGATGAAGTCCAGCCCGTCCCAGCGCTCGGCTACCTGCTCGAACGCGCGGTCGAGCGCCGCCGTCTCCGACACGTCGCAGTCGAAGCAGAAGTCGCTGCCAAGCTGCTCCGCCAGCGGGCGCACCCGCTTCTCCAGCGCCTCGCCCTGGTAACTGAAAGCCAGCTCAGCACCCTGCTCGCCGAGCTGTTTCGAAATCCCCCAGGCCAGCGACTTGTCGTTCGCCAGTCCCATGATGAGTCCGCGCTTGCCGCTCATCAATCCACTCATGCTTTTGCCCCTTGTTCGATCGCCTCGATATCCTCGCCCGGCTCCGGTTCCTCCACCGGCAACTGGTTGGCATACGGGCCGACATAGACTTCGCCCTTTAGCGCCTTGCCGCCGTAATCGGCCAGTGCTGCGTTGAGCTCCGCGCCGGTAACCACGCCAAGGCCGACGAGAAAGAAGAAAATCAGCGCAATCATCACGCCTGCGAGGCTGCCATAGGTGATTTCGTAGCCGCCGAGCAGTTCCAGCGTTGGCGGAAGCAGTTCGGCGCTGGCGATCCACCAGGCGGTGACCAGCAGCGCGCCGGGCCATTTCCTGCAGGCGATCTTGCGGTAGCGCTTCGGGGTCAGGATGAAGAACAGCGCGTAGAAGGTGGCGTAGAGCGTCAATGCCGGCGCCACCCGATACCATCCGAGATCGGTCGCCAGGCCGTCCGAGGCCGGCAGGCGCTCGACGACGAAATGCTCGATCGACGTGCCCAGCAGGGTGAGGCCGAAGGCGAACATCAGCAGCAGCACCGAGACCAGGATCAATCCTAGCGAGCCGAGCCGGTAGGTCCAGAATGGCGCACTATAGGGCACACCGTAGGCGCGGCGCAGGATGTCGCGGATCGTCTCGATAAAGCTCGCCGCGGTCCACAGGCCCACGATTGCACCGAACCACAGCAAGGGTCCGGTGCGGGCGGTCAGCACTTCCTGGATCGGAGACTGCAAGACATCCGCGACATTTGGCGGCAGGCGATCGAGGATCGTTGCGACGGTCTTCTGCCCATCGGCGGACTGGCCGAGCAGCTTGGCGATGGCCGTCGCCAGGATGAAGAACGGGAAAAGCGCCAGCAGCGACAGGAATGCAAGATTGCCCGCGTGGATGAAGCCGTCGTTATAAACGCCGATCGCGACCCGCTTGGTGATTTCCCAGGCGGTCGGCGGCGGATGATGTGCTTCGGCCAGCTTCGGTCCGAGCGCAGCCGCCTCGGCCGCCTGTTCCTTGCGCCGTTCCTCAGGCGAAAGCGGATGCTGGTCCTGCATCCGGCCCTAAACGCCGAGCGCCTTGCGCGGGTTGCCGCCTCCGTCCCACCCTTCCGCGAACGTTCGCAGCGAAGCGTCGTCGGCGGGAAGATCGACGGCCAGCATGACCTTCAAGTCGCCGCGCTTTCCGGTCTTGTCGGTAAAACCCTTGCCCTTGAGCCGAAGCACCTTGCCCGACGTCGCGCCCTTGGGGACCGTGAGCATGACCGGCCCGTCCGGAGTGGGCGCCTTCACCTTCGCCCCGAGCACCGCTTCCTTGAGCGTAATCGGAAGCGTCAGTCGGATGTCATGACCTTCGCGCGCGAAAAACGGATGGGGCGAAATCTCGATCGAAACGATGGCGTCGCCCATTCCGCCCGGCCCCTGCTGTCCTTGGCCCGCGAGCCGGATCTTCGCGCCGTCATCAACCCCCTTGGGGAGCTTGAGGTCGATAGTCTTTCCACCCGACAACGTCACCCGCTGCGGCTTCAATGCGGCCGCGTCGAGGAACGGCACCTTGAGGCGATAGGCGACATCGGCGCCTTTGGGCTGCGGCGCGCTCCGCCGTCCAAAGCCGCCGCTCGATCGCCGCGTTGCGCCTCCGAACAGGCCCTCGAACAGGTCGCTGAGGTCGGCCGCGTCCGCGCCGAAGCCGCCGCCGGGAAAGCCTTCGAAGCCGCTCGCGCCCGCACCGCCGGGATAGCTTGAGCGGCCACCGCCTCCGCCGAAACCGGAGCCGAACGGCATTCTGGGGTTGCCGTCTTCGTCGATCTCGCCGCGGTCGTAGCGGGCGCGCTTGTCCTTGTCGGACAGGATTTCATAGGCTTGCGAGACTTTGGCGAAGCGCTCGGCCGCCTTGGGATTGTCCTTGTTGCGATCGGGGTGAAGCTGCTTGGCGAGGCTTCGATAGGCCTTCTTGATCTCGGCCTCGCTCGCCCCCCGCGCAATTCCGAGCTGCTGGTATAGGTCCATAAGTCACTCCCTGCCCCAGCAGCGCCTTGCAGGGCAAGGCCCGCGCAGCCTAAGGCTTCGCTCAAGATGGCGGACGACCCCTTAAAGCTATTCGACGGCTGGCTGAACGAAGCGCGCGAGTCCGAGCCCAACGATCCCGAGGCGATGGCGCTGGCGACGGCCGATACGGACGGCCACCCAAGCGTTCGAATGGTGCTCCTGAAGAGCCACGGGCCGGACGGCTTCAGCTTCTTCACCAACGCGGGAAGCCGGAAAGGCGCAGAGCTTTCCGCCAATCCCGCCGCCTCGCTCCTGTTTCACTGGAAGACGCTTCGCCGCCAGGTCCGCATCGACGGCGCGATCGAGCGCGTCAGCGATTCCGAGGCCGACGAATATTTCGCGACCCGCGGCCGCGACAGCCAGCTTGGCGCCTGGGCATCGGAGCAGTCGCGTCCACTCGACCGCCGCGAAACGTTCGAAGCCCGTTTCGAGGACGCCCGCTCACGGTTCGACGGGCATGACGTCCCGCGCCCACCCTATTGGACCGGCTTTCGCTTGGTCCCGGAGCGCATCGAGTTTTGGGAGGACCGGCCGCACCGCCTCCACCATCGCCGTCTATTCTCGCGGGATGGCGACGGCTGGAGCGAAAGCCTGCTCTACCCGTGAACCCGGAGCGCGCACGTCTTACGCAGCGGGCGGCGATGGCCAGCATCGCCATGGCCGTTATCCTCGTATCGCTGAAAACCTGGGCGGCATGGAAAACCGGCTCCGTCGCGATGCTCGGCAGTCTTGCCGACAGTGCGCTCGATCTGCTGGCGAGCATCGTCACGCTGATCGGCGTCCGGTTTGCGGCGATGCCGGCCGATGACGACCACCGCTTCGGCCACGGCAAGGCCGAGGCGCTGGCGGCTCTCATCCAGGTTGTCCTCATCACTGTCTCTGCGCTCGGGATAGGCTGGCGGTCGATCCAGCGCCTGCAGAGCGGGACGCCGACCGAGGGTCTCGAGATGGGCATCGGTGTCTCGGCGTTCGCGATTCTCGCCACCTTTGCCTTGCTCGCCTATCAGCGCCAGGTCATCCGCAAGACGAAATCCGTCGCGATCCAGACCGACAACGTCCACTACCAGTCCGATCTTCTGCTCAATCTGTCCGTCATCGCCGCGTTGTTCCTCGACCAGGCTTTGGGTTGGCGTTCGGCCGATCCCATCTTCGGCTTCGGCATCGCCCTGTGGCTTATGTGGGGGGCGTGGCGCGCCGCGACTAACTCCATCGACCAGCTCATGGACAAGGAATGGCCGAAGGAAGAGCTGGACGACTTCCTGGCTGCCGTCCGCGATTATCCGGAACTGGCCGGCCTCCACGACCTGCGCACCCGCCATGCGGGCACGCACCGCTTCGTCCAGTTCCACGTCTGGGTTCCGGGTGATTGGACAATCCGCGAAGCCCACGACCGCATGGATGCGGTCGAAGAGACGCTCCAGGCGCGCTTCCCCGGTACGGAGTTCCTCATCCATCTCGATCCGGAAGGCCATACCGACCGCGAGACGATGCTCCCCTCCGCAATCACGGAACAGACGCCATGATCGATCTTCCCTTCTTCCAGGTGGATGCGTTCGCCGCCAAGGCGTTCGAGGGCAATCCGCGGCGGTGATGCCGCTCGACCAGTGGCTTCCCAACGAAATCATGCAAATGATCGCCGCTGAAAATAACCTTGCCGAGACCGCCTTCCTGGTTCCGTCTGCGAGCGACGATGCCGATTACGACCTGCGCTGGTTCACGCCCACGGTAGAGGTCGACCTGTGCGGTCACGCGACGCTGGCCAGCGCTCACGTCCTGCCGTTCGAGGGACAGATTCGCTTTGCCACGCGCTCCGGCGTGCTGGTCGTCGGCAAGCGGGACGGGAAGCTTTGGCTCGACCTGCCCGCGGGCTCCGTCGAACCGGGCACGGAGCCCGGATTGCTGGACGCGCTCGGGCTCCCGGAAGATACGTCCTGCTTCCTCGGGCGGGGTGGTAACGGAGCGGCGATCGTCCTGCTCGCCGACGAAGCCGCCGTTCGCGCCGTCGATCCCGATTTCCGGGCACTTAAGGCTTTCGACAGGCTGGTGATGGTCACCGCGCCGGGCGGCAGCACCGACGTCGTCAGCCGTGTGTTTGCCGCCTATCACGGAATCGACGAGGATCCTGTGACAGGCTCCGCCCACGGCTCGCTCGTGCCCTTCTGGGCAGACCGCCTCGGCCGCAACAGCTTTACCGCCTTTCAGGCCAGCAAGCGCGGCGGCCATCTCGACTGCGAAATGCGCGGCGAGCGGGTCATCCTCGGCGGCACCTGCGTCACCGTGATTGATGGCCGTTTCCGGCTCTGAGCTAGAGTCAGCGTTCGACCCATTGCGGACATTGGGAAGCGGGCATCTGGCCATAGCGAAGTAGCAGCCAACCTGCCGTCCTCTCCTAAGTCTCCATCCATGACTATCCCTATGGAGGCAGCGTTCCAGCCAGGCTAAAGTTCAGCCCGCAGCTGGGGGCCTGTTCGGGAGCGAATCGCCTGAACGAGGCAATTGGTGAAACGGCTGATTGAATTGGGATTTCTGGCATGCGCGGCCGCCTCGGCCGCCGCAGACCCGGTCACACTCCATAAGCTGTCGGTCATAGAGAGAGCAGATCGGCTCAGGACCGGCCAATTTGTCTGGGAACCGAACGCCGCTTCAACCGGACCCGTCTTTCTGGTGATCGATCTCACCAGGCAGCGCATCTTGCTGTACCGCGGCGGCGTACTTGTTGCCGCCTCGACAGTATCGAGCGGCAGCAAGGGACGCGAGACGCCCACCGGCGAGTTTACCATCCTGCAGAAGGCGCTTGTGCATCGGTCGCGCACCTATGACAATGCGCTGATGCCCTACATGCAGCGACTTACCGCGAAGGGTGTCGCAATGCATGCCGGCAATCTACCCGGTTACCCGGCGTCTCATGGCTGTATCCGGCTGCCCAAGGCCTTTGCCAAACTGCTCTATGGCGTCACCGATCTCGGCACGCCGGTCTTGATCACGGATGCCGAGCAAGAGCGAAGGGCCGCCGAACACCAGCGCGCCATAGAAGAAATCGCCCGGATGAAGGCTGAGCTACAGGCGGATGCGGAGCGTGCATTAGCCGAGTTTGACAGGGCGAAGGCCGCGCACCAGGAGACCTTGCGGCAGCACAGCGCAAAGATGGCGGAGTACCAGCTGGAAGTTACATCGAAATAATCTTGTGGGCGCTTTCCACCCATTCCCGCCACTGCGCCCAAGCCTCTGACGCAGGGTAAAACCCGATGGGCGTGCCTCATTCGAAAGCCTAGCGGCCGGGTGGACAAAGCGATGGAGGCCAAAATGCACTCGGAGCACGCAACCTTGCTCTTCCTTGGCGTCATTAGTCTTTCAGCTCCTGCCCAAGCAGCCGACGACGCTCAGTGTCGCGCCGCGGCTACCCAGGCAACGGGATATACGCCGGGAAGCTCGTCACCCTCTGGTCCCGACGGAGACCGGTTGGCTGGGGCGGCAAAAGGAGCCGCTGCGGGCGCGGTTGTCGGTGGCGCCCAGGCCAACCAGTATGGCAACGCGTCCGATGCAGTGCAGGACAAGCACAGAGACAATCAAGCCAAGAGTGGTGCCGCCGCTGGCGTGGCAGTTGCCGGTTCGAGAAATCGGCGGGAGCGCCGGGACGAACGGCGAAGCGCCGCGGACAATGAGGCTGCCTGGAAGGCCAGCTATGACGCCTGCATGAAAGGGTGAGTCAGCGAGCCGGTGCGGTACGGGCTCCGCCCCGGAGACCGCAATCTGGATGCGCTCCGTTCTTCTGATGCGAGCCAGTTATCGCGTTACATCGATCTGTTCCCCAGTGCGAGAAGCTGCGCGTTTTGCGCCAGCGACCATCCGAGGGCGATTGTGGGAGTATTTAAAATCGACGATTCTTCGAGCCAATATACCAGACTCCCCTAATGCCAATTCCTGCCGGAAAAGCGTGATTCCGCCTCATCCACTGCTCGATGGGAGCTTCCTTATGAGACGGATTTCCCTTGCCCTGATTCCACTTACCTTGCTCGCGGCGCCGACTGGCGCGCAGGGTTCAGGCGACAAGAGCCCGGCCGCACTGGCCGCGCTCGACCGGATGGGCGCCAGCCTGCGCGCACGCCAGAATGTCAATGTCCATGCCGACGTTACAGCGGAAGACGCGCTCAACACCGGTGAAAAGCTGCAATATGCCGGCACGGTCGACATCGTCGCGCGGCGGCCGAATGCCATGAAGTTGACAATGCGCATGGGCTCATCGGAACGCGTGCTTTTCTATGACGGAAAGACGCTGACGGTTACCGTGCCGGAACTGAATTACTACGCCAGCGTCGCGGCGCCGGGGACCATTATCGAGATGCTGCGCATGGCAGACGAACGCTACGGTATGGAAATGCCGCTCGCGGACCTGTTCGCCTGGGGCAGCGACCCAAGCCTGGCTGCGAAGCTGACCTCGGCCTTTCCGGCGGGAACCGACACGATCGGAGGCCAGACCTGCGACCATTTCGCGATGCGCCAACCGGGTGTCGATTGGCAGGTCTGGATCAGGCGCGGGAATGACGCATTGCCCTGCAAGCTTGTGATCACGACCCGCGCCGATCCATCGCTGCCGCAATATACGGCGGTTTACCGCTGGTCGGACGAGCCGCCGCCTCAAGGTGGATACACCTTCAACCCGGGTCCCGATTCGAAGGCAATCGCCATGCATTCGCTCGACCGCTCCAAGCTGCAGCCTGGGAGATAGGACATGAAACCGACGAACTTGCTCGGAATGGGATCGGCCATGGCTTCCCTGCTGATCTTCGTGGCCGCCACGGCCGATGCCCAGCGTGGCAGGGGCGGCGGCGGGCGGCCCCAGGCCAGCAGCGCGCAGCGCGGCGGAGGCGGGGCCAATCGCCAGGTCCGCGCCAGTTCTGGCAGCAGCATCCAGAGTGCAAGCCGCGGCAATTCCAACGTCAATCGCAGCGCCGCCCGGAACACAGGCAACGTCAACCGGTCAGGCAACCGGGTCAACACGGGGGACGTAAACATCAATGTCGACGGCGGCTGCTGCAACGGCGGATACGGGAACGGCTACCACCCGGTTGCGCGTGGTGCCGCGATCGCGACGACGGCAGCGGTGATGGGTTCCTATTACGCCTCGCTGCCTTCGGGTTGCGTGACGGTCGTGAGGGTCGGCATCAACTACAGCCGCTGCGGATCGGTCTGGTACCAGCCCGTCTATTCCGGCGCCAACGTGCAGTACATGGTCGTCTCTGAGCCCTGAGATGGACTTGATTTTGCGGCAATGTCCGCAACGTTAGCTTGCCTCCCCAAGCGGCAGGACGACGCTGGCGCAGATTTGAGGAGGGCGAGCAAGTGACGGAATATCGGCTCGGCCTAGTGAAGGACCTCTGGCAGCACCTTTGGCACTTCCACGAAGACTGTCCCAGCTATCCCGGCAGAGACTTCCAGGTGACGGCTTTAAAGCCTTCGGACGATGACCTTTGCTCACGGTGCGCCCGGCTCGCCAGTGGGCGTTGAACGGGCGCTTTCCGGCCGCGTGCTTATGTCTGCTTTCCACCCAAAACTGACTCTAGAAAATCCTGTCCTACAGCGGGCAGGCCATGCGATTGGGATCGCCGCTCTTTCTCGTCGTTGATCGCTTCCGCGTTGTTGAGACGCAGTCCGA
>Ga0247828_10000534_pt1 | contig 12781 bp, 14 predicted proteins | sample 12C_Control_Day3_FD_192425 | JGI IMG/M metagenome (GOLD analysis project Ga0247828, IMG submission 192425) | Soil microbial communities from agricultural site in Penn Yan, New York, United States - 12C_Control_Day3 | ecosystem: Environmental > Terrestrial > Soil > Agricultural land | place... | reverse complement strand
GATCGAGGCGGCCGGCCACTTCGCGCTCAATCTGCCGACGCGTGCCCAGGCCGGGCTGACCCACGCGCTCGGCTCCAGTTCCGGCCGCGAGCTGCTCGAGCGCGAGGGCCGCGACAAGTTCGAGGCCTACGGGCTGACGAGCTTCGAGGGCCCCGCGACCGGCTTGCCGCTGCTCGAAGGCTGCGTCGCCTGGCTCGAGTGCCGACTGCTGCCGGAGCCGGCGCTGCAGGCGCGCTACGACCTGTTCCTCGCCGAGGTGCTGGCGGCCCAGGCCGATGCGCGCGTGTTCCGCGCCGGGCGCTGGCACTTCGACGAGGCCGACCCGGCGCTGCGCACGATCCACCACGTCGCCGGCGGGCACTTCCTCGCCACCGGCGAGGCGCTCGACGCGGTGGCTCCGCCGCAACGGCCCGCGGCGAGCGGCTGAACCGTCGCGCGACCGACGCCGCGGCGGGTTCAGCGTCCCTCGCGGTCCACCGCGTAGGGCCCGGGGCCGTGCGCCGCCACGAACAGCAGGCCGCCGGCGATGGCGACGTTCTTCCAGAAGTTGATCGCCTGCATCATCTTCTGCTCCGGCGGCACGGCCCAGTAGTCGTGGAACAGCACCGCCGCGGCCAGCGTGAACAGCATGAGGATCAGCGCCGCCCAGCGCGTGCGCCAGCCGAGCAGCAGCGCGGCGGCCACCAGCAGCTCGACCCCGATCGCCGCCACGGCGCCGAGCTGCGGCAGCGGCAGCCCCTTGGACGCGATGTAGCCCACCGTGCCCTGGAAGCCGGCGAGCTTGGAGAAGCCGGAGGGGATGAACAGGGCGGCCATCATCACCCGCCCCGCCAGCGGCCCCAGTCTCTCGATCGCGTTCATCGTGCGGGGTCCTCCCAACGTGAGCCCTCGGCGGGCGATCAGCCGAACCTGACCGCGTGGATCGGCGGCAGGTGCGGCGCGACGGTGTGCCAGGCCTCGCCGCCGTCGGCGCTGGCCCACAGGTGGCCGGTGGTGCTGCCCATCAGCAGCTGCTCGCCGTCGGGCGCGACCGCCAGGCCGTGCCGGTAGACGAGGTCGTAGCAGTCCTGCTGCGGCAGGCCCTCGCGCAGCGTCTCGAAGCTGCGGCCGCCGTCGCGCGTGCGGTTGACGACGAGCGCGGCGCCGATCGGCACGCGCCGCTCGTCGGCCTGCGCCGGCACGAACCACGCCGTGTCGCGCTCGCGCGGGTGCGCGGCGACCGCGAAGCCGAAGCTCGACAGCGGCGCATCGACCGGCTGCCAGCTGGCGGCGTCGTCGCCGCTGCGCCAGATGCCGTTGTGATGCTGGCACCACAGCACCTCGGGCGCGGCGGGGCAGCGCACCACGGCGTGCGGATCCTGGATATTCGGGTTGCCGGCCAGCTCGGGCGGCATGTAGGCCGCGCGCAGCCCCTCGCCGCGCAGCGCCCAGGTGAGGCCGTCGTCGGTCGTGGACCACACGCCGCCGCAGCTCACGGCGATCAGCACCTCGCCGGCACGCTGCGGATGCGGGCAGATCGAGTGCACGCCCGGCACGTCGTACCCGCCGCCGAACCACTCCAGCCGCTCGGCGCGCCGCCACAGCGACTCCACCAGCTGCCATGAGCGTCCGTGGTCCGCGGAGCGGAACAGGCCGCCGGGCAGCGTGCCGGCCCACACCACGCCCTCGCCGTGGCCGCGCTCCAGCGCCCACACCAGCACCAGCTTCCAGGCCGGGCCGGTGGCGTCCTCCGGCTGCGGCGGATAGGCCGGCGCCGTGACCTCGCTCCAGGTGGAGCCGGCGTCGTCGGAGGCGTGCAGCTTCACGCCGAAGTGGCCGAGGTTCAACGCGGCCAGCATGCGGCCCTGCGCGTCCGGCGGCAGCAGCGTCGTGACCGGCTCGCCGAGGAAGGCCGTGCGCCCCAGCCGCCAGCGCGCCCCTTCGCGGCGCAGCTCGAACAGTCCCTTGCGGGTGGCGACCCAGGCGCGGTCGGTGACGGAGCTCGGCGCGATCGCGGACATGGGTCGCCTCCTTTCGGTGGGGTCAGCCGCCCGACAGCGCCTGCAGCACGTACACGCTGCTGGCCGGGCGCAGCGCATCGCTGAGCGAGCGCCGGTCGCGGCTGGCGCGGCCGTCGATGTAGACGACCACGTTGGCGCGCAGGTGGCCCTGGTCATCGAGCACGTAGCCGCGCAGGCGCGGATTGCGCTCGAAGGCCGCCTCCAGCGCGTCGCGCAGGGTGGTGGCGGGCGTGTCCAGGCTCGGCGTCTCGGTGAACCGCCGCAGCTGCGGCGTGAACTCGATGCGGGCCATGGCCGCGAATGTACGACGGGCGCATGGCCGCGGGGCATCGGCGATGATCGGTCCAGGAGCTGCCGATGCCCGACCCCGTCCCGCACCCTTCCCTCCGTTCCCTTCGCCCCGCTCTTTTCTTCGTCCCGTCCCGCGTTCGTGCGGTCGCAGGCGCGGCGGCGTGCTTGCTCGCGCTCGGCCTCGTCGCCTGCGCCGCCCCGCCGCCGCGGCCCGGCGCCGCGGCCGCGGCACCCGATCTCGCCGGGCTGCAGCGCCAGGTGGCCGACACCGAGCGCGCCTTTGCGCGGACCATGGCGGAGCGCGACCACGCGGCCTTCGCGCGCTTTCTCGCCGAGGAGGCGGTGTTCTTCTCCGGCGCCGAGCCGTTGCGCGGCAAGGCCGCCGTGGCGTCCCACTGGAAGCGCTTCTACGAGACGCCGCAGGCGCCCTTCTCCTGGCACCCGGACCGCGTGGAGGTGCTGGACTCCGGCACGCTGGCCTTCAGCACCGGCCCGGTGCTCGACCCGGCCGGCCGGCCGGTCGGCCGCTTCAACTCCGTCTGGCGCCTCGAGGCCCCGGGCGCGTGGCGCGTCGTGTTCGACAGCGGCTGCAACTGCCCGTGAGCGCGCCCCGCACCGCCTCGCCCCCGCGCGAGGCCCCGGACGCCGCCGCATCGGACGAGGCCTCGCGGCGGCCGCTGCACCGGCACGCCGCCTTCATGCGCTTCTGGTGGGGGCGCCTGGCCGGCACCACGGCCAACCAGATGCTGATGGTGGCGGTGGGCTGGCAGATGTACGGCCTGACCGGCAGCGCCTGGGACCTCGGCCTGGTCGGGCTGCTGCAGTTCCTGCCGGCGCTGGCGCTGGTGCTGGTGGCCGGCCACGTGGCCGACCGCTTCGAGCGGCGGCGCGTGCTGGCGCTGTGCATGGCGGTGCAGGCGAGCATCGCGGTCGTGCTGGTGCTGGCCACCCTGCAGGGCTGGGCCGATCGCCGGCTGCTGCTCGCGCTGTCGGTCGCGATCGGCGCGGCCAAGGCCTTCCAGATGCCGGCCCAGCAGGCGATCGTCCCGCTGCTGGTGCCCGACGCGGTGCTGCCGCGCGCGCTCGCCTTCAGCTCGGCGGGCATGCAGATGGCGATCATCGGCGGGCCGGCGCTCGGCGGCTTCCTGTTCGCGGCCGGCACCGCGGTGGTGTACGCCGCCTGCGCGCTGGCCTTCGCCATCGCCTGCGGGCTGTTCGCCACGCTGCGCCACGCGCCGCCGCTGCTGGCCAAGGAGCCGCTGAGCCTGAAGGCGGTGTTCGCCGGCGTGCACTTCATCCGCCACCGCCCGGTGGTGCTGGGCGCGATCTCGCTCGACCTGTTCGCGGTGCTGCTGGGCGGCGCGACCGCCCTGCTGCCGATCTTCGCCAAGGACGTGCTGCACGTCGGCGCCTGGGGCCTGGGCCTGCTGCGCGCGGCGCCGGCGGTCGGTGCGCTCGCCATGTCGGGATGGCTGTCGTGGCGGCCGATCCGGCGCCGCGTCGGCGCACGCATGCTCGCCGCCGTCGCGGTCTACGGCGCCTGCATGCTGGCCTTCGGCGTGTCGACCTCGTTCTGGCTGTCGCTCGCCGTGCTGGCGCTGAGCGGCGCGGCCGACATGGTGAGCGTCGTCGTGCGCCAGTCCCTCGTGCAGCTGGAGACGCCGAACGAGATGCGCGGCCGCGTCAGCGCCGTCAACTCGATCTTCATCGGCGCGAGCAACCAGCTCGGCGAGTTCGAGTCGGGCGCGACCGCCGCGCTGCTCGGGCCGGTCGGCTCGGTGCTGCTGGGCGGCGTCGGCACGCTGGCCGTGGCCGCGCTGTGGTCGCGCCTGTTCCCGGCGCTGGCGCAGCGCGAGACGCTGGGCGGAGCGCCGCCGGCCGGCGACGCGCCGCCCGCGGAGCCGACGGGCAACAGCGCACCCGGCGGCACGGCGGACGCCGCCGCGGCGCCGCGGGCCGCACCGCGCGGCTAGCACTCGCCGCGCTTCATGCGCGCGCGCTGCGCGCCGTCGCGACCGCGCGCCTTCCACTGCGCCCGCAGGCGCTGGCGATCGAGCGCGCCGAGCGTGTCGCGGCGCGTCTCGCGCAGCAGCTTGTGGTAGTTGCGCACGCGGTCCGGCGCCACCTCGGCGCCCACCGCGCAGCCGGGCTCGCCGGCGTGCCGGCAGTCGCGGAAGCGGCAGCGCAGGGCGAGCCGCGCGATGTCCTCGAAGCCGGCCGACAGGGCCGCCTCGTCGGCATCGGGCCGCAGCGCGCGCAGCCCCGGCGTGTCGATCACGCAGGCGCCGCCCGGCAGCAGGTGCAGCGACCGCGCGGTGGTCGTGTGCTGGCCGCGCTGGTCGTGCACGCGCACCGGCCCGGTGTCCTGCAGCGTGCGCGCGGCCAGCGTGTTGGTGAGGGTCGACTTTCCGGCCCCCGAGGAACCGAGCAGCACGGCGGCATGGCCGGGCGCCAGCCAGGGCGCCAGCCGCAGCGCCGCCTCCGGCGAGCGGCCGTCGACCGCGAGCACCGGCACGCCGCCGCCGAGCCGCGCACACAGCGCGTCGATCTCGTCGGCGACCACGGCCTCGCGCATCGCGGGCGCCGGCGCCACGAGGTCGGCCTTGGTCAGCACCACCACCGGCTGCACGCCGCTGCCCGCGACCAGCAGCAGGTAGCGCTCGATGCGCCGCAGGTTGAAGTCGGCGTCCAGGCCCATCAGGAACAGCGCGGTGTCGACGTTGCTGACCAGCGGATGGCGTCCGCCGTCGGCGTCGCGCCGCACGAGGTGGTTGCGCGGCGCGAGCCGCGCGTGCACCCACAGCGCGCCGCCGGGGCCGGGCGTGGCGAGCACCCAGTCGCCGACGGCGAGCGCGCCGTCGCGCGCGGCCAGCGCGCGCCGCAGCCGCGGCGCGGCGCGCGCGGCGTGCTGGGCGCGGCCGTCGTGCAGCCGAAGCGCATCGCGGTGGATCTCGACGAGCCGCAGCGGCGGCGGTGCGGCGAGCGCCGGGTTGTCGAGAGCCAGGGCCGCGTGCGCCTCGCGCAACGCGGGTTCGAAGCAGGCGCGCCAGCCGATCGTGTGCAGGCGCGCGAAGTCGTGGTCGATCGGGTTCAAGGTCTGATCTCGCGAACGAAGGCGCCCGCCGCCGCGCGGCCGGACGCGGGCCCGCCGCGGCGCGGTGCCGCGCGGAGCGTCGGTGTCGGAGGGGCCGGACGCGCGCTGCGTCGGCGGGTCAGACGGGTCACGCGGCGACGCGCAGCGTCGCGGCGGCAGACCGGATCGAGGGGCCGCGGATCAGGCGGCGGCCGACCACCCCGGAAGGACAGGCTCGATGTGGGTCATGGCGTTGTCTCCTCGGGGGGTGAATCGGAATCGCCGGGCAGGCCCGGCGCGCGAAGGCGCAAAGTCTGGCAGCGCGCGGGTCTCGCGTCAATGCATGAAAAAGGCCGCGCAGGAGAGCACCCTGCGCGGCCGAAGGCGGGGGAGTCTGTCCCGCCGTGATCAAGCGGTGAAGGCCGCGCGGATCAGCCTCCGCGGGCGGAGAGGCGTTCGTCGGCGGCGGTGCGCAGGATCTGCTCGCCGGCGATGCGCTGCTTGGTGACGGTGACGCGCGGCAGCTGGACGATCTGCGCGTGGCCCGACACGGTGCGCTGCGTCGCGAGCAGCTCGGTGCCGCCCAGCATCGCCGTGGTGGCCACGAGCGCGAACGCGATGCCGAGCGCCTGGACGACGGCCGGGGTGCGCGGGCTGCGCGGGATGCGGGAATCGGTGCTCATGGGGTGCTCCTGGTCGCGTGACGTGTTGTCTTGCGGGCAGTATCGGCAGGCCATAGCCCTGCTTCCAGCACGACGCGACGAGCGGCGGCGAAAGCGGCGCGAACTGCAGCCGGCGGCGATGGAGCGGGCTGCGGGGCCGCCGGTCGTGCCGGGGCCCGGTCGTGAATATGCAACCCATCGGGTTCGCAGACGACCCGGGTCGCACTCCGCCGTCCACCCGGGAAAGACCCGTGGCCCGGCAGCACGCGCCGCTGCGGCCTTCCGAGCCAGAGGTGCGCGCCGACGTCCGAGTGCTCAGCGCGCGGCGAGGAAGGCGTCGCGCGCCTGCCGGCCCAGGAAGGGCTGGTCGGTGAAGAAGCCGTCGAGCCCGAGACGAAGGAAGGCGCGCAGCTGGCCTGCCAGGTCGCCCAGCCCGGCCGGGTCGCTGCCGCGGTCGAACTCGTCCGGCAGGAAGGCGTTCTCGGCGCGGAAGGTGTAGGCATGCACCCGCAGGCCGGCAGCATGCGCGTCGGCCACCAGCGCGGTGTGCGCGCCGAGCCGTCCGGCCACGATCGGGATCACCAGCGTGGTGGGCGGGCCGATGCCGTCGGCATAGCTCGCGATGCCTGCCAGCCCGGCGGGCGTGACGAGGTCGGCGTAGCCGCGCGGGTCGTTGGCCAGCACGAAGTCCCACGGCCGGCCCGAGGCGCCAAGCAGCTGCACCAGCGGCACGCGCGTCATGCCGCGCAGCCTGCGCAGGTTGGCGGTTTCGAACGACTGCACGAAGACCGGCGCGTCGGGACCGCGGTAGCCGTGGCGCTCCAGCAGGCGCACCAGCGGCTCCTCCAGCGCCAGGCCGAGACCCTGGAAGTAGCTCGGGTGCTTGGTCTCCGGGTACACGCCGACCGGCTTGAACGGCAACGGCCGGCCCGCGCCGTCGTGCGCCGACGCGCGGCGCCGTTCGTTGGCGCGCGCGACGAGCTGCAGCACCTCCTCGAAGGTCGGCACCTCGAACATGCCGTCGAAGCGGGTGTTGGCGGCGCGCAGCGCCGGCAGCCGCTCGCGCGCGCGCAGCGTCTTCAGCTCGGCCAGGGTGAAGTCCTCGGTGAACCAGCCGGTGATCGTCACGCCATCGATCGACTTGGTGGCGCGCCGGCTCGCGAACTCGGGGCGCTCGGCGACGTCGGTCGTCGCCTCGCGCACGCTGCCGTCCTCGTTGAGGATGGCGATGGCGTTCTCGTGGCGCGCGACCAGCACGCCGTCGCGCGTGCTGACGAGGTCGGGTTCGATGAAGTCGGCGCCCTGCTCGATCGCCATCCAGTACGAGGCCAGCGTGTGCTCCGGCAGGTAGCCGCTGGCGCCGCGGTGGCCGATCACGAGGGGGGCCGCGCCGGGCGCGGAGGGCGGGGCGGCGAGCGTGGGCGCGGCGAGGCTGCAGCCGAGCAGCGCGGCGCAGGCGGCGAACAGGCCGAGGACTTTCATGCAGCGGGCTCCGTCGAGTCGATGCCGCAGCATCGGCCCGCCCGATGACCCGCGCGTGACGTCCGCGCGAACGCCGCTCACCCGGCGTCGGCCGCGACGATGCGCACCCGGGTGCCGTGCAGCTCGACCGTCTGGCCGGCGCGCAGCTTGGCGCCGCGGCGCAGCTCCTCGCGGCCGTCGACGCGCACCTGGCCGTCGACGATCAGCTGCTTGGCCGCGCCGCCGCTCTCGGCGAGGCCGGTGGCCTTGAGCAACGCGTCGAGTGCAATGAACTCGCCGCGCAGGCGGAATTGAAGCGGCTCCATCAGGGCCGGGGCGCGGCACCGCGCGGCGTCTTCGCGGATCCCGGCGACGAAGGGCCCCCGCCGCGCTGACGGACAATCGGCCCGAGCCCGGCGTGGACCGGGACCGATGACGAGTCGAGAGGAACGTTCACGCGATGCGGCCCGAGGGAACGCAGGAGGACCTGCCGGAGGACATGGAGCGCGAGATTGTGCCCGCGGCACGGCGCGAGCCGCGCGGCGCGACGGTCGACGATCTCGCACGCTACGACGTGCTGATCGACGCGCGCTCGCCGGCCGAGTTCGAGCACGACCACATTCCAGGCGCGATCAACTGCCCGGTGCTCGACGACGACGAGCGGCGCGAGGTCGGCACGCTCTACAAGCAGGTCTCGTCCTTCGAGGCCCGCAAGCTCGGTGCCGCGATGGTCGCGCGCAACATCGCGCGCCACCTCGACGAGCGCTTCCGAGGCCAGCCCAAGCGCTGGCGGCCGCTGGTGTACTGCTGGCGCGGCGGCATGCGCAGCGGCAGCTTCGTGACCTGGCTGCGGCTGGTCGGCTGGGACGCGCAGCAGCTGCAGGGCGGCTACAAGGCCTGGCGCGGCCACGTGGTCGAGCGCCTTGCCACGCTCGCGCCGCAGCTTCCGCTGCGGGTGCTGTGCGGCCCGACCGGCAGCGCCAAGACGCGCGTGCTGGCCGCGATGGAGGCGCGCGGCCAGCAGGTGCTGGACCTCGAGGGACTGGCCCGGCACCGCGGCTCGGTGCTGGGGGCCCTGCCCGGCGTCGAGCAGCCTTCGCAGAAGGCGTTCGAGACGCAGCTCGCGGACCGCATCGCGGGCTTCGACCTGGGCCGGCCGGTGTGGGTGGAGGCCGAGAGCCGCAAGATCGGCCGGCTGTCGCTGCCCGATGCGCTGCTGCTGAGGCTGCGCGAGAGTCCGGTGGTCGAGATCGCCGCCACCCCGCAGGCGCGCCTCGATTACCTGCTGCGCGACTACGCCGAGCTGGGCGACGATCCGCCCCGGCTGCGTGACCAGCTCGCGCTGCTGCACGGGCTGGTGCCGAACGAGGCGCTGGAGCAGTGGCAGGCGTGGGCCCTGGCGCGCGAGCTGCGGCCGTTGTTCGCGGCCTTGATGGAACGGCACTACGACCCGCTCTATGCGCGCTCGCAGGGCCGCAACTTCGCGCGGCTGGACGAGGCGCGCCGCGTCGAGACCGACGACCTCTCCGACCGCGGCATCGACGCACTGGCGGAGCGCATCGCCGCGTGGGACTGAAACGAGCCGCGTGCGGCGCGCGCCGCCGCCGTCCTGCATTCCGCCACGCTGGACGCCCGCCGGGTCTCGTCCGGCACGTCTCGGCCGACGCCGCGCCGATTCTCGGCCCGAACGTCGAATCCTCCTCCGGCCCGTCCCGGGCGCGGTTTTCCCTCAGTCGCCGGGCGCGGGGATTCGGCTACACTGGTTTTGTAGATATACGCAAGACCGTAGTCCTTTGAGGTCGGTTCAATCCGGTTGCCGCGCGTGCCGCGCGCCGTCTGGTTTCCATCCCCAGATAACGTTTCTTGAGTGTTTCTGCGCACGCGCGTGGCATGTTGCCGCGCACGATTTTTCTGACCGATAGGGATGTTATGAGCACGCAAACCGGCACCGTCAAATGGTTCAACGAAGCCAAGGGCTTCGGCTTCATCGCCCAGGATGGCGGTGGCGCCGACGTCTTCGCGCACTTCCGCGATATCCAGGGCACGGGCTTCAAGACGCTGGTTGAGAACCAGCGCGTCGAGTTCGAGGTCAAGCAGGGCCAGAAGGGCCCGCAGGCCGCGAATATCCGCCCGCTGTAAGCGGTCCGGCCCGAGGGCCGGGACTCAGAGAAACGCGGCCCCGGCCGCGTTTTTTTTCGTCCGCGTCGCCCTGCCGGAGTATCGCCAGCGGCCTACTTGCCGCGCTGGATCGCGAAGTAGTCGGCCTCGTCGTAGCGGCGGTTGCCGCAGTCGCCCTGCCACTGCGCCTGCGCCGCGTTGTACTGGTCGATGCGGCCATTCACCACCGGCAGCTTCGCGTTGAAGGCCTCGGTCTTGGCCTTCAGCTGCTCGAGCTTGGCATTGAAGGCGGCCACCGCGCCCTCGCTGGTCGCGTCGACCGTGCCTCGCTCGGCCTGCAGCTCGGTCTCGAGGCGAGCGATCTCCTGCCGCGAGGCGTCGAGCTCGGACTGCTCGCGCTGCGCGTCGCTGCCTTCGGAGCGCAGCGCGGTCTGCTGGCTCAGGCAGCTGCGCAGCTGCTCGCGCGTGAGCATCGGGCCGCTGGCAGGCGCCTTGCCGCCGAGGCTCAGGGTGTTGCCGCCCTTGGGCGCGTCGGCGCCGAAGGCCGGAGCGGCGAGCGCCAGCGCGGCGCCGACCGCGACGGCGAGCAAGCGGCCGCGGAGGGTTCGAACGGTCATCGTGTGACTCCGCATCATGGGAGAGTCGCGGGTGCGTGAACCGCACATGATGCCATGCGACGTTCGGGGCTCCGGGCTTCTCGGCGCGCCGCGTCGCTAGAATCCGCGCCCCATCGACCGACCGGCCTCGCGCCGATCCCCGCCATGTCCGCGTCCAAGCCGCCCGTCCGCGAAGCCTATTGCGCGATCGACTTCGGCACCTCGAACTCCGCCATCGCCATCGCCGCCGCGAACGGCGGCAGCCGGCTGGTCGAGCTCGAGGACGGGCAGTCGACCATGCCGACGGCGGTGTTCTACTTCGCCGAGCACGAGCCGCTGCTGCCCGGCGCCGAGCCGCCGCGTGCCTTCGGACGCGCCGCCATCGCCGCCTACGTCGACGGCTACGACGGCCGCTTGATGCGCTCGATGAAGAGCCTGCTCGGCTCGTCCCTGGTGGAGCAGAGCACCGACGTCGGGGGCGGCCACGCGGTGCGCTACCTCGACGTGGTGACCGGCTACCTGCGCCACCTGCGGCACACGGCCGAGATCGCGCTCGGCGCGGCGATCCCGCGCGCCCTGCTCGGCCGCCCGGTGTTCTTCGTCGACGACGACCCGGCGCGCGACGCGCAGGCGCAGCAGGCGCTGACCGCCGCGGCGCATGCGGCCGGGCTGCGCGACGTCGCCTTCCAGTACGAGCCGCTCGCGGCCGCCTTCGACTACGAGCGCCATGCGACGCACGAGCAGCTGGTGCTGGTGGCCGACATCGGCGGCGGCACGTCCGACTTTTCCCTCGTGCGGGTGGGACCCGAGCGCCGGGAGCGGCTGGAGCGGCGCGACGACGTGCTCGGACATCACGGCGTGCATGTGGCCGGCACCGACTTCGACCGTCGCATCGAGCTGGCCGCCATCCTCGGCGAGCTCGGCTACGGCGCGCTCGGGCCGGCACGCCCCGACGGGCCGCCGCGCGAGGTGCCGAGCGCGGTGTACTTCGACCTCGCCACCTGGCATCTGATCAACACCGTCTACCAGCCCGCGCGCGTGGCCGAGCTCAAGCGCATGGCCGGCTTCTACGCGGAGCCGCGCCACCATCGTCGCCTGATGCGAACCGTGAGCGAGCGCCTCGGCCACGAGCTGGCGGCGCGCGCGGAAACGGCGAAGATCGCGGTGGCGCAGGGCGAGCGCACGACGATCGACCTGTCGATGGTCGAGGCCGGCCTGGGCGCCGCGCTCGACGAGGGCCAGGCAGTGGCGGCGATCGATGCCGACGTCGGCCGCATCGTCGACGCCGCGCTCGAGACGGTGCGCCAGGCCGGCATCGCGCCCCAGGCGGTCGACGCGCTGTACTTCACCGGCGGCTCGACCGGCCTGCGGCTGCTGACCGACCGCCTCGCCGCGGCCTTCCCGCAGGCCGCCGCGATGCGTGGAGAACGCCTCTCGAGCGTGGCCGCCGGGCTCGGGCTCGACGCGCAGCGCCGCTTCGCGCTCGCGTGAACGCGAAGCCCCACGCCGGCGCGCCGCGAGCCGCGCCCCTACCATCGACCGCATGACGCCCCCGCCCGCGTCCGCGCCGACGGCGCGGCCTGCGTCCTGCACCGAGTTGTTCGTCGCGTTCACCGGCCTCGCGCTGCAGGGCTTCGGCGGCGTGCTGGCGGTGGCGCAACGCGTGCTGTGCGAGGAGCGGCGCTGGCTCACGCCGGCCGAATTCCTCGAGATGCTGGCGCTCGCGCAGGTGCTGCCAGGCCCCAACGTCTGCAATCTCGCGCTGATGGTGGGCGATCGCTATTTCGGCCTGCGCGGCGCGGTGGCGGCGCTGGCCGGCATGCTCGCGGCGCCGCTCGTCCTGGCGCTGGCCGCCACGGCGATCTACGCGAGCTTCGCCGACCAGCCGCGGGTGGCCGGCGCGCTGCGCGGCATGGGTGCGGTCGCGGCCGGGCTGATCCTCGGCACGGCGCTGAAGCTGGCCACGTCGCTGCGCCGCAGCCCGCTCGGATGGCCGGCGCTGGCGGCGTTCGGCACCACCTGCTTCGCGGCGATCGCCGTCTGGCGGTGGCCGCTGGCCGTCGTGCTGCCGGCGCTGGGGCTGCCGGCCTGGGCGCTGGCCTGGCATGCGCTGGCGCGCGAGGCCGCGCGCGGGCCGCGGTGAGCCCCGCCCTTGCCGTGCTGGCCGGCCTGTTCGGCCACGGCCTGCTGCTGTCGCTGCTGTCGATCGGCGGCGCGATCACCGTCGCGCCCGAGATGCAGCGCTGGCTGGTGACCGAGCAACACTGGCTGGGCGACGCAGAGTTCGCCTCGTCGATCGCCATCGCGCAGGCCGCTCCGGGCCCCAACGCGCTGTTCACGGCGCTGGTCGGCTACCACGTGGCCGGCCTGGCGGGTGCCGCGGCGCTGCTGATCGGCATCCTGCTGCCCTCCTCGGCCCTGGCATTGGGCGTTTCGCGCTGGGGCCACACGCGCGCCGACTGGCGCTCGGTGCGCGCCTTCAAGGCCGGCATGGCGCCGGTCACGCTGGCGCTGATCGCGGCCACCGGCTGGCTGCTCGCGACCCCGCCCGGCGTGGGCTGGGCCGCGCAGGGCGGGGGG
>Ga0247828_10000530_pt1 | contig 12845 bp, 14 predicted proteins | sample 12C_Control_Day3_FD_192425 | JGI IMG/M metagenome (GOLD analysis project Ga0247828, IMG submission 192425) | Soil microbial communities from agricultural site in Penn Yan, New York, United States - 12C_Control_Day3 | ecosystem: Environmental > Terrestrial > Soil > Agricultural land | place... | reverse complement strand
TTGTCGCCCGACGGATCGACCTGGGCAATCGTCTCCTTGCCGCTCTTTTCCACGGAGGCCACGTTGCCCGCGGCATCGAACTTGATTCGAAGGACGGTCTGCTCGGTCACCTTGGGGTCGCGAAATGCCAGCTGCGCCGTGTTGCGCGAGACATAGTACCAATCGTTCGGGTCCCACTGACTGGTATAAGTCGGGCGGCCGATGGTGCGGGTGACCGACTCCTTATTGTCCACCCCGGCCTGGATCGAATCGACCAGGGTAGCATCGAGTACGAAGCCCTTGTGATCGCGTGCCCCGGCACATGCCGACAGCGCAAGCGCCAAACCGATAGTCGCAACTAGACCGCGCTTCGCCATTTTGAATCTCGTCTCCATTCGATCGCGCTTGTCCAACCGCGCGCCGAGGCTCAATATGCGGACCCGGACGGCTGGCGCAAGTCGCTGACCGCATAAGGAGACCAGAGATGCGCTCGTTAATGGCAAAGTTGCGTCCCAAGGCGCCTGATGCCGGAGCGCTCTATGGCTCGGTGGTCGGCGAAGCCCGGCGCCCCGCCTGGTATCGGGAGGGCGGAGTCGAGGACAGCCTCGACGGGCGATTCGCCGTGCTGTCCAGCCTCACTGCACTGACGATCCTCCGGCTCGAGGACGGCGAAGAAGCGGCCGTCCGCCATTCGGTCGCGCTCACCGAAAGCTTTATTTCCGACATGGACGCGCAAATGCGCCAGAACGGCTTTGGCGATCCTTCGATCGGCAAGCAGGTTCGTTTCATGGTCGGGGCGCTGGCGAGCCGAGTCGATTGGTGGCGCCGGGCGCGTGCCGGCGAGATGGATTGGGGAGACGCGGTCCGCTTCAGCATCTATCGCGACGATCCGCCCGTAATGGAGCCGCCGGTGACTTTCTGTTCGGAGGCACTTCGCCGTTTCGACGAAGGCCTGAGCGGAATGAGCGACCGGGAAATCATCCAGGGGCGCATCGATTGAGCGACTTTGCCCATCGGCTTCCACTCGACCAGATCCGTGACGGCGATCGGCTGGACATTGTCGCCGACGACGAAGAGCGCACCGCAGTTGCCGATCGTTTGGACCTCTTGAACCTCGACCGGTTCGAAGCGCATGCCGTGCTGTCACGCGATGGACTGAAGGTTCGGGCTAGCGGCCGATTGAAGGCGGCGCTCGGCCAGAGCTGTGTGGCCACGGGAGAGGCGGTCCCGGCACACATCGACGAGCCGTTCGATTTGCTGTTCGTCCCCGAACCGAAAAGCCGAAGTGCGGACGATGAGATCGAGCTTGGCGAGGACGAGCTCGACACGATCTTCCACGATGGATCTGCAATCGATTTAGGCGGCGCGATCGCCGATACGCTTGCGCTATCGCTCGACCCTTACCCGCGCAGCGCTGGCGCGGACGCCGCTCTCAAGGAAGCCGGCGTCTTGGCCGAAGAGGAAGCAAGCCCCTTCGCCGCGCTTGCCGCGCTGAAATCCAAGCTGGGCGGCAACGCGCCTTAGAACGGAACGTCGTCGTCCAAGTCGGTGTCGAACGCCGCGGGTTGCGGGCGCTGCTGCGGCTTCGAACTGCCACCACCGCCGAAGTCATCGCCGTAGTTGCCGCCGCCGCCGCCGAATCCGCCACCCGAGCCTCCTTCGCGACTGTCGAGCAGGACCAGTTCGCCGCGGAAGCGTTGGAGAACCACCTCGGTGGTATATTTGTCGTTGCCGTTCTGGTCGGTCCATTTGCGTGTTTGAAGCTGGCCTTCGAGATAGACTTTGCTGCCTTTGCGCAGGTAATTTTTGGCAACGCGGCCAAGGTTCTCGTTGAAGATCACCACATTGTGCCACTCGGTCCGCTCCTGGCGGTTGCCGTCACGATCCTTCCAGTTTTCGGAGGTGGCGATGCGCATATTGACGACTTCGCCGCCATTGTTGAGCGAACGCGACTCAGGGTCGGCGCCCAGATTGCCGACCAAAATCACCTTGTTCACGCCCGCCATTTCACTCTCCCATATTCGCTTTCAGGACAGCGTTAGGACGAGGCCAAGGTTTAGCCAAGGCCGAATGCGACAGCTGTCCAGTAGGTCGCGCCGGCGACGATGTAGGCGACCACGAACAGGTAGCCGACCATGAACATGGGCCACCGCCAGCTGTTGGTTTCGCGGCGAGTGACGGCGATGGTCGAGATGCATTGCGGCGCAAAGATGAACCAGGCGAGGAAGGCCAGCGCCGTCGCAAGGCTCCACCGGCCGGAGAGCCGCTGCTCGAGCGTCTGAAGTCCCTGCTCATCTTCCGCATCAAGCGAATAGACGGTGCCGATCGCAGCGACCGCCACTTCGCGCGCCGCCATCGCCGGGAGCAAGGCCATGCTGATATCCTTGTTGAACCCGATCGGGGCGACCACCGTGTGGATGCCGTCGGCAATATATCCGGCGATTGAAACATCCGACTGCTTCTCGCCGGGGCCAGCCTGGGGGAAACTGGCCAGCGCCCACAGAACGATGGTGGTCGCAAGAATGATGGTGCCGGCGCGCTTCAGGAAGATAGCGGCGCGTTGCCAAAGGCCGATGGCAACGTCGGAAAGGCGCGGCAGCTGGTATTTGGGCAACTCCATCATAAAGTGGCCGCCGCCACCCTTTACGACGGTCTTCCGTAAAACCAGTGATGCGAGCAGCGCGCCCGCAATACCCGAAATATAAAGTGTGAACAGGACGAGCCCCTGAAGTCCGATGCCCGGGCCGACCGTGATCGCCGGAATGAAGGCGGCAATGACTAGCGTGTAGACCGGAAGGCGCGCTGAACAGGTCATCAGCGGCGCGACCAGGATCGTGGTCAGCCGATCCTTCGGATCCTCGATCGTCCGGGTCGCCATGATTCCCGGTACGGCGCAGGCAAAGCTCGACAGAAGGGGAATGAAGGCGCGCCCTGACAGGCCGGCGCTGCTCATCAGCCGGTCCATGATGAAGGCGGCGCGGACCATATAGCCGGTCGACTCCAGGACCAGGATGAACAGGAACAGGATGAGGATCTGCGGCAGGAAGACGATAACCGCTCCGACGCCAGCGAAGATGCCGTCGACAATCATCGAACGAAGCCAGTTGTCAGGCAGTGCGTCGCCGATCGCCTGGCCAAGCTGGAGGGTGACTGCTTCCAGCGCGTCGGCCGGGACAGCCGACCAGGAAAAGACCGCCTGGAACATCAGGAACAGTATCGCGGCCAGGATCAGTGGACCGCCGATCGGATGAAGCAGCAGGCCGTCCAACTGGTGAGTGATCCTGCGCACCTGCGTTTCGCGAACGATTGCGCCCATTGCGATTTCGCGTGCGCGCCGCTGCAGGTGGAGCAGGTCTCCACTCGGGCCTTCGCCAGCGCGAACCTTGCGTGGCTGAAGGAGGAGCAGCTGCAGCTGCTCCATGATTTCGATCATTCCACGCTTGCGGACGGCAACCGTCTCGACGACCGGAACGCCCAACTCTTCCTGCAGCCTTGCCGCGTCCAACTCCAACCCGTCGCGTTTGGCGAGGTCGACCATGTTGAGCGCCACCACCGTGGGCAGGCCAAGGTCAATCAGTTGCAGCGCGAATCGCAAGTGATTGTCGAGGTTGGACGCGTCGACCACGATCAGCAGCGCGTTTGGAAGTCGCTCGCCCTTTTGCTTGCCGAGCAGGACGTCGCGAGTGACTTCCTCGTCCGGACTTGTCGGGTCCAAGCCATAGGCGCCCGGTAAGTCGACCAACTCAACCGGAGATCCATCGGGAAGGCTTGTCTTGCCGACATGCCGTTCGACGGTCACGCCGGGATAATTGCCGACTTTCTGACGCGCACCGGTCAGCGCATTGAACAATGCGCTTTTGCCGGCATTGGGATTGCCGGCGACCGCCACCAATGGAATCGGGTTCATGCTTCCTCAGTCGTGACTTTGACGGCTCTTGCGTGCGACCGGCGAATGGCGACGGTCATCCGGCCGACGCGGATTGCAAGCGGGTCCCGGCCAAAGGGGCCCAAATGGAGCGGCTCAACCGAAACCCCTTCATCAAACCCAAAATGCCGAAGACGCGACGCCTCCTTTTCACCCAGTGCGGACCAGTCGATGGCCGCGATCCGCGCGCGTGTTCCCAGCTTCAGCTGGTCGAGCGGGATGATCGGGCCGGTCATTTGCAATCGATTATCAATAACAACGCGTGGTGGGAAGTGAGGAATCTACCTGGCCGGATAGCGCAACCGGCCGAGGAAGCGCGTCAGACTTGGCCGGTGAAGGTCATTGCCCTTCCATTTGGCCTTCCATTTCTCGAACCGCATGACATCGGCTAACCGGCGATCCAGGAAAGCGGCACTCTCCATCCACCCCTCGCTCTGATCGTCCAGCCAGATGAGCAGCGTCGAACCGTAGACGCCCGAAAGGATCAGCCGCTTCGTATAATGATTGTAATCGGTCGAAGTATCACCGGCCAATCGCCACATAAGGTCGGCCGAACGCCAGCCGGCGTTGAGTGCCAGCGGCACATTGAGCGGCATCGCAAGGATGGAAAGGCCCGTCCTGACCGCTTCGCGCGCCGGAGCCATCAGCTCCAGTCGATGCCAGATGAGCGCCCGGATTCGCTCGCGAACCTTCATCGCCGCGATCCGCTCCGGCGTGAAATGCGTTTCCAACGCAGCGTCAATTCCCTGGATATAGGCGTCGACCATTTGTGCCGGTTGCTTGGGAAAGGCGAGGCGAGCCTGGGCCGGGTCGATCCCGGTCACTGCCGCGGCGCTGTCCACCGCTTTCTGGGTCCAGCCGTCGAAAGCGGCATTCTCCCCCACGGCCATCGCCAGCTTCAGGCGCAGATTCTCAAGCGGAGTCGGATTCGCAGCATCCATTCCGGCTAATTGGGCGCCACGGCCGGTTCGTGCAAGGCGGCTCCGCCCTTCTGCTTCAGCCGGACCAGGATCAGCGCGATGACGATCATTGCTGCGCCGGTAAAGTCACGACCCGTCAGCGTCTCGCCATAATAGATCCAACCGAGCAGCGCCGATAGCGCGGGCTGGGTCAACATGGCTACCCCTACGACCAGCGGCGGCACATGGCCGAGCGCATAGACCAACAGCCCCTGGCCGATGACCTGGCTGCAAAGCGCAAGCCCGAACAGGCTGGCCCAATTTTCGGGAAAGATTCGTTCGTCGGCAGTTATTGCGGCCGGGAGTAACATTGCCGCCCCGAACAGGCTGGCGAGGAACAGCAGCGGCAGGGGTTGAAGCTCGCCGCGGGTCCGCTCGACCAGGATCAGATAGCCCGTATAGAGCAGGCCGGCCAAAGCCGCGAGCAAGTCGCCGCGGAGGTTTGCGCTCGAAAGTTCGGCGCTGCCCCACATTAGCAGTCCGCAACCCAGCCCCGCGAGGCTCAGCGCGAGCGCCTGGATCGAGGTCGGCCATTTGCGGGCGAGCCAAAGGCCCCAGGCCGCAAAGAAGAAGCTCGAAATATTGCCGAAAAGGGTCGCGTTGCCCAGCTTCGTGAGCAGGATCCCGGCGTGCCAGGCGGCCAGGTCGGTGGCGAAGAAAAAGGCGGCCGCCAGGACCGCAACGGTCAGCTTCGCGCGCGGCCAATGCACCGGCTGCCGAAACATCCAGGCAATTGCCCAAAGAAAAGGAAGTGCCAGTGCAAGTCGCCAAAACCCTGCCGCCACCGGCCCAACACCGCTGCTTCGAACCAGGAACGGGCCGCAGGCAAGGGCAAGGTTACCGATCAACAGCGCGATAAACGCAAGCGATTGGGACTTTTGCTGGCTCACATGTTGCTCCTAGGGGGAAAATCGATCGAGTGAAAGCAGCGGAGGACCGGCAGCCCCATAAGCTGCATTTATGGGCTGGAAAGCAATTCCGGGATTGAACAGCTTTCCATGCGAGCTATCTTTTGTCGCGGCGCCGGGGAACGCCCGCAATGAATGAAAGGATTTTGATGCCAAGCCTTTTTAATCCGCTGACCCTCGGCGCGATCGAGCTTCCCAACCGCATCTTCATGGCGCCGCTCACCCGAGCGCGCGCCGGACGGGAAGCGATTCCGAATGACTTGATGGCCCGCTACTATGCGCAGCGCGCCGGCGCCGGTCTCATCATCTCGGAAGCAACCGGCATCTCTCGCGAAGGCCTCGGCTGGCCGAACGCTCCAGGGCTGTGGAACGAAGCCCAGGTCGAGGGCTGGAAAAAGGTAACCGACGCCGTCCACAAGGAAGGCGGACGGATCGTCGCCCAATTATGGCACATGGGCCGGGTGGTCCACTCATCCTTGGGGGGCGGTCAGCCGGTCTCATCGTCCGCGACTACTGCACCTGACTTTGCGCACACTTATGAGGGGAAGCAGCCCTATGAGGAGGCGCGGGCCCTGACCCAGGGCGATATCGACCGCATCATCGGCGAATATGCCGATGCTGCCCGCAATGCGATCGCCGCGGGCTTCGACGGCGTCCAGATCCACGGCGCAAATGGCTATCTGGTCGACCAGTTCCTTCGCGATTCCGCAAATTTCCGTGACGACAATTATGGCGGGTCGATCGACAACCGGCTCCGCTTCGTCCGGCAAGTGCTGGAAGCGGTGGGCAGTGCTATCGGGATGGACCGCGTCGGTATCCGCTTTTCGCCCAACATCCTGGTGCAAGGCATTGAGGATAGCGATCCGATTGCCCTCTACACAGAGCTCGCCAAGCTGCTCGAAGCGATGCAGGTGCCATGGATCGAGCTTCGCGAACCCTATAAGCCGACCTCGTCGGGATCGGTCCCGACCGCCCCGGTCAGTCCGGCGATGCGTAAGCATTATTCGGGCAAGATCGTCATCAACAGCGATCATGATTGGGTTGACGCACAGGTCCGCATCGAGGCCGGAACCGCCGACGCAGTCAGCATTGGCCGGCTGTTCATCGCCAACCCGGACCTGGTAAATCGGATGTCGCTGGAAGCCCCGCTAAATTCTGGCGACCCGCGCACATTCTACTCGGGCGGGCCCGAAGGCTATGTCGATTATCCGGCTCTCGCGGAACAGGAAGCGGCCTGACCGGTTCCTCCCTTTCGCGAAGGGAGGACGATATGCGCAAGCAGGTGATGGCGGGTGCGGCCGTTGGCGCAGCGCTGCTCGGCGGTGTGGCATACTACTATTTCCGCGAAAGGTCCCAGGAGGAGCCGGAATTTCGCCCCCTGGAAACAGACGGCGACCACCAGATCCGCGACTACCCGGCACTGACCGTTGCCGAAACTTTGGTAAATGGTCCGCGCCGCGAAGCGCTGGATCAGGGGCATCGGATACTTGCCGACTATCTCGCCGCAAAGTCACGGGATGGCGACGAGTTGCCGATGCTGAACCCGGTCATCCAGGATTCGGGCGCACCGATGGCGAGCGATCCACCCTTGTTCGACGATGATCTGGAGGGCGCCTGGCGAACTCGCTTCGTCATGCCGGCGGGCAGAAACGCCGACGACCTCCCAGATACGCCTGAAGGGGTCGAGCTAGTCGAGCTTCCGGCACGCAAGGTCGCTGTATTGTCATTCTCGGGCCGCTGGACCGATGCGCAATTGCGGGAGCAGGAGGACCGGCTGCGCGGCTGGCTCTCCAAGCGCGGCGTGAAGCCCAGGGGCGAACCTGAATATGCCTTCTACAATTCGCCGATGATCCCCGGGCCTCTGCGCCGCAACGAAATCTGGCTGGCATTAAATTAAGCCCAACTGTCATGCCAGTGAAGGCTGGCATCCATATCCTCGTTCATATGGGCACCAGCCTGCGCCGGGGCGACAGGATCAGAATTTCTTGCGAAGCTCCAGCAACGCGAGTGCTGCCTCGGCCGCTCCCCCGCCTTTATTGGCGTGCTCGGGGTTGGCTCGGGCGATCGCCTGAGCCTCATTCTCGACGGTCAATATTCCGTTGCCGACGGCCAGCCCGTCCATGGTCAGCGCCATTAGCCCGCGAGCACTTTCCCCCGCGACGATTTCGAAATGATATGTCTCGCCGCGGATGACGACGCCCAGCGCGACATAGGCATCGAACCTGCCGCTCTCCGCTGCGAGCGCGATCGCCCCCGGCAGCTCGAGCGCGCCCGGCACCGTGATCGTCTCATGGCTATGGCCGGCCGCCTCGATCGCTCCACGCGCTCCTTCCAGCAGCATGTCGTTGAGGTGCGCGTAGAAGCGCGCCTCGGCAATCAGCAGATGGGCCAATCTATTTCTCCGAAGTCTGGATGCAACGTTCCTCGACGATCGCCAGCCCATAGGCTGAAAGGCCGACCGGCGAATGCCGCGTGTTGGAAAGCAAGATCATGTCGTGGATTCCGAGCGCGGCCAGGATCTGCGCTCCGATGCCGTAGCTCCTGAGGGCCGGGCCGCTCTCCGCCGGCTTGCCCGATCGCAGGTTGGCCGACAGCGACAAGGACCCTGGTGCCGCAGCATGGAGGGCCACGATGACGCCCGAGCCTTCCGCCTCGATCATCGCCATGGCGCCGTCGAGCAGTCCTGCCCGCTGTGACTGCTCGCCCAGTACGTCGGCGAACAGGTCGATGGAATGCATCCTGACCAGAGTCGGCTGCCCTGGATCGATCGTCCCGTGGACGAGCGCCAGCTGCTCCTCACCGCTCGCCTTGTCGCGAAACACCTCAGCGTTCCAGCTTGCGCCGGACTTGGAAGTGAAGCGCGTCTCGGCGACCCGCTCAACCATATGATCCTTCTTCAGCCGGTAGGCGATAAGGTCGCGGATCGTCCCGATCTTCAGGCCGTGCATCCGCGCAAATTCCATTAGATCGTCGAGGCGGGCCATGGTCCCGTCTTCGCGCATGATCTCGCAGATCACCCCGCTGGGATTAAGGCCCGCGAGTCGCGATACGTCGACCGCTGCTTCGGTATGACCGGCCCGCACCAGCACTCCGCCGGGCCGGGCGACCAGCGGGAAGACGTGGCCCGGCGAGACAATTGCATTCGGACCTTTACCGGCGTCGATAGCGACTGCGATCGTCCGCGCCCGATCGGCGGCACTGATTCCCGTCGTAACCCCTTCGCGCGCCTCGATCGAGACGGTGAAGGCTGTCTCCATGCTCGTCCCGTTGATCCGTGCCATCGGTTCCAGGCCCAGTTGGTCGACTCGCTCCTTGCCGAGCGCCAGGCAGATGAGGCCGCGGCCGTGCCGGGCCATGAAGTTGATCGCATCCGGGGTAGCCATCTGCGCCGGGATGACTAGGTCGCCCTCGTTCTCCCGATCGTCGTCATCGACCAGGATGAACATCCGCCCGTTGCGCGCTTCGTCGATGATCGCCTCGGCCCCGACCAGCACGTCCTGGACCCCGCCATCGAGGAGCTTTTCAAGCCGCACCAACGTGTCGGCAGTCGGGTTCCAGTCTGAGGACCCAAGCTTGCGCAGGGAATTGGGGTGTAGGCCGGCGGCGCGCGCCAAGCCGCTGCGGCTCGCCTCGCCGGAGTCGACGAGAGCGGTGAGTTTATCGATCAGAGTCGTGGACATGGGGCGCCGCTATCACATCATAATGTGATAATCTAGGTAGAATTCGTCAGATTCAGACTCAGTTTCACATTACATGCTGGTATTTGTAAGCTACGCGCCATGGACGGCGGACCGCGCAATTGAGAAGCTAAGACCTCGGAACTTCGATCGCGGTGATCACGATCGGCTCGTCCGTTCCGGCAAACTCGACTTCATCGCCGACCTCCGCACCGATCAGCGACCGTGCGAGCGGGGCAGTGAAGGCAATTCGGTTTGCGGCCGGTTCGCTCTCGTCATGGCCAACCAAGTCGAGAACATATGGCCGGCCATCGCGCATGAACGTAACGCGCGTTCCGAACGCAACCTCAGTCCCATCAGCAAGCGGTCCGAGTTCCGCGCTTGCAAGCCGCTGGCGCCAGTAGCGGGCGTCGCGAAGAACCGCCTTGCGATCCTCTTCGGACAAAGGGCTTTCCAGGCTAGCTTCCAACTCCTCGTTGCGTGCCCTGATCAGCTCAAGACCGCGAGGCGTGACCAAGTTCGGCCCAGGCGGGATCGGCAACTCGAACCTCGGCTCGAGATGCTCCTCATCGCTCTCCCGGCGGAAGGCAACGCTCATGATCGAGATGCAATTGCAGACATGGCATCCATTATAGCACGCGCATCGCGGAAAAGCGCAGTGCGGCGGGCAAACTGGTGGGAATCTCAATTCTGCGTCTTGGGTTTGCCATGATTGCAGGCTAGGGGCGCCGCCATGCTGACCATCAATGGAATCACGGTGCGCCTTGGCGGGCGTGCGATCCTCGACCGCGCCACCGCATCCATCACCCCCGGAAGCAAGGTCGGGCTGATCGGGCGTAACGGTGCAGGCAAATCGACGCTGATGAAGGTCATCGTCGGGCAACTCGAAGCCGACGAGGGAGAAGTCGAAATGCCGCGCCGCACCAGGCTCGGCTATATCGCCCAGGAAGCGCCAAGCGGCACCGCGACTCCGTTCGAGGCAGTGCTGGCAGCCGATATCGAGCGCGCCTCACTGCTTGATGAGGCGGATCATTGCACGGACCCCCATCGTCTCGGCGATATCCACGACCGGTTGCTGGCCATTGACGCCTACAGCGCGCCAGCGCGAGCAGGGCGAATCCTCCTCGGTCTTGGGTTTGACGAACAAATGCAGGGCCTGCCGCTCGACAGTTATTCCGGCGGCTGGAAAATGCGCGTTGCGCTCGCAGCGTTGTTGTTTTCGGCGCCAGACGTCTTGCTGCTGGACGAGCCTTCAAACCACCTCGACCTCGAAGCCACCTTGTGGCTGGAGAACTTCCTGAAGACCTATGCCGGGACGCTGATCGTCATCAGCCATGAACGCGACCTGCTCAACAATGTCGTCGATACCATCCTTCACCTCGAGCGCGGCAAGATCAGCCTCTATTCCGGCAACTATGACGGCTTTGAACGGCAACGCGCCGAACGCGCTGCACAGCTCGCCGCCGCCAGCGCCGCTCAGGACGCACAACGCGCACGTCTGCAGGATTATATCGCTCGAAACAGCGCTCGTGCATCGACCGCAAAGCAGGCCCAATCGCGTGCCAAGATGCTGGCCAAGATGCAGCCGATCGCTGCACTGGCGGAAGATCCCAGCCTGAGTTTCGATTTCCCAAGTCCCTCGGAACTGAGGCCGCCGCTAATTACTCTCGACATGGCATCGGTCGGCTATGCGGAAGGCGCACCCGTCTTGCAGCAGCTCAACCTGCGCATCGACCCTGACGACCGTGTGGCGCTGCTCGGCCGGAACGGCAACGGCAAGACCACCCTTGCTCGCCTGCTCGCCGCCCAGCTCGGTCCGATGGAAGGAACCGTTACCTCATCCGGCAAGATGCGGGTCGGTTATTTCACGCAGTACCAGGTCGAAGAGCTGCACGGTGACGAAACGCCGCTCCAGCACATGACCCGGGCGATGGAGGGCAAGACACCGGGGGCGGTGCGGGCTCAGCTCGGCCGGTTCGGTTTCTCGGGCGAAAAGGCGACGACGCTGGTTGGAAAGCTGTCCGGCGGCGAGCGAGCCCGGCTGGCTTTGGCACTGATTACCCGCGATGCGCCCCATCTACTGATCCTCGACGAGCCGACCAACCACCTCGATGTCGACGCCCGGGAAGCACTGGTCCAGGCGCTCAACGGGTACGACGGCGCGGTCATCCTTATCAGCCATGACCGGCACATGGTCGAGCTGACCGCCGACCGGCTGGTGCTTGTCGAGCATGGCATGGCAGTCGACTATGCCGGCAGCATCGACGACTATATCGACTTCGTGCTCGGCAGGAATCAGCCTAAAGCGGAAAAGAGGGCGAAGACGTCGAAGGCTGAACGCAAAGCCGAATTTAAAGCCCGCGATGTTTCGCAATCGCTCAAGAAGGCCGCTGCGGATGCGGAGGCCGCTAGTGTCCGGCTCGCGACGATGCGCTCCGCGCTCGATCAGGCAATGTCAGACCCTGCCGCGGCTGAGCCGGAGCTTGCTTCGCTGCCCATGACCGAACTCAGCCGTCGCCGCACAAAGGTGGCAGCGGAGCTGGAAGAAGCGGAAGCGCTCTGGCTGGAAATCAGCGAACAGCTGGACCAAATTGCGGCCTAACGGAATTATGCCCGCGCGTCGGTCATTCGCTTCAGGTAGCGCGCCAGGACGTCAATTTCGAGATTGAGCTCTCGTCCGGCAGCAATTCCGCCGAACGTGGTGTGACCGGCCGTGTGTGGGATGAGGTTGACCGTGAAACGGGTGGTATCGCCTGCATCCTCGACTGCATTGACGGTCAGCGAAACGCCGTCGAGCGCAATCGAGCCCTTGGGCGCAATGCCGCCGCCGAGCGCGCGCGGCGCCTCGATCGTCATGTCGATGCTGCCCCCGACCTCCTCGGCGCGGGTCACGGCCGCCACCGCATCGACATGCCCCGTGACGATATGGCCCCCCAGCTCGTCGCCGACCCTCAGCGCCCGTTCCAGGTTTAGCTTCGTGCCCTCTGCCCATAGACCCGTCGCGGTCTTCGACACCGTTTCCTGGCTGACGTCGACCGCGAACCAGTCATCGCCCTTGTCGACGACCGTCAGGCAAGCACCCGAACATGCGATCGATGCGCCCAGGTCGACCGTTTCCATATCATAGTCGCAGCCGATGGTGAGGCGGAGGTCGCCCTTCCGCTCAACTTTGCGGACCTTGCCGATGTCGGTGATAATGCCGGTGAACATGGGCGGGCGGCTCTCCTAATTGCGAACGCGCTCGTAGACTTCGAGCCGGTCGATGCCAAGCCGGGAGCCGTCGCTAGCCTTCCACCGGCCATGGGCGTCGGCAATGGCGTCCAACCCGATATAGCCGACGCTCGACTTGCCTTCGCCGACGAGGATCGGTGCCCGATAGATCAGGATTCTGTCGACC
>Ga0247828_10000526_pt1 | contig 12902 bp, 11 predicted proteins | sample 12C_Control_Day3_FD_192425 | JGI IMG/M metagenome (GOLD analysis project Ga0247828, IMG submission 192425) | Soil microbial communities from agricultural site in Penn Yan, New York, United States - 12C_Control_Day3 | ecosystem: Environmental > Terrestrial > Soil > Agricultural land | place... | reverse complement strand
TGCTACGCAAGACCAGCATCGGCTTGAAGCCCGGCAAGGTGATCCTGTCGATTCCGGAAAAATACCGCGCGCTCTATTCCGAAGCCGTCGAGCGCCGCTTGCTTCAGCTGGCGCGGGCGATGGACCGTCGTCCCGAAGTCGTCTTCAGCTAGCCGCAGTTGGCGGTTTCGACACGATTGTTCGCATCGAGCTGAACGGTCAGCCGGTTGGGGCTGAAGTCCATCGTGACCATTCCGCCCTTCGGAACCCAGCGAATGATCTTGGCGCCGGATGCCGCCAACATTCGTGCGCCAAGGTCCTGGCCAGCCGGTTTCCCGATAAATTTGCCGAGCGCCTCGCTACGGCAATTGCCTTCCGGCAGTCCCGGAACCGGGTCGGATTCGGCAATTGTGCAGGCCGTAAGCGCAATCGCTGCGGCGCCTGCAAGAAACAAGTGCATATTCAATCTCCCCACGATAATTGGAGGAAAGAAGCGCTAGGCAGCCTGACCGGTTCCTGAATCGATACGGCTCATCTTCAGTTTGCCATTCTCGGTAGCAAAAGCCAGGCGGCCTTCCACGAGGTCGAGCGCATCGCTGCCGAATTCGTCGAACCTCCATCCCGAGAGGATGTTGAGGCCGTTGCGCACCCCCGCAGCGAGCGCCTCCAGCTCATCGGAACGCGCGATCAGCTTGGCCGCGACGCCGGCTTCCTTTGCGCGGATCTTGAGCAACAGCTTCAACAGGTCGCTGACCAATGCGGCATCCTTGGTGAGGCCGGGCCGCGTCGGTTCGCGCTTGGGCAGATCATCGCCCTCCAGCGGCTTGGCCTCCGCCAAAGCGGCCATTAGCCGCGCGCCGATATCGTTGCTCCTCCAGCCGGACGACAGGCCGCGAACCTTGGCGAGATCGTCCTGCGTCTTGGGCGGATGGCTGGCAAGTTCGTTCAGCGTGTCGTCCTTGACGATGCGCCCGCGCGGCAGGTTTTTAGACCTGGCTTCCGTTTCGCGCCAACCCGCGAGGGCCTTCAGCCGGCCGAGGATCGCAGGATTGCGGCTGGGCAGCTTGAGGCGCTTCCAGGCGTCTTCCGGTTCGAAGGCGAAGCTGGACGGATCTGCCAGCCGCTCCATTTCCTCGTCCAGCCATTCGCCTCGCCCCGTCTTGATCAGCTTCTTGACCAGCTTGGGGAAGATTTCGGCGAGGTGGGTGACGTCGGCAATCGCATAATCGATCTGGCGCTTGTCGAGCGGACGGCGGGACCAATCGGTAAAGCGCGCGCCCTTGTCGAGCGCGTGACCGAGCATGCTTTCGACGAGGTTCGAGTAGCCGACCTGTTCGCCATAGCCGAGCGCCATCGCCGCGATCTGCGTATCGAACAGCGGGTTGGGCACTTTACCGGTCAAATTATGGATGATTTCCAGGTCCTGCCCGCCGGCGTGAAACACCTTCAGCACGTCGTGATTTTCGACGAGCAGATCGAGCAGGGGAGCGAGGTCGATTCCCTCGGCCTTGGGATCGATTGCGGCCGCTTCTTCCTCTGTGGCGATCTGAAGGAGGCAAAGGTCGGGCCAATAGGTGTTTTCGCGCATGAATTCCGTGTCGACCACGACGTAATCGTGGGCGCTCATGCGTGTGACGAGGGCGGAAAGCTCTTTGGACGTCGTTATTAGCGGGTGAATCTTCATCTGCGCCGGGCCATAGCGACATGCTCGCGCCTTGACAAAGGGACCAGTGGCAGCGAAGCGGCGGCGCTAATTTTTGCGCCCATGCGCAGCCATTTCCTCAGCGAGCCAAATTCATGCACGCCTATCGTTCCCATAACTGCGCCGAGCTTCGTTCGAGCGATGTCGGCTCAACTGTCCGCCTGTCCGGCTGGATCCATCGCAAGCGGGATCATGGCGGCGTGTTGTTCATTGACCTTCGCGACCATTACGGCCTGACCCAGGTGGTGTGCGCCGCGGGCAGCGAGGCGCTGGATGTACTCGATCGTCAGCGGGCCGAGTCGGTTGTGACGATCACCGGCGAGGTGGTGATGCGCGAGGGCGGAGCGATCAACTCGAAGCTCGCCACCGGCGACATCGAAGTCGTCGCCAAGGAAGTCGAAATCCAGTCGTCGGCCGCCGAACTGCCGATGCCGGTTGCAGGCGAGGCCGATTACCCGGAGGAAATTCGCCTCAAATATCGCTACCTCGATCTGAGGCGCGACCGGCTGCACGCCAATATCATGCTGCGTTCGAAGGTCATCGCCTCGATCCGCCGGCGGATGATCGACCAGGGCTTCACGGAGTTCCAGACGCCGATCCTGACGGCTTCGTCGCCGGAGGGCGCGCGCGATTATCTGGTGCCGAGCCGCGTTCATCCGGGCAAATTTTACGCGCTTCCGCAGGCGCCGCAGATGTTCAAGCAGCTGCTGATGGTCGCCGGCTTCGATCGCTATTTCCAGATCGCGCCCTGCTTCCGCGACGAAGATGCGCGGGCAGATCGTAGCCCGGGCGAATTCTACCAGCTCGACTTCGAGATGAGTTTTGTAACGCAAGACGACGTGTTCGCCGCGATCGAGCCGGTGCTGTCGGGCGTGTTCGCCGAATTCGGCGACGATAAGTTCGTGACCCCGGCGGGCGAATATCCGCGCATTCCCTACAAGGAAGCGCTGCTCAGGTACGGCAGCGACAAGCCGGACCTTCGCAACCCGCTGCTGATCAGCGATGTCGGTGAGCATTTCCGCGGATCGGGCTTCGGCCTGTTTGCCGGGCTGGTCGAAAAAGGCATGGCCGTGCGGGCGGTCGCAGCGCCGAATACCGCGGACAAGAGCCGCAAATTCTTCGACGACATGAATGAGTGGGCGCGGGGCGAAGGCTTTGCTGGCCTCGGATATGCCACGCGCAAGGCGGGCGAGTGGGGCGGCCCGATCGCCAAGAATCACGGCACCGAAGGCATGGACAAGCTGGCCGAGGCGATGGGTCTCGGCCCGAACGACGGTATCTTCTTCGCTGCCGGCAAGGAAGAGGAGGCGGCGAAGCTAGCAGGCCTAGCGCGTTCTCGCGTGGCGGAGCAGCTCGACCTGATCGAGAAGGGCGCCTTCCGTTTCTGCTGGATCGTCGATTTCCCGATGTTCGAATATAACGACGAACAGAAGAAGATCGATTTCAGCCACAATCCATTCTCCATGCCGCAGGGCGGCATGGAAGCGCTGGAAACGAAGGATCCGCTCGATATTCTCGCGTGGCAGTATGACATCGTCTGCAACGGCGTTGAGCTTAGCTCGGGCGCGATCCGGAACCATCGCCCGGATATCATGTACAAAGCGTTCGAAATCGCCGGCTATACGCGTGAAGAGGTAGACACCGGATTCCCGGGCATGATCGGCGCATTCAAGTTCGGCGCTCCGCCGCACGGCGGATCGGCGCCGGGCATCGACCGTATCGTCATGCTGCTGGCTGATGAGCCGAACATCCGCGAGGTCATCGTCTTCCCGATGAACCAGAAGGCGGAAGATTTGATGATGAACGCTCCGGCTCCAGTGACGGACAAGCAGCTCAAGGAACTGTCGATCCGCATCGTCGCCGACGGCGCGCCCAGGAATCAGTAAGCTTTCCAACAGCTCACGGCATTCGTGCCACGGCGGGACGTTTCGCAAGTCGACCGGACGACGAAATGCGATTGCGGCGGCTTTGGCTTTAAGTTAGCCATCCCGCGTGCCGATCGAGTTAACAGAATTTGAACGGGGGGAACCGTTCGATGGAGATGCCGATGCAGTCATTGCGTCGCTGCAGGATAGGCTGGCGCGCCTGCAAACATCCCAAATTGTCCATCGCAAGCGGGCGATCATCCTGTTCGAAGGCTGGATCGCGTCGGGCAAGCGTAGGGCATTGAGGCAGCTGGCAGGCGCCTGGGACCCTAGCCATTTCCGAGTTCACACGGTCGGCGGGACAGACGAGGCGGACGACGAGCGGCACTGGCTGGCGCCGTTCTGGAGCCGCCTTCCGGCGGCCGGCGATACGACGATCTTCTTCCGCAGCTGGTACCGCCGGATCATCGAGCAGCGAGTCTTCGGCAAGGTCAGCGACAAGGTATGGGCCCGCGCTTGCGACGAGGTGAATGAGTTCGAAGCGCAGCAGCGCGACCATGGCACGTTGGTCGTGAAGCTGTTCTTCCATGTGTCTGCGGAGCGCCAGCTGGAACGGCTGAATGAGCGCCGCGAAGACCCGTGGGAGCGGCACTTGCTGACCCAGGAAGATGTTTCCGGATTGGGGCACCGCGACCGGATTGCCGAAGTGGTCCATGAAACATTCCGGAATACAGACACGCGCTGGGCGCCTTGGCGGGTGATCGACGGCAACGACCTGACGAGCGGAACCATCGCCGCCCTGTCGGCGATTTCAGACGTCTATGAAAAAGCGATGCCGGCGGAACCGCCGGAGGTGGGCGAGAAGGTCATCCAGTTTCGCCAGCCCAAGACCAGTGAGCCGTCCCGAGCTTAGTCGGGATAGCTAATCTTCATGATTTCATAGCTTTTTTCGCCAGCGGGCAGGCGGACGATGCGCTCGTCGCCAATTCTCCCGCCGACGAGAGCGCGTGCCATCGGGGCGGCCCAACTGACATTCCCGGACGACGCATCGGCCTCGTCTTCGCCGACCAGGGTGATCGTCCGGCGTTCATCTTCCTCGTCAGCCAGCTCGACGGTGGCACCGAAGCGAACGGTATCGCGCTGTGTTTGCGTGGCCGGATCGACAACCTTGGCCGACTTCATGACCTTTGACAGGTAGCCCAGCCGCCGGTCGATCTCGCGCAGCCGTTTCCTGCCGTAGATATAATCGCCATTTTCGGAGCGATCGCCGTTAGCGGCTGCCCAGGAGATCGTTTCAACCAGCGATGGCCGGTCGTTCGAGAAGAGTTGCTCATATTCGGCGCGGATGCGCGCGAAACCCTGCGGCGTTATGAACCGCGGTGGACGGTCTGTCATTCGATACGCTTAGCCCGGACGCGACGACTTGCCGAGATAGGCCGAAATATGGACCGGCTGCGGCCCCGGCAGCGAAGGGTTCAGCCGATCGTAGACTACGCTGTTCTCAAGTACGCGCTGGACGTAGCCTCGTGTCTCCTCGAACGGGATCTTCTCGATCCAGCTGACGATGTCGACATTGCCGCGCGGGTCGCCATAGGCGTTGACCCACTTCCGGACGTTCCCGGCGCCGGCATTGTAGCTGGCCACTGCGAGCGGGTAATTGCCGTCCCACATGTTGACGAGCCGCTGGAAGTAGGCGCTGCCCAGCATGACGTTGTAGTTGGGATCGGTTGTCAGGCGGCCGTAGTCGTAGCCAAGGCCCATTTTCCCGGCCTGCTCGCGGGCGGTGCCGGGCATTAACTGCATCAATCCGCGCGCTCCGGCATGGCTGATCGCGGCCTTGTCGAAGCTGGATTCCTGACGCGTGATACCGTGAACCAGCGACCAGCCGCGGCCCGAAATTACGTTCGAAGAATGAGTGGGGTAGGTTGCCTTGTAATAGAAGGCATTGCCGGCATTGCGCGCCGACCTGGCCGTCCACACCGCCAGGTCCGGGCGCCAAAGCTGGGTCCCCAGTTCGACCGCAAGCTGGCGATCGGCGGCAGCGTCGATGTCTTCGGAAAGCGCCCGGACAAACAGGCTTTGCTCGCTGTAGAGCCGCTGTTGTCCAAGCAACCTGACCGCGCGGACCAGCCTCTTTTGATTGAAGGCCTGACGCTGGGCATCGGTGACCGCTACCGCAGGGCTTGCCGACGGCGCGGGAACGATCCGGCCCAGTCGCTCAAGGGCAAGCTGCCCGTAGAATAGCTCGGGCGTTGCCGAGGCGCGCTCGAAATAGCTTCGGCCCCGAAGAGCGTCGCCCGACTGCGATGAAGCCCGGCCTGCCCAGTACCAGCCCTTGGTCTTGACCTGCAGCGAGCGCCCGGCACCCGCATATTTGTCGAACATGGAAATCGCGTCGCGGCCGCGGTTCATCCGCTCCAACGCAACTGTTCCGGCGGTCCAGGTCAGCGTCGTGTATTTGTCGCGGATCCCATAATCCTTGAGGCTGATGTCCACACCGGGCCCGAAGGCGTCATCGGCCTGCCGCGCAATGTCATAGGCGAGTTGCCATTGCCGGTCTGACGCGGCCTCCTTCGACAGGATGACCATCATGTCGAGGAACCGGTCGGCATCGGCGGGCTTATGCGTGAAATTGTGCGGCCTCGCGAACAGCTGGCGCGCGGCGAGCGTATATCCGCTGTCCCGAAGATAACGGGCGCGGTCCATCATCAAACCGGCGTCCGTCGTAACCTGCCCGATCACGGCCTGATAGCGCTGCTCGGCATCGGCGGACCTCGACAGAAGCGAAATTCGGGCCGACAGCGCGGCACGGCGGGCAGGGCTCGACCAAGGCAGCATGCGATATGCGTCGGTTGTCTTTTTATCGAACAGCAGCGCGTCGATCCGCCTGTCATGATCTGCCGCCGTGAACTGCTTGTTGAAGCGCGAAAACAGCAGCTGTTCGTCATATTGGCTGAGATCGCTTGAGACCCAGGCTCCGCGCGCCGCGGCAAGTGCCTCCGTGGACTTTCCCGTCGTCAGATAGGCATCGGCCAAGCGAGCCCAGCCATTGCCGCTTTGCGGTTCGCTCGTGCGATAGAATGCAAGCACGGTGTTGGCGTTTTCGCCTGGCCGCATCTGTTTTTCCGCGCTCCGGCGAAGGCCGCTTTCGCCGGGCCAGCCGGGGTTTGCGTTCACGAAGCGGGCATAATCGGCGAACGAATAACCGCTGCTCTGGCGGAGGCGGCGCCAGTCAGCGAGGGCGTAGTTGATTTCATATGCGGCGGACTGGCTGCCCGCCTGAGCAGCGGCTGTGGCAGTTGCCGGGGTTGAATCTGTCTGCTGAACCGAGGCGACAGCCACGGTCGACAGCAGAATCGAACTAAATAGGCCCACGCTCCTCATACTGGACATTATCACCCCCGAGTCCTTATCAGCCGCTGAACAACCGGCTCTAATTTCGCGAACGCCGAACATCGCCGCAAGTTCAAGCGAAGGAAATTATTCATGTTTTTCGGGTCGATACCAGCATTGGTGACTCCATTTGCGGCGGGCCGAGTCAATGAAGCGGCATTCCGTGAACTGGTTGAATGGCAGATCGACGAAGGGTCGAATGCACTGGTGCCATGCGGCACGACAGGCGAGGCGGCGACGCTCACGGCCGAGGAGCATAGCCGGATCATCGAAATCACTGTCGAAGTCGCGCGGGGCCGGGTTCCCGTGATCGCCGGCTGCGGATCCAACAACACGGCACATGCGATCGAGCTCACCAACTCCGCCAAGGCGGCCGGCGCCGACGCCGTGCTGCACGTCCCGCCCTATTATAACCGGCCGAACCAGGAGGGGATCTACAACCATCTGGCGGCGGTCGCCGACCTCGGCATTCCTGTTGTCCTCTACAATGTGCCGGCGCGAACCATTACCGATATCGCGGTCGAGACGATGGCGCGCCTGTCACGCCTGCCCAATGTGATCGCGGTCAAGGATGCGACCGGAAACCTAGGGCGAGTTTCCGACCAGCGTCGGGCCTGCGGCGCGGAATTCATTCAGTTGAGCGGCAATGACGAGACTGCGTTGGCTTTCAACGCCATGGGCGGCGTCGGCTGTATTTCGGTGACAGCCAATGTCGCGCCGCGTCTCTGCTCCGAGTTTCAGGACGCGATGCGCGAAGGGCGCTGGGACGAAGCGCTGACACTTCAGGACCGGCTCTACCCGCTCCACACGGCATTGTTCACCGATGCATCTCCCGGACCCGTCAAGTATGCGATGACACGTGTACGTCCGGGCTTTTCAATGGAACTTCGGCCGCCGATGACCGAACCGTCCGACGCATCGCGAAAGGCAGTCGACGCGGCGCTGGCACATGCGGGACTAATCTAGGGAATGACGCCCTTCGAGCTGTTCTTCGGGCTCACCTCCGTCATCCTGGCACTGGCGCTGACGCAGCTGGCGGACAGCTTCCAGAAGTTGCTGCGAGCAGGTTCGCGGGTCCGCTGGGCGATAGAGCCTCTGCTTCAGGCAGCACTGATCGTGATGATTGTCGTGTTCGTGTGGGTAGACCAGTGGCATGACCGTAACCTCGCCGAGGTTACCGTTCCGCAGAGCCTGCTGCAGGTCCTGAAGCTGCTTGCCGTTTACGTTGTTGCCGCGGCCGCGCTGCCCGAACCGCCGGAAAGCGGGCAGGTTGATCTCCACGACCATTATATGACGTCGCGGAAAGTAACTTATGGAGCGCTGGTCGCAGGGCTCCTGCTGTTCACCGCCTATCGCTATATGTTCTATGCGCCGGGGCATGAGCCGATCAACAACTCGCTATTCCTCGGGCTATTCCTCCTTGGGACTTACATCAGCCTGATGTTTGTCCGCTGGCGGCCGTTCCACATTGTCGCCCTGATGGTGGTTTGTCTGGCCTATGCGGTACAGGTGGCGCCAGCGACCATTGGCGCATAGGCCACTTGGCATTGCGGCAGTCTCCCGTCTAAGGCACCGCCAGTGTCCAAGCCCCCCATCAGCGAATTCGACAAGGCCAAGGTGGTCGCCGAGAATCGGCGGGCGCGCTTTGACTATTTCGTCGAAGACCGGTTCGAGGCGGGCATTGAGTTGCAGGGCACCGAGGTAAAGGCCCTTCGGACGGGCGAGGGTTCGATCGCGGAAAGCTATGCGCTGGTCGAAGGCGAGGAAGTGTGGCTGATCAACAGCCATATCCCCCAGTACGGCGCCGGCAGCTGGATGAACCACGAGCCCCGCCGCCGCCGGAAGCTGCTGCTTCGGAGTAAGCAGATTGAAAAGCTTCATGGTTCGATTACGCGGCAGGGGCTAACACTTGTGCCACTTTCCATCTATTTCAATTCGCGGGGGCGAGCGAAAGTCGAGCTTGCGTTGGCGCGGGGCAAGAAGGCCCACGACAAGCGGGAAACGATCAAAGAACGGGACTGGAAGCGGGAACAGGGCCGGCTGTTGAGGCAACACGGATAATAATGAGCGGGCCAATCGGTTACTGGCAGCGGCTGCTGCACAAGAATACGCCATCGCGCGAACAGGTGCTTGCGAGCCCCTGGCTAAAGCCGTTCGGACAACGGATCGCGCATTCGGAGCTTTGGCGTTTCACCCGGAGGTCAGTGCCTCGAGCGGTGTTCGCGGGACTGTTCATCGGCATCTTCCTGATGGTTCCCGGTCTCCAAATCGTTGGCGCGGCGCTCCTCGCCATGCCGCTTCGGGCGAATATCCCGATTGCCGCCGCGATGACCTTTCTTTCCAACCCGCTGACGACTCCATTCTTTCTTCTCGCGGCCATCGATGTCGGCGGCAGGATCGGCTTTCACACGGACCTCGCGAGCTTCATGGCGCTTCGCGGCGAAACCGTCAGCAGATGGATGCAATGGCTATTTTCTGACGCTGCGCCAGCGCTGGTTTCGGGCCTGTTCCTGATCGGCCTTGGGGTTGCGCTTCTTGGTTATATCGTGTCGCTTGTCGTGTGGCGCTGGTGGGTCGGCCGCAAATGGCGCCGGCGTTTCGCGCAAGTGGAGTAGTCGCGCCAAAAAAGAACGGAATTCGGGAGAGAGTAATGAAGCGTTTGGTCATCCTTCTGGCCGCAACCACCGCGCTCGCGGGCTGTACTGCGTCACCTCCGCCGGAAGTGATGGCTCCCGCGGCACCGGCCGAAGCGCCGCCGGCGCCCGCGCCCGCGCCGAAGCCGGAACTCGGCACCTTCGGATTCGACACCGCCGGCATGGACCGATCCGGGCAACCAGGCGACAATTTCTACATGTTCTCGAACGGCACCTGGGCACGGAACACGCCGATCCCCGCCGACAAGTCCAACTATGGCATGTTCACCAGGCTGGACGACCTTTCCAAGGAGCGCACCCGAGTCATCATCGAGGAAGCGGCCAAGGACCCCAGCAGCAAGATCGGCAATGCCTATAACAGCTATCTCGACACCGCGGCGATCGAGGCGAAGGGCCTGGCGCCGATCCTGCCGTGGCTCGGCGAGATAAAGGACCTCAGCAACCGTTCCGGCTATGCCGCGCTGGCCGCCAAGGCCGGCCGCTATGGCATTGGCATTCCCTTTGGCCTTTACGTCGGCCAGGACGACAAGAGCCCCGACCGCTATGTGACGCAAATGTTCCAGAGCGGCATCGGCATGCCCGACCGCGACTATTATCTGCTCCAGGACGAGCGGATGAAGGGTGTCCGCGCCAAATATCTCGAGCACCTGACCAACGTCCTGACCCTTGCCGGCGAGTCCAATGCCGCCGCGCGGGCCAAGGCGTTGCTCGACTTCGAAACCGAGATCGCAAAGGTTCAGTGGACCCAGGTCGACAGCCGCGATGCGACCAAGACCTATAATCTGATGCCGCTCGCCCGGGTGCAGGCCGATGCGAAAGGCTTCGATTGGGCGACGTTCCTTCGCGATAGCGGACTGAGCGCGGCGACGGAAATCAATGTCGCCCAGCCAAGCGCGGTCAACGGTATCGCCCGGCTATTGTCGCGGGCGCCGCTGCAGGTGCTGAAGGATCAGTTGCTGATCGGCTCGCTCGACCAGTATGCGGCGGTTCTTCCCAGCTCGTTCGATAAGGAGGCCTTCTCCTTCTATGGCACGACCTTGTCGGGGACGCCGCAGCAGGAGGAGCGTTGGAAGCGGGCAGTGACCTTCACTACCGGATCCCTGGCGGACGACGTCAGCCAGATCTATGTCGCAAGGCATTTCCCGCCGGAAACCAAGGCAGCCGCCGATGAACTGGTCCGCAACGTGGTTGCGGCCATGGGCCGGCGCATTGACAGCCTGACCTGGATGGCGCCCGAAACCAAAGTACGGGCGAAGGCCAAGCTCGCCAATTTCCGTACCAAAATCGGCTATCCTTCTCAGTGGAAGAATTATTCCGCGCTTGAGATCCGCCGCGACGACCCGCTCGGAAACGCCATGCGCGCGGCCGAATGGGGGCATAACGACAATATCACCCGTCTCGGCGAGCCGATCCGCCGTTGGGAGTGGGGCATGACCCCGATGACGATCAACGCCTACGCCAATTTCGGCATGCAGGAGATCGTCTTCCCGGCCGCAATCCTGCAACCGCCTTTCTTTGATCCCAATGCGGATCCCGCGATCAACTATGGCGGCATCGGCGCTGTGATCGGCCATGAAATCAGCCACCATTTCGACGACCAGGGCGCCAAATATGACGAGAATGGCCGCCTCAACGAATGGTGGACCGAAGCCGACCGCAAGGCCTTCGAAGCAGCCGGGAAGGCGCTGATTGCGCAATATGACGCCTATCAAATCTTTCCCGATGCCAAGGTGAAGGGCGCGCTAACGCTGGGCGAAAATATCGGCGACCTGGCCGGCCTGACGATCGCCCACGATGCCTGGATGCATTCGCTAGGCGGCGCTGAGGCCCCGACAATCGACGGCTTCTCCGGCGACCAGCGCTTTTATCTTGGCTGGGCGCAGGTGTGGCGGCGCAACTATCGCGAGGCCAATCTTCGCCAGCGCCTCATCACCGATCCGCACTCGCCGTCGGAGCAACGCGCGGCGGTGGTGCGCAACTTGGACCCCTGGTACCCGGCGTTCAATGTCCAGCCGGGTCAGAAGCTGTACCTGCCGCCTGAGCAGCGGGTCCGCATCTGGTAGATGCTGTACGAGCAGCTCGACCTTTCCGAAGTCGAGCCGCTGGATGGCGGCTTCCGGTGGCTCGTCCCGGCCCTGGTCGCCGCCGCCGCCGTCAGCGGGGCACTGCTCTTCTTCCTGATCGGTCAGCCGATCTACGGCGGGTTGTTCCTGGCGGGCTTCGTTGGAATGCTGGTCGCGGCTTTCGTCGTCGATCGGCGAAGCTCGAGACGGATCGAGGTGGAGCCGATCGTGCTCCCCGACCTTGCGCTTGCCGGCTCCGTCCTCAACCTGTCCAGCGATGCCGCCGCGATTACCGACCCCGACGGCGCGCTGAAGGCAATCAATGCCGCTTACAAGGCTCGGTTCAACGGTACGCCCGGCCCGCTGGAAGTCGGTTCGGACAATAGTGCATCTAAGGCGTTGGTTCGCCTCAAGGACAGCGCGCTGCGCGACGGCGACGGCTCAGCTGAAATCCTCGTAAACGGCAACGCTGAGACCAAGCTAGACGTCAGCCGCATAGGGGTTAGCCGAGACCTGCTGCTGTGGCGATTTAGTAGCAAGGCCCGGGAGGATCCGTTGGACCTGGCCGCCAACCGGATTGCCGGGCAGACAGGCGAGCGCCTCGCTGCCGCAGGCGTGCTCGCGGTGCTGGTGGATGGCGACGGCCGCCTGGTCGCCGCAAATGCCCTTTTTTCCGATCGGGCTCTGGACGGAACGGTTTCGACGAAGCAGCCGCCATTGTTCACCGACCTGATCGAACCGGCGGGCAATGGTTCAGTGAAGCTGATCGCCGAAGGGCCGGATGCGCGCCCGATGCGCGTGGTCACCGTTCCGATCGACATCGGTCAAGCGGAGTCGGCGGCGACGCTCCTGATGTTCGACGCCGACCAGGGCCCAAGCCTTGCGAGCTCCACCAATGTCCAGGTGCTGCTGGAGATGCTTCCGATCGGTCTGGCACTGGTCGATCGCGACGGCCGCTTCCTGACGATGAACAAGGCCTTCCGCCAGGCCGGCGGAATTGCTGGCGACGACATGCCATCCTATCCGGGCGATCTCGTCGTCAAGGAAGACAAGGCGGCAGTTGCCGATGCGGTACGCCGGAACGCGCGCGGACCGTCGATGTCGGGCGATTTGCCGGTCAGGTTGAAGCACCAGCCAACCGAGCCTGTGGCACTGACCGTCGCGGGTCTTCGCGGATTGGGCGATGCGGCGGTCCTTCTTCTGCTCAAGGACAATAGCGAAGAGGCGAAGCTCAAGCGGCAGATCG
>Ga0247828_10000525_pt1 | contig 12914 bp, 7 predicted proteins | sample 12C_Control_Day3_FD_192425 | JGI IMG/M metagenome (GOLD analysis project Ga0247828, IMG submission 192425) | Soil microbial communities from agricultural site in Penn Yan, New York, United States - 12C_Control_Day3 | ecosystem: Environmental > Terrestrial > Soil > Agricultural land | place: USA... | reverse complement strand
GACCGGCAGCGGCCCGGCCGCTCGATGGCGATGAGATGGCTCGGCCGCTCGCGAGCCAGTACCTCTTCTGCCGCGTCCGTGCCTTCCGGGTACGCGAAGACGTCGGGCGGCTCGCCGAGCGCGCGCAGCGCGGCTTCGAGCGGTGGCAGCGCCGCGGCGTCGCTGGTGTACCGGACCCGGGCGCCCATACGGCGGAGCGCCCGGCCCAGGACGGCGGCCCCCGGCGGTCCATCGGTCTCCGGCATGCCCTCGGCGACGATGAAGCCGGTGACGATCAACACGGAGCCCGCCCCGGTCAGCGCGCGGGCCGCCGCCTGGGCGCCGCCAGGCCGGAAGAATCCCGCGATCCCCCGCCGGGCGGGATCGAGAGCGAGCAGATGGTCGATCGGGTCAGCGCCGACGCGGGCGGTGCGCACGGCTCAGGACGCTATCACACCCGCCGGCTGACTTCGTAGAGGACGGCCTGGTAGGGGGCCAGCGGCCGGCCCATCCCACCCCCGGAGAAGCGCGGATCCTCGCTATTGAGCAAGTCCCGCCATTCGCTGGAGGGCGGCGCGAAGGGCCGCGCGGTGTTGGTGAGGTTGGCGACCAGGCAGACGCGCATCCCGTCGGGCGCCTCGCGGGTCAGCGTGAGCACGCTGCCACTGTCGTCGATCTCGCACCGTGCGCGCTCCTTGCCGCGGGCGCCGAGCGCGGGGTGCGTGCGACGCAGGGTGAGCCAGTGCCGATAGTACTCGCGAAGCTCACGGTGGCGCGGGGCGCCGGCCAGCGAGTGATTCAGGCGCGAGCGAAGAAACGTGGCGGACTTGCCCGGATCCGGGGGCGCGGTCGCCCAGCCGAAGCGGCTGAACTCGGCGGCGCGGCCGACGCGCACCGCCTCGACCAGCGCCGGATCGAGATACGAGGTGAAGAACTGAAACGGGGAGGTCTCGCCGTACTCCTCGCCCATGAAGAGCAGCGGCAGTGCCGGCGAGGCGAACAGCAGCGCGGCGGCCATCTTGACCGCGGCCATCGGCACGATGGTCGACAGCCGGTCCCCCTGCGCGCGATTGCCCACCTGGTCGTGATTCTGCAGACAGAGCACGAATCGCTCGCCGCCGAGATCGGCGCTCTGGGTGCCCCGCGGCCGGCCGAAGTACTCCGACGGCTCGCCCTGGTAGGCGAACCCTTCGGCCATGGCCCGCCCCAGTCCCTTGCCGTCGGCGAAGTCGACGTAGTAGCCGCCGCGCTCGCCGGTGAGCCGGCTATGGATGGCGTGGTGAAAGTCGTCCGCCCAGACGGCGTCCAGGCCGATGCCGCCTTCCGAGGCAGGCAGGACGATGCGCCGATCGTTGTCGTGCGACTCCGCGATGATGTGCACCGGTCGCTCGAGCAGCCGGGCTTCCTCGCGGGCCGCCTCGGCCAGCTCGGTCAGGATGTGGACCGGGCTCTGATCGAAGATCGAGTGGATGGCGTCCAGCCGGAGGCCGTCGACGTGGAACTCGCGGACCCAGTACCGGGCGTTCTCGACGAAGTGACGCCGAACGCCCGCGTTGTCAGGCCCGTCGAAGTTGATCGCGGTGCCCCAGGGCGTCTTGTAGCGGTCCGTGTAGTACGGGCCGTACTCGCCCAGGTAGTTGCCCTCGGGGCCGAGGTGGTTATAGACCACGTCGAGCACGACGCTCAGGCCCAAGCCGTGGGCCGCGTCGACCAGGCGCCGGAGGCCGCGCGGTCCACCATATGTGGACTGTGGTGCATACAGGTGGGCGCCGTCGTAGCCCCAGTTGCGCGAGCCCGGAAACTCGCCGACCGGCATCAGCTCGATCGCGGTAATCCCGAGCTGGACCAGCTGGGGCAGGTGCGGGATGACCGCCTCGAAGGTCCCGGCCGCCGTGAAGGTGCCGACGTGCAGCTCGTAGAACACGAGGTCCGCGAGCTCGTGCCCGCGGAAGGCCTGGTCGGTCCACGCCGCGCCCGCGCCGTCGACAACCACGGAGGTGCCGTGGACGCCCTCCGGCTGGTGTCGGGACGCCGGGTCGGGCCGGTAGCGCTCACCGTCGAGGCGGTACTGGTACCGGGTGCCGGGGCCGACTCCGGGGAGCGCTAGCTCGAACAGCCCATCGGCACGCACGGTCAGGGGCGTCGGCCGCCGGCCCTCGATGACCACCTCGACACCCTTGCAACGTGGTGCCCACACCCGGAAGGTCGTACCGGTCTCGTAGAGGACGGCTCCGAGATGAAGGCTTGCGCCAAGCGACTTCCTACGGTCCAATGACGTGGGTCAGTCGTCGGCCGAGTTCGGCTCTTGGTGAAAGGTGCCTCCGGATGAGCTTCCCGTTCTCACTGGTCCTCCATACCCATCTTCCGATGGTGGTCAATCACGGGCGGTGGCCGCATGGCTCCGACTGGTTGAACGAAGCCACCTTCGAATGTTACCTGCCGTTGCTCGAAACCGCCCACCGCCTGGTGGCGGAAGGCATCTCGCCGAAGTGGACCGTCAATCTCTCGCCGGTGCTCGTCGAGCAGCTCGCCTCCCCAGAGTTCCAGAAGGAGCTGGTGTTTTACTACCAGAATGTTCGGCGCGCGTGCGGGGAGAGCCGCGCACATTTCCAGCGCGAAGGTAACCCCGCGATCGTGGCGCTGACGTACTTCTGGGAAGAATTCTACGAGCGCATGTGGGAGCTGCACCGGCGAATCGGCGGCGATATCCCGGGGACGTTCGCCGAGTTGCAACGGGCCGGCCATCTGGAGATCATCACGTGTGCGGCCACCCACGGCTACCTGCCGCTGCTGTCGACCGACGAGTCCATCCACCTGCAGCTGCGGACGGCGGTGGAGTCGCACAAGCGTCACTTCGGACAGGCGCCACGGGGGATCTGGCTGCCGGAGTGCGCCTACCGCCCGCGCTATGAATGGACGCCGCCGGCCGGCGCCGACCGCGGTCGCCACCGGGCAGTCCGGCCGGGCATCGAGGAGATGCTGGCCGCGCACAACCTCGAGTACTTCGTGGCCGACTCGCACCTGGTCGCCGCCGGGGAGCCGGTCTTCCTCTATAGAGACTACCTCCCGCTGCGCGAGCCGGTCCGCGACGTGACCCCGTCCCCGCTGCCGGTGAGCGCGAAGCGGTCACCCTACGCGCCCTACCGCGTCGCCTCCCGCGGCGGCACCGGGTCGGCGGTGGCGTTCATCCGGGATCCGCGCACGACGCTGCAGGTGTGGAGCCGCGAGCAGGGGTACCCGGGCGAGCACCAGTTCCTGGAGTTTCACAAGAAGCACCACCCGGGCGGGCTACGCTTCTGGCGCATCACCGACACTGCCAACGATCTGGGCAGCAAGCAGGTCTACGATCCGAAGATCGCCGCCGAGAAGATCGGGCTGCAGGCGACCCACTTCGTCCAGCTCGTGAAGGAAACGGTGGAGCACGCCGCCAAGGGCCGCCAGGGACTGGTGTGCTCGCCCTACGACTCCGAGCTGTTCGGCCACTGGTGGTTCGAGGGACCGCTCTGGCTCGAGCATATCGGGCGCGAGATGGCCAAGAACGGCGTGCGCGCGATGACGCTCGGCGAGGCCATCACTGCCGTGCCGCCCCAGGGGCCGCTGCAGCTGCCCGAGGGCTCGTGGGGCGAGGGCGGCGATCACCGGGTGTGGCTCAACAGCAAGACGGAGTGGACGTGGGATCGCGTCTACAGCGCCGAGCAGGAGTGGGTCGAGCAGCTCAGGCAGGGCGACGGCGGTCACCCCGAGCTCAAGCGGGTGCTGGCCCAGGCCTCGCGCGAGCTCTTGCTCCTGCAGGCCTCGGACTGGCAGTTCCTCATCACCACCGGCTCGGCGCGCGACTACGCCGAGCGCCGGGTGGCCGAGCACTACGCGGACTTCAAGCGGTTGAGCGAGATGGCGCACACGGTGCGCGGCGGCACGCCGCTGTCGACCGAGGCGGCCGAGACGCTGCACCGGCTGGAGCGGGAGGACTTCATCTTCCCCGATCTCGATCCATCCTGGGCGCGGGCACCGAAGGCCTGATGGCGCGTCGTCGCGCGCGCGTGCTCGGGATGATCATGGCCGGGGGGAAGGGCGAGCGCCTGCATCCCCTCACCCGCGAGCGCTCCAAGCCGTCCGTGCCCTTCGGGGCTCGTTACCGGATCATCGATTTCGTGCTGTCGAACTTCGTCAATTCCGAGATGCCGGCCCTCTACGTACTGGTGCAGTACAAGTCGCAGTCGCTGATCGAGCACCTGCGCCTGGCGTGGCGGACCTCCGGGATGCTGCCCGACTACTTCGTCACCGTCGTCCCGCCGCAGATGCGCTTCGGCCCGGCCTGGTATCGCGGCACCGCGGATGCCGTGCTGCAGAACCTCAACGTGGTGGACGACTTCAACGCCGACGTCGTGGCGATCTTCGGCGCCGATCACATCTATCGGATGGACCTGAACCAGATGCTGACCTTCCACCAGGAGACCGGCGCCGACGTCACGGTCGCCGCGCGCCCGGTGCCGCGGCGGGAGGCCTCGCAGTTCGGCGTGCTGGAGGTCGACACCGCCGGCCGCGTGGTGGCCTTCGACGAGAAGCCGGCGCAGCCCAAGGGCATGCCGGGCGACCCCGAGCGGTCGCTGGTGTCCATGGGCAACTACTTCTTCTCGCGCACCGCGCTGGTCGACGCGCTGCTGGCCGACGCCCGCCGCTCGACCGACCACGATTTCGGCCGCTCGATCATTCCGGAGATGGTGCCCACCGGACGCGTCTTCGCCTACGACTTCCAGGACAACGAGGTCCCCGGCGTGAAGCCGTACGAGGAGCAAGGCTACTGGCGCGACGTGGGCACGGTGCAGGCGTACTGGGACGCCCACATGGATCTGCTGGGCGAATCCCCGCGCTTCGACCTCGACAACCGGTATTGGCCGATCCGCACGGGCCAGCATCTCGGCCCGCCCGCCCGCTTCATCGGCGGCGACGTGGACAACATTCACATCGGGGAATCCTCGTTGGTCAAGCGGGCCACCATCCGCAACTCGATCCTCGGCCGCTCGGTGTGGGTCAACGAGGGCGCGGTCATCGAAGATTCGATCGTCATGGACCACACCACGGTCGGCAAGGGGGCCCGCCTGCGGCGGGCGATCGTGGATCGCTTCAACATCATCCCGGCCGACAGCGAGATTGGCGTGGACCCGGCCATCGACCGGCGGCGGCACTACGTGGACCCTTCGGGGATCGTCGTCGTGCCCCGAGGCGGCCGCCGGGAGTTCCTGCTCGGGCTGGAGGAGTTCTAAGGGTCTCGGCGTGTCCCCCGCCCGCGCGATCGTCATCCACGGCCACTTCTACCAGCCGCCGCGCGAGAACCCCTGGCTCGAGGCCGTCGAGGTCCAGGACTCGGCCTCGCCCTACCACGACTGGAACGCGCGCATCACCGCCGAGTGCTACGCGCCCAACACCGCCGCCCGCCGGGTCGACGCGGCCAACCGCATCATCGACATCGTGGACAATTTCGAGCGCATCTCGTTCAACGTCGGGCCCACGCTGCTCGCCTGGCTGGCCCGCGAGGCGCCGGTCGTGCACGCCAAGATCGTGGAGGCCGACCGCGCCAGCGTCGCCGCGCGCGACGGACACGGCAACGCCATCGCCCAGGTCTACAACCACATGATCATGCCGCTCGCCTCCCGGGCCGACAAGGTCACCCAGGTGCAGTGGGGGCTGGAAGACTTCCGGCTGCGGTTCGGGCGGGAGGCGGAAGGCATGTGGCTGCCGGAGACGGCCGCCGACGACGAGACGCTGGAGGTGCTGGCCGAGGCCGGGGTCAAGTTCACCATCCTGTCGCCGGCGCAGGCCCGCCGCGTGCGTCGGATCGGCGACGAGGCGTGGGACGAGGTGGGGGAGCGGATCGATCCCAGCCGTGCCTATCTCTGGCGCGGTCCGCGGGATCTCAGCCTCGCGCTGTTCTTCTACGACGCGCCCATCTCGCGCGCCATCGCCTTCGAGGGGATGCTGCACAGCAGCGAGCGGATGATGTCCAGCCTCCGGGGGGGCTTCAGCGAGGCGCGCAGCTGGCCGCAACTGGTGCACTGCGCAACCGACGGCGAGTCCTTCGGCCACCACAGCCGCTTCGGCGAGATGGCGCTGGCCGCGACGCTCCGCACGCTGGGAGCGGATCGCACGCTCGAAGTCACCAACTACGGCGCGTTCCTGGCCGCCCACCCCCCGACTCACGAGGCGCAGATCCGCCAGGGGACCTCATGGTCGTGCGCCCACGGCGTCGAGCGCTGGCGGTCGGATTGCGGGTGCCGCTTCCGGCCCGACTCGCAGCAGCGCTGGAGGGCCCCCCTGCGTACCACGCTCGACTGGCTGCGGGATCAGACCGATTCGTTCTACGAGGCCCGGGCAGGCGCCTACCTCAAAGACGTGTGGGCGGCGCGCGACGACTACGGCGCCATCGTGCTCGACCGCGACCCGCGACGGCTGGAGGCGTTCCTGGCCAGCCACCAGGCGGTCCCGCTCGACGCCGACGCCCTCCTTGCGACCCGCCGCCTGCTCGAGCTGCAGCGCAACCGGATGCTCATGTACACCTCGTGTGGCTGGTTCTTTGACGAGATCTCGGGGCTGGAGCCGGTACAGATCTTGAAGTATGCCGCGATCGTGATGCAGGACCTGCGCGACCTGGGCGGGCCCGACCTGGCGCCGGAGCTCGAGCGGCGGCTGGCCGCGGCACCCAGCAATGCGGCCGACTTCGCCCACGGCGGCGAGGTCTATCGACGGCTGGTGACGCCGCTCACCACCGACCTGCGGCGCGTCGCCGCGCACTACGCCATCACCGGGCTCTTCACCGAGTATCCCGACCAGGCCGCGATCTACAGCTACCGTGTCGAGCGGCTGGACGAGACGCGTCAGACCGGCAGCGGTACCGTGCTGCGGGTGGCTCACGTCCGGGTCGAGTCGACGATCAGCGGGGAGGCCCGTGACGTCATGTACGCGGTGCTTCACGTCGGTGGCCACGACGTCTCGTGCGCGTTGCGCGCCTGGGAAGGCCGGGCCCCCTACGATCGGATGAAGAACGATCTTCTCGCCCGCTACGCCCGCTATTCGCTGGCCGACATGGTGCGCGGGATCGACGAGCACTTCCCGGGCGAGACGTTCGGCCTGCCGAACCTGTTCCTGGACGAACGCCGCCTCGCCCTGGCCCGCGTCATCGCCTCGGTACTGGCCCGGCACGAGGAGACGTACCGTCGGATCTGGGAGGAGAACCGGGGGCTGATCGGTTACCTGCGGCGCGCCGATGTGCCGATCCCGGATGCCCTGGCGATCATCGCCCGTCACGTCCTCGAGCAAGAGGTCAGCGCTGAGGTGGCCCAGCTCGAACAGCCAGGACCGCTGCCCGCTCGGGTCGAGGAGCTACTGGGCGAGGCGCCCGCGCTGGGGCTGACCCTCGACCTCGCTCAGGTCCTTCCGACGCTCGAGCGGACGCTGGATCGCGCGCTCGCCGCGGTCGCGGAGGAGCCGGCGGCCGAGCGCGTCGATGCCGCGCGGCGACTCGTGCTGGACACGCAGCGGCTGGGTCTCGGCGTCAGCCTGTGGGCGGCGCAGAATCGCTACTTCGAGATCTGGCGCGCCCACCCGGCCGCCCGGCCCACGCTCGAGCCGCTCGGCGTGGCGCTGGGCTTCGCGCTCGATGGTGAGGTGGCCGGCTGATGCGCGTCCCGCTGGCCACCTATCGCGTGCAGCTCGGGCCGGACCTCACGTTCGACGACGTCGCCGCGCTCCTGCCCTATCTCCAAGACCTCGGCGTGAGTGACTGCTACACCTCGCCGTTCTTCGAGACGTCCTCCACCGGGAGCCACGGCTACGACGTCAATGACCACAACCAGCTGCGGGCCGAGCTGGGAGGCGAGCCGGCCTTCCGTCGCCTGGCCACGGCGCTGGGGCAGCGGAGGCTCGGCCTGCTGATCGACCTGGTGCCCAACCACATGGGCATCGCGTGCAATCGCAACACGCGCTGGCTCGACGTGCTGGAGAAGGGACCGACGGCGCCCTCGGCGATTCATTTCGACATCGAATGGAATCCGGTCAAGGCCGAGCTGGCCGGCAAGGTGCTGCTGCCGATCCTGGGCGATCCGTACGGCACGGTGCTCGACTCCGGGCAGCTGAAGCTGGTGCTCGACGAGCGCGGCTTCAGCGTGCGGTACTACGACACGGTGCTGCCCCTGGCTCCGCGCTCCTTCGCGCGCATCCTCGGCCACCGCCTGTCCGAGCTGCACGAGCGGCTGGGAGCCGAGCACCCCAAGCTGGTGGAGCTCAAGTCGCTGATCGCGTGGTTCACGACGATTCCCTCGGATGCCGACACGGGGATCGAACGCCTGGCGGGGCGGCAGAGCCAGATCGAGACCGGCCGCGTGCGCCTCCTGGCGCTGCTCGACGAGGCGCCGGCCGTGCGGGAGTTCGTCGAGGACAACCTGCGCCGCTTCAACGCGGCCGCCGGCGATCCGCCCACCTTCGATCTGCTCGATGGCCTGCTGGCCGAGCAGGCCTATCGCGTGGCGTACTGGCGCGTGGCCGGCGAGGAGATCAACTACCGGCGGTTCTTCGACATCAACGAGCTGGCCGCCATTCGCATGGAGATCCCCGCGGTGTTCGAGGAGGCCCATACCCTCGTCTTCCGGCTGGTGGGCGAAGGCATCGTGACCGGGCTCCGTGTGGATCATCCGGACGGACTCTACGCGCCCGCCGAGTATTTCCGGCGCCTGCAGGAGGGGTGTGCCCGCGCGCTCGGACGAGCCGAGGGCGACTTCTACGTGGTGGCCGAGAAGATCCTGGCGCCCGACGAGCATCTGCCGGACGGCTGGGCCACGGCGGGGACGACGGGCTACGAGTTCCTGAACCTGGTCAACGGCATCTTCGTCGACCGCAGCCAGGCCCGCGCGATGGAGCAGGTCTACGCGCGGCTCATCCGCCTGCGCCCGCCCTTCGGCGAGGTCGTGGACGAGTGCAAGCGTCTCATCATGGAAACCTCGATGGCCTCCGAGGTGAACATGCTCGCCCATCGCCTCGACCGGATCTCGGAGAAACATCGCTCCTCGCGCGACTTCACGCTGGGCAGCCTCACGACAGCCCTGCGCGAGATCATCGCGGCCTTCCCGGTCTATCGTACCTACGTCGGCGAGCGGGTCGGCGACGCCGATGAGGCCGACCGCCGCGGGACGGGCGCCGCGGACGGGGTGCCTACCGTGGGCCAGAAGGACCGCGAGTACATCGCGCGCGCGGTCGTGGTCGCGCGACGGCGTACCCCGACCATGAGCGCGCTGATCTACGACTTCGTGCAGGACGTCCTGACGCTGCGCTTCCCGGAGTGGGCCACTGCGGCCGACCGCGCCGAGCGGCTGGACTTCGTGCGGCGCTTCCAGCAGATCACCGGGCCGGTGACCGCCAAGGGCTACGAGGACACCGTGCTCTACCGGTTCAACCGGCTGGTCTCGCTCAACGAGGTGGGGGGCGACCCGAGCCGCTTCGGCGCCTCCATCGCCGAGTTCCACGCCGCCAACGCCGAGCGCCGGCTACGCTCGCCGCACGCCCTGTCGGCCACCGCCACCCACGACACCAAGCGCGGCGAGGACGTGCGGGCCCGCATCAACGTGCTCTCGGAGATCCCCATCGAGTGGCGGGCGCGCGTCGGGGCCTGGCAGCGCCTCAACCGGAAGCTGCGCGAAACGGTGGATGGGCAGCCCACGCCGGGGGCGAACACCGAGTACCTCATCTATCAGACGCTCATCGGCGCCTGGCCCATCGACGCCGAGCGGTTGCGCGCCTACGTGCTCAAGGCGACCCGCGAGGCCAAGTCGCATACCTCGTGGATCAACCCCAACGCCCGCTACGACGAGACGTTGGCCCGCTTCGTCGACGCCATCCTCGATCCCGCACGCTCGTCGCGCTTCCTGGACGACTTCACCACCTTCCAGGCCCGCGTGGCCCACTTCGGCACCTTGAATTCGCTCGCTCAGACGCTGGTGAAGGTCACGGCACCCGGGGTGCCCGATTTCTACCAGGGCACCGAGCTGTGGGATCTGAGCCTGGTGGATCCTGATAACCGGCGACCGGTAGACTGGACCCACCGGCGGCGCGCGCTGGGCGAGCTGCAGGCGACCATCGCCGCCGCGGCCGACCGCGCCGCGCTCACGCAGGAGCTGGTGAAGACACGAGAGGACGGCCGCGTGAAGATGTACTTGATCCGCGAGTCGCTGGCGTTCCGCGCCCGCCGTAGAGCACTCTTCGAGACCGGAGACTACCGGCCCCTCGAGGTGCACGGCGCGTGGGCCGAGCACGTCTGCGCCTTCGCACGCGTGGGCCATGGTGGCGCCGCCCTGACCGTCATCCCCCGCCTGCTCGCCCGACGGGGACCCGACACGCTGCCGCACGGGCTCGGCTACTGGGCCGACACCTGGCTCGAGCTGCCCGCCGACCTGATCGGGCGGTACACGAACGTGCTGACGGGTGAGAGCCTCGAGTCCACGCCGGCCCGCGCCGGGGGGGCCCTGCCGGTGGGCGCCGTGCTCGCGGCCTTCCCCGTCGCCCTCCTGGATCGCCGGGCGCCATGAGCGACGCCACCGCCCACGCGCCCTTCCAGTTCATCGGCTGCGTCGAGCTCCGGCAGGCGCTCGATCACCGCGCCACCGACGAGCGCGAGCTGCTGGAACGGCTGGAAGACGCGCCAGCGGGCTCGGTCTTCTACCATACGCACGGCTACTTCCTGCGGCACCGACCGATCACCACGGCTTACGGCAACGACTTCGCGGCCTGGGTGGCGGTCCACGTGCGCGATCAGGTCCTGGCCGAGCGGCTGGCGGTGATCAATCCCTTCGAGTCGGCCACGCTGGAGGATCTCCGCGAAGAGCTGGTCTCGGTCATTCACGACCACCTGCTCCGGCTGCCCAGCGTGCCCCGGGTGGAGTTCGGCGAGCCCTTCCACTTCCAGCAGTCGCACATCGTCGAGGTACCGCTGGGCGCGGCCGTCTCGACGCTGGCGGAGTTCCGCGCGGGCCTGGCCGAGGTCGACGCCAGCGCCATCTATTTCCACATGGTCGAGGCGCGCACGCGTCTGGGACGGCGCTCCGGCGATTTCGCCGAGTGGCTCCGGACCTCGCTCGACATGCCGGAGCTGGCCGACCGCATCGAGCGCATCGACGCCTACATGACGAGTCTCGAGCGGGTGCGGGCCCGCGTGCTCTCGCTGGTGGACGCGGCCATCGAGGGCGCCGAGGGCGGCGTGGGGGACGGACCGGCGTGATCACGATCGACGACTACCGGCGGGTGGCCGCGCCCGGTGCAGTGGACATGCTCCTGCGCCTGGCCGAGCGGGTGCGCGGCCGGCGCTTCGTGCACATCAGCGGGGGCCGCTTCGGCAGCGGGGCACCGGAGATCCTGCGCGCGGCGGTGCCGCTGCTATCGGACCTTGGGACCGACTCGTCGTGGGAGATCACCGGCGGCGATCCAGGCTTCTACACGACGGCCGCCGCACTGCGAGCCACGCTGGAGGGCGCCGAGCGCGTGCTGACCGACGAGGCGCTCGACCACTACGTGGAGATGAATCGCGTCAACGCCAAGAAGCTCCACCTGGATGCCGATCTCGTGATGGTGCACGACGTGGAGCCCGTCACGCTGGTCGCGAACCGTCCCACTCAGGGGCGCTGGCTCTGGCGCTGCCACTTCGACTGCGCGCGCCCGCAGCGGCGCGCGTGGGCCTTCCTGCGGCCCTTCGTGAACCAGTTCGACGCGGCCATCTTCTCGCTCCCGAAGTTCACCCGGCGGCTGAACATCCCCCGCTACGTCGTCGCGCCGTCGATCGACCCGCTGTCGGACAAGAACCGCGACATGCCCCTGCGCGAGGTGGCCGGAACCCTCCGCAGCCTCGGCGTCCCTCAGGACCGGCCGTTTCTCCTGCAGGTCGGCGCGTTCACGCCGGCCGAGGATCCCCTGGGCGTGGTCAACGCCTACCGGCTGGTCAAGAAGCACTACAACATCCGGCTGGTGATGGCCGGCAGCGGCGGCGGCGAGCACGAGAGCGTCGAGACGCTCGCCGAGTTGCGGGAGGCGGCCTCTCACGACGGCGACATCGTCGTGCTCGAGCTGCCGCCCGACGCCGATCTGCAGATCAACGCGCTGCAGCGCGCGGCCACCATCGTCATCCAGAAATCGGTGCGCGAGGGCTTCGGCCTGGGCGCCGCCGAGGCGATGTGGAAGGGCAAGCCGGTGGTGGCCGGCGTGGCGGGCGGGCTCAGCCAGCAGATCGTCTACGACGTCACCGGCTACACCGTGCATTCGGTCGAGGGCGCGGCGTTCCGGCTGCGACACCTGCTGAACAACCCGGAGCTCATCGCCCGCATGGGCGCCGCCGGCCGCGAGCACGTTCGCCGGTCGTTCCTGATCACGCGCCACCTGACGGACTTCCTGGCCCTGCTCATACACCTCACGCACTGAGGAGCGCTGGGCCGTCCATGGCGCTCCCCAAGCTATCGGAGTCGGTCGTTGCATCGCTGGCGGACGTCGGCCCGGTGGACGTCGCCATCGGCCTGCTCACGTACAACAACGCCGAGACGCTCGATGCCGTGCTGGCGGTGGCCGCCGACGGGCTGGCCCGCCACTTCCCCACGCTGAAGGCCGCGCTGGTGGTCAGCGACGCGGGCTCGGCCGACGGCACCCGTGAGCGCGCCGCGGCCGCCGGGCTGCCGGCGATCGTGACCGAGCACCAGACCCCGGCCGGCGAGCGCGTGGCCGTGCCGTTTCACGGCGTCCCGGGACGCGGGGCCGCGCTGCGCACGGCCTTCGGTATCACCCAGCAGCTGGGGGCCCGGGCGCTGGTGATCCTGGAGGCCGACACGGTCTCGGCGACTCCCGAGTGGATCCTGCGACTGGCCGGACCCGTGCTGGACGGCAAGGCCGATTTCGTCGCCGCCGCCTACACG